>NPIF01005255.1_pt2 | contig 23837 bp, 19 predicted proteins | sample 8637461 | NCBI WGS metagenome assembly NPIF01 (sample SAMN07420641, study PRJNA396082) | bioreactor metagenome | isolation source: sample BR12 brine-fed electro-methanogenic bioreactor BR | place: Japan: Kochi | collected 2016-12-09
CGCCGCGCGGCGTGGATGAAGTGGTTGCCGCCGATCGCCGTCGCGTCGCCGTCGCCCGTGACGACGATGACGTTGAGGTCGGGGCGCACCATCTTGACGCCGGTCGCGTACGCGATCGCGCGGCCGTGGGTCGTGTGCAGGGTGTTGAAGTCGACGTAACCCGTCGTCCGGCTGCTGCAGCCGATGCCCGAGACCATGCAGACGTCGTTCTGGTCGAGCTCGAGCCGGTCGATCGCGCGGATGATCGCCTTGAGCACGATGCCGTCCCCGCAACCCGGGCACCAGATCAGCGGGAACTTGTCCATGCGGAGGTATTGGTTGTACTGGGTGAGCTTCTTGGCCATCAGAACCTCCTCACGACCCGGCGTGCGCTTTGATGAGCTCGAGGATCTGCCCGGGGCGGATCGGTTGACCGTCGACGCGGCCGAGGCTGACGACCGGCGTGCTGCCGGCGAGCGCCCACTCGACTTCGTGGGCGATCTGCCCCATCGCGAGCTCGGCGACGACGACCGCCTTCGCGCCCTTCGCGGCGCGACGCAGCTCCTCGTCCGGGAACGGCCAGATCGTCCGCGGGCGCAGAAGGCCGGCCTTGAGACCGCTCTTGCGCGCTTCGCGGACCGCCTGGTTGGCGCTGCGCGCCGTGCACCCATAGGCGAACACGAGCACGTCGGCGTCTTCCGTCTCGACCTCTTCGACCTCGACGATGTCGGCGCGGTTCTGCACGAGCTTGCGCTCGAGGCGCTTGGCGAGCTTGTCGATCTCGACGTGGTTGTTGGTCGGGAAGCCGGTCTCGTCGTGGGCGAGGCCGGTGACGTGGTAGCGGTATCCCTCACCGAAGGAAGCCATCGGCGGCACGCCGCTCTCGGTGTGCTGGTAGGGCAGGTAGTCGCCCGGGTTGCCGTTCGGCTTCTCGCGGTCGTAGGTCTCGACGCTGTCCGGGATGTAGATCTTCTCTTCCGTGTGGCCGAGGATCTCGTCGAGCAGGAGGACGACCGGAGTCCGGTACTTCTCGGTGAGGTACACCGAGCGCGCGGTCAGCTCGTAGGTCTCCTGCACGGAGTTCGGCGTCAGCGCGATGATCGGGTGGTCGCCGTGGGTGCCCCAGCGCGCCTGCATGACGTCGCCCTGGGCAGCCATGGTCGGCAGACCGGTGCTCGGTCCACCGCGCATCACGTTGACGATGACGCAGGGCACTTCGGCCATCGACGCGAAGCCGATGTTCTCCTGCTTGAGGGAGAAGCCCGGGCCGCTCGTCGCGGTCATCGACTTCGCGCCCGCGAGGGAGCCACCGATGATCGCGCCCATCGCGGCGATCTCGTCTTCCATCTGGATGAAGCGTCCCCCGCTCTTCGGCAGCTCGACGCAGAGCACCTCGGCGATCTCCGAGGAGGGGGTGATCGGGTAGCCGGCGAAGAAGCGGATGCCCGCGGCCAGCGCCGCCTCGGCGCAGGCTTCGTTGCCGGACATCACGCGGATCTTGCCCTTGCTCATAGCTTCACCCCGCTTTCCTTGATGCCGGTCTCGTCCATCGGGTCGACCTCGATGGCAAAGTCGGGGCACACGGCTTCGCACATGCGGCAGCGCGTGCACTTGTCGATGTTGACGGCCACGGGGACGACGCCGTCCATCTCGAGGACCTTGGGCTTGCAGTAGTCCACACAGAGACCGCAGCCCTTACACCAGGAGACGCGGAGCCACAGTTCGACGGGCTCCTTCGGCTTCTTCGCCGCCGTCCCGCCTTCGGAAGACTTCTTCTCGGACATGGGGACTCATCCGGCGGAGCGGGGGAGATCGCCGGCTCAATGCCGGAACAGCCCGGGCGGTCGTCGCCCAGGCTGATGCTGGTGGCTACTCCGCGGCCGACAGCCGACCCTTTAACCAAGGCGTAAGCTTAGCTTCTGCCCACAACAGGTGCACAGGGAAATATAGCGATTTCCCCGGGAAAATAAGCTCCTTGTTGAACGCCGGAAGAGATGGGGCGGAAACGCGTCTCGCGTTCTACGATGAACGCCGACGAAACCGCCCGGAACACGGGGCGTTTCACGAAAACGGAAAGGTAAGTCCGTGATCTTGAGCCGCCGGTTCGCGCGTGGGAGGCCTCGTTGAGCGTCGCCGAGATTCTGTTGATCGCGGTTGCCCTCGCGGCGGATGCGTTCGTCGTGGCGACCTCGGTCGGCGCGGCCTGGCCACGCGGTGATGGGCGGCAGACTTTTCGCATTGCTTTTCACTTCGGACTCTTCCAGGGGTTGATGCCGCTGCTCGGCTGGCTGCTCGGCGACCTGCTCGAGTCCTGGGTCGAACCGTGGGACCACTGGCTCGCCTTCGCATTGCTCGCGTTCGTCGGCGGGCGCATGGTGCGCGGGGGCGGCGAGCAGGAGGGACACGAAGGCGACCCGTCTCGGGGCGCGACGCTCATCCTGCTCAGCGTGGCGACGAGCCTCGACGCGCTCGCGATCGGGCTGACCCTGGCGCTGGTCGGCGGGGACATCTTGACGCCCGCGATCGTCATCGCGGTGGTCGCGGCCCTGCTCTCCTTCGTCGGCATCCAGCTCGGCCGGCGGCTCGGCCAGACGATCGGACCTCACGCCGAGCGTTTCGGCGGCTTCGTCTTGATCGGCATCGGCGTCAAGCTGCTCGTCGAGGGCCTACTCGGCTGAAGCCTCGCCGAGGAACGCGCGGAGCTCGTCGGCGACGTAGCGCTGGAAGCGCAGCCGCTGGCGCGCGAGCAGCCAGGCTTGGTCGAGGGTCTTCGAGCGCACGAGCTCCTCGCCCCGGTACTCCGCGATCACGAGCGCGCTGCTGACGAGCTGGAAGCGGCCGATGAAGTGGCGGTTCTCTTTGAGCTCGTAGTTGACGGGCTCCCAGCGCACCTTGCCGCCCTCGAGCTGCTCTTCGAAGCCGACGAGCAGCGTCCGCCGCCCGAGGGTCTCGATCGTGTTGCAGGTCCGGCAGCGGCGCTTGCCGTGGAAGTAGTAGACGACGATCTCGGTGTCGTCCGCGCGTGCGCCCGGCTCCGGCGGGTTCGCGGGCTCGCTGGCGAGCACGGTGGGGCAGAGCAGAAGCAGGAGTAGCAGGAGCGAGAGAGCGCGGCGCATCGAGTCCTCCAGGGGGCGCGATTATCGCCGATCCACGGCGGGCGCGGGCGGTGGCAGACTCACCAGGACCCTATTCCCGAACGCCACGTCGAAGTGGAGCGCCCATGCGATTCGCGAGACTCCTGATTCTCGTCGCCACGATCGGCACCTTGGCCCCGGTCTTCGGCCAGGTACCCCACGAGCCCTGGCGCACGCTCGAGACCGAGCACTTCCGCGTGCACTACCCCCTCGCGCTCGAGGCGTGGGCGCTGCGACGGGCAGGGCGCCTCGAGGCGGTGCTCGCCGCGGTCGAGACCGAGGTCGGGTACGGCTTCGAGGGCCGCGCGGACCTGCTCGTCCAGGACCCGATCGCCCGGCCGAACGGCATGGTGCTCGCGCTGCTCGAGAGGCCGCGGATGCTGCTCTACGCGACGTCGCCGGAGCCGGACTCGCGGATCGGGCACTTCCACGACTGGCCCGAACTGCTCCTCACCCACGAGAGCGTGCACCTCGTGCACCTCGCGCGGCGCTCGCGCGTGCCGCGCCTCGATCTTCTGCCGCCGGCCCTGATCGGACCGCTGACGCGGAAGAGCCCGCGCTGGCTCACCGAGGGATTCGCGACCTACCTCGAGGGAGAGCTCACTGGCTCGGGTCGACCCTACGGTGACCTGCGCGCCGCGATCCTCCGGACCTGGGCCGCTGCGGGGCGCATGCCGAGCTACGGCGCGCTCTCTGGCGACCGCCGGCGCTGGCAGGGTGGGGCGATGGCCTATCTCGCGGGCTCGGCCTTCGTCGAGTGGCTCGTCGAGCGCGAGGGGCGCGCGTGCCTGCCCGCGCTGTGGACGCGGATGAGCGCCCGCGAGAGGCGCAGCTTCGAGGAGGCGTTCGTCGGCGTCTTCGGCGAGGCGCCTGCCGCGCTCTACGGACGCTTCGTCGCCGAACTCAGCCACGACGCGCTCGAGCTCGAAGCCCGGCTCGATGGGAAGACCCACGCCGGGCAGGCGTGGCAGGCGTGGACTTGGAGCACGGGGGCGCCCGCGCTCTCGCCGGACGGAAACACGCTGGCCGTCGTGTTGCGCTCGCGTGAGCATCCCCCGCGTCTCGCGCTCTTCGACACCGGCCCGAACGTCGACGCGGAGGAGCGCTGGCGCGCAGCGCGCGAGCGCCTGCTCGAGCGCGACCCCGACGACGTGCCTGCCGTGCGCCGCCGGCCGCTTGCGCGAGAGCCGCTGCGGGTGATCGAAACCTGCGATGGGCTCCGGCCGCGGAGCCCGCGCTTTTCTCCTGGCGGCGACGAGCTCGTCTTCGTCGCACGCACACCCGGGCACGACGGACGGCGTCACGACGACTTGTTCCTCGCCCCGGTCGAAGGCGGTCCGCCTCGAAGGCTGACCCGCGGCGCGAACCTGCACGATCCCGACTTCTTCCCCGACGGCACCCTGGTCGCCGTGCGCCGCCGCGCGGGAGCCGTGCAGCTCGTGCGCGTCGCGCGCGATGGCACGGTATCGCCGCTCATGGCGCCGAGTCTCGACGTGATGTGGGACGACCCGCGCGTCGCACCCGACGGCCGGCACATCGCCGCGCTACGCCACCGCGAGGGCGCGTGGGAGCTCGTGCTGCTCGACGCGGACGGCCGCGCGCTGCGCATCGTGCACCGCGCCGAGGGCAGGCTGCTCGCGCATCCCTCGTGGGCGCCGGACGGGAGCGCGCTCTACGCCTCGGTGGGGAACGCGGGGCTGATCGAAGTGCGTCGCTTCCCGCTCGAGAGCGAGGGCGCGGGGGAGGTCGTCGCCCGCAGCGCCTCGGGGCTGCTCGCGCCCACGCCGCTGCCTTCCGAGCCGGCACTCTTCGCTCTTGGCCTGACCGTCGACGGCTTCGAGCTGCGGCACATCGACCTGCCCGCCGCGCCACTCGAAGCCGTGAGTCTCCCGCGGGAGCTCACGCCCGTCGTGCCGCGCAGCGACCGCGCGCCGGCTGCGCCGCCGGCCGCCGAGCCCCTGCCTCCTGGGCGTCGTTATGGTGCCGGTCGTGGCGAGTGGCGCGCGCTCGGGGAGCTCAACCTCGCGCCGTCGGGTTTCGGCTGGGGTGCGGGTGCGCGGGTCGGGGACGTCGTCGGGCGCTGGGATGTCGTGGCCCTTGCCGTGGGCGGGGACGAGGGGGCCCCGCGCGGTGCGAGCGTCGCCGCCGCGTGGCGCGGCTGGCCGGTGGAGCTCGGCATCCACGCGTACTCCATGGAACGGCGCCCGAACGAGCAGGCCGACGTCGCGCGCTTCGAGGTGGAGCCGCTCGCGCGCGACGAAGAAGGGCTCGTGCTCGACGCACGTTGGTCTCGCCAGAGCGAACGCTGGCGCATCGGCGTCGAGTCCGGTGCGCTCTTCGAGAACGCCGAGCTTGCCGGAAGCGACGTGACACTCAGCCGCCGGGCGTTCTGGCTCGGCGGCGACCTTGCCGGCAGTCGCCGTCGCGGCCGCGTGGGCCTCGGCTTCGAGCTCGGGGCGCGGCAGGCCTTCGGTCGCAGCGACGGTGAGGACTGGACGCTTGGCGCCGCGAACGCGCGGCTCTGGGCCGGCTTCGACGACAAGCGCCTGGCCGTGAGTTGGGCACGACGTGCCGTCGATGACGCGCTTCATCCCCTCGACGCGCTGCGCCTCGGGGGGTCGGCGCGCAGCGCGCTCCCACGCGTCGCGGAGCTGCAGCGTATCGCTGCGCCCGCGTTGCCCGAGTGGCTTCTTCGCGGCACACGCCACGAGAGCTGGCGCGCGGAGCTCCTCGGCGTCCTCTTCTACGAACGCCACGAGATGTGGACGCCGGGCGAGTCTTCCCGCGAACGCGTCAGTCTCACGGGTGCACGCTACCGCTTCCGCCTGGCCCCGTTTCCGCTCGTGACCCTCCCGGGCCTCGAGGCGGAGCTCGGCGCGGCGCTCGTACTCGACGGCCCCCTCGAAGACGAGACGCGCGTGTGGGCGACGATGGTCTGGAGACCCTGAAGGCTGAGCGTCAGCGGGGATCCGGGTCGGGAACGGGGTCGAGCCAGATCTCTCGCGCACCGCGCGCGTGGGCGATGCCGAGGATCGAGACGAAGTCGAGGACGGTGCGACGCTCGGCAACCGGGTCCGTCATGAGCTCATCGAGGATCAGGTATCGTCCGGGGACGATGCGCGTGTCCCGTGCGAGCGTTTGGTGCTGCGTCTCCCTCAGCAACTCCCACCACTCGCCCCAGGGCCCCCACGTTTTCACGGGTCCCCAGCAGGAGATACTGCGGTTTCCTGTGTCGAAGTAGCCGGTCGTCACGGAGAGCTCGGGAAGCTCGGGACGCGCTTCGCCGAGGTGCAGACGCAGGTCGGGCGGTAGGAGATCGTCGGAATCCCCGGTGTCCGCGGCGAGGTCCACGCGTCGGACGCCAAGCTCAGCCAAGGCTTCGATGACGTCGAGCATCACCCCCTCGTCCAGAGTGAAGTGGGCCTTGAGGACGACCCAGTCGCCTGGGAGTTCCCACAGCTCCGGCTCGTCGAGCGGCCAACGCGCGGCGAGCTCGTGCTTCGGAGCGCGAGTCATGCGGAGCTCGGGTGTGGCGCACGGGAGCTCGAGGGCTGCCTCGGGGGTCTCGCTGAGCGGCTCTTCGTCCGAGAGCCTCAGTGTCAGGCCCTGGTAGCCACGCGCGAGAAGCCGCGGGAGTTCGACGTGGTCGGGGAGCCGCTCGTAGGAATGGGCGCAGGCTTCGTAGCCATAGCTCGAGAGGCAGTCTGTCAAGACGCCCGTGTCCGTGACGTGATAGGCGCGCAGCCACTCGCGGGTCGCCGCGCGCGCGTCGTCGTCGAACAAGCCGCGCGCGAGCTCCGGGAGATTCCCGGCTTGGGTGAAAGCGGGCGGTGTGCGCAGCGTCGGCACGGCCCACGCGATGGCGATACCTCCTGCCAGTGCGAGCAAGAGTGGCAGTCGCCGGCCACCGAATCGCGGGACGAGGTTGTGGGCGTGAAGGAGCGCCACGGCGGTGGCGAGGGCTGCGACCAAGAGATAGCTCGTGCCGAGGAGCGGAACGCCCTCCGAGCCCCAGAAGTAGGGGCGAAGCAGCTCCGGAATCGGGGCGATGGGCACGAGAACGAAGCACTGAAGGACGAGGACCTTCTGGATGGAGGCGTAGAAGAGGAGGTTCGTTGCGGTGGCGTTCCAGAGCGCGAGCTCACGCCGCAGTGCCCAGCGTTGACGGAGAACGCGGCGCCACGCGAGCAGCGCCATGTGTACGGCGACGACGGCGGGAATCGCGAGCAGCGTGCAGAGCGGTCTCAACCCGGGCGGGTCGAAGAGGCTGCGCAACGCCCAGCCGAGCAGACCTTCGAAGACGGCCGGATTGGGCGCGGTGACCGGAAAGTTGAGCGTGCCTTCGAGCCACAGGATCAGCGCGGCCGTCAGGAGTGCGCTTCCGAGCGTTTGCGGGAGTCCTCCCAGAAAGCTCTCGATCGGTGCGGGCCTCCGCCACGGTGAGTCCGCGCCACGGGACACCGCAGGGAGTCGGATCCGACGTGTGTCACGCCATCTCGCTTCGATCACGGCGACGCTTCCCGCACCTCGTTGAACCAGATCTCCCGGGCCCCGTCGCGGTAGGCCATCTCCAAGATCGAGGTGAGCCACTGGATCGAGACTTCAGACCGTGGCCTCGCGTGCGGTGGAGGTACGAGGAGGATGGAGACGACGCGCGGAACCCTCTCGCGCTCGTCCGAGAATCCCCAATCGAACTGACGCCAGATTCGATCCGCCTTGAACGAGTTCGGGCCGCAGGAGCGGGAGACGCTCGATGGGAAACCCGGTACCCACCACGATTCGTAGGCAGCCGTCCCACCGGGTGCGACCCCGAACCGAACCCGCAGGGGAGTCTTCGGGGGGGATTCCCACATCGAGCCGGGCTCCGCGGCGAGGGTGACGCGGCGCACGCCCCGCGAGCGTAGCTGCGAGAGGAGCTTTGTGAGCTCGAACGCGTCGATGCCCCAATGGGCCTTGAGGATCAACCACTCGTCTTCGATGGCCCACAGTCCGGGGTCGCCAGGGGGCCAGCTCGCCGTGAGCGGGAAACCTGGCCCGCGCCGGTATCGGAGCTCGCTTGCATCGCAGGGAAGCTCGAGCAGTGCCGTCGGCTCATGCGGGGCGGGTTGCGCGTCGTCGAGCTCGAGGAGCAACCCGCGCATCGCCCGAGTGTGGAGACGCGGGAGCGCGATGCGACGCGGGTCGTCCTCCTCGTAGTAGTGCGGGCACGCTTCTTCGCGCCAAGGGCTGAGGCAGTCGCCCAACGCGTCCGTGTCCGTCACGAGATAGGTGCGGAGCCAGCGCTCCGTCGCTTCGCGCGAGGCATCGTCGTCTTCGAGGAGCGTTCTGATCTCTGGCGGCGCGGACGCGCGACTCGCGAGCGCGCGCAGCGAAGGAACGCTCCAAGCGAGCGCGACCCCCGCGGCGAGTCCGAGCCAGAGCGCCCACGGACGGCTCCCGACGCGGCGGAGCAGGTGTTGCGCGTGCAAGCCAGCGAAAACCGTGAGGAGCACGCAGCAGAGAAGGAGCCACGGGGCGGGAACCCACGGCGACGGCTCCTCGGTGAAGAACGGGCGGAGAGCTGGGGCGACCGTCCAGGACGGGTCCGGTCGGATGATCAGAACGACCCAAGCCGTGCGTTGGAGCGCATGGGTGCCCGCCGCGACGACCGAGGTCACGGTCCACAGGCCCACCCGCTCGAGACGAGGCAGGCTCACCGCGCGCCTCCGGACGAAGCTCGCGAACGCGGTGTGCAGTGCGATCGTCGCCGGGAGCATGAAGAGCGTGAAGACGATGGCGAGAATCGGGAGGTCGCGGTAACACGCGATATGAGTGGCGAGGGGGGAGGAGGTGCCACCGAGCCAAGCGTGAGCTTGGAACAGGCCCCAACCGAGTGACCACGCCGTCAAGGCGTAGGTCGTCACACACGTCACGACAGCGCGAGCGCACGTGATGGCGAGGCTCTCGGGCTCGATGCGCGGTGGGCGCAGACGAGCGCTCTCGCGCCAAACATGGCGTTCACGCCACTTCGTGGCCGCGCTCTCGATCGGCTTCTGGGGCACTCCCCTGGACCTCGACGCGAGGGTGAGCGTCGCGTCGCCCAGAGTCTATCAGAGGGCAGTCTTCCCGATTCGCTCCGGCTCAGTCCTCCGGGACCGAGCCCTCGAGCAGCAACACTTCTTCCGCGCCGTTCCGTTGCGCGAAGTCGAGCATGCGCAGGAGCTGCTGGTAGTAGCCGGGGCCTTCGCTCGCGAGCCCTGCGGAGTAGGCCTGGACTCGCGGCGGGATCATCGCTTTGGAGAACCGGAACTCCCCCTCGGGGATGGCGGCGAGCTCCTCGGGGGTCGGCTGCCGCGGCATCGCGTAGCCGTCGAAGTCCGAGAGCGGCTGACCGAAGTTCGGGAGCGCGGGGAGCGTGCTGCAGGTCTCCGGGGCGACAGACGGTCCATACGGAGTCAGCGCGCCGAGCCATTGGCCGAGCGGCGGGGCGTTGCGATCGAGCTCGAGCACGCGGAGTCGGAGGGGTTTCGGCTGCGGACGCCGACGTCCGGGCTCCCCTGCGAAGCTCACGCGGCGCACGCCGCGGCGCTCGAGCATCTCGAGTGTCCACAGGACGAGCTGGTTGCTCAGGCCCCAGTCCGCCTTGAGCACGACCCAGTCGCCGGGGGGAGACCAGCGCGGCAGCTCGTCGAGGAGCTGCCACTCCTTGAAGTGAACGCGAGGGAGCGAGTACACGCGGAAGAGGTCGGCGCGGCAGGGCAGCTCGAGGATCGCGGCGGGTTGAACGCTTCGCGGGGCTTCGTCGCTGAGATCGACGATGAATCCCCGCGCGTCGACTCCGACGAGCTGCGGGAGGGCGACGTGCTCGCCGGCGTCGTCGGGGTCGATCTGGCAGGCCCTGTCGCGCCAGACACCGAGGCAGTCGAAGGGGGCCTCGCTGTCGGTGACGAGGTACTGGCGCAACCACAACTCGGTGTCGGGGTTCACCTCGCTGGGGTTCTCGTGGAGAGCTCCGATCTCCGGGGGCGGTGGGATCTTCGTGTCGGGGTAGATCGGAGAGACGATGCTCTGCAACCCGAGGATCGCGAGGGCGACGGCGCCGAGGCCCGCGTACGCTGCGAAGGCCGAGGAACCCAAACGCGGCGCCAGGTAGGCGAGCTGCAACACGCCGAAGAAGCTGGCGAGGAGCCCCGCGATGTAGGCGAGCAGCAAAGGCGTGCCGGCACCGACGAGCAGGTAGCGGTGCACGCTCGCAGGAGGCGGCAAGAGTGTGGCGCTCTGGAGCGCGCCGTTCGACCAGGCGGCAAGGCCGAGCCCGGCAGCCCCGAGCGCGACGATGCCGATCCACACGTTGAGCCTCGCGATCGAGCCGAGGGTCGTCTTCCTTCGCGGAACGAGCGCGAGCACGGCGACGTGGAACGCCGCCGCGAGGGGAAGCGCGGAGAGCCCGGCGAGGACCCAGGCGAGGGAGCTGTGCGCACCGGCCGTGACGAGCTGCTCGAGGATCGAGCGGTCGCCGAGCGTGAGCGGCGTCGCGAGCAGCGCGGCGCGCCAGAGACGACCGAGGCCGATCAGGACGACGAGGCCGAACGCGCACGTCAGTGCGGCACGCCAAGCGAGCGTCGGCAGTCCTTCTTTGGGTGATGGGGCGGCAGACGTGGGCATGACGGCACTCCCGAAGCCGACTGCGCGGGCTTCGGTGGCCATTCTAGTGTTGCGAGCGGCGTTAGCGCTCCGGTTCGTAGACGATTGGTGCGCCGAACTCGACGAAGAGGCGCTTGAGATCCTTGTTCGCGTCGAGTGAGGCGTAGAGACGGACGTTGTTCTCTTGAGCGAGCATGAGGACGCGGGTGAGCGCGTCGATCTCACCGGGGTCGGCGTAGACCCGCTCGACCTTGTCGCCGTTGCCGAGCAACACGGTGAGCCGCAGTTGCGCCATGTCGCCTTCGTAGGCGGCGCGTACGCCGCGTACGGCTTGGTGTTCCTCGTCGCCGGCCAGGACCGATCCGCAGGGCACGAAGAGCAGGGCGGCCAAGAGCAGGATCGACATCACACTGCGGTTCGACACAAGGGGCTTCATCACACGTCCTCCACACCCGTCCACGTTCCACGTTGCTGGAAAAACGCGGGGACGGCAAGTCGATCGCGGCGGAGAGCTTGTTCGAAGGAGTCCTTTCTTCTTCGGACGGGTCTGGCTAGAATCCCCCGAGCTTCCGTGGGAGGGAGTGGGTGTAAGAACGCCGCCGGCAGCCGCACTCGGAGGATGACGCCATCGTCAACCCTTGCGGGAAGGCAGCACCGGGTTTCGCGCGCCCACTCCTTGTCGGAGAGGTGCTCTTCGACGTGTTTCCGGACGGAGCGCGGGTCCTCGGGGGCGCTCCGTTCAACGTCGCTTGGCACCTTCAGGGCTTCGGGTGCTCTCCCTTGATGATCAGCCGCGTCGGTCGCGATAGCGACGGCGACGGCGTGCGCGCCGCGATGGACGCGTGGGGCCTCGACACGAGCGCCCTGCAGCAGGATGAGAAGCGGCCGACGGGGAGAGTCGCCGTCGCGATCGATGCGCGTGGGGACGCCCGCTTCGAGATTCGTGCGGAGCAGGCCTACGACAGCATCGACCCGGGGCCGCTCATCGAACGCTTCCCCGATCCGCCGGGCGGGGTCCTCTATCACGGGACGCTCGCGATGCGCGAGCCGGCCGCCGTGGCGGCGCTTCGGGCCTTCGAGAAGGCGTGGTCGTTGCCGCGTTTTGTCGACGTCAACCTGCGTCCGCCGTGGGACGAGCGCACCCACGTGCTTGGCCTGCTCGAAGGCGCGGCGTGGATCAAGCTCAACGAGGCCGAGTTCGAGATTCTCGACAGCGCGGCGAGCGGTCGTCTCGCCACGCGCGCGGAGCGCTGGCGCCGGCGACTCGGTGCAGCGCGGGTTCTCGTCACGCGCGGCGAGCGGGGCGCGCTGCTCGTCGGTGACGGGTCCCCGGTCGAGGTCGAAGCACCGAAGCCGGTGGCGCCACTCGTCGATACGGTCGGTGCAGGAGACGCATTCTCGGCCGTCGCGTTGACCGGCGCGCTCTGCGGTTGGCCAGCGGAGCTGACTTTGTCGCGCGCCTCCGAGTTCGCGAGTTCGGTTTGTACGATGCGCGGAGCGACCGCGCCCGATCCCGCACTCTACGAGCGCATGTTGACGAGCTGGGGGGTTACATGATGGAGAGCGGCACCGAAGACGGTCTTTACCTCGCGTTGTTCAGCGTACACGGGCTCGTCCGCGGGACGGACATGGAGCTCGGGCGGGACGCGGACACGGGAGGGCAGGTCAAGTACGTCGTCGAGCTCGCGCGCAAAGCGGCCGCGGATCCACGCGTCGGACGCGTCGATCTCTTCACGCGGCTCGTCGAGGACCCGAAGGTCGATGCCGGCTACGCGGAGCCCATCGAGCGGCTCTGCGAGGGGGCGCAGATCGTTCGTCTGCGTTGCGGGCCGCGCCGATACCTCCGCAAGGAGGTGCTCTGGCCGCATCTCGACAGTCTCGTCGACGAGTCGCTCCGGCACTTCCGGCGCATCGGACGCATCCCGGACATCCTGCACAGCCACTACGCCGACGCCGGTTACGTCGTCACGCAGCTCGCAGGGTGTCTCGGCGTGCGCCACGTCCACACGGGACACTCGCTCGGGCGGGTCAAACGGCAGCGCTTGGTCGACAAGGGCGTGAGCCCGGACTCGATCGAGAAGCAGTTCAACATCACCCAGCGGATCGAGGCCGAAGAGCTCGCGCTCGACAGCGCCGACATCGTCGTCGCGAGCACGAGCCAGGAGGTCGACGAGCAGTACGCGCTCTACGAGAGCTACGAGCCGCGACGCATGGTCGTCATCCCGCCGGGCGTCGACTTGCAGCGATTCCGGCCCACGCGCCGCGGCGACGAGACTCCGCCGATCCAGAAGGAGATCGACCGCTTCCTCGCCGAGCCGGCGCGGCCCCTGATCGTTGCGCTCTCGCGCCCGGATACGCGCAAGAACATCGCGACGCTCGTCGAGGCTTATGCGGGCTCTTCGTGGCTGCGCGAGCGCGCCAACCTCCTCGTCGTCGCGGGCTCACGAGACGACATCGCGGAGATGAACCGCGAGCCGCGCGAGGTCCTGACGGACCTGCTGCTTCGTTTCGACCGCCACGATCTCTACGGCCGCGTCGCGTACCCGAAACGTCACGAGCCGTCGGAGGTGCCGGCGATCTACCGCATCGCCGCGCGCCGGAAGGGCGTCTTCGTCAACCCCGCGCTGACCGAGCCCTTCGGCCTGACCTTGCTCGAGGCGGCCGCGAGCGGGCTTCCGATCGTCGCGACCGACGACGGTGGACCTCGCGAGATCCTCGCGCGCACGGAGAGCGGCTTCCTCGTCGACGCCCTCGACGCCGACGCGATGGCGGCCGCGATCGAGAAGGTGCTACGCGACCCCGTCGAGTGGCGCAGGCTCTCGCTCTCCGGGCAGCGCGGCGTGCGCCGGCACTTCTCATGGCAGGCGCACGTCAAGAACTACCTCCGCACCGTGCGGCGCATGACGCGCCGCTCGCGGGGGAGGCAACTCGTCGTCAAGCCCGACGACAGGCTCACGCTCGCACAGCGGCTCCTGATCACGGACATCGACAACACGCTGATCGGTGACCGGGAGGCGGTCGCCGCGCTTCTCGAGCAGCTCCGGCCTGCGGCGCGCTACGTCGGCTTCGGGATCGCGACCGGGAGGCGGATCGAGAGCACCCTCTCGGTCCTGCGGCGCTGGAAGGTGCCGCGCCCCAACGTGTTGATCAGCAGCGTCGGAACGGAGATCCACTACGGTTCGACTCTCGTCGCCGATCGCGGCTGGGCGCGGCACATCGCGTATCGATGGCAACCGCTTCGCGTGCGGCTCGTTCTCGACCGTCTGCCGGGACTGCGGCTCCAACCGCAGACCGAGCAGAGGCGCTTCAAGATCAGCTACTTCCACGACCCGGAGAAGGCGCCGTCGATCGCCGAGATCAGGCGGCTCCTGCGTGAGGCGGGGCTTGCCGTCAAGGTGATCCACTCCCACGAGTCCTTCCTCGACATCCTGCCCGTTCGCGCTTCCAAGGGCGGCGCGGTGCGCTACGTCGCGACCCGCTGGGGCATCCCGATGGATGCGGTGCTCACGGCCGGCGACTCGGGCAACGACGAGGAGATGCTCTCCGGGGAGACGCTGGCCGTCGTCGTCGGCAACCACGCCGACGAGCTCGCGAAACTCGAGGGGCGCGAGAACGTCTACTTCGCTGAAGGGACCCACGCTTGGGGCATCATCGAGGGGCTCGAGCACTATGCTTTCCTCACGCAGCCCGACCCGCAGAGAGTCCTGGTGGACGCACGCTGACCTGGCCCGACGCCCATCGCCCGAAGGAGTCATCCCGTGAGGTTGATCGACGCCCTGCAAGCTTCGCTCCAGCGCAATCGACAGACCGCGTACGCGCTCCTGCGGCGCTACTTCGGGCTCGAGAAGCTCTTCCTCCTGCGCTCCGAGGTCGTCGAGGAGTTCGCACACTTCATCGAGGCCGAGGGCCGCAAGGACCTGGCGAGCGCACCGATCGCGCTCGTGATCGGCTCCGTGCAGGAAGCCGCCCTGCAGTGGCCGTGGGCCTACCTCGCGCTGCGCAGCGGGATCGCGGATTGGCAGTACATCCGGATCCACGCGGACGAGGTGCAGGCGGAGACGATCTCCGCGGCGGAGTACCTGCGCTTCAAGGAGTCGCTCGTCACCGACGGACAGAACCCGGACGAATCCTACGCCGTCGAGATCGACCTCGCGCCATTCAACCGGGAGTTCCCCAAGTTGAAGGAGACGCGCTCGATCGGGCGCGGCGTCGAGTTTCTGAACCGGCGCCTCTCGAGTCAGCTCTTCCACGAGCTCGGCAAAGGAGATCGGCGCCTACTCGAGTTCCTCAGCGTCCACCGCTGCCGCGATCAGCAACTCATGCTCGGCCAGACGATCCGCGACGTCGGAGAGCTGCGTGAGGCGATCGGCGCGGCCGAGCGCCTGCTCGCCGGGCACCCCGGGGAAACTCCGTGGGCCAAGGTCGCGCAGCCGCTCAAGGACCTCGGCTTCGAGCCCGGCTGGGGGCGGGACGTCACGCGTGTGCAGAGCACGCTCAGGCTTCTGTCCGACATCCTCGAGGCGCCCGAGCCGCGCACGCTCGAAGAGTTCCTCTCGCGCGTGCCGATGATCTTCAGCGTCGTCATCCTGTCGCCACACGGCTACTTCGGTCAGTCGGGCGTTCTCGGCCGGCCGGACACAGGCGGGCAGGTCGTCTACATCCTCGACCAGGTGCGCGCGCTCGAGAAGGAGATGCGGCGGCGCATCGACGACCAGGGCATCGAGATCGAGCCCCGCATCCACGTCGTCACGCGCCTGATCCCCGAGGCCGACGGCACGAGCTGCGACCAGCGCCTCGAGAGCATCGTCGGGACCGAGCACGCGAAGATCCTGCGCGTTCCGTTCCGCGACGAGGAGGGGCAGGTCGTCCCGCACTGGATCTCGCGCTTCAAGATCTGGCCCTATCTCGAGCGTTTCGCGGAGGACGTCGAGCGCGAGCTGCTCGCCGAGCTCGGCGCGCGTCCCGACCTCGTCATCGGCAACTATTCGGACGGGAACCTCGTCGCGAGCCTGCTCTCGCGCAGCCTCTCCGTGACGCAGTGCAACATCGCCCACGCGCTCGAGAAGACGAAGTACCTGATGTCCGATCTCTACTGGAAGGACAACGAGGAGCAGTACCACTTCTCGTGCCAGTTCACCGCAGACCTGATCGCGATGAACGCGGCGGACTTCATCATCACGAGTACCTACCAGGAGATCGTTGGCCGCGAGGACAGCGTCGGGCAGTACGAGAGCTACGCGAGCTTCACCATGCCCGGGCTTTTCCGCGTCGTGCACGGGATCGACATGTTCGACCCGAAGTTCAACATCGTCTCACCCGGGGCAGACGCCGAGGTCTACTTCCCGTACACCGAGAAGGAGCGGCGCCTCGCGAGCCTCACACCCGAGCTCGAGGAGCTCGTCTTCGGCGAAGGGCGCCCCGACGTGCGCGGCAAGCTCGAGAATCCGTCGAAGCCGCTGGTCTTCACGATGGCGCGCCTCGACCGGATCAAGAACATCGCCGGGCTCGTCGAGTGGTTCGCGCGCTCGGAGGCGCTGCGCGAGAGGGCGAACATGTTCGTCGTCGCGGGCGCGGTCGACCCGGCCCACTCCACAGACGACGAGGAGCGCGAGCAGATCGCGCTGATGCACCGCTTGATGGACGAGCACGGGCTCGACGGGCAGGTGCGTTGGGCGGGGCTCCGCCTCGACCGGACGATGAGCGGCGAGCTCTACCGCTTCGTCGCGGACCACGGCGGCGTCTTCGTCCAGCCGGCGCTCTTCGAGGCGTTTGGGTTGACCGTCATCGAGGCGATGATCTCCGGCCTGCCGACCTTCGCGACGCGCTACGGCGGGCCGCTCGAGATCATCGAGGACGGGATCTCGGGCTTTCACGTCGACCCGAACCACGGTGACGAGGCCGCGGCGCGTCTCGCGGAGTTCTTCGAGCGTGCGGCCAACGACCCGGAGACGTGGCGCAGGATTTCGATGGGCGGCATCCAGCGGGTGCGTGCGCGCTACACCTGGGAGCTCTACGCGGAGCGGGTGATGACCTTGAGCCGCGTCTACGGCTTCTGGAAGTACGTCACCGACCTCGAACGGGCGGAGACCCGGTGCTACCTCGACATGTTCTACGGCTTGCAGTACCGGCCGCGCGCGGCGACCGTGCCGCGCTGAACCGCACTCAGGAGTTCTGCTTCTCCTTGCGCTGCTTGTCGCGGTCGCGCCGGAGCTCGAAGACCATGAAGGGGATCGCGAGGCCGAGCAGGACCGCGGCGACTACGAACATCGCCGTGAGCCCGAGGTCGGCGAGGCCGGTGAGCTCCTCGCCCTCGCGGAGCGCGCGCGAGCTCAGGATGCCGGTGAGCATCAGGGCCTGCCCGCACACGAAGAGGGGGATGCCGACGCGGCGGCGGCCGGGTTCGTAGCCTCTCTTGATCAGCCAGCGGTAGAGCATGATGTCCTCGCAGGTCCTAGTCTCGCAGTCGGAACCAGAGCAGCGCGGCGAGCTTCGTCAACGCCATCAGCGTGAGTACGCCGAGTAGCGCGCGGGGTACCCGCCCCGTCTCGTAGAGTTCGAACAGCGCCAGCGCACCGAGCGCGACGCCGCCGACGACCGCGGCGAGACTCGTCGACTTGTAGCGGTGGAGTTTGAATCTCTCGTCGAACATCAGCGCGCCTCCTCGAGCGTGAACAGCTCTTCGACGGAGCACTCGAACAGCCGCGCCAAGCGCAGCGCCAGACGGAGGCTCGGGACGTAACGGCCGCGTTCGATCGACACGATGCTCTGGCGGGACACGCCGCAGGAGCCGGCGAGCTCGGCTTGGGTCCAGCCGCACGCCTCGCGGCGTTCCCGGACCGTGTTCGTCATCGCGTCTCGTGCCACGGTGTCAAGCCTCCTTGACATGGCCGAGCGTAGCCCGTGTTCCGGGGATGTCAAGCGAGCTTGACTCCGGGAGGTCGGGCTAGGAGTCCGAGCGGCCTTCAGTCGCCCTCGGTCGGTTCGCGAGGATCCGCGACGGTGGCGACATCGACCGTGATGCCCCCGAGGTGAGCCGCCAACGCGTCCGGTACCTCATCCTGGCGTCGGCCGCCGAGGTGCTTCGCGAGGAAGTTCTCGATGGCGACCGCGAGGGCCATGCGGTTCTCCGGACCCGTGAAGCCGTGTCCCTCGTCGGGAGCGACGATGTACTCGACGGCGGCGCCCTTCTCCCGCAGCGCGACGACGATCTGATCCGACTCGGCCTGCTTGACGCGGGGATCGTTCGCCCCGTGGACGACGAGCAGGGGGACGCGGATCTTCTCCACCTGCTCGAGCGGGGAGCGCTCGAGCAGCTCGGCGCGCTCTTCGGGGATGCTCGGGTCGCCGACCCGCAGGTACCAGCTCCCCTTGAGGAACGGCTTCCAGTACTCGGGGAAGGACTCGATCAGCGTGACGAGGTTCGACGGGGCGACGTACGGGATGCCGCACGCGTAGAGCTCCGGCGTGAATGTCACGCCCGCGAGCGTCGCGTAGCCCCCGTAGGAGCCGCCGAAGATGCACACGCGCTCTTCGTCGACGATGCCGCGCTCGACGAGGTGGCGGACGCCGTCGCTGAGGTCGTGCTGCATCGCGCCGGTGCCCCACTCGTGGCTGCCCGCGTTGAGGAAGGCCTTCCCGAAGCCGGTCGAGCAGCGGAAGTTCGGCTGGAGCACCGCGTAGCCGCGGTTCGCGAGGAACTGGGCGTACGGGTCGTAACCCCAGGCGTCTCTGGCCCACGGTCCGCCGTGGGGGTGCAGGACGAGGGGCAAGCCGTTGGGCTCGATGTCGGCGGGCAAGGTCAGGTACGCGGGGATCTCGAGCCCGTCGCGCGCGGTGTAGCGGATCGGGGTCATCGGGGCGAGCTGCTCGCTCGGCAGGTCGGGCCGGGAGCGGTAGACCAGGTTGAGCTCGCGGGTCTCGCGTGTGAACAGATAGACCGAGCCGGGGTCGACGTCCCGGGTCACCGCGACGAGGTGCAAGCGCATGTCCCTCGTCGAGGAGACGAAGCTGAGCTCACCGTCGGGGAGTTCTCTTCGAAGGTAATCGAGGTCTTCCGCGATTCGCGGGTCGTGGGGGTAGAGGCGCAGCCGGTCCCCGACGTACGCGGTGGCGATGAGCTCGTCGTCATCCTGGCCGAAGGTCGCGCCGCCGAAGTCGACCTGCCCCTCGGGGTCCTCTTCGACGAGGGTGAGCGCGCCGCTCTCCACGTCCATCAGCATCAGCCGCGCGAGGTCGACGTCGTCGCCCTTGTTCGAGGTGAGGTAGACACGCTGGCCGTCCTTGTGAAAACGGATCGGGTTCGCGCTCTCGAGGTAGTCGACCTCGTAGAGCTGGGTGAGCGTGTCTCCATCGACGCGGAGGATCTCCGAGCCGCCGCTCGGCGTCTGCCGCACGGCGAGGCGGAGGGTGCCCGTAAGGTCGTGGACGTAACCGCCGACCCCCTGCTCGTTGAGCTGAACGAGGCTCCGCTCACCCGTCGCGATGTCGATCTCGTAGACGTCGTGATAGCGCGGATCCCGGTCGTTGAGACCGACGAAGATCACGCCGGGGCGGGACTTGGGCAGCGAGTTGATCCGCGCGCGCACGCCGTCGAGGGGCGTGAGGTCCAGTGCCGAGGGCACGCCGCTCTCGGCGTCGATCTCGCCGCGCGGATCCACCGAGTAGACGTGGAAGTCCTCGTTGCCGCCCTTGTCCTGGACGTAGAGCACGCGCTGTCCGTCGCGGCTCCAGAAGTAGCCGGGGACCGGGCGGTCATCGGCCGTGATCGGCTTGGCCGTCTCGAAGCCGGCGGCCGTCTCCTTGACCCAGATGTTACGGACACCGCGGTAGGGCTTGACGAAGGAGATGAAACGCCCATCGGGCGAGAGCTGCGCTCCGGAGAGCTCCGGATCGCCGAAGAAGAGTTCGCGGTCGATCAATGGACGCACGTCTTTCGCCTCCCGGGGAAGGGCGCTCGGGTGCCGTGTCTTCGTATAGCGGCGCTGGGCGCCTACCACTCCTCCTCGTGAAGCATGCCACGAGCGCGGGCGAGAACCACGAGTGCGATGGCCTCGATTGCGACGGAGACGAGCAAAAAGACGACGACCGGTGTCTTGAGGGGGAACTCGACGTGGGCGGTGAGGATCATCACGGCGCTCAGCGAGAAGACGACAAGGGTGCCGAGCGCGTTGCCGAGGCAGAGCAGGCGCCCCGCCTGGCCGCCCTCGCGGAGGAGCGAGAGCCCGCCTCGAAGCGAGGGGACGATGGCGAGGACGATCAGCCCCATCGCCAGCCCGAGTGGAAGGACCCCGGCGGCGCCGCCCTCGAACCAGGCTTCGGGCAAGGCACCGGTGCCGAGCAGCACGACGACGGGGAGCGCCCCCGCCGCCTTGCCGAGGTTCCAGACCGCCACGAGGAAGCTGCCGCGCGAGGGCGGCCTTTCGGGACCGGTCGGGGGCGATGGCGACACGTCGATCATGACTCCGCTCCGGGAGCCGAGGAGCCTCCCCGAGGCCATGCTCGCTGGTCTCGTGTCCAGTAACTGATATCGCGCCCGTGTATCGCCCTGAGCGGCCTTCGTATACGCGTGGCTGGCGTGATCTCGGGTGTACGGGGGCTCTTGGACGCAAAAAAGCCGGCGGATTCGCCGACTCTCGGTGGTGCCCAGGGACGGAGTTGAACCGCCGACACCGTGATTTTCAGTCACGTGCTCTACCAACTGAGCTACCTGGGCGCCCTTCAGGACCCGAGAACTCTAGATGCCGGACCGCGACCCGTCAAGACCGCGGCGGGCGTTTTTCAAGGGGCAGGGATGTCGCGCCCCGCGTGGTGTTCGGCAAGCCCCGGAGTCGCTCGCGCGCCCCTCGATCAGCGGACCCGGGCGACGATCGTCGTGATGTCGTCACCCTGCGGCGCGTCACCGCGGAACTCGTCGATCTCGGCGACGAGCAGCTCCTGAAGAGCGGGTGCCGAGAGCCCCGCGTTCTCGCGGATCAGGTTCACGACACGCTCTTCGTCGAACATCTCGCCGTCGCCCCGCTGAGCTTCCGTGACGCCGTCCGAGAAGATGACGAGCGTGTCGCCCTCTTCGAGCTGAACCTGCCGCCTCTCGTACACGCAGTCGTCGAGCACGCCGATGACCATGCCGCTCGGATCGAGGCGGTCGATGAGGGGGGTTCCCGTGCCATTCGGACGGACGAGGACCGGGGCGGGATGCCCGGCGTTGACGTAGACGAGCTCCCGGGTCTTGTCGTGGTAGACGCCGTAGAAGAAGGAGGCGAACTTCCCCGTCTCCGTCGAGCGGCACATCAAGCGGTTGATGTCGCAGACGAGGTTGGCGACGTCGTTGACGTGCACGCTCGCGTGAGAGCGCAGCGCCCCCTGGAGCGACGCCATCAGCAGGGCGGCCGAGACCCCTTTGCCCGAGATGTCGCCGAGCGCGAGGCCGAGCTGGGAGTCGCTGAGCTCGACGAAGTCGAAGTAGTCGCCCCCCACGCCCCGCGCCGGCCTGCAGGTGCCGGTGTAGCTCAGCGTCGCCATCGCGGGGAAGGTCTGCGGGAAGAGCTGGTTCTGCACGTCCTTGGCGATCTCGACTTCGCGCTTCAGCCTCTCTCGCTCGGCGGCTTCGCCGATAAGGCGGGAGTAGTCGAGAGCGATCGCGACCTGCTCGGCGACGGTGAGCAGGAGCTCCGTGTCCTCGCGCGAGTAGGGCTCCTCGGAGAGCTTGTCGCCGAGGCAGAGGAAGCCGAGCAGCTCGTTGCCCGCAGCGAGTGGGACGATCAGGCGCGTGTCGAAGGTCGCGGCGAGCGCCTTCCAGCAGTGCGGGATCTCCTGGCGCCTCTGGCGGCGGGCGGCCAACGCCTCGGGGTCGAGCTCGAGGACGTCGGCGATGGAGCGCTGGGCTTCCTTCTCCCCCGATGCGAAAGGCGAGGGGATCAGGTAGGCCTCACCGCGGTCGAGGCGCCGGTAGTACTGGCCCTCGGCGCGTGCCGGCTCGAAGCGGTGGAGGTAGAGGCGGAAGAGCTCGCTCTCGTCGGGGCCGGGTCCGGTCCTCTGTGCGCGCTCGCCGGAGAGGAACGACCAGCGCTCGTTGGCGAGGAAGACCGCGACTTGGTGCGGGTGGAGCGAGTGGAGGACCTGCTCGGTGACGACGCGCAGCAGACGGTCGGGCCTCGAGACGAGGCGGCGCGCCGCGCTCGAGAGGTCCATCAGGATGCGGCGCGCATCGTAGGCGTCGCGGAAGAAGCGTCGGTCGATCGCAGGGAGCACCTGCCGGTTGACGCGGCGGATGCCCATCGCGAGGCCGAGCGCGGCGACCGCGGTGCCGAGCGGGGCTACGTTCGTCGGGATCCCCGAGTCGGCGGTCAGGAGCGGCGAGACTCCGAACTGGAGCGCCGCGAAGATCAAGAGGCCTTCGAAGAAGATGAAGCCGCGCGAGACGAGCGCGTAGCGCAGCCCGCGCCGGATGATCAGCCGGATGCCGAAGACCCGGTGCCTCACGACGACGTAGATGAACGAGAGCGGGAAGAAGCCGACGACCAAGAGCACGAAGACCCGGTACCAGTCGGGGATCGCCAGGTTCATGTAGCCCATGATCGCGTAGAGGAAGAGCGGGATGAGCCCGGAGGCGGAGCCGACGAGAAGCCACTGCATACGGAGGCGGTCGCGGCTCGTCGTCGCCGTCATCGTGTTCCACGCGAGCGAGGCGACGCCGACGGCGACCATCGCCATCATCAGCGGGAACTCGATGTTCGACTGGAGCCACTCGACGCCGAAGCGGTGGAGCATCGACGCGACCCGCTCGAAGGCGTCGAAGGACACGAACGCGGCGAACTCGCGCGCGAAGCCGAAGATGAAGAAGAAGAGCACCGGCACGATCGCGGCGTGGCGGAGCCACGGTGCGCGCCGGTCGATCGGAGAGGGGGCCGGGAAGAGCAGGAAGAAGAGCATCACGAGATAACCCGTGAAATAGCGCGCGAGCTCCGTGAAGAGCAGACACGCCTCCCGCAGCGGCGTTGGATAGCGGTAGGTCGCCCCCTGCATGAAGAGTCCCGCGAACGCGAAGAACATCAGCGACGCGAGGAACGCGAGGTTGTCCCGCGGTTTGGACAAACCGATCAACGCGGCGGCGGCGGCGGCGAGCAGCGGGACGAAGAGCTCGAGCCCGTAGCGGAGCGCCACCTCTTTGAGCAGCCGTTTCGGCCGCGGCGCGGGAGGGACGCGGAGCGTGAGCTGGCGGGTGTTTCCTTCGGCGTCGACGCGGCTGAGCACCGCCAGACAAGGCTCACCGCTCCGGATCGAGCGCATCGCGTCGCCGAAGTCCGAGAGCGAGCGGATCGGCCCTCCTTCGTTACGGATCGAATGCAGCGCGTCGATACGATCTTTGGGTAGAGCTCCTTGCGCGGCGAGCGGGCTGGGCTTTCCGTCGGGGCCGAGCGGGTCGATGTTGGCGATGACGAGCTCACCGCGTTCAAGCTGAGCGAGCAGCCCGAAGTCAGGGGCGGTCTGGTCTTGATAGAGGAAGAAGCCGCGGTCCGCGAGGATCAGCAGGAAGAGCGAGACGAGGAGGGCGACGCGGGTGTTCACCGCTCATCCTCGCTGCGGCGAGCGAGATTCAGCTCGGCCTTGTCAGACGCGTTCCAAGACAATGCGCACCAACCTCCGGCCGCCGGGATCAGCTCCGACCTTTCCTGACCCTGCGACGCCGCGCGCGCGGCGTTTCGCCTCGGATTCTGGCACAGCGGCCCGCGGAGCGCTTCCGTGCGCTCCGCGCACGAGACGCGGGCGACCCTCCGAGCGCAAGAACGTCTTGTATGCGTCGATCGTTTCGTTTTCCGTCGTAAATGATGTGTCAACGCGTTGAGTGGACGCGAAAAAGCCCCCGCCGGTGCGGGGGCTCTCTCGGTGGAAGATCGGGGCGGGGGCGGGGCTACTCGTCCTCGCCCTCCTCGGCCGCGGCCGGAGCCGGTGCCGGCGCGGGCGCCGCGGCCAGGCCGAGGATCTCGCGGAGCTTGCCGTCGAGCTCGCTCGAGACGTCGGTGTTCTCGCGAAGGAAGGTGCGGGCGTTCTCGCGGCCCTGACCGAGGCGGACATCGCCGTAGCTGAGCCAGGAGCCGGACTTCT
>NPIF01004872.1_pt2 | contig 23826 bp, 16 predicted proteins | sample 8637461 | NCBI WGS metagenome assembly NPIF01 (sample SAMN07420641, study PRJNA396082) | bioreactor metagenome | isolation source: sample BR12 brine-fed electro-methanogenic bioreactor BR | place: Japan: Kochi | collected 2016-12-09
CGCAAGGCTGCGGCCAGGTACTTGGCACGCCACGATGACAGGCTACCGCACCAATCCGGGACCGGACACAACCCACTATTACTTCGATTCCAGCGGTCGTCTTTATCGGGTGATCGATCCCCTGGGAAGACGAGTCGCCGAGATCACCTGGGATAACGACAACAACCCGACTCAGGCCACCAATGTACTCGGTGGAATCACGACACAGACCTTCGACGATAACGGGAACGTCCTGAGTATCGAATCACCCAATGGTTATACATGCAGTTACACGTATGACGAGCTCAACAACTTGACAGAAATGCAAGACTCCATTGGTTGTGGAACGAGTCTCTCCTACAATGATCCCACGAATCCGACACGTCCAACCACTATCCAAAGTAATGGTGTATCCAAGACAAGCCTTCAATGGGGCCAGGGTTATGACAGCTCCGGCTGGCTTGCATATGACAGCGGAAAACTGCTTCGCACAATCAGCCCCAACATGGTAGAGCAACAATTCCACACTTGGTCTCCCCCCGAGCCAGAAGATGAGGGAGGAGAAGGTACTCCTGAGCCCGCGAGCCTCTTCGGCTTTGGACAAACCTACGAGACGACATTTGGGCGCCAAAACTTCAGTGGAACCGAAGCCCCCGTCATGGAAGGCATCACGATGCCGGACCAGACTGGCAATCCGGTTGTGCAGGCTGAGGAAGGCGAAGAATGTGGCAAGAGAATGTGTCGAGTGTGCGGAGGCGTAGGCCCCGCCTTGCGGGATGCAGCCACAGGCCAACCACCCAGTCCGGATTGTGTAGCGGCCACCTGCCACTGTGCCGCGTCAAGCAGTGAGAAGTGTACAAAGTCGTATGATGCCGATGGCAACCAGACCAGCCTCTGTCAAGACACTGAGTGTGATTCGGTTGGGCTCGCCGATCCTCTGGACGGCGAGAACGACATCCTCTACAACGGCAAGAGCCAACTTCTCTTCATCGTTCAACCGATTCGAGAAGGATGGGGAAGTCGGGATCACTCGTACACCTTTGAATACGATGCTCTCGGGCGGAAGACCGCTGAAATCGTTAACGGACCAGAGGGTGTGTGGGGATCGACCTTCCTCCAGCAGGCAACCGTCTACCTTCAGCATACCGTACATTGGTCATACAACGACCAGACAGGCGACAACGTCCGTGTGTTGAATCGCGACAGGGCCAGACATCCGACACAAGCGGAGGAACTTCCCCTCTATACCATTACTGAGACAGACCTTGCCGGTCGCGTCACGCGTGTAACCCAGAACGGTCTCTCAACAGATTATTCGTACGGTGACGACGTTTCGTTGCCGGTAGTTACTGTTACGAAACCCGACGGCACCGTGACGGAGCATTACGTCGACGTGGCAGGCCAAACCAGGCTGATCGTTCACAAGGATGCGTCCGGTGACCAAGTTCTAGCGTTTGAGTATCATCGTGACTTAAGGGGGCGTGTCGTTCGTGTGGAGGAATACGTTGACGTCGGAACCTCAGCGCAGGCTTGGTATGAAGGCCAGGCTCATTACCGAACGACCTATACTTACGGTGATGGCCATTTGGCTCGCAATGAGCTTGACACCGGAAGCGAAGTCGAGGACGGGAAGTTCTACTACAGTTGGTGGGGACCCCTTGCTGGTAGCGACTACTTTGACCTTGGAGGCGATCAGAATCGCTTGGTACGCGAAACGCGGACGCTGATCGACGAGGGCAATGGCGTCGGAGAGGATGCTGTCAACATATATGACCTGGAGTACCGCTACGACGCAGGTGGCAACAGGCTCGCCAAAGTGGAACGAGACAACGAAGGAGAAATCTTCAAGATCATTCGGTACAACTACGCGTATCGACCAGACTGCGACATGTTGGCAAACCTGAACCCGTATGGCTTCGATCCCAGATCCAGCGATGGATTTGATTGTGACACGCCCTACACCGGGGAGCCGATATATGGCGATACATCAGATATGCCGGTTGCGCTTAACAATTACGCCTTGGGCGGAAGCCACGAAAACATGGATGCTGCTCTGGGACAAGACAAGCTCCTGAGCTACACCAGTTACTACTACACCGCGGACGGGCATCTGGATGCTACGCAGAAGCCGATCTGGACGGCATATGACTACTCCGCAGACTTTGGACAGCTCGAGAACGAGGTCTCTTGGAATGGGGTAACGAACGTTCAGACATTGACTCACTACACCTACGACAAGCGATCGAAACGTGTAGCATCAGTGGAATGGCGAGAGTTCAAATGGCCGTCAGGCGGATGCTGGGTTCAGGGAGATCAGTTCCGCTGGTCCGATCCGCAAGACAAGACCTCTTTCCTTGAGATATACGCTTACAACATCTTTGGGGAACGCGTAGGCGTGGTGCACGGTACCCGCACGGACACGTGCGCTAATTGGTATCCAGATGAAAGCGAATGTCCTTGCGTCCTCTGTTCGAGATGGATGACGATGTACGACTACGCCGAGGGGGCCAGTGGCCGCCGCGAACTCGTCATTGAGAGAGAATCCGACCAGCATTGTGAGGACGCATGCGACGGCCTCTATGAGCGTCTGATGTCCGTCTACACGTGGGGACCGACCGGCCTTTCTATGAGACGTGGTGTCAGTCTGCGGAATGGAGCCTGGGACCCAACACTTGGAGACGATTGCGATGGCAATCCCGAGACCCCTGAGAAGCGTGGTGCCTTCCAACCAGACGCCACCAACGCGATGGCCAATTTCACATACATGGCCGACCAGATGGGCAACATTGTGGGCATGGTGGATTGTGACGAGGGGATAGCCAAGCGGCAAGTATTCGATGCCTTTGGCAACAATATCGGCGGCTACATGATGTTCCGGTGCGCTTCGGATTGTGACTTCGCGGACAATCCGTTTCACTTGGAGACCGGACTCGGAGATTATCCTCAGTTCGACGATCTGGGGCAACCCCTCTACACAACCTGCCCAGAAGTGCCGGCGGAGCCGATTGAACGGATGCAGACCCGCATGTTCAACTGGCGAGGCAATGAGGGCTCCCAAACGGACATGATGCATGAGGACATCGCCGACCACCAAACTTTCCAACTCCATGAGCCGGGACAGACCGAGGAAACGCTCGCAGAAGATGACGCGCAACGTTGGCCTGCTTATACCCGCCCGAGCACCGGTCTGATCTACATGCAGGCGCGGTACTACAATCCTGAAACGGGTAGATTCACGCAAGCCGACCCACTGCGGTATGATATGACGCAGATCATCAATGGGCAGAATAACCGGTGGGTGTATTGTGGGAATGATCCGGTGAACTTCAGTGATCCGAGTGGGCAAATCGCACTTGGTCTAGTTCTCCTCATCGCGTTCGTGGTTGGAATGATTGTGGGGGCAATGATGCAAGCGGCTGGCATAGATGTAGCGGGAAGTGTAACGGCCATGTTGGCTGGACTGATGGCCGCACTGGGCGGCGCTTTTACGCTCACCAATAAGTGCGGGCCTCCCGCGAAGATTCACGGTGGTTGGGCAAACTTCTTCTCCGCTATGCTTATGACCATGGGTTTGGACATGAGTATAATAGGAGCTTATGGAGGCAGTGTGATTGCTGCCGCCGTCCTCCTGATAGCAGGTGCATTCCTTCTCGGCGTTGCCTTAGGTGGTTTTCTCTACGAGGCTCTCGCGTCCCGTGATCATCACGAAGGGGATCGTCTCGAAGCTCCAGCCGGGCGCATGCCTGAACTTGGGCCTTTTCTTGCATACGGCAGGAGCCCTCGTATCCAAGGGGCTGTTTAGATGAAGGCGTATGTCATATTTACTGGAGCGCCTTTAACTAGAGGGGATATCCTTAGAAAAATAGCCCCTTACTCTGCCGTTACCTCGAAGAACGGCCGTGACTACCTTGACCTTCAAGGGAGCGCTACGGAGATTTTCGGCCTACCGTCAACGGAAAAGGATGATTCCGACATGATCTCCTTGCGTATCAATTACCCCATCCAGGCTTACAGCAGTATTATCGAAAAGTTGGCGGTCATGCTGGATTGGCACGTAGAGATTCGCCCGGGGGTATTGCGGGAAAACCTGCTAATACCCCCTCGATTGGGCGAACTCTTGGAGAGAAAGATTTCCCCTAGCGGCCAATCTCCAAATGCCTTTTTGAACGGCCCCACTCTCTTCTTCAAAGTGGCCACTCCACTGGTGACGATTTACGTCGCAAGTCAAGTTCACCTTGCCACGAGATGGATCGTTGCCCTCGTGGCTTTCACAATCGCCCTAAGCATCAGCAATCTTCTGTTTATGGGATTGATGGTCCTGCGATCAACTCCACAGGGTGTTTTCGGAGCGAAGGACCACGAATGGTTGGAGTGTCCACAGATTGCACTGCTGCTAGTGTGTGGGTTCACTAGCCTGTTTCAGCCAGGCGACTATTGGATTGTCGGAGTCATCTCGTTGGCGTTCATCCTGGCTGGGCTCTGGATGTATAGGCGAGGAAGATCCGCCTCGCGCTTGCTCTCGACACAGGCCCGCTTGACGGTTTTCCGCAACATAGTGCCGGAGGATTTTGCATCCATCGAAGATGATTGCCTTGTTTGCGGCTATAGCCTACAGGGAATCGATTCATGTCGTTGTCCAGAATGTGGGATCATGAACTACTATCTTGTCGATCGCAGCGACGCCACGCATCTGGCACTCAAGCATGGTGCTGTCATGTCGCATGGAAGAGAGAGGTCTGCTAGCTAAGTTGTGTTTTGAATGATGCTCCGATACAGAGGTATGTGAGGTGTTCGTGTATTGCCGTGCTTAGAAACAGCTTTCCGCATGTCTCTGATCTGAAGTTCCAGCGGATTGACAACGTTGAGCTCGGGTAACAGAAGATGCAACCGGTCAATCGAACATAGATAGCAAATCGGTGTATACATGTGGGGTAAACAGGGACAGTGGGGAACGCCATTCAGTTAAGCCGTAGCCCCTGTGTTTTTCAGAGCTTTGCGTAGTGTATTGCGTGGTTGGGTCAGGAGGGAGTATTCCGGCGGTCGGCGTTTTCGTACGTGGGGTTCATGTCGGCCCGGGCGGTGAAGAATGGCCGCCAGCACTCGGTATCTTGCTCAGGTGCGTGACCTACGGGAGTTGAGGTCACGGTCCGGGGGGCTTTGTCGTCTTGCCAAGGTATCCGTCCGGCCAAACACATCTTCAAATCGGCGGTAGTTTGGCGCACCATGCCTTGCTGAGAGGAGGCATGGTGCATGGTCAAGAGCAGAGCATGTGACGGCAGCAAGGAAGCGGCGTGGCGAAAGAGGCTGCGGCAGCAGGCCGGCAGCGGTCAGTCGGTTCGAGCTTGGCGTCAAATGCATCTGGTCTGTGGATTTGATAGGCTGCTCCACGGGAGAGAGGCCCCCCCGAAGGAGCGCACACGTGGTGGTAACAAGTGATGAATTCAATCTCGCTCGTGCAGCGCACGTTAATCGCTTCTTCGAGGCTCATCCCGATTCCGGGATGCAGAAGCGTGCGATGAAAGTATTGCGCGTTCGGGACTGTCCCTAATTACCCCGGGTAGAACACGTGCGCCCGCCCGAAGGCAAGCTCAAACGCCTGCACCTTCGCCGGGTGCTTGTGCAACAGCCACCCCAGATCGGTCGCCGGACGCCGCGTGGTTGTGATTGTCAGTAACAACTTGATTTCCTGTCTGCATTCAATTCGTGGACCTCACTGCCCACGCGACAAAAGTGCGTACGCATCATTTGCAAACGCGTGCCGCCAAAGGGCCGCGTAGCCTTGCTCGCCGTGTTCGTCCAACAAGCGGCGATATGCTCTCGCGATTTCAGCAACGACGTCCCGCCAACTACCGCGATGCTGGAGCTTCACACGAGCACCACTTGTTGTGCTCGCACTTTCAGTTCCCTCCGCATGTCTCAGCGTCAGTTCAAGCGACTCGCCTTTGCGGCGTAGCGTCACAGCCCAAACGCCGCGATTTTCCGTGTCGCATTCAATTTCCTGCTTGCCCGCTTGGCCGCATGCTCTAGCCAGCGCGCGCAGAATATCACCCAGGCAGTCGGACACATTGGAGCACTCAAACGCCACGCGGGACTTGCCGGACACGACACAAACACGTGCCCACCCGCCGGGCTCCAATTCAATGTTGAACTGTAGAGCGATCATGACACCGCACTCCTACCGTTCTTGCACTCGGTATCCGAAGCCTCCGCGACCAACTGCACGCAATTGCGTTCGCCGTTCGCCCCGACACCCCAACATCATACACGCGTCGCGGTGTCACCTCTTGCAACGAAATGCGAAAATCCAACAGGCGCTGCACGCCAACTGGCCGGAGCGTTCAGGGACGCGTTCCGGACCGCGTCCCCACCCCATGCCCCGTTCTGTTGTAGAGCACGCTCGCCCGACGTGCGGTACCATCTGCCGGCTCACTAAAACGCCCACGGATGATCCGGCGGCAGATGCTCGTCACATAGCAATCTTCCGTTCACGCTCGCTCCTCGACCCAGACCTTCAAAGGGGGCTGGCTTCTCCATATCCGTGACCCAGCCACCGCACACAGCGCAGCGACCGGCATTGATGCCCTCTACGTCCAGATAGCCGTGGGTGGAGGATTGCCAGCCGCCGAAAAATCCGGCCGCCGCCAACACTTCTTCACACGTATTCCGCATTGATTGCAGCAATTGGTTCACCTGTCGTTCGTCCGGGTCCACGTCCAAACTGGGAACGTGAGTGAGGAACGATAGCTTGAGTAACACAGGGCGAAGGTCGTCACTTTCCATTTGACGCTGTTCCTCCTTTACAGCAATTGCCAAAGACCACCTTGCGTCGATCACCGCATCGGCGTTTGTGACTTCACCCGCACGACGCAGCCCGGCGGGTCGCTCTCGTCGATCTCGAACGACACATCCAGAAACATGTTGATCACGTCGATGTTCGTTCGCGCGTGCGGCGACAGACCCATCGATCGGAACCCACCGCCGCCAGCCAGCGCCAGCGGAATCAGCAATTGATCCGTCAGGTACTCGCCGACGGCCGCACCCTTCGACAGATAGCGTCGCGCCTGCTGCGCCGCCTTTTCGGCAACGGCCTCCGCCGGGGTCTGCTTCTCGCCGAAGCCGGTAAACACCTCCGTCAGATGCTCGCTTTCGACTTCGACCATAACGATGTTGCCCGGCCCGCGCGAGCCGGCGATCTCTTCAACCACCAACGCGTCGCGCTCCAGCCCCAGCCGCCGTGCGATCACGCGCAGCTCACGTTCGGCGATATGTCGCGGCAGATGCGCCACCTTCGCCGTCGCGATCGTCCGCTTCGTCTCGCCGCGTTCCAGCACGTCGATCGGCCGCATCTCGCCTGACGGCTCGATCGTCACGATGAACTCGCCGCCGCCCGCCGGATAGAACCCCGGCCGCACCAGCGACGCCTCCACCCGCGGCCCCATCCGATTGACCAGCGGCAGAAACGACTTCACCAGAAAATCGAACGGCGGCGCCCACGGATTGTGCGTTCGGCCTTCCAGCCGCAGCGTCGACGACCCCTCGGTACACAACAGCGCCGGCAACACCGTCTGCAAGACAAGCGTCGCACTGCCTGCCGTACCCACGGCGAAGTGAAAGTCGCCCGCGCGCACGATTCCCGGCTCGAACGTCAACTGCGACGAATGCAGCGACGCGCCGTTGACTCGCGCCTGTCCCACTTCGACTGCCGCCTGTACCGCCGTCAAATGCTGCCGCAGCAAGCCCGATTTCTTTCGCCGCCCGCGAATGTTCTTGATCGCGAACGGCTTGCCCGTCACCAGCGACAACGCCAGCGCCGAACGCAGTACTTGCCCGCCGCCCTCTCCCTGTGATCCGTCAATCGTNNCTTCCTCTTGGCCCCCCGACTGCTTACAAGCCGGGATGTTACGATCAAGAATCCTTTTCAGTACCGCATGACCCAAGCCCAAGCCGATTCATTAGTTCGCGATCATCGGCGGTCAGTGAACATCCAAGTTCTTGCCCGGAATACACTGAAAAAGCCGCAAATGCCGTCTTGCCCATCTTATACGTCCACAGTATGGCGTCTTTTTGGCCAAAGTCGGCTTGATGCAGGTAGATACCATCATCTTGCCTTGTCACCGACTTGTGGAACATGTCAGTACTACCGTGCGAAATATGACACATCAACTCCCACCATTTCCTTGCGTTCTTGCCGTGTGTCGCCTCGATCGTCCTTCCGATTGAGAGCCCATTCCAGTTCGGAACAAACTCTTTGCCAGCCTCCCGTTTCACTTTCTCATAGACCTTTACGCGCCGCTCAAAATTACGGCGTTCTTCCTCCGTACGCGTAGCCAAGTAATCCGACCGGTCATTGCCTATCAGTTCAACGTGCCGATACTCCCCATATTCGACGAATCGCCGAGCCAAGACTTCACGCTCTTCGGGAGATTCTCCCGAGGCGATGAAGCTGAGATGCGAAGCTGACTCCAGCTGCGCCCTTGCCAACGTCGCGATCGCAATAGACACCGAATCGCCAGTTTGAAGCAACGCGACAGCCGCCTTGAGCAGCTGAGTGATTCGCGCGGCCAAAAAAGCGTACACCAAGGTTCGAGCGGTCCATTCAAGTTGCACACCATCAATGGTCCTGTTGCAGAAACTAATCGTGTCGGTTGTCAACTGCACGCACTCTTCTCGCGTCAAATCAGTTCGGTCCGTGCCCATGAAACACCTCCATCCGCCGCGCCGACAAGCTCAATCATCCGCCTTGTCCGCATCCTTAATCACGAACCGCGCTCGCAGCTTCGCCACTGTCGTCGCAAGCCCCGCCTGTTCTACTGATGCAATCACCTCGCCGAAGTCCTTATACGCCGCCGGGGCCTCGTCGCGCGGGTACTGCCGGCAGTTCGTCAGTATATCCTCCGCGTCGAACTCTTGATCGACCGTTTGCTGATCCAGCGTGCGCATTGCATGCTTGCGGCCCATCTGCCGCCCCGCACCGTGGTTGATGCTGTAGCAGCTCTTGTCCGCTCCTTGCTCGGCCACCATTACCGCCGAGCCTGCCGTCGGGTTGCCCGGCAGCAGGATCGGATGCCCGCTCGCATAGAACGGCGTGTCCTTTAAGGCGTGGTGCTTTGCCGGGAACGCACGCGTCGCGCCCTTTCGATGCACCCACGTCTTGCGATCGTCGACAATCTCCTCGCGGGCGATGTTGTGGCTGATGAAATACACCAGCGTCCCGCTAACGCCCGGCAACACTTCTCGAAATGCCTCCAACACCAACGCGTTGATCAGCAGGTGATTCACCGTCGCGAAGTTAGCGCCCAGCGCCATGTCGTCGAGGTAGGCGTCGGCCTCCGGCGTCCCGAGCGGCGCATGCACTAGGTGCCGATCGCCGCCCGGTAGCGGGATGCCCCACGTTTCGAACTTGGCCTCCAACGTGCGGAACTGCTCCATCGCTAGATGATGCCCAAACCCGCGCGACCCGCAATGCGATAGAAACGCAACATGCCCGTCCAGCAGTCTGAACGTCTTCGCGTAGAACTGCGCCCGGCTGTTCTCGGCGACCTGCACTATCTCGCACTCGCCGAAGTGGTTACCTCCGCCGTACGATCCAAGCTGCCGAATCTTCTCGTCGAACTTTTCGAACGCGCCGCGATGCAGCAACCAATCGAGCCGCGCCGACAGCGCGTCGCGCGTGCCGTCATGTCCAGTATGAAACGCATCTTCACATCGTTCCGCCCACGTTGGCGGAATCCCCAGGGCTTCGCACACCTGCGGCGATGCACCCTCAACAACCGCCCGTCGCCCTAGTGCTTCCGACACTGGTCGCGACTTCGGCACACTTCGCTGCCCTCGCCCCGCACCCGTCGGCGTTCGTTCGCAGATCGCGTCGATGATCGCCCGACGCGTCCGCTTGTCTTCGATCGCATCGGCCGGTACGTTGAGCTGCAGCAGGCTCATCGAACACTTGATGTCCACCCCCACCGGGCCGGGATAAATGTGCGTCGGTGACGCCAGCACACAGCCGATAGGCGCTCCGTATCCCGCGTGCGCGTCCGGGTTCAGCACGAGTTCCGTCACGCCCGGCGCCGTCGCCGTATTGATCGCCTGCCGCAGGCAGGTCTCGTCAAACGTCGCGCGAATCGCCTCCGTACCGATGACAGTAATCGGCTTTTCCTTCCCACCGCGAACCGGCAGCAATCCCGTCGCTTCACCGGTTGGAATGATCTTGCTTATTGCTTGAGGCTTAGTGGCCATTTGTCTTCCTCGTCAATGATCCCGCTTCCACATTTCAAATATAACGCACGACGACAAGGATTGGCGAAACGTTTACGCGCTCTATCCTGCCTGAGCTACGGGCCCTCGCATTCAATCATCGAATGGACCCGGCGGGATTCGAACCCGCGACCTCGGGAGCCATAGTCCATGTAGTTCCACCGGCATTCGCCGTGCAATGACGGGAGCAGGACTCGAACCTGCAACCTGCGGGTTATGATCCCACCGCGCTGACCAAATGCGCCACCCCGTCACACTCCATCTTCAAACGCTATTCCTCAACCTCATCACCTCAAGCCTCAAGCCTTCTTCAGGAGCGACAAAGATTGGCGGGACGTTGTCTTCCGACAGCGGGATTCGAACCCGCAGCGCCGCAAAGGGCGCGTCTCCATGTAGTCTCGCCGGGCATTCGCTCCACGACCTCACCAGGACTCGAACCTGGAACCAGAGCTCCGCACGCTCTTGTGATCTCCGTTTCACCATGAGGCCAGACAGCACTCACTACCGCCGGGCCGGGGCTGACAAACTCTGTTGGCGAGACGATTATGGGAACTGCCATGTAGTCCCGGCAACGCATTCAACCCCGGCCCATGCGACCGTCACAATTGCACACCCCTGATGCAACCGACCCAATGCTCCGCACCCAGTTCCCCTTTCGCGAACGCGGCGATCGCATCGAAGACCGTATCCGAGAATCCGCCGATGTTCAGGATGTCCGGGCGTTCCTTCGCCTGGGTGTTCCCATACGGCTGAATGTCGATACACACCATCCGTGCCGACGGATTGCGACGCTTGAACGTCGCCCACTCCTTCATGGTTTCCGTCCGACCGCCGCCCCAGTGACCATACATGGGGCTGTCCATCCACGATTCATTGTCTGAAACGTAGACAAGCAGGTCACCGCAAGCCTGGCGCTCATTCAGCCGCCGCAGCGGCGCACTACAGTTGGTTCCACCACACGGGAGCGACGCCAGCTTCTCGGCATTCGTCATCACGCTGTCGCGCGGGTTCAGATGCACATCCACCACGTCCGCCTCGAACGGCAGGACTTCCGCTTCACGATTCCGACGAAGCACTGCCGCGGCAACCAACGCCGCGATATCGACGCAACGCAGCTTCGACGTGCTTCCCTTGCGCTGTCCAGTCACCGGCCAGTGCATCGACCCGGAGATATCCGGAAACACATACACTTTGCCGTCGATTTGAGGCACGTTGTCGATGGCAACCTCCATCGCATCCTGCAACGCCTCGCGTACATTCAGCGGAATCGCACCACCCGTCGCCCGATACGCCGCCAGCAACTGGTAAGGAAAGACACGCGACTTCTTGATTGCCTGCCGATCGCACAGCCGCTTCGCGATGTTCGCCGCACTCTCGCGACAATTGAACACGCCGTGTCGCCCGAGCGTGTTCAGGTTCATTCGAAGCGTCTGCCACGAGACGTTCCGGGCGATCGCTCGCCAGGCCCGCTGTTCGAGCGGCAACGACGTCAGCAACTGGAACGGCACGTCGGGCACGGCATCCGTCCGCCCCGCCTTGAACGCCTCGTACGACTGCACGAGTTGAGGCAGTGCTGACGCATCGTGCTTGCGGCCGATCAGGTAACCGTAGAGCGCCTGCCGTCGCGCCGTACCCGGCTTCGGGTGGACCATCTTCACGATGTCCGCAAGCGAAGGCGACTGTCCGACCGACGCCACGAACAACGCCTCATCCGACCGCGCCTCAAGCCACTTGCGTACCAGACGCCGCGGCCGCGAACCGAGCGACTTCCGCCCCACGACGCCGCTGCGAATGATCTGCACAAAGTTCCGCAGCATCTTCGTGTTGTCGATGACGCAATCGAACACAGACTCAAGCAACTCGGGGGCGCGAACCGAAAGCGCCGCACACAACACCGCGGGTGTATCCTTCATGTACCCGCGCTCGCGGCAATACACCGCCGTCTTGGCAACGAACTCCGGCTCAACCTTCGACGCCATCGTCAGCAGCGTGAACAACTGCTGCCCTGCCGACGCGTAGAAGGTCGCATTGAGACACCCCGTCATCGCATACTGCGCCAACGCGTGTTCCGCCTCGAACCCGTACGCAAGCCCGCCGGCCTCGTTGACTGTGTCGGCGAGGGGGATGAGACCTCCCGCCGCAGTTTGAAACAATGTCTTGTTAGCCATCATTGCACCTCTCGGGACAATAGTTCCGTGTTGAGTTGCACACCTTGCTCTGACACACCGAGCGGATCTACTCGGTACACATTCACTCACTCATCTGCCCAGGGCCGGGGTTGACCGACTTCGTCGCCGTGACATGCACACTTGCCACAATGGCATCACAGCAATGCATTCAACCCCGGCCCCCCGACCTTCATCAGTTTTTCCGCGACAACTCCGTCAGACCTTGCGGCACACCGAACACCAGCGTATTGCCGCTCGACTCCGCGGTGGCGGCGATCGACTGCAGCACGCGCAGGTTCATCAGCGCCGGGTTTCCGTCGAGCAGCTTGGCCGCGTTGGCCAGATTCCGCAGAGCGGCCGATTCACCCCGCGCCTTCTCCAGCGCCGCACGTCCCTCCTCGCGAGCACGCACGACTTCCGCGAACGCCCGCTTCAAATCGCCCGGCAGCATCACGTCCTTCATCTCAACTGCATGCAACTTCACGCCGAACGCGTCGGCCGCCTCGACCACAAGCGGAAGGACCTCCGTGCCGATGATCGAGCGCGATTGCAGCACCTCGTCGATCGAATGCCGCGACAGGCACTCCCGCAGTGCCAACTGTGCGGCGATATAGAGTTCCTGCGTGTAGCTATCCACCGCCGAAACAGCCAGCCGCACGTTTGCAACTTCGTAGCGAACGACCAGCGTCGTCTTCAGGCCGATGTTGTCCTTGCTCAGCAACTCCTGCCCCGCAATCGTCATAGACTGCCGGCGCAGGTCGTGCTGTTCACATGCAGTCCCGAACCGCCACACGAAATGGCCCCCCGGCGCGAGCTCACGCGTGAGGCGACCGTTGCGATAGAGCAGGCCGACGTGCGACTCGCGCACCATGACCTTGCTGATGCAAACACGCGCCACAACGACGATGCCCAGAACTGCGATTCCTGCGACGATTTCGATTGCCATGATCCACGACCTCCAAAACGGCCGATCGGCCGGGGCCTCGGTAACGCGGCGGGGGCTTCAGCCCTCAAGGCCGCATTGCCGGCACAGCCCCGGGCGACCGACCAGCGGGGACTCGAACCCCAGGTTGTGACGGAACCTTTGCCTACGGATGACCCATTCGCAGAACTCCGACGGGCGATGCCGACCGGGCCGCTTAATCATCCGTGCGAATTGTCTTATTTCACGCGACGTGCCAGCGGGGCAGCGGCTCAAGCCAAAACTCGTAACGCTTGTATCCAGAACAACTTAAGACGCGATACTGCATTCCACGACGAGGCGACAACAGGCGCGGCTCGCTGGCGTTTGTCGCCAATAGGATATGTTCTTATAATTTTTGCTATGAAAAGACGCGTCGTCATCGGCCTCCTCGGCCCCGTCCTCGACAGCCGGCTCGATGCCGCGCGATGGGAGAAGTGGCGGCCCACGGTTTCCGTCTGCCAGCACGAAGACCTCCTCGTCGACCGCTTCGAACTGATTCTCAACCCCAAACACTACCGGCTCGGCAATGTCGTCGCCGAGGACATCGCGGCCGTGTCGCCCGAGACGCGGGTCGTCCGACATGAGATCGACTGGCCCGACCCTTGGGATTTCGAGGATGTCTTCGCCTCGCTGCACGACTTTGCCCGGGCGTACCCCTTCGACCCCGACAACGAGGAGTACCTCATCCACATCACGACCGGCACGCACGTCGCGCAGATCTGCCTCTTCCTGCTGACGGAGTCGCGCCACCTGCCTGGCAAACTGCTGCAGACCTCGCCGCCGCCGAAACGCAAGAAACGCTCGCCCGGCGAGTATCGCATCATTGATCTCGACCTGTCGCGCTATGACCGCCTCGCGACGCGCTTCGCGCTGGAGCACCGCGAGGGCCTCACCTTCCTCAAGTCGGGCATCGACACGCGCAACGAGCGATTCAACACGATGATCGAACAGATCGAACGCGTCTCGCTGCTGTCGCCGGCACCACTGCTGCTCATGGGGCCGACCGGGGCGGGCAAGTCGCAACTTGCACGGCAGATATACGAGCTCAAACTTGCCCGAAAGCTCATCAGCGGTCCGTTTGTCGATGTCAACAGCGCGACACTCCGCGGCGACGCTGCGATGTCCACGCTGTTCGGCCACACCAAGGGCGCGTTCACCGGCGCCGTGCAGGCCCGCACGGGACTCCTGCGCAAGGCCGATGGCGGCGTGCTGTTCCTCGACGAGATCGGCGACATGGGCCTCGACGAACAGGCGATGCTGCTGCGCGCACTGGAAGAGAGACGATTCTGGCCCGTCGGCGGTGATCAGGAAGTGCACAGCGATTTTCAGCTACTCGCCGGGACCAATCGCGACTTGCACGCCGATGCCCGCGATGGCCGATTCCGCGAAGACCTGCTCGCTCGAATCAGCTTGTGGACGTTTCGCCTGCCCGGCCTGTGCGATCGCCGCGAAGATATCGAACCGAACATCGACTTCGAATTGGAGAACTACGCCCGCCGCACCGGTCAGAGAGTGACATTCAACAAGGAAGCCCGCGAGATCTTCACACGGTTCGCACAATCTGACGGCGCTTTGTGGACGAACAACTTCCGCGATCTCAACGGAGCGATCACGCGCATGGCTACCCTGGCGCCAAGCGGCCGCATCGCAGTCGACACGGTGCGCGAAGAAATCGACCGACTGCAACTCATCTGGCGGCCTGCCGCGCGCGACACTGCGGACGAACACGATTCCTTGTTGATAGAAGTACTCGGCGCAGACAGCGCTGACAAACTCGACCGCTTTGACCGGGTTCAACTTGGTGATGTGCTGTCTGTCTGCCGCGACTCGCGCACCCTTTCTGCCGCCGGTCGCAAGCTCTTCGCCGCCTCGCGCCGCCGCCGCAAGATCACCAACGACGCGGACCGCTTGCGAAAATACCTCGCCCGTTTCGGCATTCAGTGGTCCGACATCAGCGGCTCGTATGAAATGTCTGGATAAAAGGCTCTTGCCTTGAGTTGCAGGACGCGACGCAAGACTCCAAGGACGTCGGCGCAATGCAAATGCACTGTGTCCACGGTTGCCGGCATTCTCACAATCCGATCCCCGGCCTTCACACGAGGACATTACTCAAGTCCATAGTCCACGGAAAGGATGCTCCAGGCGATCGCCATGCATGAGCTTGTTCTGTCGGCGGTTCGCCCGGAGAATGCGAACCGGCGACTCAGTCGTGGGGCAGCCCCGGTCCGGCGGTAAACAGCCTAACACTCCACACGACGTTCTCACAGACATGCCCGGCAGCGGTTTCTACCAGCAGTTCTCTTGACCTTTATTGGGCGGGGGCCTTTTGGTGACGCCCGGCCTACTACTGCTTGTGACGAACGGCGGTTCGTTTCAGGCCATAGTGCAATCACGCCGAATCAGCTTGGTTTGGAATACGGTACTTGCTTGAGGACTTACCCCGATGTAGAATGTCGCCTTAGTGTTTTCCTGGATAGTACAGCAATGCCAAGTCCCTCCTCATGTGAGTCCAACTATCGAGCAATCCGAATTGGGCGCATCATGAGCGACTTGCAGGACCGTCGGCGGCGTGGCGAGTTCATCGACGAAGAACAGATATTGGCGGAGAATGCCGATCTCACGGACGATCTTCGGCCGCACTTGGCCACGCTGCAGCAACTCCAATCCGGCGAGAGCAGCCTCACGCGACTTTTACGGCAGGGCATCCTCTTGCCGTCCTCCGATCCGCACTATCTCGCCACGTTCGGCGACTATCAGATTATCGACTACATCGGCCACGGCGGCATGGGCGTCGTGCTGAAGGCCTTCGACGAACAACTGCGGCGCATCGTGGCCATCAAACTCCTTCGCAACGACCTTGCCGACCACGACCTCGCAAAGGCTCGCTTCCTCCGCGAAGCCCGGGCGGCCGCCGCATTGTCGCACCCCAACATCGTCAGCGTATTCGTCGTCGGCGAGCACGACGGTTCGCACTTCATCGCGATGGAATACGTCGATGGCCCCTCGCTGTCTCAGGTGATTCGCAAGACCGGCCCGCTGTCGGCGGAGACTATTCGCACCCTTTTCGCGCAGCTATTGCAGGGACTGGCCGCAGCACACGGCGCAGGGCTCATTCACCGCGACATTAAGTCTGCAAACCTATTGCTCGAAAACGGCAGAATTGAATTGAAGGACGGCGGCGGCGGCATCGGTACTCTGAAGATAGCGGACTTTGGTCTCGCTCGAATCACGACGGCGCAGACGCGCCTGACGATCGACAGACAGTGTTTGGGAACGCCCGAGTACATGAGCCCTGAGCAGGCTCGAGGCGACGAGGACATCGACCATCGCACCGATCTGTATTCTGCCGGTGTCGTGCTCTATGAGATGCTCACGGGCCGCACCCCGTTCCGTGCTGATTCACCATCCGCCGTAGTGCGACAGATCATTGATGTGCAGCCAGCTGACCCCCTCAAGGTTCGCCCTGAAGTCGATCCAGTGTTGTCAAGCTTGGCGATGCGGTTAATGTCAAAGTGTCGAGACGATCGACTTGGTTCGGCGGATGCCGTGTTGGAGACGGCGAGAAGCCGCCGACGTATCTTAATGCCCTGGCGACAACGACGACTTAGATGGCGCAACAGCGCTTGGTTGCTCATCTGCATTCTGCTCATGGTCGTGGCAGTGTGGAGCTGGAGACAGTCGGCCAGCCTTCCCTCGATCACGGATGTTCAGGTGTCGCCGGAGGACGGTCTCTCGATCGAGGTCTGTCGGGGCCTGGATGCAGCATGGACACACTTGGCCAGCCTGCCGGCGGGCGCAGGCCGGGTGCGTGAGGCAGTGTGCTTCGACATGGGCAACTCGGGCCGCCAAGTAGTCCTTGCCGGCGCGAATCGTATGGTTGATGGTGGTTGCCTATTCGGCTTCTTTGACAACGGTGCAGAATTGCAATGGTCACCTCTAGACCTCACATCGCCGTTCCAGTGGCCCGATTGTGCTCCAACACCGGAGTGGCTCTGCAAGAACGTCGCTAAACTGAAGCTCGCCGATGGGGCTGGGGAACTGGCCGTCGTGGTGGCCCAGGATCCTCACGAATATGCGACGAGGATCTCTCTTGTGGATCCGCGCTCCGGCAGCATCGAAGGCAGTTTCTGGCACTGGGGACACATCGCGAGGATCCGCATCGAACAGAAGTTCTTTGCCGATGGATCTCCCGCCATTATTGCTGTGGGGCGGAACAATAAGCTGGACGGGTTCCACGAACCTCAGTTGGATGATCCTGAGCCGTTAACCCAGTGGGAGGAAGTTAGTGTAGTCTTCATACTTCACCCATGCGAGATCTTGGCACAGGGCGATGGACTTGGACCGCCGCATGCGCCGAGGATCAACATCCCCCCACACAGACCGTTTGCCTATGCCTTCCTGAATATGAGCATCAACACCATCTCCTCGTACCGTTCGTCGAAGACTGGGGTGATAGATCCGACCGAGGATGATGTTGCATTTATTGAGATCGAAGCTGAAGCCACACTTGACCACGCACGATTTGAAGAAGGTGTTCACGATTTACCGTGGTTCACACTCGCCATATGTCGCTCAGACAGCCGACCGGCCGGAACGATCACAGTAAATCGACACCTTGAGTTTCAGCACATGGTTTTGAACTACGAGGAACCCGAGGATCAGGCGTTCTGGAAAGACCACTGGGTCGCTGTATATTGACGCAGTAAGGTCGTCCTGCAACGAACGATCGAACAGTGAAATGCAACGATCATGTCGCAGCCAAGCCGCGCACACGATGCCCACGGACGGTCGTCCGCGGGCATCGCTTCCGACTGTCTGCGCGCCGCCGCCTGCCGCGATCGACCCCGATTACATTCAAGCGGTATCTGAGCAATGCGCCCAATCAGCGTCGCCTCAGCTTAACCCGTGATCCTGTTCCTGCGGGGCGTTGCCACGATGAGTCCAAGTGCGAGCAGGAGAATACTTCCTGGCTCGGGCAGGCAGTACAGATCGTAGACCTCGGAATCGCTGAAGGCGCGATCATACAATAGAACCTCGTCCATCGCGGAATGCTCTGTCTGGTGCCAACTCCCACCTACGTAGAGGTAGGGCGCGATATCCGTTCGCATCGGCGCCGGCATGTTTTGCTGGTTTACGAGTATACCGTTGAGATAAAGTTTGGCGAGGTTGCCGATCGGATCATACACGCCGGCGACGTGCGTCCATTCCTCCGCCAGGTAGGCTGCGGCTGAGACTTCCGCCACTGTCGGGGTCGTGGCATCGTGAAACGCTTCGAAGTAGATTCTGTCCTGATCGGCGTAGGCCTTGAGCCCAAACCTCTGGCCGAAGGAAACATGTTGCTTGTAGTCTTGGAGTATTCCCTGGTTTCCGGCTTCCACTTTGGTCCAGTATGCGGCCGTGAAGCCGCTGACGCCCGGAATCGCCATGCCTGACGTTGATGCGTAAGGGCCGAACGGATCGCTGCCCGGGTTCGTGCCGGAACCACTGGGATCATAATAGTCGAACTGGACCCCCGAGCCGATGTCGAAGCCGCACCCCGAACCATGGTGCGTCGTTTGCGACCACGATCCGGGAATCGTCAAGTCGTGGCCGTTGCCGGAGTCGTCGTAGCCGATGTTGCCGGAGTCGTCAAAGCTGTAGTGCAGAATGGGTGATGATGGGGGATAAACGAGATCAGCAACTGCCGTCGGTGTGACCAGCGACACCAAGGCCAAGAGGGCTGACCGAATGCCGACTGAATAGACTGTCATCTTCATCATTGTCTCCTCCTCTATATGAGTGTGTTCGCAATTGGCGGAACGCCCGCCAGGAAGGCGAATGAACGACAAGCATCAGACGCCTCAAAGTTCCTCGTCAGGCTCTGCACGCAGAGTCCGCGACTGTGCCGGGGATGGTGGCGGTAGATGCTCGCCCCACTCAGAAGTCGCAGCCTGCGGAGATCGCGAAGCTCTCAGTCCTACGAATCTCACTCATGTGACGATCTAACGCTGAAACAGCGGAGGACTTGCGAGGATGGTAGGAGTCGAAAACGGGTACAACTACACGTTGCCCAGGAACCTCGAAATCGTCCCCAGGTGCTGCTGGAGCGCCTTCAGGCCTCGATGGCAGAGCATGTAGACCGCGTCCTCGCTCTTGCCCAGCGATGCGGCGATTTCCGAAACGGAGCGATCTTCTAGGAATCGCATGCTGATGACTCTGCGCTGATCGTCGCCCAACCTCGCAAGGGAGGAAATAACGGCGGCGGCGGCTTCTTGGCGTCGAAGTCGGCGGCTCGGTGTCGAGTGGTCCCCGCTGAATTGGTCGAAGAGGTCGGGGTAAGAAGTTCGATCGGGTGCAGCGTGCCCGAATGAGTCGGCGTGGCGCTCGCGGCCGATGTCACGCTTCAGGCGCCTCAGGTGTCTGTTGGCGGTCTTCAGCTTCTCGCAGGCGATCGTCTCCAGCCATGAGTAGAATCCGCCGGGGCCGTCGAATCGACATTGGCCAATCGACTGGAACGCCGAGGCGTATGCCTGCTGCAGCACATCATCGGCCTCGAGATGTCGCCGCATGGGCTGCTCGATCTGTGTATCGATCTTCGTCCAGAGGATGCCATGGTAGTGCACAATCAGTCGCTGGAGCGCGTCACAATCGCCGCCCACGGCCCGCTGAACCTCGACTGCCCGACTCGCTTCGTCCATAGATAGTCTGATTATACCAGGGCAGTACGGCGGACCGTATATCGGCAAGCGGGAAACCTCGCCACGGGCGAGCCTGCGAATCGATGCGAGAATCGTTGCTCCTGCCCGGTCCGTTCGGTACGCTCGATATGGTCAGCGGCCAGGAGGCTTCACCATGCCCAATATCATGATCGAGCGTCTCAAGCGGTTGCCGCAGCATCCCAACGACATCTGGCAGGGCGGTCTGTTTGCCATGCCTGCCTTGATCGATGGACCGGACGGAAGTCTTCACCGACCGCACATGGCGGTCTGGGTGAGTGTTGCGCACCAGCATGTATCCAAGCCGTGCCCCATTGAACCGGGCGAGGATCACCATCAGGCGGCCTTGGATTCGCTCATGGACCTGGCAGCGAGCGACGCGATTCAAACGCGGCCCGTGGCCATCGAAGTCAACGATCCGGAACTCGCCGATTATCTTGATGCACGACTTTCTGAAACGGGCGTTCGGATCGAACTGGTCGATTCGATGGAGGAGATCCAGCATGCACTTGATGACTTGGCTGAGCACATGACGGGCAGCCCGCCGCCGCCGGCAGCCCTGGATGCCAAGGGGGTGACTCCCGAGCGCATGCGGGCCTTTGCGGATGCCGCGACCGCGTTCTATCGCGCAAAACCCTGGACCGAACTGACCGACGAGGACCTGATCGCGATCGAGCACCCGAAGCCGCCGGTCGGGCTTGGTTTCTGTGCCGTCCTCGGCGCCGCGCAGCACACGTACGGCATCGGTTTCTTCAAGTCGGTCAAGCAGTTCGAGGCGATGCGATCGTCAGTGCATATCGGCGGATTTGCGAATCGCAACAGCGTATGGTCTCTGACTTTCGGTCCGATTGACGAGTTGCCGCTCGCGGACGCCGAGCTTTGGAGCACACACAAACTCCCGGTGGCTGGTGAGGATGCGTATCCCTGTGCCATGCACTTTCGGCCCAGGGCCGGGATCGATCGGCCGAACGGGAAGAAGCTTACGTTTATGGAAGGTCTGCTGCACGCGATTGCCGTGAGCAAGGAAGATGACTTCGATTCGGGCCGCTGGTCGGTCAGTGTGCCCACCTTTGACGGTGAGAGGGAATATCGCCTGACGCTGCTCAGCATCATCGAGGGCGATTCCGACGATGATGTTCAGCCGCCGAGAGCAGACCTGGATCCACAGCACCTGCGCCGCGCGATGGAACGAGGGATGGCCAATATTCAGAACCTCATCGCTGAGAAGGGGTTCGAATCGGCAGACGAGATTAACGCGTTTCTCGCCGCGCAGGGAGGCGATGTACCGCAAACACAACGTGGACCGCGAACGCCGCTCGAACAGGCCCANNTGACGCGTGGGAGGCGATGGGCCGCCAGCGCCGTAAGCTCGCGAAGCAGGCGCTGGACATCTGCCCGGATTGCGCCGACGCCTATGTGTTGCTTGCCGAAGAGTCGGCGGATGCCGAGACGGCCTGCGAGTTCTATTGCGAGGGAACCGAGGCGGGCAAGCGGGCGTTGGGTGCGGCTTTCTTCAAGCGGGAGGTCGGCAACTTCTGGGGTATTCTGGAATCAAGGCCCTACATGCGTGCTCGCGCAGGGCTGGCCGAATGCCTGTGGGCGCTTGGCAAGGGGCAGGCCGCAGTTTCCCACTATCAGGAGCTGCTGAGGTTGAATCCAAACGACAATCAAGGCAATCGGTACGCGCTTGCCGCCTGCCTGCTGGAACTTGGTCGTGACAAGGAGCTCTCGCAATTACTGAAGGACTACGACGAGCCTACGGCACAGTGGCGGTATCTCAAGGCGCTCGCCGCGTTCCGGAAAGACGGTAACACGTCGCTGTCTCGCAAGTGCCTGAAGGAGGCACTGGACGCCAATCCGCATGTCCCTGAGTACCTGCTTGGCCGCTATGCCCTCCCGCTGTTCGAGCCGGCATCGTTCAGCATCGGCAGTTCGGAGGAGGCCGTGTACTGCGCTGAGGAACTGGAGGACGGATGGCAGTCCACACCGGGCGCTCTTGAATGGCTCGAATCCATAACGGACGCGCCTAAGAAAAAGCGATAGAATCGGCGCCGAGATCCAAACTTGTCCGCTGTCCGCATCGCCACGATGTCTTTCATGACCACCGAACATGAACACCCAGCGCGATATCCTGCACTTTGACATGGACGCCTTCTTCGCCGCCGTTGAGCAACTCGATCGGCCCGCGTTGCGCGGCTGGCCGGTGCTGGTCGGGGGTGATCCCCAAGGGCGCGGCGTGGTATCGACCGCCAGCTATGAAGCCCGGCCGTATGGCTGTCGCAGCGCCATGCCGATGGCCGAGGCGCTACGCCGATGCCCGGACGCGATCATCATCAAACCTCGGATGCGGCGATACATCGAGGTCTCCGATCAGATCTTCGAAATTGTCGGCCGATTCACGCCGATCGTGGAACCGCTTTCCATTGATGAGGCATTCCTCGATGTGACTGGCTCCACCCGCCTGTTTGGGGCTTCCAAGCACATTGCTGCTGAGATGAAGCGGAGCATTCGGGATGAGACTGGCCTGACGGCATCGGTCGGCGTAGCCCCGAACAAGTTTCTGGCCAAGCTCGCCAGCGACCTGCAGAAGCCCGACGGCCTTGTGGTTGTGCCCGCAGATAACGTGCAGGTGTTACTCGATCCGCTGCCGATCTCGAGGCTCTGGGGTGTGGGGAAGATGACGCTGCCGAAGATCGAGGCGCTGGGCGTGAAGACGTTCGGCGATCTGCGGCGGTTTTCAGAGGACGAACTGCGATCGCGTTTCGGAGAGTCCGGCGAGCATTTTCATCAACTCGTCCACGGGATCGATGATCGGGAGGTCGTGCCCGATCGCGAGGCAAAGAGCATCAGCCACGAGGTGACATTCCCTGTGGACGTTACGGATCGCGAGCATCTGCGGGACGTGCTCCTGGATCAAACCGACCATGTCGCACTGCGGCTGCGGCGACAGGATCGGCTGGCACGGACCGTGACGCTGAAAATGCGCACGCCGGATTCCGCGACCATCACGCGAAGCATCACATTGGACGCGGCGACCGATCAAACAGAGATGTTCTGGGCAGCGGCGTCAGGTTTGTTCGAGACGTGGTCGCAGGGCAGCCGGGCGTCGGTCCGTCTGATCGGGATGGGTGTGTCGCACTTCTCGACCCGAGAAGGGCAGCAGTTGTCGCTCTTCGACAATGCAGCTACGACGCGTCGTTCTGAACTCGATCGGACGATGGATGCGATTCGGGATCGCTATGGGGATGATGCGGTTGTGCGCGGCGGGGCGCGTCCTGCCGGTTCCTGAAAAGCGCCGGGATGTAATGCGGTAAGTGAATTCCCGCTTGCCGATCAGCACCCTCTTCGCATCACGCGTTTCGTGCCTATGCCACGCGATACAAACTCCCCCGCTTCTTGCCCTTGAGCGATTGGCGCTTGAGCTTTTTCTCTTTCACAAGCGTGCCGATCGTGTTGTAGCAGCCCGCGCCCCGGCCTTCGGCCTTCCAGTGTTTGGCGATGTCGCCGCCGGTCGCGCCTTTCTTGCCGGCACTCTTGACGAATCCGAGGACAGAGTCCACGGCGTTCATCGTGAATTTCCGCCGCTTCCGCTTGCCGGCTTTCTTCCCGAGTTTCTTGGCAGATGCCTTCTTCGCCCCCCGTTTTGACTTCGAAACCTTCAGCCCGAGTGTTTTGAAGGCGTCGTCGATGTCGGCGATCGCCTGCACATGCGCTTCTCGCTCAGTCTGAAGCTTCTTGATGAGCGTCTGCAGGTCGTTGATGGCTGTCT
>NPIF01002472.1_pt2 | contig 23801 bp, 23 predicted proteins | sample 8637461 | NCBI WGS metagenome assembly NPIF01 (sample SAMN07420641, study PRJNA396082) | bioreactor metagenome | isolation source: sample BR12 brine-fed electro-methanogenic bioreactor BR | place: Japan: Kochi | collected 2016-12-09
CGCCAACAAGATCGGCACCTACACGGTCGCGGTGCTCGCGCGCCGGCACGGCGTGCCCTTCTACGTCGCCGCCCCGACCTCGACGGTGGACCCCGACTGCGAGAGCGGTGCGGAGATCCCGATCGAGGAGCGTGACGCAGACGAGGTCCTCGACTTCGCCGGCCAGCGCATCGCGCCGGAAGGCGTCGAGGCGCGACACCCGGCCTTCGACGTCACCCCGGCCGAGCTCGTCACTGCGATCATCACCAACGAGGGCATCCACCGCGCGCCGTTCACCCCGGCGCTGCGCGAGGCGCTCGGCATCGTCGTCGAGGAGCCCGTCGCGGAAGGTGATCTCGAGGACCTGGACGCGCTCCCGGCCGACGCGGACGAAGGCACGGCGGACGATCTCCCCGTCGAAGCTCTCGACGAGCCCGCCGCAGCCGACACCGGCAACGGCACGGAGCACTGATGGCGATTCGCGCGCTCCTGTTCGACATCGACGGCTGCGTCGTCGAGGGACTGGGGCGCGCGGCCATTCCCGGTGCCGCCCGTGAGCTCGCGGCGCTGCGCCGGGACTACCCCCTGCGCTTCGTCACGAACACGACCTCGAAGACGCGCGCCTGGCTCGCCGCGTCGCTGCGTGAGGCGGGCATCGAAGCCGCCGATGAAGAGGTGGTCACGCCGTCGACGCTCGCGAAGAAGGTCCTCGGCGAGCGCGGCGACGCGCGGGGCCTGCTCTTCGCGGAGGAGAGTTCCCGGGACGACCTCGCGTGGTTCACAGAGACGGGCGAGGACGACGCGCGCGCCGTCCTCGTCGCGAGTGAGAGCCACGCGCTGCCGATCGCCGCACTCCAGCCCGCGATGCGCGCGCTGCTCCGCGGCGCGAAGCTCTACACGCTGCAGGCCAATCGCTACTACCGGCGGGACGGCGTCCTCGTCAGCGACCTCGGCCCCCTCGCCGCATTCCTCGCGTACGCCGGGGCGACCGAGTACGAAGTCTTTGGAAAACCCTCACCGCTGCTGTTCGAGACGCTGGCCGCCGAGCTCGGCGTCGCCAGAAGCGAGCTCGCGATGATCGGCGACGACGCGGAGTTCGACGTGGCGGGCGCGCTGCGGGCCGGTGTCGGCGCGGGCGTGCTCGTGCAGACCGGCAAGTTCCGCGAGGGGGACGAACTGCGTCACGACCCGCCGCCGAGCCTCGTCATCCGCTCGATCACCGCGCTGCGCCAGAGTCTCGGCCGCCTCGGCTGAGGCGCAACGAGAGGCTCCGGGAAGCCGCGCTGGTCGAGCTCCCGGAGCGCGAGGTCGGCCACTCTCCCGTAAGACTTCACCCCGCCACGGACGCCGTGCGTCTTCAGGTAGGCGCTGTAGGCCCGCCACACGACGGGCGCCTCACCGCCGCGATGCGCGCGGACGAAATCCCGAATCGCCGCGACGTCCCGCCGCACGCCGGGCGCGCGGCTGCGCGCGTTCGGCGCGAGCTCGAGCCACAGCTCGAGCCACGCCGAGTACCGAAGGCGCGGGTCGTCGGAGCGCCAGAGCGTCTGCAGCGCCAGGTGGCTCGCCGCCTCCTCCCACGCGAGGCCGGCGAGGTGCGCCCGCTCGTGGGCGATGACGAAGGGCGCGAGGCAAGGCGTGCTCGGCCGCACGATGTTGGGCTCGCCCGTGTAGACCCCGTAAGCCCCGGAGACGCCCCAGCGCAGGAGCAGCGGCGAGGAGAGGAAGCTCTTCGTGCGCCCCTTCGCGGCAGCGGGCAAGCCGAGCTCGGCGAGCGCGGCGTCCTGGAGGGGGATCAAGTGCGCGTCGAGGGCTCTCGGATCCTCGGGGATCAGGGCGACGCCCCGTCGATCCTCGACGAGGGTCGCGCGCAGGGCGTCCAGGCGCAGCCCGACCTCGCGGACGATCTCTCGCGCACGCTCGGGAGGCAGCTCGCCGCGTACCCCGAACAGATCGAGCGGACGTGGGCGCTGGTAGTTGAGGCCCCAGAGCAGAATCGCGATCGCCCAGAGCCAGCCAACGGTGCCAAGCGCACGTAGCACGCCGACGCCGAGCGCGCGGGGCCAACGGGCGGAGAGGCGCCGGGCTCGCGCGACCCCGAGGCCGAGCGCCACGAACGGTGCCGTGAACACCGCCGTGTACGCGAAGTCGGCGAGCGAAAACGGGACGAGCGCGCTGAGCGCGGCCAGAGCGCGGGCCACGAGTGGATAGAGCCCGCGTCCGTACACGCTCTCGACGGCGCCAGGCGCCCAGGAAGCGAGCAGAAAGATGAGCGCAGCGCTGACCCCGACGATCAGGCCAAGGCGGCTGCGCCGCGGGAGCAGCGGCGCCCGGGCGTCCCCCCCCAGGCCGCTCACTTGAAGATCTTGTCCTTGAGCCGCGGCTCCTTGTCGGTGCGCGTGCCGATCTTGATCGCCGTCGACAGTCGCACGATGCCCGCCGCGTGGAGCGCGTCGTGCACGGACTCGATCGCGCGGAAGATGTCGCCGAGCTCACCCTCGACGTTGGTGCCGAACGCGTGCAGCGTTACGTCGAGGCCCGCATCCTCGAGCAAGGCGTGGGCCTTCTTCACATGCTCACGCACGGAGACGCCCTCGCCGATCGGGATCACCTGAATCTCCGCCACCGCCTTCATCGGAATCCTCCAGGGCATGCGCGTGCTTCGCGCGATGCCGCCCCGCGATTGTACGTCCCCGATCCGCGCGTACAATCCGGCCCATGATCGTTCTCGCCCTCGAGAGTTCCTGCGACGAGACCGCCGCCGCCGTCCTCGACGGTGCGCGCAAGCTGCGCGCGAGCGTCGTCTCCTCGCAGATCGCCATGCACGCGCCCTACGGCGGCGTCGTGCCGGAGATCGCCGCGCGGCACCACCTCGGCGCGATTCGCCCGGTCGTCGACGAGGCTCTCGAGCGCGCCGGGATCACCTTGGACGAGGTCGAGGGCCTGGCGGTCACGAACGGACCCGGCCTGATCGGATGCCTTCTTGTCGGCGTCTCCTTCGCCCGGGCCCTCGCGCTCGAGCGCGGGCTGCCGATCGTCGGCGTCCACCACCTCGCAGGCCACATCGCCTCGGGGTGGCTCGAGTGTCCCGACCTGCCCTTTGAGGCGCTCGCGCTCGTCGTCTCGGGCGGGCACACCGCGATCTGGCGCGTCCCCGCGCCCGGCACCTTCGTGCAGCTCGCGCGCACGCGCGACGACGCGGCGGGCGAGGCCTTCGACAAGGCCGCGAAGATGCTCGGCCTCCCTTACCCGGGCGGTCCCGTCATCGACCGCCTCGCGGAGCGCGGCGATCCGCGCGCGTTCCACTTCGGTGAGGTGCGCATCAAGGGTGAGCTCGCGTTCTCGTTCTCCGGCTACAAGACCGCGGTGCGCCAGCACATGCAGCGCGCCGGAATCGAGGCGCTGAGCTCTCCGAACGACGAGCCGCCCCAGGCCATGGTCGATCTCGTCGCCTCGTTCCGCTACGCCGTCGTCCGCGAGCTGCTGCGCCGCACGCGAAGCGCGATCGCGGAGCGGCGCCCTCGCTCGCTCGTCCTCGCCGGAGGCGTCGCCGCGAACGGCCTCCTGCGCAGCGAGATCACCAAACTCGCGGACGAGGAGGGCCTCGCGCTCTCGATCCCCCCGCTCCGCCACTGCGGCGACAACGCCGCGATGATCGGCCTGGCCGGCCTGCCCCGCCTGGTCGCCGGCGAGAACGAGCTCCTCACGCTCGACGCCTCCGCCAGCCTGCCGCTGGGCGGCCCCGAGGCCGAGCGGCGCTCGAAGCGGCATCGCTGAACTCAGAGGGCACGGATCAAGGCCAAGCTGCTCGTGAATCCGAAGAGATCGGTCCGGTCACGCCGCGTCCCGAACTCCCCCCCGCAGAAGAGGCCGCCGAGGGGCACGCCACCGAACTGGCGGCGGAACGCGTCCGTGTCGTGGTCGGGGTGGCCGAAGAGATCGGCGCCGCGGCCCGTGCAGGTGAACAGGAGCGCGGCCGCGATCCCGTTCCCCGGCTCGACGGCCGTGAGCTTGGCCGCGAGCTCCCGACGCGCAGTCTCCGCGTCGCGGACGTGGAAGCGGAGCCGCTCGCCCTCCTCGATGCGCGCACCAACGACGAGTGCGGAGCGCGACGGGTCGACGCCGAGGATCGTGCGCATGAGGGCCTCGCCGTCCGGCCGCAGGCCGAGGACGAGGTTCTTGAGGAGGCGCTCCCTCTCCTCTTCCGGCGTGTCCCCAACGAGGGTCCCGAGCGCGTCGAGCGCGGGCCGGCCGTCGAGCTCGAGGATCTCGCTGCCCGCGGTCTTCGTCGCTACCCACGTCGGCCCGAGCGGCCGGCAGCCCTGGGCGATGACGAGCTCGAAGGCGAGGGGGCCCGAAAGACCGAGCGCGAGCGCGCCGTCGTGGAAGACCTCGTCTCCGAGGAGGAGGGCATTCGAACCGCGCCGACGCCCGCCGCTGATAAGGCCACCGACCTTCGGCACGCCGGGGTAGACCGCGTCGAACTCGGAGAGCAGCGTCTCGCTCGCCACGCTGAACGGGTCGACGAGCAGGACCCAGCCCGCGAGCGGCGGGCCGACGGGGGGAACCGGGGCCTCACCGGGCGAGAGCCGCAACGGATGGAGACGTACTCCGGGCAGGACCCCCGCGAGCGTGGCGACCCCGGGGCGCCCCTCGAGCTCTCGCCCGTCCCCGATGATCCCGCTCCCGCTCGCGCCGACGATCAGCGCTCCCGGGAAGCGTTCGCTCTGAACGCGCCCGATCGCCTCGAGCGCGCCGCGGTGGTGTACCGAGACCGTGACGAAGACGAGATCGGGCGACGCTTCGCCGAGCCGGAACGCGAGCTCCTCCGCGACCTCGCGCGCGGCCTTGTCGGACGTCGACGCTCCGGAAACCGCTGCCTCCCACCTCAAGCCGTCTCCTTCGTCCCGGTCATGCGTTCGGATCGGAGTCAACCGGGCCCCATGATAGCGATCGTTGCCGGCCTCGCGTTTTCCTACCGCTCGGACTCCTAGTCGACAGCCAGGCAGAAGTCTCTGAAACTAGGGACCTAATCCTGGAGCGCGGCGGCTGTCCTCCCGGCGGACAGACCCGCGAGGCCCTGGGGGTACGGTGAACGAACAGCGCGAGCAGCGCTCATTCCGCGTGCTACTCGGCGACGCGGGCGAGACGACCACCGCGTGGCTCGAGGCCGTCGCCGAGAAGCTCGACTTCGAGCTCAAGACCTTCCCGCAACCAGCGCTGCTCGCAGCGATGGCCGCCAAAGAGGGAGGGCACCTCGTCGTCATCGCGGAGCCGAGCACACTCGCACCGCTCGAGCGGCTGCGCAACGACCCCCGCACGCGCCACATCCCGGTCATCCTCCTCTCGCGCCAGCTCACGGACAAGGAAGCGCAGCTCAACGCCCTCGCCGCCGCCAATCAGATCCTCGACTACCCCCCGGAGCAGAAGGCTCTGCTCTCGTGGGTCGAGCAGGGTCTGCGGGGGAGCTTCGCGCGCAACCGCGTCGGCGAGTTCCAGGTCGCGCGCGTCGACCTCCCTGGCGAGGCCCGTTGGCTCGGCCGCGTGAGCTGGGCCTCCCACGACCGGGTCCGCTTCGAGTCGAACATCCGGCTCGAGGAGGAGACGCGGGTCGAGCTCGAGGGACCGCTCCTCGACAAGGCGGGACTCGCGACCGGCTCCTTCGGCGTGCACTCCGTGCGCTCGGAGGACGTGTTCTACAACCACGCGTTCCGGCACGAGCTCGTCCTCGGCAGGGTGCTCGAATGCGGGCTCGGCGAGATTGCCGAGGCGGAGCCGCTCGCGTCGGCGCCACGCAAGCGCAAGATCGGGCTGCTCTGCCCCCGCGGGCCGTTGCTCACCCAGCTCGCCGCGAGTGTCGACCTCCAGCGCTATGCGATCCGTTGGATTCCCAAGCTCGAGAAGCTTGGAGACGCCGTCTCGCACATCGACCCCGCGGTGCTCCTCGTCGACCCGGAGCACCCCGAATTCGAAGAGCCCGCCAAGGCCGGTGCGTTGCTCCGTCTCTCCTTGCCGAAGCTGCCGATCCTCCCAACGAGCCTCCCCGAGGAGACCAAGCTGTGGGAGAAGCTCGGCGAGCGCTGCCCGCTCCTCGAGGTTCCGGAGCTCGGCGATCGCGAGGCGTGGACGGCGCTCCTCGACAAGCTCTCCGAAGAGGACCTCGGAGAGCTCGACCCGACACGGCGTTACCTCAGGCGCGACCACCGCTTCTCACACGCGCGCTTCGTCCAACCCGTCGAGCTCCTCGAGATCTCCGAAGTCGGGGGAACGCTACGCACCGATGTCGCCGTCGCCGCGGACGCACGGGTCCGCATCGACTGCCCCGAGCTCCTGGCCGAAGGCCTCAAGCCGCTTCACGGGCGGGTGCTCGCCGCGGGACGCGCGGGTGAGCCACTGCAACTCGTGTGGATGGGCGTCGGGGGAGAGGTCGAGACGACCGCGCTGCGGCGCATGATCTCGGAAGTGATCATGACCGCGCGGCGCGAGGAGTACTACTCGGACGAAGACTGACCCGCGCGCATGGGCTCGATGGCGGCGAGAAGCTCGCGCTGCACGCCCTCCGGACCGACGACGACATCGCCCCGCCGGAGGAAGTCCTTGCCTTCGGCGAAGTCGGTGACGATGCCGCCCGCTTCCTCGACCAGGAGGGTACCCGCGGCGATGTCCCACGCCCCGAGCCCTTCCTCCCAGAAACCGTCGAAGCGCCCCGCCGCGACCGCCGCGAGATCGAGCGCGGCCGAGCCCGCGCGCCTTATCCCCGCCGCACGATCGAAGACGTTGCGGAACGCGGCGAGGAACGCGTCGATCCGCTCGCGGCGCCGAAAGGGGAAGCCGGTCGCGATCAACGCCTCGTCGAGTCCGGCGCGCTCGCTGACGCGAAGACGCCGCTCGCCGAGGAATGCGCCGCCACCACGCGCGGCGGAGAAGAGCTCGTCGCGCGAGGGGTCGAGGATCACTCCGGCGACCACCTGACCGCGCACCGCGCAGGCGATGGACACGGCGTAGACGCCGAAGTCGTGGATGAAGTTCGTCGTCCCGTCCAAGGGGTCGATGATCCACGTCGGCTCGTCGCCGAGCGGTGCACCGCCGCTCTCCTCGCCGAGCAAGGCGTGTGCGGGGTGGCGCTCGGCGAGCACGGTCTTGACAGCGTTCTCGGAGGCGAGATCGGCCGCAGTGACGAAGTCGTTGACCGCCTTCGCCGAGACGCCGAGCTCACGCTCGCGCGTGCGGAACGGCGCGAGCGCCGCTGCACCGGCGCGCGCGGCGACGATCGCGCTCTCTCGCAGCGCGTGGTTCTCGCTAGCCACGTTCATCGTGTCACTCGGCGGCGGCAGCGGTGGAACGGGCGAGGCGGGCTCCGACGACGATCGCCTGCACCATGCTGTCGGCCGAGGCGGTGCCCTTGCCGGCGATGTCCATCGCCGTCCCGTGATCGACCGAAGTCCGCACGAAGGGCAAGCCTACCGAGACGTTTACACTGCGATTGCGGCACAGGAGCTTGATCGGCACCGTCGCCTGGTCGTGGTACATCGCGAGCACGACGTCGAATCGTCCGTCCCTGGCCATGCTGAAGACGCTGTCGGCGGGCACCGGACCGTCGACGCGCAAGCCGAGCTCACGCGCCTTCTCGAGCGCGGGCTGGATCTCCTGAATCTCCTCGATGCCGAAGCGTCCAGCCTCTCCCGCGTGGGGGTTGACCGCCGCGACTCCAAAACGCGGAGCCGCGCCGAAGAAGCGGCGCCACTCGGCGTCGAACAGCTTCAGGCGTTCGACGATCCGCGTCTTGCGCACCTTGCGCAGCGCATCGCGCAACGACATGTGCGTGGTCAAGAGACCGACGGCGAACTCCTCGGCCCAGAAGAGCATGCCGACCTTCTTGCGTCCGGTCAGGCGGCCGAGCATCTCGGTGTGCCCCGGCTCCGAACAACCCGCGAGCGCCAACGCTTCCTTGTGAATCGGTGCGGTGACGATGCCGGCGGCGCGGCCCGATGCGGCGATCTCGACCGCGCGCTCGATGTAGTCGATCGCAGCCCGCCCGCCGTTGACGGAGATCTGGCCGGGCAGCAACGACTCTTCGACGTTGTCGAGGTCGAGAAGCTGCGGCTTCTCCCAACGCTTGCCGTCGGGTGGGTCCTTGACGACCGCCGTGAAGGGCCAGCGCAGCTTGTGTTCGCGGGCGACACGGCGCAGGTGCTTCTCGTCACCGGCGACGAGCAGCCGCGCCGCAGAGACGGCGCTCTCGTCCTGCAATGCCTTGAGGATGATCTCGGGGCCGATCCCGCAGGGATCGCCCATGGTCACGACGAGGTACGGCTTCTCCGCGTCCTTGGGCTGCCCGTTGTTGTCGTGGCCACTCATGATGGATCGGCGGCCTCGGGATCTTTGAGGATGTACTTGATGTGCCGCTTGTAGACCATGAGGTTCGGGCCGTCGTGGCGATGCACCTTGATGCAAGCCTCGTCGTACCACTCGATCCAGCCGCGCAGCTCCTCGCCGTCGACCATGACGATCAACATCGGCGTGCGCGAATTCATCTGCTTGAGGAAGTAGAATTCCTCAGCATGGGTTTTGACCGGCGGTAAAGGTTTGCGCCGTGCCGCATCGCCCGAACGCGCTCCTGCGCCTTGGCGATCACCGCGCTCTCCAGAGCCGTCTCGCGATCCTCGTCTTTCCATGACCTTCCCGTTGTCAGCAGCCCTTGTTCAATAACGGGCGCCCGACGGCGCCGCGCAAGATATCACGCGCTCGCGCCGTGTCACAAACGCGCCCCATCGCGCGCAGCTCGCTGGTTCGAAGGCTACTTGCGTACCTTGACCGAGCTCCGCCACTCCTCGGGCAGGCGATCGGCGTAGCTCGCGCGCACCTCGATCGACGCGTCGTCCCAGAGCTCGCGAACGAACTCCTCGAACACCGGCTGATACTTCTCACCACGCACGGCGTTGACGCACTCGTCGCGCACCTCCTCGAAGGGAGTGACCTTCTCTTCGACACGCTCGACGAGCTCGAGGATCTGCCAACCGCTCGCGACGCGAATCGGATCCGACGTGGCGCCCTGTTCGAGCGCGGCGAGAGTGGTGCGCACCTGTTCGAGCAAGTCCGCCGGATCGACCGGGCCGATCTTTCCGCCGAGCGCGCGCGACGGCGCCTCGCTGTAGCGCGTGACCAGCTCGCCGAAGTCGGCACCGCCCCGCGCGAGTCCGACGATCTCTTTCGCCTGCGCGAGCTTGCTCGCATCCTCGCCGCTCTCGTCCGCCAGGACGATCTCGCGGAAGGTCACCTGCGCGGCGGTCGTGTACTTCGCGCGGTTCTTCTCGTAGTTCGCCATCGCCTCCTCGTCGGAGACGCCGAGGCGGCTACGGATCTGCGAGTCGATGACGAATCCCGGCGCCTCGTTGAGGACCAGCCGGTCCTCGAGCTGCGCACGCGTCATGTGGTACTGCGCGAGGAGCTGCTCGAGAGCGTCGATGCTGTCGATGTTCCGGCTCGCCATGAAACGCTCGAGCAAGTCTTTCTTGATCGTGTCGAGGTCGTAGAGGCGCTCTGCCTCCTGCGCGAGGAGCCGCTTCCAGATCAGCGAGAGCAGCGCCTCCTGCTTGATCTTCTCGACCTGCGCGGCGAGCTGCTCGGCCGGCACGTTCTGCTCCGTCAAAGCCGCGACCGACTGCTCCTCCGTCGACATCAGCTCGTTGCGCAGCACGATGTCGTCGTTGATCCAGGCGACGATCTCTTCGATGACGCGCTCGTTCTCCGCAGCGAGCTGGGCGTTGGCGGGCGCGATGAAAGCCAGAGCGAGCAAGAGCGGCAGGGCAACGCGGATCAGCTTCATTCGTGCGACTCCTTCGGTGCAGCGGTCGTGGGCGGCAGCGCCAGACCTTCCTGCGCGGCGAGCGCGACGAGGCGCTCACGACGCAGTGTATCGAGGCGCTCCTGGAAGAGCTTGTGCTCGACCAGGGCACGCTCGCGGGCCCTTCCGGGGTCCGCGTCGTAGTTCCGGGCATCGACCTGGAACACGTAATAGTAGTCTCCGACGCGCACGGGGCGAGAAACGCCGCCTTCCGGCACGCGCTCGAGGCTGCGCGCGGCGTCGCGCGGCAGGTCGTCGAGCAGGACCTGCTGGAGGGCTCCCTGATCCGCGCCGAGCGAGATCTCGGTGGCGACGGCGGCAAAGGGCTCGCGACCGCGGGTCACCCGCCGATAGACGTCTTCGGCTGCGGACTTCTCCTCGACGAGGATCTGACGGAAGACCATGTAGCGGCGGCCGACGCGACCACGGCGCTTGCCGAGGTGCTCTTCGACTTCTTTCGCCTCGATGCTGACGTCGGGCAGCAAGACCTCGGCCTCGTAGAGCCGGGCGAGCACGGCGCGGCGCGCCTCCTCTTCGAAGTCGGCGACGGTACCCCCAGCCTCGAGGGACTCGAGCAAGGCGATCTCGCGGCGAAGGGCCTCGGGGTCGACGGCGAGACCGAGCCGCTCCGCTTCCTTCGCGAAGAGGAGCTCGGCGTAGAACTCCTCGAGGAGCTGGTCGATCGCGGCGCGCTCGAGCTCCTCCGGGCTGAGTCCGACCTGCCGCCTGAGATAGCGGACGAAGTCCGGGTCGCTGACCGAGTGAACGGTCAGCGCGGAGCCGTCCGGCCCGCTCTCGCTTCCCTCGCGCCCCCCGCACGACGGGAGGGCCAGCGCGAGAACCGCGGCGAGCCCGGCAACGAGCAAGGCGTTTCGGAGAGAGGCGAGACCGTCTGCTTTTCTACTCATCACCTTCACTTTCGCCCAAATGCCGAGCCAACCGTGCCAGAGCCAGCTTCGCCCCGGCGATGCGATCGGCCCGCGGGTCCGAGACCCGCAGGCGAAGTACCCCCCCGGCGGTCATGTGGACGCCGGAGTCGCTCTCGAGGAGCTTGATCAGACGCTCCGTGTCCAGTCGCGGATTCTCACCATAACGCACCGCGATGGCGTCGCCAGCCCAGTCGATGCCGGTTGCACCCTGATCCGCCGCGAGCACCCGCAGCTCCGCGAGCCGAAACAGAGTCCGCGTCGGCTCCGGCAGGCGGCCGAAACGGTCCTCGGTCTCCGCCTGGAGCGCCCGGATCTCGGCGCGGGTCTCCGCGCCGCTCAGCCGCTTGTAGACCTCGAGACGCTGCCCTGGCTCGGGCAGGTAGGCCTGGGGGAGGTGCGCGTCGACGCCAAGATTGAGCACGACCGGCTCCGCCGTCACTTCGGGCGCCTCGCCCTTCTGGCGGGCGACAGCCTCCTCGAGCATCTGGACGTAGAGCTCGAAGCCGACGGCCGCGATGTGCCCGGATTGCCGCGCTCCGAGGAAGTCGCCAGCACCGCGGATCTCGAGGTCGAGCGCGGCGATGCGGAACCCCGCGCCGAGCTCCGAGAACTCGACGAGTGCGGAGAGGCGGCGGCGAGCGTCGCCGGTCAGCTCCCTGCGCGACGGCACGAGCAGATAGGCGTAGGCCCTTTGGTCGGAGCGGCCGACACGTCCGCGCATCTGGTAGAGCTGACTCAGGCCGAAACGGTGGGCGTCCGAGACGATGATCGTGTTGGCGCGGGAGATGTCGAGCCCGTTCTCGACGATCGAGGTCGCGACGAGCACGTCCGCGTCCCCCCGGATGAACGCGAGCATCACCTGCTCGAGCTCGGCCTCGGGCATCTGCCCGTGTACGGTGCGTACGCTGACCTCGGGCACCAGCTCCTTGATCAGCTTCGCGAGCTTGGGCAACGACTGCGCTCTCGGGTGGATCAGGTAGACCTGACCGCCGCGCCGGACCTCGTTCCGAATTGCGCCCGCGACGAGAGGGTCGGACCAGGGCGTGACGTGGGTCTGGATCGACAGCCGATTGCGCGGCGGCGTCTCGATCACGGAGAGATCACGCACGCCCGCGAGTGACATCTGCAAGGTACGCGGGATCGGCGTCGCGCTCATCGAGAGCACGTGGACACCGACGGAGAGCGCCTTGAGCGCCTCCTTGTGCTTGACACCGAAGCGCTGCTCCTCGTCGACGACGAGCAGCCCCAAGCGCTTCGCCTTCACGTCCTTGCCGAGAAGGCGGTGTGTGCCGACGAGCACGTCGACCGCGCCGCTCGTGAAGTCCGCGAGCGTCTGGCGCGCGCGCGCCGCGGAGACGAGACGCGAGACCATCTCGACACGGACCGGCCACGCGGCCATGCGCGCGCGGATCGTGTTCAGGTGCTGGTAGGCGAGCACGGTGGTCGGCACGAGGACCGCCACCTGGAAGCCCTGTTGGACCACCTGGAACGCCGCGCGCAGCGCCACCTCGGTCTTGCCGTAGCCCACGTCGCCGCAGAGGAGGCGGTCCATGGGCTGCCCCGAGGCGAGGTCGGCTTTGATGTCGGTGAGGGAGCGCCCCTGGTCGACGGTGAGCTCGTGCGGGAACGCGCCCTCGAACTCGCGCTGCCACTCCGTCTCTTCACGGAAGGCGGCGGCCCGCGCGGTGCGGCGGCGCGCGTAGAGCTCGAGGAGCTCGCCGGCGATGTCCTCGACCTCGCGGCGCACGCGCGAGCGACGACGCTCCCATCCCGTGCCCCCGAGCTTGTCGAGCGGAACGAGGGTGCGCTCGCCACCGGAGTACTTCTGGATCAGGTCGAGGCGCGAGACCGGCACCATCAGCCGGTCGCGCCCGGCGTACTCGAGCGCGAGCAGCTCCTCGCCACCCCCGGGCCGAAGCGCCAAGCCGACGTAGCGCGCGACGCCGTGATCGACGTGAACGACGAGGTCGCCTTCCTTCAAGTCGCGCAGATCGGAGAGGAAGGCTTCGCCGCCCCGCCGCCTCTTCGCCGGGGGCGGAGGGGGGTCCTCGCCGAAGAGTTCGGCTTCGGTCAGAAGCAACGCGCCGCGCTCTTCGAAGTCGAGCCCCTGCTCGAGGCGTCCAGGAGCGAGCACGACCGCGCCGGGCTCGAGCACGCCGGCGTCCTCGGCGCCGTCTTTCGGGTCGAGCCCCGCTTCGCCGAGCAGCTCGGCGAGGCGCTGGCGCCGTCCCGGGGTGTGGGCGAGAAGGACGACGGGCCGCCCGGTTTCACGGATCGCCGAGAGCTCGTCCGGCAGCGCGTCGAGGCGGCCGACCCAGCTCCGGGGAGGACGCCCGCGAAGAACGAGCGCTTCGCGATCGGCGTCGCCGCCCATCGCGAGCTCGGAGAACGCGAGCCGTGCGTCGGCAAACGCCTCCCGTACCCGCGCCGGGGTCGTGAAGAGCTCCATCGGCTCGGGCAGCGGGTCGCCGTCGCGTTCGTTCCGCGCCCCCTCGAGCTCCTCCCAGCGTTTGTCGAGCTGCTCTTCGAGCTCGTCCGGCCGCCAGAGCACGAGCTCCGCGGGCGTGAACCCGTGCATCGGGACGAGCTCACCGTGGTAGAGCCGCGGCGCACCCTCGATCCCGGCCAAGGTCGCCTCGAGCAGGCGCGGCAGGCCCTCCGCAGTGGCCGGAGTGTCTTCGAGCAGCACGCGCGCCCGGCCCACTAGGCGGTCGAGCAGGCTGTCCGCCGCCGCGGGGTCGATCGGCGCCTCGCGCGCGGGCAACCAGTGGAAGCCCTCGACGCGCTCGACCGTGCGCTGGTTCGAGGCGTCGAATCGGCGGATCGACTCGACCTCGTCACCCCAGAGCTCGACGCGCAGCGGCCCCTCCTCCTGCGGTGGCCAGATGTCGAAGAGCCCGCCACGCCGCGCGAAGTCACCGGGAGAGGTGACGACGTCGACGACGCGGTAGCCGGCCGTGACGACGCGACGCGCGAGGGTGTCGAGCTCGACGGTACCGCCAGGCACGACCGCCTCTCCCCACGCCGCGACCTCCTCGGCGCTCGGCACGGGCGTCAGGAGCGCCGCGACGGGGAGCACGACGATCAGGCGATCGGCGAGCGCCAGGCGGCGCAGGACAGCGACGCGCCCCGCCGCGACGGACGGGTGAGCCGGGAGACCGCGGTACGGATCGGCGTCGAGCGCGGGGAAGCGCAGCACCTCGGGCGCATCCTCTCCACGAAGCAGCGCGGAGAGTCCCTCGCACAACGAGCGCGCTTCACGCTCGTCGGGCACGACGACGAGCACGCGCCCCGGGACGTGGCACAGAGCACACGCGAGCCCGAGCAACCGGGCGGTCGGCGAGAGCGAAGTGGCGAGAACCCGTCGGCTGGAGCCCGTGAGCAGCCCCTCGAGAACGTCACGGGATTCCGGGGGCAGAAGCTCTGGGATCCAGCGCGGGAGCGGCTGGTTCATCACGGCGGAGCTAGCATGAACGAGTCGCCGCGGGTGCGCTACGGTGCCGCGAGCGCCAACGCGGCGATCTCGGCGTGGCGCGGACAGCGGGTCACGTGGTCGTTGACCAAGCCCACCGCCTCCATGTAGGCGTAGCAGGTCTTCGCTCCGACGTAGCGGAAGCCGCGTGCTTTCATCGCGTCGGCGAGGGCGCGCGAGACCGGTGACTCCGAGGGAATCGCCTCGACGTCCTCCCACTGGTTCTGCAGCGGCTCCCCGTCGACGAAGGACCAAAGGAAGCGCGCGAAACTACCCCACTCCTTCCGCACCGCGAGAAACGCGCGCGCGTTCGCGATCGTCGCCGAGAGTTTCCCGCGGTTCCTGATCAGGGCGGGGTTTCCCATCAGCGCCGCAACGCGCGCGTCGCCGTATCGTGCGATCCGCTCCGCGTCGAAGCCGTCGAGCGCCTCGCGGTAGGCCTCGCGTCGTCGCAGGATCTCGGCCCAGTGCAAGCCGGGCTGCGTCGCCTCGAGCACGAGCATCTCGAACAGGTATCGGTCGTCGTAGCGTGGCACGCCGAGCTCGTGGTCGTGATAGGCGCGCGACACCGGGCAACGGGGGTCGTAGAGGCACTCGCTTCGCATGCTCCCTCCTCGTATTGGTTGGGGGGAGGATGCTTGCGCTTCGTGCGCGGTGGAGGAGAGGTGGGGTGGTTCCCTCCCGCTCGGGGGAGGCGTTCGAGTTTCGCGAGCCGCTTCTTCCGTACTTACTGCCGGGGACAGCCGACTCCAGCTTCGTCGTCAGGGACTCTGTCTCCAGGAGTCGGCAGTCCCCTTCTCTTGAAGACTCCTCGTCCGGTCGACATTCGTCCGACCGGACACGGCGATCACCGCGAGAGCGCCTCGATCGGATCGAGTTTGGCCGCCTGGATCGCCGGATAGAGACCAAAGGTCAGGCCGGTGATCACACAAACCGAGAAAGCGACGAACGGAGCGAGTACGGACCACGCAAACGGCCAGCCCGACAGAAGCGAAATCCCCCACCCGAGCACGAATCCAACGACGATGCCCGCAACACCTCCGATCGAGGAGACGGTCAGCGCCTCGATGAGGAACTGATTGCGGATGTCGACCTGCCGGGCTCCGATCGCTCGCCGGATGCCGATCTCGCGGGTCCGCTCGAGCACCGTCGCCAACATGATGTTCATGATGCCGATGCCGCCGACGAGCAGGGAGATCCCCGCGATACTCGCCATGACGATGTCGAAGATGCGCTGGGTGCGCCGGTGCTGTTCGAGCAACGCCTCCGGGACGATCAGACGGTAGTCCTTGACGCCTTGGTGGCGCGTCTCGAGAAGGCGCGCGAGCGTGCTCGCGACGGCGGGGATCATCGACTGGTCCGAGACCTCGACGTGGAACGCGTCGATCTCCTCTTCCATCGGCTTGAAGCGGAATCGTTTGAGCGCAGTGCGCAGCGGGACGAAGACCCGGTTCTGCGGATTGGCCAGCGGCACTCCCTCGAACTCGGCCGCCGCGTGCTCGGGGTCGCGAAGAACGCCGATGACCTCGAGCCAGACGTGGTTGACCTTGAGAGAGCGGCCGAGCGGATCGTCGGCGCCGAAGAGCGCTCGCGCGACCTCCGAACCGATGACGCAGACCTGGGAGTAGCGGGTGTCCTCTTCCTCGTCGAAGACACGGCCGCGCGCGAGCGGCAAGTGTGTCAGCTCGAAGTGTGTCGGGCGCACGCCGAGGACTTCGGCGTCGCTGCGCCCGTCATCCGCGATGAGCGACCAGACGCTGATCTTCTTGAGCGCGGTGTGGCGGACGATCTGGGGTAAGGTGTCGAGCGCGATCTCGAGATCGCGCAGGTTGAGCCCGAGCGTGTCCTCCCGGAGCTCCTCGAGCTGTTCCTCCGGTTGGGGCAACGCTTCGACGATGACGTTGCGCAGACCAAGGGCATCGATCTGCCGGAGCGCCTCGCGCTCGGCGCCCGCGCCGATCGCGAGCATGCTGACGACGGCGCCGACACCGAAGATCATGCCGAGCAGTGTCAGCGCCGTGCGGAGCTTGTGGTGGCGCAACTCTTCGAGGGCCTGGGCGACGCCCGTCTTCCAATCCATCAGGCGTCCTCCGGATCCGTCAGCGCCACCTCGTCCCCGGCTGTGAGCCCTTCGGAGACGACGGTGCGGCTCAAGCTGCGCGCTCCGAGGGTCACGGTACGCCGCTCGAAGCCCGCGCCGTTTCTGACGAAGACGTACGCTGCCTCGTCGTCTCGGAAGATCGCCTGGTTCGGCACCGTCAGGACCTCCTCGGCACTGAAGGCAAGGACGACGACGCGCACCTCACCCGCGGGGCGCATGCGCTCCGTGTCCGTTTCGTCGAGCTCGACTTCGAGTTCGAAGTAGCGCACCGGGCTCTCGCGGTCGATTGGGTTGGCGATGGGCTGGAGGCCGGAGACGTTGCCTGCATAGCGCGAGCCCGGGTGCCCCTCGAGGTCGAGTTCGACGCGCTGACCCTCCTCGAGCCCCGCCGCCTCCGCCTCGAGAACGTGGACCTTCGCCTTCATCGTGCTCGGGTCCGGAAGCTCGCCGAGGCGCATACCGCGCCAGACGTTCTCACCCGTGCGAAGGCGCTCCCCGTTCCAGCGGCGCGCACGCAGGAAGGTGCCGTCGTGGGGCGCGCGGATGCGCAGGCTCGCCAGCGCGTCCCGGGTCTGCTCGAGGCGCAACTCCTCGGTGCGCCGCTGCAACCTCAGGATCTCCATCTCGGCTTCCGAGCGCTTCTTCGTCCGCTCGAAGCCCTCCTTGGCATGGTCGATGCGGGTGTCGAGCAGCTTGATGTCCGCCTCGGCGTCGAGGATCTCGTGCCGGGAGAAGAGTTCGGGGTCACGCGGCGCATACTTCACCGCGTCGGCACGCTGACGCTCGAGCAACGCGAGCTCGGTCTCGACGGCGATGCGCTCCTTCTCGAGCGCCTTCTCCTTGGCCTCGAGTTCCCGATCGATGCGGGTGAGCGCGCGTTCGACGCGGGTCTCCTGCCGGCGCATCGCGCTCCCGTCGAGCTCGACGAGGACGTCTCCCTCGCCCACCGTCTCGCCGTTGCGACGAATCCAGGCGATGCGCTGCGAGCCCCTCAGGTTGACGGGAACCTGCACCGGAGTCGCCTTGGCCGCCTCGAGCTCCCCGCGGCCCGGAACGCGCACGTCGAATCGTTCCGCCTCGACCTCGTGTATGGGCACCGCCTCCGGTCCTGCGCTGCAACCAGCGAGCGAGAGCACCAGGGCAGCGATCGTGAGCCGGGCAGTCATCGCGGCACCACGATGCGCTCGCCGGCGCTCAGACCGCCGGCGATGACGACGTTCCCGTCCCAGCGCTCCCCGATCTCGACGGCCCTGTGCTCGGACCCAAGCCCCGCCTTGACCCGCACGAAGTAGTCGTCACCCTTGCGGATCAACGCGCTCTCAGCGACCTGGAGCACCGGCTCACCGAGCTCCGCGACGATCTCGAGACTCGCGGCCATTCCCGGCCGCATCAGCTCCGCATCGGGCTCTTCGATCGAAACGACGGCGTCGAGGATCTTGCTCGGGATCTCCCAGGACTTCTGCCGGAACAAGCGCCCGAGGCGCTCGATCTTGCCGTGGAACAGCCTCTCCGGCGCCGCGTCGAGACGGATCTCCACACGCTGGCCGACGGCGACGTGCCCCGCATCCGGCTCGGCGATCTTGGCCATGACCTCCATGGCGCCGAGGTCGGCGATCGTGATCAAAGTGCGGCCCATCCAGACCGAGTCGCCCTGCTTCGCCTTGTTCCCTCGCCAGTCTCGCCCGTGGACGACGTAGCCGTCACGCGGTGCGACAACCGTCATCTTCGCGATGTGCTCCCGAAGCGCACCGACTTCGCGCTCGAGCGTTGCGACGCGCTCCTCGGCGTCGCGCACCCGGGCCACACCACTCTCGCGCTGGATCGTCAGGCGCTTGTCGACGAGGGCCAGCTCCGACTCCGCGAGTTCTTCGTCGAGGCGCAGTTTCGCGAGCTCGATGCGCCCCCTCAGATCCTCCGGCACGTCGAGCTTGCGGTCGATGCGCGCGACTTGGGCAGCGAGTTCCGCGCGGCGAAGGACGAGCTTCTGCTCGAGATCCTCTTGAACGAGGCGGGTCTTCTCGAGTTCCTTGCGAGCGGTGTCGAGCTCGGAAGACTTGACCCGCAACCGCTCCTGGAGTGCCTGCGCGTCGAAGCTGAGCAAGGGGGTCCCCGCCGTGACTTCGCGCCCCTCCGCCGCGATGCTCGTGATCGTGAAGTTCCACGTTCGGGGAATCTGCGGGCAACCGACATTGACACTGCGGCCCGAGCGCAGTTCGCCGGAGGCTGGGACTTTGCGCTCGAGTGGTGCCAGGCGCACTTCGCGGAACGCTTCGTCCTGCGCGAAGTGAGCGCTCGCACCCCAGCTTGCGAGCACGAGCAGGCCGATGAGGACACCGGAGAGGACAAGGCCCTTGCGCGCCATCACGAGGCACCTCCCGGCTCTTCGACGATGCATCGCACGCTCATGCCAGGACGCATCAGGTCGATGTCGACCTCCTCGAGGCGCATGCGCACGCGGAAGAAGGGTGCCCGGCCCCACGGCCTTCTCTGCTCACCGTTCAACGTGACTTCGAGCACCTCACCACGGTAGGCGCGCTTCGGAAACGCATCGAGGCTCAGGCGGCTCTCGTCGCCCACGCGGACGCGGGCTAGATCGGGCTCGGCGACCCAGGCGATGACCTCGAGGGTCGCGAGATCCGGAATCTGGGCGATGGCCTCCCCCACGTGCCGGGTGTCGCCAACCTTGATCTTCTCGCCGTTCCAGTGCGTGGCGTGGACGACGATCCCGGGCGCATCGGCGCGAAGAACGAGTGAGTCGAGTTCGCGCCGATAGCGTTCGATGTCCCCAGTGAGGGTCTTCGACTCGAGCTCGAGCTTGACGCGCTGGGCGAGCTGCTGTGCCTCCTGCACCCGCCTCGAGAGGCTCGCGTCGTCGAACGCTTTCTTCTTCCGGGCGAGCTCGAGCTTGCGCTGACGCAGATCGGAACCCTCGACGACGCCGTCTGGGAGCGCGGCGTCGAGCTTCGCCTTCTCGAGCTCGATACGCGCGCGCAGTTCTTCGATCTCGAGCTGCAGGGCGCTGAGGCGCCCGTCGGCTTCGAGGACCCGGCGTTCCTGCTCCTTCTCGCGGAGCTTGTCCTCGGCTTCGGTCAGCTCCTCCTGCACGCGCCCCGGATCGAAGCGGGCGATGACGTCTCCGGCCTCGACGAGTGAACCCTCCTCGATCAACCACGCGAGCTGCAGCCGCCACGCCGTGGTCGCCGGCGTGACGAAACGCTGGCCTTCACGCGCCTCGAGCTCGCCCGTCATCAGAAGCGCGCTGCTCTCGGCCAGCGCGGCCGGGGTCAGCAAGAGGAGGGCCCAGGCGATGGTGCTACGCACGGCAGGTCTCCTCCGCGATCTTGCCATCGCGCATGTGGAGGACTCGATCGGCGCGCGCTGCCACCTCGGGGTCGTGCGTGACGAGCACGATCGTGCGCCCCGCCGCGTGCAGACGGCCGAAGAGGTCGAGGATCTCGCGCGAGGTCTCGGAGTCGAGATTGCCGGTGGGCTCGTCGGCGAGGATGAGCTGCGGATCGCGGACGAGCGCGCGGGCGATCGCCACGCGCTGCCGTTGCCCGCCGGAGAGCTCGTCCGGTCGGTGACGACGACGATCGCCGAGCCCCACGAGCTCGAGCAGCTCACGCGCGCGCTCCGAGCGCTTCTCCGCGTCGACGCGGGCGTAGACGAGCGGCAGCGCGACGTTTTGCTCAGCGTCGAGTCTGGGCAGGAGGTGGAAGGACTGGAAGACGAAGCCGACGTGCCGGTTGCGAAGCTCGGACAACGCGTCGTCGTCGAGCCCGTCGACGGGCCGACCCGCGAGGCAATAGTGCCCGCCGCTCGGCGTATCGAGGCAGCCGATCAGGTTCATCAGCGTCGACTTGCCGGAGCCGGACGGGCCCATGATCGCGATGAACTCGCCGGCCCGGGCCGTGAAGCACACCCCGTCGACCGCGTGAATCTCGTCGTGACCCATCTTGAACACGCGCGAGACCGCGTCCATCGCGATCACCGCGTCTGCGTTGCCGAAGTGCTCTGGCACGAAGCCCCCCTGTGCTCGGTCACCCGCCCCGTTCTACGGGCTCGAACCGCGAAACGTCTACCCTTCGTGCGAGATAACGCCGCCCACGGTCCAAGCGTTCCCTTCAGCGGTGCGCTATGGGACGCTCGAGAACGACATGGTCGGGACGGCGGCGCTCGGGCGCCGGGGCGTTGACCTGTCGAAAGCCGTGCCGCTCGTAGAGGCGGCGCGCGGCGGTGTTGTCCTCGCGTACCTGGAGCCAGATCCCGATGCGCTGCTCATCCGCCGCATCGAGGACGGCGCAGAGGAGCAGCCCTCCGAGGCCGACTCCGCGGAAGGGCCTGCGGACGCGCATCGTGTGCAGCAAGTAGCTGCCGTCGCGGGGCGTGAGGATCAAGCCCGCGAGCGCACGCCGGGGGCCCAGAAGGAGCCAAGTCTCGCCGACGAGGCGCTCGCATTCCTTGTGACGGGCGAGGTCGGAGTACACATCGAGCCAGCGCTCGCGGCATGCGCGTAGAGCCGGTACGGTCTCGAGCGGCGAGGGGACGAAACGGCGCACGATCGAGCGCCAGGCGCCGCTCGCCTCGAGGGCGAGGAGGAGGCGGCGCAGCGGAGCGAGCGCGCCGCTCACCCTTCCGAGAAGCGGGCGCGGACCCGCTCGACGATGTTGCTGGTCGAGACCCCCTCGCGGAGCTCGACGCGATGGACGCGACCGCCCCAACTCTCGACCTCCCGGGCACCGACGATCGCGTCCGCGCGCCAGTCGGCGCCCTTGACGAGCACGTCGGGCCTGAGCGCGAGGATCGTCTCGAGGGGTGTGTCCTCTCCGAAGAGGACGACGCGATCGACCGACTCGAGCGCCATCAGGAGCTCGGCGCGCTCCTCGGCCGGCACGAGGGGCCGGGTCGGCCCCTTGAGCCGCCGCACGGACGGGTCGTCGTTGACGGCGACAACGAGGGCGTCGGCCTGGGCGCGGGCTTCGGCGAGTAGGCGGACGTGTCCGGCGTGGAGGATGTCGAAGCAGCCGTTGGTGAAAGAAACGCGGCGCCCGAGGCGCCGCATTTCGTTCACGAAGACCGTGAGCGTCGCGAGGGGCTGCGCCCCCCGCGGCCTGTCGTCAGACACGGATCAGTTCCCGCTTCCCGGCTCTTGGTAGAGCACGATCTCGCCACCCTCGAGGGTGTAGATCTTCGGCGAACGGATGACGTTGCCGTTGCCGTCGAAGCCGAACTCACCCGTGATCCCGGTGTAGTCGATGCGCTTGAGCTCGCCCCAGATCGCGTCGCCCGTCAGGACCGGCGTCCCGGCACCCGCCGCCGCGATCACGTTGAGCGAGTCGTAGGCGTTGGCGGCGAAGGAGTTGGGGTCCTGCTGGTACTTCGCGCGGTAGGCCTCGACGAAGGCCTTCCCGTCGCCAGTGACCTGCGAGGGCACGAAGAACTGCGGGAAGACGATGCCGTTCGCCGCTTCGCCGGCGAACTCTTCGTCAGCGAGGCGTTCCGTGATCGCGCTGGTACCGAGCAGGGCCGGCACCTTGTCGAGCTTGACGAGCTCGCGCAGGAGCGGCGCGAGCGACTGGATCGTCGAGGCGAGGTAGACCGCCTCCGGGCGCGACTTGCGGATGCTCTGCACGACCTCGGCGATCTGCTCGGCCGTCATGCCCTCGGTGATCTCACCGCGGTAGACGACTTCACGCACGCCAGCTTCGTACTTGTCCGCGAAGATGTCGGCCAGGCCCTGACCGAAGGGGCCGTCGTCCGCGACGATCGCCACCTTCGTCCAGAGGTTGCGACGGCAGAAGTCCGCCATCTTCGGTCCCTCGAAGATGTCCGAGGGGTAGGCGCGGAAGAAGTAGGGGCTTCCTTCCTGCGTCAGGCGGGGCGAGGAGACCGAGGGGCTGATCATGACGATCTGCCGGGCCTCGAGATCGGGAGCCAGCGCGAGCGCGACATGCGAGGTCGCGGGGCCGATGATCGCGGGGGCACCCGCGGTCGCCAGCTCCTCGAACGCCGCCTTGGCGGTGTCCACGTTCGTCGCGGTATCGCGGTACTCGAGCTGGATCGGACGCTTGTTGATCCCGCCGGCAGCGTTGATCTCTTCTGCGGCGAGCTCGACGCCCTGCCGGATGGCGGGGGCGTAGGGCGCCGCAACGCCGGTGTCGGGAACGAGGACGCCGATGACAACCGGCGAGGGGTCGGGGCAACCGACCGCAAACACGAGACAAAGCAGCGCCGACGCTGCCAGGGCCATACGCGGAATCATCGCGAGGGCATTCATAGGGCACCTCCTGGAACGCCGCATGATACCCGAAGCACGACGCGGCGGCTAAACGCGGTGGGACTCAGAATCCCATTGATAGGTAACAACTTTGAGCCCTTTGGCGGCCTCTAGCCAGTCGAGATTCGCCCGGCGAATGAAAACGGGCGGCCAGTGGCCGCCCGCGGAATAACTTACGTCGCAGCCCGAGCCAGTCAGCCCCGATGCCTGGCCGCGCGAATTCGCGCGAGGTGCTTGAGCATGCGGATGCGCACGACCTCGGGGTCCGCGTCGACGGAGCCCGCCTCGACCTCGCGCTCGATAGCGGAGACCTTGGCGCGCGCACGCTCGACGTCGATCTCGTCGGCCTTCTCGCAGGTGGCAGCGACGACGATGACCTTGTCGGGCTGCACCTCGGCATAACCCGCGCTCAGCGCCATCACCTCTTCCTGGCTGCCCTCCTTGACCAGGGCGAGCCCGGCCTCGAGGCCAGCGAGCATGGGGGCGTGCCCGGGCAGGACGCCAAAGGAACCCTCGCTGCCGGGCAGGATCACCTCGTCGACGTCACGCTCGAGGAGGCGCCGCTCAGGGGTAACGATCTCGAGATGGATCTTCTCGGGAAGCATCGGCTTCGCCTCGCCGGGGGGCCGCTCAGGCGGCCTCACCCTCCTTCTTCAGCGTCTCGGCCTTCTCCTGCGCCTCTTCGATGGTGCCGACGTAGAGGAAGGCCTGCTCCGGCAGCTCGTCGTGCTTGCCGTCGACGATCTCGCGGAAACCGCGGATGGTGTCGGCGAGCTCGACGTAGCGGCCCTTCATGCCGGTGAACTGCTCGGCAACGAAGAACGGCTGGCTCATGAAGCGCTGGAGCTTACGGGCGCGGGCGACGGTCAAGCGGTCGTCCTCGCTCAGCTCCTCCATGCCGAGGATCGCGATGATGTCCTGGAGCTCCTTGTAGCGCTGGAGCACCTGCTGGACGTCGCGCGCGGTGTTGTAGTGCTCCTCGCCCAGCGTGCGCGGGTCGAGGATGCGGCTCGTCGAGGTCAGCGGATCGACGGCCGGGTAGATCCCGAGCTCCGAGATCTGACGGCTGAGCGTCGTCGAAGCGTCGAGGTGGGCGAAGGTCGTCGCCGGCGCCGGGTCGGTGTAGTCGTCGGCGGGGACGTAGATCGCCTGCACGGAGGTGATCGAACCCTTGCGGGTCGAGGTGATCCGCTCCTGCA
>NPIF01002165.1_pt5 | contig 23685 bp, 24 predicted proteins | sample 8637461 | NCBI WGS metagenome assembly NPIF01 (sample SAMN07420641, study PRJNA396082) | bioreactor metagenome | isolation source: sample BR12 brine-fed electro-methanogenic bioreactor BR | place: Japan: Kochi | collected 2016-12-09
GATCGTCAGTCATGGCATCTCCTTCTACGGAAAGAAAATTTCATCTTAATCTTCCAGCGCCTGGGCCAGGTCGGCAATGATGTCCCGCGGGTTTTCAAGCCCTACCGACAGTCGCAACAGGCTTTCGCAAATACCCAGCCGCAACCTTTCGGGCTCGGGAATGTCGGCATGAGTCTGGACGGCCGGCAGGGTCATGAGGGACTCGACGCCGCCCAGGCTCTCGGCGAAGCTGACCAGGCGCAGTTTTTTGAGAACCTGGCGCGCGGTGGCCGGCGAATCGACGCGGAACGAGAGCATGCCGCCGAAACCGCGCGTCTGTTGCCGGGACAAGGCATGGCCGGGATGCCCGGGCAGGCCGGGATAATAAATCGCTTTCACCTTGGGATGGTTCTGCAGCCAATGTGCCACCTCCAGGGCGTTGCGGCAGTGTCCCTCCAGGCGCAATGCCAGGGTCTTGAGGGAGCGCAGCAACAGCCAGCAATCCTGCGGAGGCAGGATGGCCCCGGTGGAGTTCTGCAGGAAATAGAGCCGTTCACCGATTTCGGCGGTGCGGGCGACAAGCACCCCCGCACACAGATCGTTGTGGCCTCCAAGGTACTTGGTTGCCGAATAGATCACCACATCGGCGCCGAACTCCAGCGGGCGCTGTAGCACCGGCGTCAGAAAGGTGTTGTCGACGAAAAACAGCAGGCCGCGAGCCCGGCAGAGTTCCCCCAGGGCTCGCAGATCGGCGACCCCCAGCAGCGGATTGCCGGGGGTTTCCACCAGCAGGGCACGGCTTTCGGGCCTGATCGCCGCGGCTACCGCCGTCGCGTCGGTGGTATCCACGTAACTGGCCGTCAGGCCGAACTTGCCGAATACCTGGTCGAGAACCCGATAGGTGCCGCCGTACAGGTCCCGGGAAACGACCAGATGTTCACCGGCGGAAAAATGCAGAAACAGCGTGGTCAGGGCCGCCATGCCCGACGCAAAAACCAGACCTCGCGCTCCACCTTCGAGGTCCGCCAGGGTTTCTTCCAGCACCTGGCGGGTCGGGTTGCCCGAACGGGTATAATCGAAGCCGGTGCTCTCGCCGACGCCGGGATGACGATACGTGGCACTGGGATAGATGGGCAGGCTGATGGCCCCGGTTTGAAGGTCGCGGCCGACCCCGCATTGCACCAGGCGGCTTTCCAGGCTTAACCCCTGTTTTTTTTCGCTCATATTATTTCCCCTTTTTCGTTTGCACCGCAGACAAAAAGCCCCTTCCGCAAATAAATGAGAAGGGGCTTCGTCAGGACTCGCCGAAAAAGGAACGGTCCCTTGAAGCACCGTCCTCATCTTTCCCCGAAATGCGAGGCAGGATTTAGCACCTGGCATCCGCACACTGCGAACCGGTTGCTGTGGCTTCATCGGGCCTGTCCCTCCGCCACTCTCCATAAAGACGCTGCTTGTTGATTATTTCTTTAAAAATATGCCGGATAACCATATCATGTCAAGTGGCTTAGGCGGTCATTGGGTTATTTTTGTTTAGCATTTTACTTGTTTTTTTCTTGATAATTCTGTGATCATTTTACATAATTGAACACATGCTATCGAAAAGTCTAATTGATCCCGTCCTGCAATTCAGAGTTTCAAAAACTTCGAGGAATTAAAGACATGTTTTCCGAAGAGCAGATTGAGCGATATTCAAGGCATATCATCCTCAAGGAAGTCGGCGTCAAGGGTCAGAAAAAACTGCTGAATAGCCGGGTGTTAATTATCGGCGTCGGTGGTCTGGGCGCCCCTGCCGCTCTCTATCTGGCGGCCGCGGGCATCGGCACTCTTGGCATCGCCGACGCGGACAGCGTGGACATGTCCAACCTGCAGCGTCAGGTCATTCACCACACTGCGGACATAGGTACACCCAAGGTCCTGTCAGGCATGAAAAAAATGGCGGCCATCAACCCCGACATCCGGATTGTCCCCTATCAGACCTGGGTCAAGGCAGAGAATATCCTGGACATTATCCGTGACTACGATTTCATCATTGACGGGAGCGACAGTTTCGCCACCAAGTTTCTCATCAACGATGCCTGCGTTCTGAGCGGCAAGCCCTATTCGCACTGCGGTGTACTGGGATTTTCCGGGCAAACCATGACTGTCCTGCCCGGGGAATCGGCCTGCTGCCGCTGTATTTTCCATGAGCCGCCACCCCCTGACGCCACACCCACCTGCGCCCAAGCAGGTGTTCTCGGTGTCCTGCCCGGCCTGTTCGGGACTATTCAGGCAACCGAAGCCATCAAATATCTCCTTGGCAAGGGCGAATTGCTTACGAATCGACTTCTCTTTCTCGATGCCTTGGAAATGAGATTTCAGGAGTTGAACCTGGAGCGTAATACCAATTGTGCTCTGTGCGGGGACAGCCCCACAATAACCGAAATTCGGGATCAGACGGAGGCCATGACCGCCTGCGATCTCGGACAAGAAGGGCATTAATTTTTCAGCGACGAGGTCCGTCATTGCGTTTGGAAGAAGATGCGTTACCGAATTTTTACCCGGCGACAGTGAAACCCCTGCTGTCGCTGACGATTCCGATCCGAAACTGGGCAAAAAGGGGTTGACCAATGCAGAAGGTTGATCTTCGGGGCGTTTGCTGTCCGATGAATTTTGTCAAAGCCATGTTGGTAATAGAAGAACTGGACATAGGTGATGTGGCAGAATTCCTCCTGGATGGAGGCGAACCAATAGAAAATGTGCCACGCAGTGTCGAACAGGCCGGCCACAGGATTCTGGCTTTGGAAAACGTCGAAGATTACTTTCGGCTTACGGTCGAAAAGGGTGAGGAGGCGGACTGACCCACAGATAGCTCCCCGGGGCGAAGCAGCGTTCCACGAAACAGCGGCCGAGTGTCGTGCCTGCATGCACGGCCGGATTCGTTCCATTAATCGCAATGTGGGCAAAGGACGGGGCGATTCTCCCAACCCTGATCCTTATGCCGGCTCAGGTCCGATCATGTGAAAACAGGGCCCGATTTCTTCCGGCCCAGCACGCCAAAGGCCGCCTTCGGGCGGCCTTTGGCGTGCCGTCGATAAAAACAGCACTATTTACTTTACCTGGGTATCCTTTCCACTGTAGCCAATGGATCAAATCTGTAAACAAGCGTCCTCCGCAGAATCTGTGAGTAGGCGACAGTAAAAAATACAGAATTGTCTTCCCTGTATGGATAAGATGGTTTTTGCTGAAACTATCAAATCTTCCCCCAGAAAAAACAATGTTTGATAAAAACTCTACTCAACAAGGTTGAACGATTCAAGTCCTTCGTTTATGGCTCCGCCTGCGTGATGCTGGTTGGCGGCAATGAAGCCCTGGTCATTGACATTGAACCGCGCTCCAACAGTAGGCCGATTTGCCGTCCGTTCCGCAAGCAGTCGTCGACAGCGGTGCTTAGGTTTTCTCTGGCAAGGATGTCATGGCGGGGCAGAATGACTTCTTGGGTCGCGGCGGCCAGCATTGGTTTTGTTGTTGTTCGTAACTCGCGCTATATACTTGACAGTACGGAAAACTGCCAAATGAAGGAAAAGGACATACCAAATGACAACAACCATGAAAACGCAAGAATCCAACAAATCGATCGGAGCATTCGTCGCCGAGGATTACCGGACTGCAGAGATATTCGAGAAATACGGGATCGATTTCTGCTGCGGCGGCCAGGCGAGCCTCGCCGCAACCTGCCAGGAAAAAGGTCTCGACCCGGATAAGATTCTGCAGGAGATTGCGGTCGTCAAGAGCGAACCGATTCAGCGCAGTGAGAATTACGGGGCCTGGAGTCTGCCGTTTCTTATCGACTACATCGTCAATACCCATCACGCCTATCTCAAGTAGAATGGCGAGCAGATTGCCACTTATGCACGAAAGATCGCCGAGGTGCACGGCGCGCATCATCCCGAGGTGGTCGAAATTGCCACCATTTTTAATAAGATTGCAGCCGATATGGTGGTTCATCTGCGGGAAGAGGTTTTCTTCCCAGCCGTAAAACGCGTTGCTGCAGCCACCAGTGCAGAAAAGAGTCCAGACGAGAAGGGCCGCGCCTTAATCAAGAGCTCGCTGGACAAACTTCATCTCGAGCACGAGGAGATAGGCGACGCCATCCACAGGATTCGGCATCTAGCCAAGTATTATGCGATTCCGGTGGATGTCTGCAATACCTTCTTAATCACCTACCGCAAACTCAAGGAGTTCGAGGATGACTTGCACAAACATGTCCACCTCGAAAACAACATCCTTTTTTTGAAAGCGGCTCAACTGTAACCGCTGGCATGAGACCAGCCGTTCACCCCAAAGGAGGAAACGATGAATAGAAAATCAGAAAAATTACTGATGACGCTGGGACCGTTCCTGCTGCTGGCTATCGGGCTGCTCCTTCCCGGGCAGGTAGCTGCACATTGTGACACCCTCGACGGGCCGGTGGTCGCTGCAGCGCGGACCGCCCTGGATTCTGCAGATATCACGCCGGTCCTCAAGTGGGTCTCTGCCGAAGATGAACAGGAGATTCGTGCGGCCTTCGCCCAAACCCTGGCGGTGCGCAAGCAGAGCCCCGAGGCCAAGGAGTTGGCCGACATGTATTTCTTCGAAACCCTCGTGCGCATCCACCGTGCTGGCGAAGGGGCTCCCTATACTGGCCTGAAGCCTGGCACCGCAATTGATCCGGCCGTGGCTCTTGCCGATCAAGCTCTTGAAAACGGTTCAGTCGATAAGCTGGTTAAGGTACTGACCAATGCTATGACCAATGGGATTCGTGAACGATTCAGCCAAGCTTACGAAAACAAAAAACATGCCGACGAAAGTGTGTTAGATGGTCGAGAATTTGTAGAGTCTTACGTCGTCTTCACCCACTATGTGGAAGGTTTGCATGGCCTTATTAAAGGCCACGCTGCGCATCACGGAGAAGCCGGTGCCGCCGCCAAGGGCGCGCACACCAACTGAAAACCGGCGCTTTGCCAGGGCGTATCGATATACCTGGCAAGACTGCATAATAGTTGAACTTCAAAGGTAACAATTGGATATTATTAGGTTGCGACGCCAAATAATACACAGGGGGGTGCCGATCAGAGAGCGGGAAGCCATTGCCAGAGCATTTCTTGCCAAATCCGTTCTACGCTATCAGCACACCAGTTCTTTGCGCCATGCCTTATTGAGCGCTCCGAATCTGCGGTTTTGGCAAAATGCAGAATGTTTCTTCGGAATCGACCTTTTCCCGGGCCTTTGCCGAATATGCCAAGGCAAGCCTGGGGACGCGGGTTCATGGCGTCCTGGTCAAGGAGCATCTCGGCACGGAACTGATTGGCCATGTCAGTCGGGACTCGACGGCCATCGTCGGCCGGGAAAAGCCAACGAAGAAGGTCAAAGCTCCCAAGGTTGCGAAAAAAAGGACGCCCGGCGAAAGGGGAGATACGGCCACCTTTCGAGCCGAAGCGGCTTGATGTGCAAGGGACCCAGACGCCGCAGGAGGCTATTATCGCTCAACTGCCGAAGGTCTGTGATCGTGGCGTCAAGAAAAACCCCAAGGGATACACGGAGTCCTGCAACGGTTTCAAACTGCATCTGGATGTGAGCGACTGTGGTCTCCCCCAAGCGCGGTGCAGCCGTCCGCTTCGGTGCATGATAGCAAGGTGGCCATTCCGCTGATGAAGCCGACCAGCAGCAAGGTCACCTCCTGTTAAGCCTTGATGGATGCGGCCCATGACGGGACTCAGATCTGAGAGCAAAGCAGAGAACTCGGCCATGTTCCGATCATCGATCGAAACCCGCGACGCGGCCAAGAGATCATTCCCATGGCTCCTCACGAAGCGGTTCGTTATAATGATCGCACGGTGCAATGGTCGCTTAAAGGACGAGTTCGGTGGCCGATGTGTCCAGGTTAGTGGAGCCGACAAGGTGATGATGCACCTGATGTTCGGCATCATCGCCTTGTTTGCCGATCAGTTACTCAAAGTCACTGGTTGCTGATTGTCAAAGAACAAGAAAACAGTCGATAAGGGGGTAGGCCGTCCGAAATCGGAGAAAATGGCTTCGCAGATTGCGTTGCGCTGGATTTTTCACAAAAAATGAGCTGAGGCGATCTTAGCCGAGCTTTGCTGGCACCAGATCAAGACGTTCCCAAGAGGCTCACCAAGTATTCAATTACTGTGTTCAACACGTTCTAGCACTGAAAATACTTTGGTTTTTTCCCTGGTGGAGAAACAGCACAAGGTGACATTGGTCTTGCGGGCGCTGTCGATGCCGGAACTGACCGGGGCGGACTTGGAGATGACCAGCGGGATGCCGGCCCGGGCCGCCTTCATGACCATGCCAGCGGGTTGGCGGCCCGAGGAGACCAGGAACATCTTCGACAGGTCGTCGCCGTTGAGAACCGCCATGCCGACCACCTTGTCGATGGCGTTGTGGCGGCCTATGTCCAGGGCCTTGTACTTCAGCGTGCCGTCCGCTTCTACCAGGCTGGCGGAGTGTGCGCCACCCGTTTTGTCCTGAACCTTGTCGTACAGGTGTTGCATGCTCTCCAGCAGCACCTCGACGCGGAATTTCTGTTCGAGGGGCACGGTCAGATCTTCGGCTTGCTGGTCCCACTTGATCCCCACACAGCCCGAAGACCGAAGTTCATGCCAGTGGTTGAAGTGCTCGAAGGAACGGATCTCCAGAAGAACCCAATTTCCCTTTTCCTCAATGCTTTGAATGTCGCTGTGGCTCTTGACGGCCCCTTCCGTGACCAAGTAACCGACGGCCAGTTCCCGGTGAAGATCGGGGGTGGTGACGATGGAGGCGAGTTTGGTGCCGTTGACGATCAGATCCACCGTTTCTTCCACCATCACCGGGTCCGTTGCCGGCTCCGCGCCGTCCCGGGTGATTTTCGCCGACTCGTAGTCACGAACCGATTCATCGGCAGCGGTGGGCTGGGAATTGATCTCCAAGCTCATGACGTAATGGTCGTCCCGCTTTTTCAGTCCCAGCAACCGGTGTCCTTCCGCTTTGAGGCTGCGCGGCAAGTTTTTTACCGGTTCGCCGTCATCCAGCAAAACTTCCACCCTATCGCCTTCGTTGAACAATTCCAAGGCCAGCTTGATTTTGATAAAATTCATCGGGCAGGCAACGCCGCGCAGATCCAGTGTTTCCATTTGTTTCATCTCCTTTTTAAGATGCTTTCGTAAAAACTTCATAAGATGGCAGCGTAAAGAATTAGGCGACCAATTTCGGCAACGATGGTATGCATGGGGCTCCTTCTACCTGAACCGCTTCCTGATCGGTGAGATCGTGTATCCCCTGCAGAATCATCGCCCCAAGAATGGCCTAGAGTTCCTTGGTGAGCCGGGCCTTAAGGGGATCGGAATGCTTCGTCACTCTGTGGACCGGCAGTTCGGACAGGATTTCGTCCCTAAAAAGCTTGGTCCAATACGGCCAACTCCGAGATTCCCTCCTTGCAAGGCTACGGTCTGTTTCCCCAATCACATGCACACGGACGATCGCGTGACATTCATTCTATTGCTCCGGTGATTAAACATTCAAAATCAGGCTGCATAAGAGATTTTGGGATGCCTGAAGTAGTTTCGAACATGGTTGGGCCGGTTTTGCAGTTTTCGCATAAATGACCGGGTTTTCTTGGTCAGGTCCTTTTCGGATCGCGCCGGTAGTCCGGATCAGATACTTTGCTTGAGGTCGCCGTTCAGGTACTTGTCTGGATTGAGTTCCGGTGAGTACGAGGGAAGATAGAAGACCTCAATCTGGTCTTTGTTGTCCTCCAGCCAGGCCTTAACGATCTTGCTGTGATGCACCCGCAGGTTGTCCAGGATCAGGAACACCTTGCGGTCGGCATCCTTGATCAGTCGGGACATGAACTTGATCAGTACCTGGGCGGTCATGGTTTCCCGGTACAGCATAAACCGCACCTTGCCGCGGTTGGTGATGGACGAGATCATATTGACCCGGCTCTTGGTGGCGTTGATCCGAACCACGGGCGTTTTCCCCTTGGGCGCAAAGCCCCTGGCGTTGTAAGCGTCGTTCTGGATGCCGGTTTCGTCACCCCAGTGGATCTCGGCCTTTTCCTGTTTGGCCCGGGACTGGATCTGCGGATAGACCGTCTTGTGCCACTGTTCAACAACCTTGGGGTTTTGCTCATAGGCCCGCTTGGTGGGCCGTTGCGGGGTAAAGCCCCACCGCTTCAGATAGTCGGTTATGGTCCGCAGTGGCAAGTCGATCCCGCAGGTCTGCTTGATGGCCAAGCGAACGGCATCACGGGTCCAAAGAGCAAAAGACAGTTTGAGCTGGTCCGGAGTCTTGTCTACCAGCAGTTTTTGGATGCCGCCCTCCTGCTCGGCACTCAGTTCACGCTTTTCGCCTAACCGGCGACCGCGAACTTTGGGTTTGATGGCCTCAAGGCCACCGCGCTGGTATTTCTTCCAGATCGTGCTGATGTGCGTTGGACACAGGCCAACAATCTCAGAAATAGCCTGGTTGTCCAACTCGCCTTTTTTCTTGAGTCGAACGACTTGCTTACGGAGTTCGTACTGCGTTTCTTGATTGAGTCTTCGGGCATCAGTAGTTTTCATGCCCGAAGAATACCACAAACTATTGCAAATTTGAATATATTATCACCGAGTCAATATATTGCATTAGCGCGGTTCCGAGACGTCATATCTGATTACATTGCCAAAGGGGCTTGATTTAGGTATTTCTCTTGTTGCCAAAAGTAAAATAGCCGTTTTCCATTTGCGGAAATACGGCTCCCGAAATCACACCATTGCTGCTCCCCTAAAAAATTCATCTTACAATCCGAAGATTACATTTCATCGTTGGAAGCTGTCAAAGAAAAATACCGTCCTGGCAGGCAATCTTCATAACAGCAAAAGCCCCCGATTTGGTAGTCGGGGGCTTTTGCGCTTAAAAAAGAGGGATTGTTGGGAAGCCGTCGATCAACCTAGTTTTCCATGAAAAAAATCCGGTATTTAAAATCCTTCGGATTGTAAAAATCGAGACTCTTTTCGCCAATCTCTGCGTACGGGTAACCGAAGGTATTGAGCGGTGGGCCTGCCTGCTTCGGGTTGAGAACGATATCGCGGCCGGTGGCTAGCTGAAAACGGAAAGGATCGATCCCCCCCCAGAAATAGTCACGGTATTGACGGGTTTTTGGATCATCCAGTTCCAGGTTTTCCGTCAGCATTGCCTTGCGCACGTCAGCAGGATCGACGGGGACCCAACCGTAACCCGGCAGGAAAAATTCTGCCCAGCAGTGCTGCCAGGTGGTGATCTCTTCGACCGGCTTTTTGCCGAGCCGCAGCCCGAAAATTTCCCGTGCCGGCACCCCGGAGGCCCGGGCCAGGGATACGAACATGGAGGAAATATCCGTGCACTTGCCGCCCGGTTTTTGCAGCAAGACGCAGACGTCCCCCTTGCCACAGCCGACCGTCTCCGGGTCGCGGTACATGTTTTCGCAGATCCAGTCGTAGATGGCCCTTGCTTTGCCGAGCACGGTTTGCTGGTCCCGGGTAATGGCATCGGCCAGTTGTTTCACCTCGCCGCTGATCGGCCCCAGGCTGGTGGCGGCAAGATAATCGGCATAATCGGCTGGGTCCCAGGCTGTTTCCCGACGGGGAAAGTCGCGGCGGATCACCTCTTCACGCTCTACCTTGAAGGACAGGAAAAGCTTTCGGCTTTTTGATTCTTTCGGCCACTCGGCATAGAGGATTGGCGTCCCCTGGACACGATCGGTTGTGACTTCGGCGGAGGCGTAATCTCCGTTGATCCGGATATCGCTGATCAACTGATCACGGTCGGAGACCGGGTAGGGAAACCAAAGTCGTGCTTCCCGCCCCTGCGGGTGGGACGAGAGATCGACTTCGACGGTTACCAAACCGCTTCGGCTTGCGGCCCATGCGGCTGGAGCGATGAAGACAGACAAAAGAACAAGTAGCGAAAGCAAGCGCGCCATGAGGACTCCTTTTCATTAGTAGGATAATCGAACCGGCATACTTTAAATAAATTACTGCGGGATGGTCAAATTGATAATCCTGATGTAAGCAATGAAGGTGATCGGAATTTCCGATAGCAGGGAGGGAGAAGCGGGACAATGGGCCACACAGGGTCACGCCGGCCTTGGCGCCGGGTTCGGGTAACAGCCAAGCCGTTACTACGGCCGAGGCTTGATAAGGTTTTTCTGATAAAAACTGAAAGCAGTCGTGCATTGCCCAAGTATCAAGAAAGGAACAGCGTGAGCCATCTCCGATGGGCTTGTTCTTCAAGATTTTTCTGAGGTCAGCCCCGGGGGCGTTTCGATAAGAATATCGCCGAAGAAAAGGACCTGCCGCCGGCGCTCAGGTCCAGCCTTGAGGTATTGTTGTTTCTGGTGAAGCTTCTGGCCAATCGCTTCGGCGACAGGTCGTCTAAATGACCCGAAAACCGTGGGTTCCATCCCGCTTGAGCTGCTCAACCAGACCGTATTCCCACTCCAGGTAGGTGGCCATGGCCTCCTGCGGGTTATCGAGCCCCTCGTAAGGACGGCGGTAGTGGTCAAGAGGCGGAGAAGCCGGATTTGTCAGCCCCAGTTCCAAGGGGAGATTGGCAGCTGCCCAGGCCGCTGTCCCCCCGGTCAGGGTCAAGACGGGACAACTGGCGAGGGTTTCCACCTCGGTGGCAACATAGCCAGCCAGTGCGCCGTCGGGGCTGGTCAGAACCAGGGTTCTGGCGCTCGGCAGGTCGCTGTCGAGTCGTGACCGGAGCAGAAAGCGGGCACCCGGCAGATGACCTCGTCGGTGTTCAGCGGCAGTGGCGAAATCGAGGAGCAACAGCTCTTCGCCGGTGGCCAGTCGGGCGGCCAGAATATCCGGGGTGACGCTGTGCCGGGCCGGTACCGGAGGACGCGGGGGCAGCCAGGGGCCGGTTTCGCTGAAACAGGTTTGCGGAACTTGATCAAGGACATAAACGTCCCAATTCATCTGGGCCAGCCAGGAGGCGGTCATATTGGCCCGCACCCCATCGTCATCGACCAGCACCATACGGGCGCCGCGCACCGGCGCGAACATCTCGGTCTCCTGGACCAGTTGACCGCCCGGCGCCCAGCGGAATCCTGGCAGGTGGCCTGTTTCGTATTCCAGTTGCGTGCGGACGTCGAAAAAATAGCTGCTGCGCTGAGTAGCTATGCGCCAATCGTCCACTTCGGTCAGGGTCACGCGACCGACACCGGCCCGTTCGGAAACTTGCCGAGCCGCAGCTGCTGCCCTGCTGCTCCGGATCTGATTGAGCGGACCGAAGGTTCTGGATTGACCCGTCTCCAGGGGGAAGCCGGCCAGGGTCCAGCCGATAGTGCCGTTGCGCAACGCCACCACCCGATGGGGCACCTTGGCATTGATAAGGGATTGGGCGCCAATGATGCTGCGTGTCCGGCCGGCACAATTGATTACCACCAGAGTGGCTGGGTCAGGCACCAGATCTGCCATGCGCAGGGCTAGTTCGCCACCGGGGACGTTGATCCCGCCAGGGATGCTCATGGATTGATATTCATGAAAAGGGCGGGCATCCAGGATCATCATATTGGCGCCTGACTCAATTCGTGCCAGGATCTGCTCCGCCGAAAGCGACGGGGTGTGCCGCACCGCTTCGACCAGTTCAGCAAAGGCTTTGCTCGGCACGTTCACGTCACGAAACAGCTCCCCACCGGCGCGGGCCCAACCGGCGACACCCCCTTCGAATAGTGCCAGATTCGCGTAGCCAAGAGACCTGAGCAGGACGGCCGCCCGCACAGCGAGACCATCTTCCGCACCGCTGGCGTCGAACAGGACAATCGGCACATTGCGCCGGGGGAGCAATGCAAAGGCATCGGTCTCAATGCGCGACAGCGGCAGGTTGGCGGCGAACAACGGATGGGAGCGGGCGTGATGATCTTCTTCGCGCACGTCGATCAGGGCAACTTCGCGCCGACTGAGCAGGTCGGCGCGAATATCACGATAAATGCGGATCGGCAGATCGGCTATGCGAAAGGTTGCGATCGAAGTCATGAATCGGCCCGCGGCGTTTGGGTAAGGACGCGTTTCAACACCTCGTTTTCGATGGCTGCGAATTCCGCGCTCCCCCGATTCCGGGGCCGCGGCAGTGGAATCGACAGATCGAGACCGACGCGCCCATCTTCGATCAGGATAACCCGGTCGGCGAGGGTCACTGCTTCGGCAACGTCGTGGGTCACCAGCAAGGCGGTAAAGCCGTAGCGCCTCCACAGCCTCTCGATCAGACCTTGCATCTCAATCCGGGTCAGGGCATCGAGCGCCCCCAGAGGCTCATCGAGGAGCAGCAGCCGCGGTGTATGAACCAGAGCCCGGGCCAGGGCGACACGCTGGCGTTGTCCGCCGGAAAGGATGGCCGGCCAGTTGTCGGCCCGGTCGGCAAGCCCTACCTGGCTCAATGCTTCCTGGGCAATGGGCCGCCACCTGCCGGAGAGTCCGAGGCCGACATTCTGCAACACGGTCTTCCACGGCAGCAGGCGGGCGTCCTGAAACATGACCCGGGTCTCATCGCTGATCCCACGGCGCGGTTGACCGCCAATCTGCAACTGCCCGGCATCAGCTGGTTCCAGACCGGCCAGTAGTCGCAGCAGGGTGCTCTTGCCACAACCACTGCGTCCAACAATGGCTACGAATTCTCCCGGGGATAGGTGCAAATCAAATTCTTGCAACACCTGCAGCGCACCATAGTTCTTCGCCAAACCACGGCCATCGACGCTGATGCCGTGGTCTTGATCGGTCGTTTCAAAAGCCAGTGAAAATCTTTGCTCGGCAATAAACATTATCAGCTCCTGGCGGTCTGAAAATTGGGATGCCAACGCAGCCAGCGTCGTTCCAGGCCCCGGGCAAAAACATCGGCCAGTTTGCCGAGCAGGGCGTAGAGGAGGATCGACACGACCACCACATCCGTCTGTAAAAATTCCCTGGCATTCATCGCCATGTAACCGATACCGCTGCTAGCGGCGATCGTTTCGGCCACGATCAGGGTCAGCCACATCACACCGAGGGCAAAGCGGACTCCGACCAGAATCGACGGCAACGCCCCGGGCAGCACCACTTCGCAGACCAGCGGCCAGCGTTTGAGACCGTAGGCCTGCCCCATCTCAATCAGTTGCCGATCGACGGAACGAATCCCGTGAAAGGTATTCAGATAGACCGGAAACATTACCCCGGTGGCGATTAATACCAGCTTGGCCTCCTCGCCGATACCGAACCAGAGAATGACCAGCGGGGTCAGCGCCAAGTGTGGAATGTTACGAAACATCTGCAGGGTGGAGTCGATCAGTCGTTCTGTTCTCAGTGACATGCCGGACCAGAAGCCGAGGATCAAACCGATGCTCCCCCCAACTACAAAGCCGGCCAGAGCGCGCCCACAGCTGGTTCTCAGATGCAACCACAGCTCGCCTGAGGCCGTCATGCTGACCAAGGCGCGGACGATGTCAATGGGAGTCGGCAGCACGCGGGACGAGAGCCAACCGATCTGTGAGGTGACATGCCAGACCAGGAGCAGACCAGCCGGGAGCAACCAGGGCGTGAAATGCTCAAATGCATCCCGCCAATGCCTGCTGCCGGTCGTCAACTGAGACATCAGTGCCCACCCTTCCAGATCGCATTATCCTGAACGTTGATCGGGTAGGGAAATAGCTTTTGGGCGGCAAATGCATCGGCGATCCGCTGCTGATCGACCAGGGCCTGTTCATCGACCAGTCGCACCTGATAGCTGCGGCGCGAGTTGGCAACCATGTCGGTGGCGGTATCGATCTTGATCAGGGGCGCCAACGATTCGGCTGCTTGCTGCGGATTCTGTTTAATCCATTCACCGGTTTTGCGCAGTTCGCCTACCACTCGGGCCAAAACGTCAGGGCGTAGCTCAGCGTAATCGGTGGCGGCGAGATAAAAGCGCCGGTAGCCGACATTGGCATAACGTCCGTCGGCGATCACGCGCACTTCTTGATGACTCTGCAACTTGGCCAAGTGAGGCTCCCAGATGGCCCAGGCGTCTACTGCCCCTTTTTCAAAGGCAGCGCGGCCGTCCGCCGGTTGCAGATAGGCGGGTTCCACATCCCCGAATTGCAACCCGGCCTTTTCCAGTGTTTTCAACAACAGATAATGCACTCCGGCCCCACGGGTCACGGCAATTTTTTTCCCTTTCAGATCGGCTACCGACTTGATGGGCGACTCGGCCGGAACGACGATCGCCTGTCCCTCGGGTGACGGCGTTTCCTGCGCCAGGTAGGTCAGTTTGGCACCGGCCGCCTGAGCGAAGAGTGGCACCGGTTCAGCGACATCAGCCGAAAGGTCGATGCTGCCGATGTTGAGTCCTTCCAGCAGTGGCATGCCCGAAGAGAATTCGCTCCATTCCACCTTGACGCCAAGGGGCGCTAGAACCTGCTCCAGGGTGCCACGCGATTTAAGCAGAATCAGGATGCTGGACGACTTCTGAAAACCGATGCGCAGGGTCTCTTTGCTCGCAGCGTGGCTGGTAAGCGGAGTAACGAGTACGATCCCGGCAAGCAGGACCATCGTCAGCAAGGGGCAATAAAGCTGTGAAAAAACTCTCTGGTTCATAACGGTCTCCTTCAGGGGTGGGGTTGACAAAAAAAAGGCCGAGGGCGAACACCGAAGTGATCTCCCCCGACCTCCAGTTTTCTGGTCAGCCAGGAACAAGTATATTTGTCTATCGTTTTTATAGTTTATATCTTCGAGGCAGTCCGTTTGTCAATACTATTTTCCGCCAGCACTTTCAGTTCCCTCTTAAAGCGGCACGGCCAAGGTGGAAGGCCCGGATATTGTCTTCGGAGAACCGGGGAATTTTTTCCACCAGTGCACGCAGGATGTGGGCCGGCTCGATGAGGGTCAAAATTCGGCTCAGGGCGCCAAGAAAAACCACATTGGCAAAGATCTGGTTGCCGAATTCTTGCTGTGCCAGGGCTTCGGCGGCAACCGCAAGGTGCTGGGCGGCAAGCGCCGGATCGGCCGGCACCAGAGCCGGGTTGTGCAAAATAGAAGTACCCGCCCCACAGATCCCTTTGAATTTTTCGTAGGCGGCCGAGGAAAAGGCGCAGAAATAATCCGGCTTCTCCACCACCGGACTGGCGATAAACCCTTCGGAGAGGACCAGCTGGCTGCGCACGTAACCACCGCGGGTTTCAGTGCCATGGCTGATCAGCATGGTGGTGAACAACCCCTGATCGACCGAAGCCTGACCGAGAATCTGGCCAATCCGCACTACGCCCTGCCCGCCATAGCCGCTGATGAGAATTTCAATCCGCTGCATAATGGGCGTTCTCCTTTTGAACCTTGGCGACAAAACTGCGCATTTGCGCGGCGAACTCAGGGCGGCCGCCGCTGTTGTCGTGAAAAATTCCAGTCGTTAACTGCCCGGGATGGATGGCGTTGTCAGTCGATTCAACGGTTCGCTGGCGGAACCAATCATAGATGCGGGCATTATCCCGGGTTTTAAGGGCCTGGGCGCCGTAATGGGTGACACAGGGGTAGATCAGTTGCACTAGTGAGAAACCGGGATTTTCGATGGCGCGGCGGATGCTGGCCACCGGCGCTTCCCCCTGGAGAATGGTATGGCGGGCGAGAAAGGTGGCTCCCGCTTCTTTGAGAATGCCCAGGACGTCGAGCCCCCCTTCGGTCCAGTTCGGCTCCCAGGCGCCATAGGGGCTGCTGTCGGTCAGGCTGCCGCCCGGCGTGGTTACCCCGTACTGGCCACCGGTCGACTGGTAGCCGAGGTTGTCAAAGACCACAACCGTAAGATCGACGTTGCGACGGGCGCAATTGAGCAGATGCAGAAAACCGATGGAGAAGGCATCGCCATCGCCAACGGCGAGGATAATCTTCTTTTCTGGCGGCAGTGCAAGGCGTAGCCCGGTGGCCATGGCGTAGACGCGGCCGTGGGTGCCGGCAAAGTTGTCCCCCTGCCAGAGGGCGAAACTCTGCCGTCCCGAGCAACCGATCCCGGTCCCCCAGATCACATCGCCAGTGCCGAGGTCTAGCTGTTGAATGGCCTCCAGTACTTTTCGCTGGGCCAGGCGCAGTCCGCACCCCGGACAGGCGGTGCCAGGGGTCTTTTCCGGACGTACATATTTAGCTGTCAATGGATCCATCTCACCACGCCTCCGTCCGCCAACCGTCTCGGGCCGGTTTTTTCCCGCTGAGAATCTCTGTTACCTCAGCCAGTAGTTCAGACACCGACGGCAGCTCGCCGCAGCGCCCCCAAAAATGCACCGCGCTGTTTTTGGCCGCTCGGTGAACCTCGCGTACCAGCTGACCATCCCAATTCAGTTCCACCGCCAGGTACCTGGCCGGACGTTGAAACAGATGGTCGGGGAAGGGCCAGAGGGAGATCAGGCGGATGCCGCCGATTTTGAGCCCCTGTTGGCGCCCCGCCGCGACAGCGCTCTGCACCACCCGCGACGGGCTGCCATAAGCAATCAGGATGATTTCCGGGTCATCATCCAGCCCCCAGCTTTCGGATTCATCGATCAGCTCCCGGTGGCTGCGGATTTTGTGAATCAGCCGCCAGGCATGCTGATGCTGTGCTGCTACATCTTCGGTGTCATGACCGCGCAGGGTGGGGGTCCAGTCGGAGCAGGCGCCGCCGGTGTTGTGCCCCAGCACCACGGGAGGGATGTCGATGGCATCGCTGGCCGGATAAAAATCGGGGCCGGGGTGAACTCGGCGCGGTGCCACCTCAAGGCCCATGGCGCGGAACTCTTGCTCGGTCTCCGGCAGAAGCAGAGTCTCCCAGCCGTCGGTGACAATCTGATCGGCCAGCACCGTCACCGGAGTCCGGAAGCGCTCGGCCAGATAAAAGGCCCGCACCGTCAGGCGAAAAGCTTCCTGCACCGAATTGGGTGCGAGGACTATGGTCTCATAGTTACCGCCATGAGTCAGATAACGGCTAAGGTAGAATTCCCCTTGCCCCGGCGCACCGGTGATGCCGCTGACCGGACCGACCCGCTGCGAATTGACGATCACCACCGGAATCTCGCTGCTTACCGCCCAGCCGAAAGGGTCGGCGTAAAGGATAAAGCCGGGGCCGGAGGTGGCTGTCATCGCCTTAAGCCCCCCCAGGGAAGCGCCGTTGCAGATGTGCAGAGCGGCATTCTCGTCTTCGGCCTGCAGGTAGTACCCCCCTTCCTGCGGGAGCCGACGCGACATGTTTTCGGCAATCTCGGTCGCCGGAGTGATCGGGTAACCGGCAAAAAATCGGCAGCCAGCCCGGATTGCCCCCTCGGTGATGGCGGCATTGCCGGTGTCGAAAGTACGTTTCATCGTTGTCCTTTTTCCAGAAGGTTGTTTATGGGCACGGTTGTTTTCTGCTGATAAAGATCGAGGAGCAGACGGCGCTGAATCTTCCCGTTTGGCCCCTTGGGGAATTCATCAATAAAAAAGATCTGCCTGGGGATTTTAAACGGGGAGAGGTGCTCCCGGCAAAAGTCTTGCGCCGTATCGACGGCCAAGGTCATCCCCGGTCGAAGGGTCAGAAAAGCGGCCGGTTCCTCGCCATAGAGAGGGTGAGGAAGCCCGACCACACAGGCCGCTTCAATCTGCGGCAGGCGATGCAGAACCTCTTCGACCTCGCGTGGAGCGATCTTTTCGCCGGCGCGGTTGATCACGTCCTTGCTGCGACCCGTCAAAAAGAGGTAGCCGTCGTCGTCAATGTAACCGATATCACCCGTGTAGAACCAACCGTCGCGAAATACTTCGAGGTCGGCAGTCGGGTTGTCCAGATAGCCGACAAAGATGTTGGCTCCGCTCAAAACCACTTCGCCAACCGCCCTGGCCGGGAGAGGCTGACCTGTGGAATCGACAATCGCCAGAGTATTGCCGAAGGGAATCCCGACCGAGCCGGGTTTGCGGATCAGGGGCGGCAGGGGGTTGCTGGTGATCTGTCCGGCGCCCTCGGAAATGCCGTAAGCCTCGATGACCGGAACGCGGAAACGCTCTTCAAAAGCCTCCAGCACGGCCACGGGGAGCGGCGCCGAAGCGGAACGGGCAAAACGCAGAGTATCATGTCCTGTCGCCGGCCCATCGGGTTGCGAGAGGAGCAGTGACAGGATAGTCGGTACGGCGCTGAACCAGGTCGCCCGATATTGGGCCACGAGCGACCAGAACGATTCGACCTGAAAACGCTGCGGCAAAATCACCGCCGAACTGCTCAATAGAGGTGCCAGCAGGGTCATGACCAGGCCGTTGATATGGAAGAGCGGCAGGATGCCCAGAGCTCGATCGTTCGAGTTGAGGCGATGAGCGATTTGCACCTGTTTAGCGTTGGCCAGTAGGTTGCGGTGGGTGAGGGGCACCCCTTTGGGCTGGCCGGTGGTGCCCGAAGTAAAGAGGAGTAGCGCTGGTGCGTCGGCGCCCAAATTCGTTGAGGTTTTGACGACAGGGCTGATCTTTGCTGAAACGCGGAAGAAGACGATGCCGGCGACCGTTTCCGTCAGAGAGGTGAGTTCGCAGCCTGCCTCAGCCAGCAGGGCTATAGCCGTTGCACGCCCTGCGACGTCGGTCAGTATCCCGCACACGCCAGACTGACGGAATAGACGGGCACTCTCCTCTGCCGTCAGACGCGGATTGAGCGGAACCCCCACCAGTCCGGCCGCCATCACCCCTAGCAGGCACACGGCCGCTTCCAGGCCATTACCGAAGATCAACGCGATCCGTTCCCCGGGCTGCAGTCCCTGCCGGAGCAGCTCTTTGCTCAGGGTGCTGACACGGTCTGAGACTTCCATGAAGGAAGCGATCCGACCGGACTCAGGCAGGTAGAGGTATGGTTTGTCCTTCCAAGTCAGGGCCTGCAACGCAACTAGCTCGCCTATGGTTGCCATGGGCGTATCCTTTATACGAATTTTACTAGAAGATCGGGCACGTAAGACACTATGATTTTGCTCGGCTGCGCCATTTGAGAGTTCGGTCCTGTGATTACGGTTCAGATCTTCGCCAACGCCTGATCGAGATCGGCGATAATGTCGGCGATATTCTCGATCCCCACCGAAAGGCGTATGAAGTCGGGGGTTACCCCGCCTTCGCGCTGCTCCTCGGCAGTGAGCTGCTGGTGGGTGGTCGAGGACGGGTGGATCACCAACGACTTGGCGTCACCGATGTTGGCCAACAGCGAATGCAGCTTGAGACCGTTGATGAAGGTCTTCCCTTCCTCCACTCCCCCCTTGATACCGAAGCCGACCAGGGCCCCGTAAAGGGCGTGGTTATGATAGGTTTTCGCCAGTTCGTGGGAGGTGTTCTCGGGCAGGCCGGGATAGTTGACCCAGCTGACCTTGGGGTGCGTTTTCAGGTACTGGGCCACGGCTAGGGCGTTGGTGCTGTGGCGCTCCAGGCGCAGATGCAGCGTCTCCAGCCCCTGCAGAAAGAGGAACGAATTGAAGGGGGAGAGCGCCGGGCCGAGGTCGCGCAGCAGCTGGACCCGCACCTTGATGATGTAGGCGATGTTGCCAAGGGCCTGCCAGAAGTTGATGCCGTGATAGGAGGGATCGGGCTCGGAGAGCTGCGGAAACTTGCCGTTCCCCCAGTTGAAGGTGCCGCCGTCGACGATCACCCCGCCGATGGAGGTGCCGTGGCCGCCGATGAACTTGGTCGCAGAATGCACGACGATATCGGCGCCGTGTTTGAGCGGGTTGATCAGATAGGGCGAGGGAGTGGTGTTGTCAACCACCAGCGGCAGATCGTGGTCGTGGGCGATCTTGGCGACGGCGGCGATATCGAGCACATCCAGTTTCGGATTGCCGACGCTCTCGGCGTAGATCGCCTTGGTTTTGGGGGTGATGGCCTTGCGGAAATTCTCCGGATCGGCAGGATCGACGAACTTCACCGTGATGCCGAGTTGCGGAAAGGTGTAGTGGAAGAGGTTGTAGGTGCCGCCGTAGAGGCTGGACGCGGAGACGATTTCGTCGCCGGCATGAGCCAGGGTCAGCAGGGCGAGGGAGATGGCCGATTGCCCCGAGGCGACAGCCAACGCCGCTACCCCGCCTTCGAGAGCGGCGACGCGCTGCTCGAAGACATCGGACGTCGGGTTCATCAGCCGGGTGTAAATGTTGCCGAACTCCTGCAGGCCAAAGAGACGCGCCGCATGATCGGCGTCATCGAAGACATAGGACGTGGTCTGGTAGATCGGCACGGCCCGCGCCTTGGTGGTCGGATCAGGTTTCTGGCCGGCGTGCAGGGCCAGAGTTTCGGGCTGGTACTGGGGCTGGGTTGCGTCGCTCATCGTTTAATCTCCGTGGTTGAAAATAAAAAAGACCGAATCCACTGCCTGAGCAGTCAGATCCGGCCTCCAGGTGTCTGGTCAGCCATCTATAGGACTAATTGACTATCGTTTTTATAGAATTATAAAGAAAGTGCTTCTGCCTGTCAAGTATCTTTCCGCAGTCGAAAAAAATCAGGCTGGGTATGGATGTGTGTAACCGCAAAAACAGGACGCGCTGCCCTCTGTGAGCAGCGACCGCTCGGTCTCCGGCGTTTCAGGTCAGCACCATTTCCTTGTCATTCGAAAGACTATAATGCAAAGCAGACATATCAACAATTATTGCTGCAAAAAACTCAGATTCCTGCGCCAATATACCGGAACGCCATGATCCGATCGAGGCAGAGCCGCAGCGAGCAGATACCGCAGGAATGGCACTGCACCAGCGGAATATTCCTTGAGCGGGCGAGATTGGTGGTCTGATGCCGCATGGCGTGGGACACCTTGCCGGTGAACAGGATCAGGCCGTCGACCGAAGCCACGCGATCGGAGAACTGGCCGCGACAGCGGTTCACTACCTTCAGCGTCACCCCCAGTGCCTTTGCCTCCGTAATATAATGGCCTTCCAGTCGATCCATGCCGCCGATCAGGGCGATATTCATTGCGCTACTCCCTTGAATCAGCCAAAAAATTTCAGCCGGTCAGCCGCACACCCGCAGCGGAGGGTTGGTCCTGCACCGCAAACCAGTCCAGCGCCTGCTCGAAGCGGATGTCGTGCCCGCCTTGGAAGATCTCGAAAAAAAACCGCCACGCCCCCAGCGCCTCAAGCTTCAGCGCCAGTTGCCAGCTGTGGCGGTAGTGCACGATGGAGTCAAAGCGCCCGTGGTGCAACGACAGGTTGATACCGGCCAGTTGCTCGGCAAGGTTCAGCGGCGAGCGCTCCCGGTAGCGCTCGTCGACGGCGGCGGAAGCGCCAGGCGCGCCGCCGCAGCAGGCGGCGACGTGGGGTGCATAGGCTGGATTCTCCCCGTGCCAGAGCGCCAGGTCGGTAATCGGCACCCAGACGCTGACCGCCGTCCACAACTGCGGCGTAGCCGCAGCCACCAACAGCGCCAGCAGACCGCCGCCGCTACCGCCCAACAAAAAGGTCCGCCCTGGGTCGACCGGGAACCGGGACCCCACCCAGCGCACGGCGTCGATTACATCCTGCCGGGCCAGCGACGAGCCACCCGCTTCGCCTACCCGCGGGTTGGCGGTCAGATTGGGGCCGCGGAATTCGGGCAGCAGCAGTACCCAGCGCCGCTGCCGGCAAAGGGGTAACAGGTTGTCCAACTGATTGAACCTGTCGTAGCTCCAGGTGTGTAGCGCCACCAACAGCGGAAAGGGGCCTGACCCCTCGGGTACAAACAGCAGGCTTGGCTCCAGACTGCCATCCAGGGAGGAGGGCACCAGCACCTCTCGCAAGTCTTGGTATTTTTTGCTTTGGTTGTTCATTTGATGACTCCCAGATTGCCCTGCTTTCCTTAAATGAGGACCTCAATTGTCTCCTCATGGACAAGTTGAAATTCCCTGAACAGTTCGCGTCAATAGTCGATGAAGGCGCTGTCGCAGGGGCGCAGCAGGTCGAGGGCGACGACCTTCTGTCCCCGGCCAGGGATGAAGCAGCCCGCAGACTCTCGAAGGGCAGTGCCAGGCCGTGCAGAAAGAAGATCAGGGCCACGCCGGCCTTGGTGAGAATTTCGGGGTGCAGGACGCCGCCCTTGGCGCCGGATTCCGGGAAAAGCCAAGCCAGTAATACGGCCAAGGCCATGCCCGCCAGAAACCAGTCCATTTTCCACTTGCTGTTCAGGTTCAAAGTCGTTCTATCCCCGCTACGACTCAATATCACTGTTATTTCCCTTCGGAAACGGCCCTTTACCGTCGTGGTTTCATCAATCCGCAGGCTTGCTTGTGCACACGACCCTTAAAGACAACTTTTGGCCTGCCAGTTTCACTACGCAACAGAATAATTCCAATGTTCCCGCTCATTCTAAGATTCGATCCAGCCGCCGCCCAGAACAAGATCCTGCTGGTAAAACACCACCGCCTGGCCCGGTGCGATGCCCCGGAGCGGCTGGGCAAAATGAACCGAGGCTCGGTTGGCCTCCAGCAGCTTGACGGTACATTCAACCGGCTGCTGGCGGTAGCGAACCTGGCAGGTTGCCTGAAAGACCGCCGAAGGCGGCGGCACGATCCAGTTGATTTGTCCGGCCATCAACGTATCCCTGTGGAGTTCGGCCAGCGATCCGACGGTCACCGTCCGGTTCACCGTGTCAAGACCGTTGACGTACAAAGGGGTCGGCGCACTCAGCCCCAGGCCACGGCGCTGACCGACGGTAAAATGATGGATTCCGGCATGGCGTCCCAATACCCGCCCTTCCCCATCGATGATGTTGCCGGCGCCATGGATCGGGCCTCGCTCCTGCTCGATAAAACCGGCGTAATCCTGATCGGCAACAAAACATATTTCCTGGCTTTCCTTTTTCTCGGCCACGGGCAGCCCATATTTCCGTGCCACCTCGCGAACCCGGGCCTTGGTCAGGCCCCCCAGGGGAAAGCGTACCTGCCGCAGTTGCTCCTGGGTCATGGCAAAAAGAAAGTAGGACTGGTCCTTGCCCGAATCAATCCCCCTAAGCAGTTGCCAACGTCCTTCCCGTGCACAACGCACCCGCGCGTAATGCCCAGTGGCCAGGGCGACGGCGCCGCCCTTCCTGACCCAGTCGAGCAATACCTGGAATTTCATGATCTCATTGCAGCGAATGCAGGGGTTGGGTGTTCGTCCGCCCAGGTAATCATCGATAAAGGGATCGACAACGCCAGCCCGAAATTCCCTGCGCAAATCGAAGACCTGAAAATCAATCCCCAGCCTCCGCGCCACGCGTCCGGCATCCATGACATCTTCCATCGTGCAACAGGGCCTTCCACCCCCTTTGTCGGCTTTCTCGTCCCAGAGCTGCATAGTCACCCCGATAACTTCATAGCCCTGCTCGACCAGCAGGGCGGCAGCGACCGATGAATCCACGCCACCGCTCATGGCGACCGCAATAGGCCCGGGTATTTTACTTTCTGCCACGATTTATTCTCCTTCTTCTACAGATTTTTTCCAGAGTCAGATCCCCTCTCTGTCGCGAATGACATCCAGATCCAGAGCGGCGACTCAATCAGGCGCCGTGTTCGCGCACAAAACAGCGCGTTTGGTAACATTGGTTCTTATATTTATCTTATCCCTGAATCAGTGGCTCGACAAAATTTGGTGCAAGTCATTGCCGCACCAATGCTTTCAAAAAATGGTCACCGAACCTACGGGTGCGACTCAAATTTTTTGAAAGCTTCGGCGTTATTCATTCGATGCTCCCAGTTTGTCCTTCTTCCCTTAAATGAGGTACTCAATTGTCTCCTCATGGACCAGTTGAAATTCCCTGAACAGTTCGCGTC
>NPIF01007616.1_pt2 | contig 23605 bp, 18 predicted proteins | sample 8637461 | NCBI WGS metagenome assembly NPIF01 (sample SAMN07420641, study PRJNA396082) | bioreactor metagenome | isolation source: sample BR12 brine-fed electro-methanogenic bioreactor BR | place: Japan: Kochi | collected 2016-12-09
CGCGGTAGCGCGCCATCTCCGGCGCGCGCAGCCACGACGCCGCCTGTTCGCGCATCCGCGCGCCCTCGGTCGCGACGAGCTCCGCGGTTTTCCGCGCGCCGTGGATCGGGATCGCGCGCCCGACCAGCGCAGCGTTACCGCCGAGGTTGTCGACATGGAAGCCGGTGACGATCGCCACCGTCAGCCGGCGCCCGTAGGTCTGGTCCGCCCAAGAGAGCAGGAGCTCCGTCGCGTCGGGTGTGTACGGCGTATCGACCAGCAGGCGCCGCCCGTCGGGCATGTCGACGAGCAGACTGTTTGCCGGCCACGGGAACGCGTGGGTGACGAGATGCACCCCAGGCCGGATCTCCCGCACCGCGAGCTCCTCGCTGAGCTGGATCGTCGGTGCGACGAAGGCCGGCTCGGACGAGGCCGGTGCCGCGCTGCCCTCCTCCGGCGCCGTGGAGCACGCCGCGGCGGAGGCGAGGAGAAGCAGGGCGAAGACGCGAAGTGTGGCGAGCGCGGGCGACGAAGGCATCGGGACCTCTCGGAGCCCGTGGGGCTGGGCTCGGTCTGCAGCATGGGCCGGCGGACAGCCGTGAGCAAGCGTGCCCGCGATGTTCGGTCGATGCCAGAAGCGATGGCCCTTATCATGGGCGGCTCGCTGCGGCGCTGCGTCACTGAGAACCACCGTCACCCAGAACCACCGTCACCCAGAACCACCAACGAGCGGAAGGACACGATGAGCAAGGTCAGCACGAAGCCCCCGAGCGGTACCCGCGACTTCCTCCCCGACGATGTCGCCCGCCGGCGCCACGTCGTCGGCGTGATCGAGTCGGTCTACGCGCGCTACGGCTTCCTTCCGCTCGAAACGCCCGCCTTCGAGAACTTGAGCACGCTGCTCGGCAAATACGGCGACGAGGGCGATCAGCTCCTCTACCGCCTCCTCCACCGCCGGGACACGCTCGCGCGGGCTCTGGCCGCCGACGAGGTCAACGAGGCCACGCTCGCCGACCAAGGCCTGCGCTACGACCTGACCGTGCCGCTCGCGCGCGTCGTCGCGCAGTACCGCGACCTCCCCCGCTTCTTCAAGCGCTACCAGGTCCAGCCGGTCTGGCGTGCCGATCGTCCGGGCCGCGGACGCTTCCGCGAGTTCTACCAGTGCGACGTCGACATCGTCGGCACCCCCTCGCTCGTCGCCGACGCCGAGGTCTGTGCCGCGGTCTCCGAAGTGCTGACGAGCCTCGGCTTCACCGACTTCACCGTCCACCTCAACCACCGGCGTCTGCTGCGTGCGCTGATCGAGTCCGCCGGCATCCCGGCGGAGCTCGAGGGCACGGCGCTGATCGCCGTCGACAAACTCGACAAGATCGGCACCGACGGGGTGCTCGCCGAGCTCGAGACCCGCGGCATCGAGGCGGACGCCGCCGGGAAGCTGCTCGCCCTGATCGCGACGGAGGACGCCGACGAGGCCGCCCTCGTCGCGCGCCTCACCGAGCAACTCACCAGCGACGCCGGCCGGGAGGCCCTCGACGAGCTCGTCGAGCTCAAGCGGCTGCTCGCGCCCTCGGGCATCGCCGATCACGTCAAGATCGCCCCGCAGCTCGCGCGCGGCCTCAGCTACTACACCGGGCCGATCTTCGAGATCACCGTCGCGGACCTCGCGGGCAGCCTCGGCGGCGGCGGCCGCTACGACGAGCTCGTCGGCATGTTCGGCAAGCAGCAGGTGCCCGCGGTCGGCTTCTCGCTCGGGCTCGAGCGCATCCTGCTCGTCATGGCCGAGCGGGAGATGTACCCGCCGCTCGGAATCGGCCCCGAGGTGATGGTTTGTCAGCTCGGAGTCGGGCCCGCCGACGCGCTCGGCGTCGCGCACGCGCTGCGCAGAGGCGGCCTCCGCGTCGAGGTCTACCCGCAATCCGCGAAGCTCGGCAAGCAGCTCCAGTACGCCGACGCGCCGGGCGTCAAGGCGCCGGTCGCCGCGATCGTCGGCGAGGACGAGCTCGCGGCGGGCGAGGTCACGCTCAAGCACCTCGAGAGTGGCGAGCAGGTGCGCGTGCCGCTCGCCGAGGCCGCCGACAAGATCAAGGGGTGGCTGACGACGGGGCCGTGACGAGCACGGCCCCTGTCCGTCACATCGAGATCCAGCGAATCAGAACAGCTTGAGCACCGCCACCAGGAACTCGAGGTCACCCTCGACCTCCGTGATGTCGCTCTTGAGCGCGTAGCCGACGTCGAGACGGATCAGCGTCTCGTACGGGCCGGGGAACATCCCCGCGAGGCTGATGCCGGTGTGGTCGGTGTAGTCCTCCGAGATCCGGCGGTCGCGCACGTGCCCGTGCTCGAGTTCGACGTCGAGGCGCAGGAGCTCCGAGACGTTGAACGAGTACTCCGCAGAAGCGAGCAGGCCGCGGTCGAAGCGGATGCCCGAGCCGCCGAAGCCGGCGAGGCTCGCGTCGCCGAGGATGCCGAAGGTCATGCCGCTGAAGCGGTCGAGGTCCTCGCCACCTTGATAGCTCAGCCCGACGCTGAAATCCTGGAAGGTGCCGAGGAACCAGCTCTTGTTGACGGCGAGCGCCCAGCGCGTGAAGTCCTTCTGCTCTTCGAGCAACGCGCCGTCGACGAGCTCGCCGGCCGGGCCCCAGGCCTCCCACTTCGAGCGATCGTGCCAGGTGTGGCGCGCCTGGACACCCCAGCCCGCCTTGTCCCAACTGACGGAGAGCCCGTAGCGGAACTCGGTGTGGTCCTCGGGGAGCACGAAGTCGCTCGCGGTGTCGTCCGCCTCGTCATAGCTGATGAGCTGCGCGCCGACGATGCCGCGCAGCTTGACGAAACTCCCGAGCGGGACGCCGAACGCGAACTGCAGGTCCTGCGTGTTGCGCTCGATCGTCAGCTCGTCGATCTCCTCACCGCGGATGTACTCCTTCTCCTCACCCTTGAGCGCGGAGCCGAAGAAGTTGACGCCGAGGTCGACCTTCGAGTCCATGAAGTCGGGGTCGGTCAAGGTGACGTTCGCGATCGCCCCGGCGAAGAACATGTTGAAGAGCATGCCTTTGCCGAAGAGATCGACGTTGGTGTAGTTGACTCCGGCGAGCGGCACGACGCTGTCGACGCTCTCGTCCTTGAGCGCTCCGGCGACGGCGAACCACTGCGACTTCTTGGCCTCGAGCACCGGCTTGCGGCCGCCGTCGTCCGTCGGCGCGAGCCACTTGAAGCCGCTGTCCGTCTTGCGCAGCATCTGCTTGTCGGAGGCGTAGGCGCCGTCGCGCGCCGCGTAGAAGCCCACCTCGTTGATGCGCGGCGCCCCGAAGCTGATGTTGCGCTGCACGACGAGGTTGGTGCCGTTCACCGTGTAGATCTGCTGGCCTTCGCCGCCGTCCGAGACCCAGAACTCCGTGCCGTCGGGCCCTTCGTACGCGTGGAAGATCTGCGTCTGCTGGTCGGAGATCAGCGGCGCTTCGAGGTTGTTCTGCACGGTCGTCAGCTTGACGAGCGCGCCGGTGCGCTGATCGATCCAGGCGCGCCCGCGGTACAGCGAGCCGTCGTCCGTCAGCGGCGCGAATCGCACCTGCCAACAGAGGCGCCCTTCGACTTCCTCGTCCTTCGCGCGCTCGTACTCGTAGCGCTTGTCGAGGTTGATCTCGAGCGGCACCTGGAGCGCGGCGGTCTGGTCGATGATCGGCAGCTCCGGGATCTTGTCCCACTTGACCTTGACGCCGTTGAAGTACTTCTCGCGGATCACCCAGTCCTCGCCGGTCAGCCGGTCCCAGTAGTAGTCGGTCGCCAGCGTGAGGAGGAAGCTGCCGCCCACGCCCGAGACGGAGAAGCGCAGCGTCATCTCGCTCTCGCGCGTCAGGCTGATCAGCCGGTCGTCCTGGAAGGCCTTGAAGCGCTGGTACGCTGCGATGATCTCCTCGGCGCTCAACGCGCGTTGCCCGCGCGACTCGGTCTCTTCCGTCTCGAGCTCAAACCCGGCGGAGTACTTCTGCCGCGTGATCAGGAGCATGCGTGGGCGCCGCCCGAGCGGGAGCTCGAGGCGCACGCGCTGGTTCGGCGACTCCTTGAGCGCCGCGTAGCGGACCTGCCCGCTCAGCGGATCGAGCACGCGGTAGCCGCGCCGAAACGCCTTCGAGAACACGAGCGCGCCGCGCTTGACGTCAGCCCCCGCGGGCGCCCAGTAGATGACGACCTCGCGGAACTCCTCGTCGTCGAAGTAGCGGTTCCAACGGATCTCGGTCTCGCCCTCGGCCAAAAAGACCCCCGCCCCCTTCTGCGGCGAGATGGCCAATCCGGGGGGGAGGTGCTCGGCGAACGCGCGCACGGCGGTGTCGATCGCGCCGCGCTCGGCGCCGCTCCCCGCGGGCAAGGTGACGAGCTCGACACCGTCCGCGAGCGCCTCGACGGTCCGCGCGAGAAGCTCGTCCTCGAGAGCGACTCCGCCCGTGGACGCGGGCAACGGCACGCCGTATCCGAAGATCGTCCCGGGATCGAGCTCGAGGAGCTGGGTCCGCAGGGCCCGGAGGCCAACACCCACACCCTCCGGCGCGACGAACCACCCGTCGATGTAGGGAGCGAGGTCGCCGACGGCGCGATACGCCGCGCCGAGCCGCGCGGCCTCGTCCGCGCGCAGATGCAGCGAGATCGCCGTGCCGGGGTCCTCGGCGCGCAACGTGGTCGAAGCGAGCTTGAGCTCGAGTCCAACGAGCGCGGGCTCGTCCGGAAGCGGAGCGATCAGCCCCGCGAGCAGATAACCGTTGAGGGTTCCAGGTGCGACGCGTCCCACCTCGCGCAGGAGGTGACGCCAGGCGCGCCGATAGGCCGCGACCGGCTCCTCGCCCGCCTCGGGCTTCAACCCGGGCGCAGGCACGAAGCCGCCCGCTCCCCACTGCCCGTATCCCGCATGGCCCGCGCCAACTTGCAGCACGACGGCATAGGACTCGCCGTTCAGCTTCGCGAGCGCAGCCTGCAACGGCGCGAGCGCGAGCGTGCCGGGGCTCGGCTCCAGCTCCTCCCAGCTCGTCTCGAGGACGAGCCAGCTCCCCGGGGGCAGCGCCTCGCCAGCAGCGTCGGCCGCGAGCAGAGCGTCGAGCTCGGCCAGCGGGACGCGGCGCCCGAGCGCGTGCTCGGGGCGAGCTGTCGTCGCCTCGCCGGGCAGTGTCTCGGCGGCGAACGTGGTAGGCATGACGAGAAGAGCCGCGAGCGCGACGAGCGCTGCGGTGGTGAGCGGACTGAAGCGACGCATGGAGATCCTCCGCGGGGCCGTCCCGGAGTGCGGACTCGCATGATGCGCCGCGCCTGGGAAGCGGTCAAACCACGTTCATCGGACGATGCGCGCCCGCCAAGGTTTCAGCGGCGTTCGCGGTAGACTCCCGCCATGAGCGCACCCGTGATCACGTTGACCACCGACTTCGGCCACGACGACCCTTACGTGGGCGCGATGTGCGGCGCGATCCTCACGCTCGCGCCCGAGGCAAAGCTCGTCGACATCAGCCATGGCGTGCCGCCCCACGACATTCGCGCCGGTGCGTTCACGCTCGCGAGCGCCGCGCCCTACTTCCCCGCAGGCACGGTGCACCTCGCGGTCGTCGACCCCGGCGTCGGTACGGCGCGGCGCGGACTCGTCGCCGAGACCGGGCGTTTCTTCTTCGTCGGACCGGACAACGGGCTGTTCACTGCCGTGTTCGAGCGCGAGCCTCCTCGCGCGATCCACGCGATCGAACGCCTCGAGTACGGGCTCTCACCCATTCACCCGACCTTTCACGGCCGCGATCTGTTCGGCCCGATCGCCGCGCGCCTCGCGGCCGGCACCCTGCGCCCCGCCGAGCTCGGGCCGGCCATCGCCGACCCGGTGCGCCTCCACCCGCCGCGCCCAGCCGGCGCAGAGGGCGGCACGCTCGAGCTCCCGGTGCTCCACGTCGACCGCTTCGGGAACGTGACGCTCGCGCTCCACGAGGACGAGCTCCGTGGCCGGGCTCTGCCGAACGCGCTCACCGTCGCGGGCGCGGAGATCCCGCTCCGGCGCACCTACGGGGAGCTCCCCGCGGGCACCCTGCTCGCTTTGTGGGGTTCGGCCGGTCACCTCGAGCTCGCGGTGTGCGAGGGCAACGCCGCCGATCGCCTCGGCGTGTCGCCGGGCGCGCTCGTCAGCGTCCGCCTGTCCTGATTCGCTGGATCAGAGTTGGGTCATCTTCACGACGTACTCCTTGTTGACGAGTACGAGGCCGGCCGCCGTCCGGATCGGGAAGAAGTCGTCGTCGAGGTTGAGGAAGTCGAGCACGCGCTGGTGCCCCGGGGGCATGTGCAGGCGAATCGTGCCCGTGACCCGGGCCCACTCGGGGGGAAGCGAGGCGAGCTCGAGGTCGAGCGGTATCTCCTTGACCTCGTCGTGCTCGCTGCCGATCCCAAGCCCGAGCCCGGCGTCGGCGTTCTCCGAGACCCGCGCGAGGACGATGCGGTGCTGGTGCACGAGGCGCACCGGCCCGTCGTGCCCCGAGATCGGAAGGAAGTGGTGCTCGGGAGAGGTCAGGAGGTCGAGCACGGTCTCGCGCCCCTCGTGCCGGCCGGCCACGGGGAGGAGATGGACGTGCCCCGCCAACTGCTCGCCGCCCTCGAGGGTCAGCTCGACCTGCACCGCCACCTTCGGGATGCGGTAGGCCTCTTCCCCGACTCCGGGTGCGCTGCCCACGCCGTTCGCGTCGCTGCTCATCGACTCCTCGCACATCTCTCGCCCGGCACACCGGGCGCCGTCGGCGTACACCAAGCCTTCCCTTACCGACAACTTAGGCGCCAACGCGCCCCGAGAAAAGACGAGAACGTCACCCCGGCGCGAAAACCCTTGTTTGCCGGGCCCTTCCGCCCGGCATAATGTCCCCAGGGAGTGTGGAGGATCGTCGCGGCCCCCCTGGGGCCCATCGAGGACACGGATGAGTCTGTCCGGCACGTTGCGAACGATGAACCTCGCCGACCTCCTGCAGTGGGTCGCGGGGAGCCAGAAGACGGGGCGTTTCGCGTTCCGTCAGGGGACCGTCGTCAAGGAAGTCTTCGTCCAAGACGGCCTCATCGTCGGCGCCGCCTCCAACCAGCGCACCGAAATGCTCGGCCATGTGCTCGTCGCCCGCGGCAAGCTCACCGAGGAACAGCTCCGCGCCGGCCTCCTCGCCCGCCGCCACGAGGCCGAGTTCCTCGGCCAGATCCTCGTCCGGCTCGGCTTCATCTCCCAGGACGACCTGCTGCGCGCGCTCGCCGAGCGCACCGAAGAGGTCGTGTACTCGATCTTCGACTGGGCCGACGCGGACTTCCACTTCGAGCCCGCCGCGCAGCCCGGCCCCGACGTCGTGCTGATCTCGCTGCCGGTCGACCACGTCCTCTTGCGCGGCGTGCACCGCCACGACGAGCAAGAGCGAATCCGCAACGTCTTCCCCGACGGCCGCGTCGTGTTGGCGACGACCGACAAGACCCCGCCGGCGGAGATCCTGCAGCACCCGCTCGCCCGGCGGATCATCGAGATGCTCGACGGCCGGCGCTCGATCGAGGAGATCTCCTTCCTCCTCCACACGAGCCCGTTCCCGGTGATGAAGTTCCTCTACGAGGCCCACCGTCTCGGGCTCGCCAAGATCGTCAGCCTCGAGGGCGCGCCCTTGATGCTCGTCACGGGCGAGGCCCCGGACAGCGAGGTCACCGGGCTGACCGGCCCGGCGCGCGCCGAAGCTGCGCGCGAGCGGCTGACCAAGGGGGACCCGGAGGCCGCGCTCACGCTGCTCCTCGAGGGAGAGCCGAGCGAGGATCCCGAGGTGACGACGCTCCTCAAGGAAGCGGAGCGCGCCTTCCTCGACAGGGTCTACGCCGAGGAGTTCCGGCCCGACGCCGCGCTCGCGCTCGAGAAGCCGCTCGAGGCGATGACGGGCGAGACGATCCGCTCCGAGGAGTACTTCCTCCTCTCGCGGATGGACGGGATGACGAGCGTGCGCGACATCGTCGAGATCGCCCCGATGCAGGAGGCGGAGACGGTGCGCCTGCTCCGCCGCCTCGTGAGGCGCGGCCTGGCCAAGGTGGTTTGACCCAGGGCCCCTACCGAGCCCTGGATCCTCTCCGCATCAGGAACCCGAGCGCGCGTCGTCCCGCACCTTCACCAGGCGCAGGAGGGCGGGCAACAGCGTCACCGCGGTGACGAGTGTCGCGCCGACTCCGAGGATCGCGAGCGCCCCCGACGAGATCAGCCCGGGGTAGTCCGCGAAGATCAACGCGCCGAAACCGACCATCGTCGTCAGCGAGGTCATCACGATCCCGCGTCCGGTGTGGCGGAAGACCTCGGCGAGGTCCTCGCGCGAGTGCTCGAGGAAGCGGTGCACGACGTGGATGCCGTTGTCGATCCCGATCCCGAGGATCAGCGGCACCATCGAGATGCTGACGAGGTTGAAGTCGACGCCGAAGAGCGCCATCAGCCCGATCGAGCCGATCACGCCGATCACGAGCGGCACGAAGGTCAAAACGACCAACACGAGCCGGCGGAACACGCCGAGCAGGATCAGCATCACGCCGATGGCGGAGAGCAGTACCGCCATCGCCCCGTCGCGCAGGACGATTGGCTTGAGCTCCTGGGAGAGCACACGCCCGCCAATCAGGTTGGCTTCGACGCCCGCGTCGGCGACGGCCTTCTGCAGCCCCCCGACGAGGTCGCTCGTCTTTGCGTTCGGGCGCGGGTAGACCGAGACGAGGGCGTCGCGGCGCCCATCCGGACGCTCGACGACCTGGTCGGCGAGAAGCTCCGCGAGCGGGCCTTGCTCGGCGTCGACGAGCGTGAACGGCTTGTCGACGGACAGGAGCGTCCGCACCCGTCGCGCTGCGGCGCGAGCGCGGTCGTCGACCCGGAAGCCGTGGCGTCCGAGCGCCGCGAGGAGCTCGCGCTCGACGGCCTCGGGGTCGAGAGCCCCGCTGTCGCGGAGCGCGCGGATCTGCGCGAGCGCGCGATCTTGGCCCGAGCGCGGCGGGACGACGGCGGCAGGCCCGAGCACGGCCGCCAGGTCGCTCTCGCCGTCGCCGATCAGCTTGCGGAACTCCTTCTCGAGCCGCCCGCACGCCTCGATCAGCGCGCTGTCGTCGTCACCGGAGACGATCGCCGCAACGGGCTGGAGCGAGGTACCGACCTTCGCGCCCAGATCGCGCTGGAGCTGAATGCTCGGGGCATGGTCCGGTCTGAATCGTCGGAAGTCTTCGTCGAGCCTCACCGAGATCGCCGGGATGATCAGCGCCACCGTGGCGAGCAGGCCGAGCACGACGACGGTCTTCGGGTGTCCGACGACCTTCTCGAGCACGGGTGAGAGCCCGAAGCTCGCGAGGCCACGCGGGCGATCCGGCCCCTTCTTCATCTTCGCCGAGAGCGCGGCGAGCGCCGGGACGAGCAAGAAGCTCGCGATCAGCGAGAGCACGATGCCCGCGGCGCAGACCAGGCCGAGGTCGCGCAGCCCGCGGAAGCGGGAGAAGCCGGCGGCGAGGAAGGCCCAGGCCGTGGTCGCCGCGGCCGCGACGATACCGAGGCCGGTCTCACCGTGCGCCGCCATGAACGCGGTCCACATGTCGCGCCCGGCGTGCGCCTCCTCGAGGTAGCGGTTGTAGAGGTGGATCGTGAAGTCGATCGCGAGCCCGCAGAGGATCGCGACGCTGCCGGCGGTGAAGACGTTGATCTCGCCGATGGCGATCCGCGCGAACCCCAGCGACCACACGACGCCGACGAAGAGCGGCACGCCCGCAATCAAAACGCCCGTCATCCGGCGGAACGCGAGCAGGAAGAGCACGAGGACGGCGAGGAAGGCAACCCCCGAGATCGACTTGATGTCGTGCCCGAGGATGTCGTGGTAGTCGGTCATGATCGCCGGCGCACCGGTGATGCCGACGCGGATCTGACCGGCGGGCGCCTCCGGCGGCGCCGGGCCCATGCCCGCAGTGCCTTCGATGCCGAGCTCGTCGAGTGCGGCGACGGCCGCGGCCTCGACCTCGGCGAGCACCCGCCGCGCGAAGCGGACATCCTGCGCCTGCCCCTCGGGGCGCACGAGCAGGAGGACGTATTCGCCGTCATCGGTGACGAGGAGTCCCTCGCGAGGGCTCACGCCGAGCGTGCCCCGCAGGTCGTCGAGGCGTTCGAGGACGAGCGAGAGGAAGCCGAGCGGATCCTCGCCGATCAACTGCACGGCGACCGGACCGAGCGGCGAGCGCAGGCGGCGGCGGTTCTCGGCGACGCGCGTCTCAATCGCTTCGGCGGTGAGCTCGGCAGCGAGCGCGTCGATCTTCTCCGGCTCGAGGTAGAGCAGCAGCGACTCGGCCTGGGGACCGTCGAGCAACGCCCAGGGGTCCTCGCCGAAGAGCCCGGCGAAGACGCTGACCGTCTCGGCCTCGATGAGCTGGTCCCGCAGCGTCAGCGCAACCTCGATCCGGTCGTCGAGATCCTCCTCGCCCGCCCCCGAGATCGCGACGACGACGGGCTCGGAGCCGCCGAAGCGGTCGTAGAGCTCGCGCATGCGCTGCGCGGTCTCGATGTCGCGCGGGAGGAGGGAGTCGAGGCTGGTCGAGAGGCGGAGGCCGCTCGCCGCCCATCCGGCGAGCGCGGTGACGATGATGACGACAACGAGCACCGAGCGCGGGTGGAAAACCGAGAACCACGCGACGCCGTGCAGCATACGCTTGATGAGTTGGCCGCAGGCGGCGAGGAGGGTGCTAAGGGGGTTCACGGATTGCCCTCGAGGATCACGACGGCGATGGCCGCCCCTCTGTCATGACTCAGCGACAGGTGCGTGCGCTCGGCGCCTCGCTCCCTGGCGAACTCGGCCGCGCGGCCGTGCAGCAACAACGATGGCGCGCCGCTCTCCGCGCGCTCCACTTCGACGTCCTGCCAGCTCAAACCGTGGTCGAGTCCGGTGCCCAGCGCCTTGAGCGCCGCCTCCTTGGCGGCGAAACGCGCGGCGACCTGCGGTGCGGGGTCGCGGTAGCGCTCGCAGTAGGCCCGCTCGGCCTCGGTGAGCACACGCGCGAGGAATCGGCCGCCGTGCCGCTCGATCAGCGCGCGCACACGATCCACATCCGCGAGGTCGATCCCGGTCCCGACGATCACTCTTCTGGCGCCTTCTCGGTGGAGTAACGCGGAAGGATACACCGCTTCGTAAGCCCCGACACGACGAAACCGCTTCGAAGCGGCTCCGCGCGCCGGCCCCAAGCAGTGGAGCGGCAAGTGTTTACGGAGGCGAAGCCTATCCGAAAGCGGGGGGCGATGCTATGATCGCGGCCGCCGCGGAGGCGCCGCTCGGGACCGTGGCGCCGCCCGCGAGAACGGAGCCATGACCCCACTCGTCGGCTGGGAGACATACCTCGAGCGCCTCGGCCCGGCAGGCATTCGCCTGTCTATCGCCCTTTTGCTCGACGATGCGGCCTCGCGAGAGCTGATCGGCGACGACGGCGGCGGTCTCGACCGGCTGCAGCGCGGCCAGCTCCTGCTCGATCGCGCCGACGAAGACCCCTCGCTGAGACCCCAGTTGCTCACTCTCCTCGACGCCGCATGCGGCGCCGAGCCCGAGAGTGACGTCTCGGCATGGGACGAGGCGCGGATCCACGACGAGCTCGCCTCGATGCTGAGACAGCCGGAGACCGCGGCCGTCGCCGTGCTCCACCGGCTCGCTCGCCTGCCCCGCGCACCGCTCCCCGCAGCGGAGCTGCGCGCGACGGCGGAGCTGATCGGCCCCGAGCTGCTCGGCGAGGACGAACGCTCCCGCCCGAAACACCTCGCCAAGGTCGCGTCCGCGCGCTCGGAGCTCCGGGAGGTCGAGCGGGACCGGCGCGAACTCGAAGCCCGGGTTCGCCAGCTCGAGACCCAGCTCGGCCGCGCTCTCGAGCGCACGGGCACCCTCGAGACCCGGCTCGGCAACCGCATCGAGGAGATCCGCACGCTGCGCGGCGAGCTGCGCGCCCAGAAGGAGGAGCGCGGGCGCCACGAGCGCGAGGCCGGCCGGCTCAAGAAGCGCGTCGACGACCTGCTCGAGCGTCGCGCCCGCGAGCGGACCGGCGAGATCACGACCGCGCTGCGCAAGCTGACGGCGGAGCAGCGACGCACCGCCTCGCTCCTCGACCGCCTCCAGAGCGCGGACGCCGAGCGGCGCGAGATCCTCCGCGAGCAGGTCCGGCGCATCGACCGCATGACGAAGACCGTCGAGCAGGTCGTCTCGCTCGAAGAGGCGCAGGCGCGCACCTCCGCCCGGGCCCAACAGGAGATCCTGCGGGAGTTCGCGGAGCTGCGCTCCGGGCTCGTACGCGCGGAGGAAGGGGGCCGCCCGGCCCGCCGCCCACGCGGTGACGAGGCGGCCGATGCCCCGCGCGTGGGGCTCTTCGTCGACGTGCAGAACATGTTCTACGCGGCGCGGGAGAAGAACGCGCGCCTCGACTTCGAGGCCCTACTCGAGCTGGTCGGCAACAGCCGCCAGGTCGTCCGCGCAGTCGCCTACCTCGTCGAGACGAAGGAGATCGACCAGAGCGGCTTCATCCACCTGCTGCAGATGAAGGCCTTCGAGGTCAAGCGCAAACCGCTGCGCATCCGCTCCGACCGCACGGCAAAGGGCAACTGGGACCTCGAGATGGCCCTCGATGCCCTGAGCACGGCCGACACCCTCGACGTCGTCGTGCTCGCGACCGGGGACGGCGACTTCGTCCCGCTCGTACGCGAGCTGAAGTTGCAGGGCAAGCGGGTCGAAGTCGTCGGCTTCACGCCGAGCACGGCGCCGGACCTGCTTGAGGCCGCGGACAAGTTCATCGCGGTGACCAAACGTCTCCTGCGTCCCCTGGGCGGCCCCCGCCGCCGCCGGACGCCGCAAAGCAGCTAAACCGCCCGATTCGAGCTACATTCCGGCAGGCGCGCCCCTTCCGGGCCCGCCGGGACGAGGACACGATGATCGACTTCGAGCTGACGACGGAACACGAGGAGGTCGAGCGCGCGGTGCGTGAGTTCGCCGAGGGCGAGGTCCTGCCGCAGATCAAGGAGCTCGACCTNNTGGTGGCCTCGATCCCGGAGGAGTACGGCGGCTCCGGGCTCGACTACATCGCGCTCGGGCTCGCGTCCGAAGAGCTCGAGGTCGCGGACACGGCGCTGCGGGTCTTCCTCTCGGTCCACGTCGGCCTGAACTCGCTGACCCTGCTGAGCTGGGGCACGGAGGAGCAGAAGCGCCGCTTCCTCGTGCCGCAGGCGCAGGGCACCAAGCTCGCCACCTACGGGCTGACCGAGCCGGACGCCGGCTCCGACGTCATCGGACTGCGCTCGACCGCGGTGCGCGATGGCGACAGCTACGTGCTGAACGGCGAGAAGATGTGGATCAGCCTCGCCGACGTCGCGGACCACTTCCTCGTCGTCGCCTGGACCGATCTCGCAAAGCGCGACGCGCGCGACCACTCCGGCCTGTCCGCGTTCATCGTCGAGCGCGGCATGGACGGATTCACCACCGGCACGATCCACGGCAAGCTCGGCGTGCGCGCCGGCAACACCGGGTGGCTCGCGTTCCAGGACGTGCGCGTCCCCGCCGAGAACCTCGTCGGCGAGGAAGGCGAGGGCTTCAAGATCGCGATGTTCGCGCTGGATCAAGGCCGTTTCACCGTCGCCGCCGGCGCGACGGGCCTCGTCCGCGCCTGCCGCGACGCCTCGGCCCGCTACGCGCTCGAGCGCCACACCGACGGGCAGCCGATCGCGCGCCATCAACTCGTCAAGGAGATGATCGCGCGCATGGAGGCCGACTATCAGGCCTGCCGCCTCCTCTGGCTCAAGGCGGGCTGGCTCAAGAACCGCGGGATGCGCAGCACGCGGGAGACCGGCCTCGCGAAGATGATGGCGACGATGGCGAGCGAACGCGCCGCCGGCGACGCCGTCCAGGTCCACGGCGCCTACGGCTTCTCGAACGAGTACCCGGTGGAGCGTTTCTANNCTGCAAGGGCGCGGTGATCTACGAGGGCACCCGCGAGATCCACCACCTGATGCAGGCGGACTACGTGCTCGGATTCCGGCGTGACAAGCCGACCCGCTGCAACCTGCCCGCCATCGAGCTCTGAGCCGCTGCACGGGAGCCGGGCTCGCGGTAAACGATAGGAGAGACTCGCCACGCGACCCGGACCAGGTGGGGGAACGATGAGACCGACACCGCGCTCGACCGCAATCGCCCTGGCAATGTCCCTGACATTCGCGCTCGCCGCGCTGCCCGCGGCGGCGCTCTCGCGCCCCATGCCCGAGAAGCCTTCGAAGACGGTGGTCGACGTCGGGCGCGACAGCCAGCGGGTCATCGTCAAGTTCGCGGAGGGGAGCGAGATCAAGCTGCGCGCGGGGCGATTCGCGGCACGCGAGAGCGCCGAGCTTCTCGCGCTCGACGCGATCCTCGCCCGCTTCGGCGCGGAGCCGAACCGCCTCGCCGGCCTGACCGAGGAGCGGGTGGCTACCCAGCGCCGTCTCGCCGCCACGCGCAGCCGTCTCGCCGTCCCCGATCTCAACCTCTACTTCGACTTCGCGCTGCCCGGTGAGGACGCCGCGGCTCTCTGTGACGCGCTCAACGCGCTCGAGCTCGTCGAGCTCGCCTTCCCCGCCCCGCTTCCCGCGCCGCCGCCGGGCGACATCCCGCCGGTCACGCCGGACTTCCGTGCGCTCCAGGGTTACCGCAGACCGGCGACCGACGGCGTCGATGCCGCCTACGCCGCGCACTTCCCCGGGGGCCGCGGCGAGGCCGTGTTCATCATCGACGTCGAGTACGACTGGTACGACCAACACGAGGACCTGAGCGCGGCACTCGGCCAGAAGCTCGTCTACACCCCCGCCGGCAACTGGCCCGATCACGGCACCTCCGTTCTCGGCGAGATGATCGCCGACGACGACGGCTTCGGCGTGACGGGTATCGTGCCCGGCGCGCGCGTCGGCATGGTCACCCAGGACCCCGTCGGCATGTCGAACTCGGTCGCGCGCGCGATCATCGCCGCGACCGAGCTGCTCGAGGCCGGCGATCTGCTCCTGATGGAGACGCAGACCTGGGGCCCCGAGGCCGCGTACGTGCCCTCGGAGTGGGACCAGGACGTCTTCGACGCGGTCTTCGCCGCGACGGCGAAGGGCATCATCGTCGTCGAGGCGGGAGGCAACGGCGGCAAGAACCTCGACGCCCCGATCTACGCAGGCCGCTTCGACCGCACCGTGCGGGACTCCGGCGCGATCATCGTCGGCGCCGGCGCGCCACCGAACTCGTGGCCGGCCGACCGCTCGCGCCTGAGCTTCTCCTCGCATGGCTCGCGCATCGACGTGCAGGGCTGGGGTCAGGGCGTGATGACGACGGGCGAGGGCGACCACTGGAGCGGGGACAGCCAGCACCGCCAGGACTACACCGACACCTTCAACGGTACCTCGAGCGCCTCGCCGATCGTCACCGGCGCCGCCGCCGCGGTGCAGAGCGTGTGGCGCACGCGCGGCGAGGCTCCGCTGAGCCCGACGGCGCTGCGCCAACTGCTGACCGACACCGGCAGCCCCCAGATGCCGGGCGCCTACAGCGGCAACATCGGCCCGCGCCCCGACGTGCGCGGCGCGCTGCGCCAGTTGCTCGGCGGCGTGCTCCCAAACAGCCACGTGCTCGACGACAGCGCCGGCGGCAACGGCGACAACGCGCTCGACCCGGGCGAGGAGCTCACGCTCTCGATCTGCCTGTGGAACGCCGGCAGCGAAACGGCCGACGCCGTCTTCGCGCGCGCCGGCTCCCCCGCCCCGAGCTGGCTGAAGATCATCGGCGACGACGCGAGCTACGGCAGCCTCGCGCCGGACAGCGAGGCCTGCAGCGGCGCTCCGCACTATCGCCTCGTCGTCGAGCCCGACGCCCCCTGCGGCGCCCGTGTCCACGTGCCGCTCGCGCTGCGCTCGAGCCTCGGGACGAGCGAGACGACGCTCGGCCTCGTCGTCGGCACGGACGGCAACTGCACTCCACGCACCTGCGCCGACCCGGAGCCCGTGGCGGTGCCGGCGACGATGACCGTGACCCGTAGCGGCGACGACCTCGTGCTCGACTGGGAGGCGGTGACGGGAGCATCCGGCTACCGGGTCTGGCGCTCCGCCGCGACGGACTTCGACGAAGAGCGCATCGCCGGGAGCGCGGCGGTGACGAGCGTGACCCTGCCCGGTCTCGCCGCCGAAGCCGAAGCCTTCACCGCGATGCTCGTGCGCGCCCACAACTCCTGCGGGTGGGAGGGGCCCTGAGCGAGGGCGGCCGCCTCGTCCTCGTCCGGCACTGCGAAGAGGTGCTGGGGCTCTCCCGTTGGCCGAGGCTGACCGACCTGCACCTTTGGCAGGAGAGTGAGGGCCAGCGCCCCCTCACGCACCGCGGACTGCGGCGCGCGGCCGGCCTCGCGCCGCGCATCGCCGAGCTCGAGCCCGACGCCCTGTTCGTCAGTCCCCACGTGCGCGCCGCCGAGACCGCCGCTCCGATCGCGGAGCGAACTGGCCTCGAGCCGGAGACCTGGCTCGAGCTCGCCGAAGTCTCCTACGGCCACCTCGCCGGCTTCGAGCCGCGCCTGACCCGCGGCTGGCGCAAGGCGTTCACCCGCATCCCCGCGCCGCGCGCGCTCTGGCCTCCGCTAATGCGCGGCCTGTGGCTGCTCGGCTGGACGACGGGTTCGTTCTCGCCGGGGCTCTTGCAACGACAAAGCCACGAGCTTCGGGAGCGTTTCGAGGAGATGGTGCCCGCGCGCACTGCCGTCGTCGTCGCGCACGGCGTCGTGCTGCTCTACCTGCACGCGGCGCTGCTCGGCGAAGAGAGCTTCTTTGCGCTGCGCCGCCACCACAGGCTCCAGACGGGCGAGTTCGCGGTGCTCGACTTCGATGGCGAGACCTGGCGCGAGACGCGCCGCGAGCGCGGCGCGCTCGCTCCGGCGGCGCCCTCTCCGACCGAATAGCTCGGAGTATCCTCTTCCCGTGTGGTGGTCACGTGTGGGGCGTGGCCGCGAAGGGAGGAGATCGCCATGACTTCGACAGGAGTGCCGGACAAAGGAGATCACGAGTCGCGTCGCCGCTACCTACTCGAACGTTACGGAGACTCGATCGGCTACTACTGGCGCGCCAGCGTGGGCAACAAACGCGGATACAAGGGCTACCGCTACCTCACGATCATCATCGGTGCGCTGGTGACCTTCGTCGCCGCGATCAGCTCGGCGGATTTCATCGCGAGTGTGCCAGCGCTCGACATCACGGTGCGAATCGTCACACCGACGCTCGCGTTGTTCCTCACGATCCTCAACGGCTTCTCGCAGACTTTCCAGTGGGGCGCCACCTGGCGCGACATGGTCCTCAACGCGCAGACGCTCGAGCGGGAACGCGACCGCATCGAGCTCAGCAAGTTGGACCAGCTCGATTTCGTCGGGGAGAGCAACCGGATGAACGACTTGATCATCGGCGAGTCGCGGGGCTTCTTCGAGCGCATCCTCGGGCGCTCGGGTGCCCGTCTAGATTCCAAGAAGTGATCATGCGACTACCGGCTCATCCCACGAAAGGTCCGTATCCTGCATAATCGGGCCCCGACGCGCGTAGGAGGGCGGACTCAGAGTGCGCCCGGAGGATCGATGGAAAGCTCCCCGCCGACCAACCCGCTGCCCGAGAGCGAGATCTTCGCGATCGAGCGTCCCCTGCCCCGCTTGATGACCTACTACCTCCTGTCGTCATTCATCCTGGGCCCACTCTTTTTCATCCTGCTCATCCCGCGCTTCTTCCGTTACGAGACGCTGCGCTACCGTTTCGACGACGACGGCATCTCGATGCGCTGGGGCATCCTCTTCCGCCGCGAGGTCAACCTGACCTACTCGCGCATCCAGGACATCCACCTGCGCAGCAACGTCATCGAGCGTTGGCTCGGTATCGCGCGCATCGAGGTCCAGACCGCGAGCGGCAGCGCCGAGTCCGAGATGACTCTCGAGGGCCTGCCCCACTTCGAGGGGCTGCGCGACTACCTCTACGGGCGCATGCGTGGCGTGGGGACAACGCCTGACACGAAGGCATCGCGGCCCCGGCCAACGAGCAGCGCCCACGACGCCGAGCTCGGCGTCGTCCTCCGTGAGGTCGCGGCCGAGCTGCGAGCGCTCCGCGCGAGCCTCGGAGAGCCGGGGGGCCCCCGATGAACTGGCTGCGGGCTCTCGTCGTGCGCGTCCTGCGCGTCCCGCCCGAGCCGCACCCCCCCGCGGGCGCGCCGGGCAGCGTGCGCATTCTGCGCGCGTCGCCGCGCTACTATCGGCTCAAGCTGACGCTGTGGGGGCTCAAGCAGCTCGGCGCGCTCGTCGCGATCATCCTGCTGCTCGTCGGCGTGATCTCGATCCCCTTCGTCTCGCCCCCGAGTCAGCTCGACGACGAGGAGCCGCCGCGCCTGAGCGAAGAGCAGATCTCGCGCCTGCCGAAACCACTGCGCAAGATCCTGCCGCGCATCGTCAACGACTCGGACGGCTGGGTCGTCATCTACAAGATCGTCGAAACCTTCTCGATCGCCGGCTTCATCATCCAGCTCCCGATCACCTTCGCGATGGTGCGCCTCGACTACGAGATGCGCTGGTACATCGTCACCGACCGCAGCCTGCGCATCCGCGAGGGCCTTCAACGCGTGCGGGAGATGACGCTGACCTTCGCGAACGTGCAGGACATCACGATCGTCCAGAACCCGCTCGAAGCGCTGCTCGGCATCGCGAACGTCCGCGTGCGCACCGCGGGCGGTGGCCAGGCGGCCAGCAAGGACTCCGGCAAGAGCGAGGAAGAGGAGACCGCGCACCTCGGCGTCCTCCGCGGCGTCGACGACGCTCCCGCGATCCGCGACCTGATCCTCGCCCGTTTGAAGTCCCTCCGCGACGCCGGCCTCGGCGACCCGGACGACCACGACACCGCGCCGGTGGCGCCCACTGCCGCGGATGGCGGCGCCCTCGCAGCCGCGCGCGAGGTGCTCGAAGAGGCCCGTGCGCTGCGCGGCGCGTTGGGCCGCACGGATTGAAAGGAGTTCCGGCGCACACCGATCCGCGCCGGGGCCAAGTGAGTAGCGTCCGTAGAGGATGTCGTTGGGGGAGTAGGCATGTCCTGCCGCAGTCTCGTTCGTCTTGTCTCGTCCAGTCTTCTTGTGTTCGCAGGCCTCGCCGCGATCACGCCGTGTCTTGCCGTGAGCGGCTTCGTCCCCGCGAAGCGCATCGGTCCCGATGAGCGGCCGCCGTATCCGTTGACCGCCTACTTCAACGCGCTCGAAGGCGAAGTCTCGGTCCGTCTGTCGATCGGCGAGACGGGCAAGGTCACCGGCGCGGAGATCACGCGCTGTCCAGGATCGAAGGACCACTGGAAACGAATCGAGACCAGCGTTCTGGCCTGGCGCTTCGAGCCCGCGACCAAGAACGGCCAGCCCGTCGCCTCCGAGCTCGAGCGCAGCTACGAGTTTCTCGCCGAGTGGAACGACTCGCTCGCGCGCATGTACCCGCGGCCCAACAAGGAGGTGTTCGAAGAGCTCACCGCGCTCTTCGCGGAGCTGGGCCTCGAGGCACAAGTCCAGGACGCGGAGAATCAGCTCCTACTCCTGAACAAGCGCCGATACCGCAAGAAGCGCTTTCCCGGTGTCGACCCGCAGAAGCTCCCGATCGAGTCTCCGCGGAGTTTCTCGCTGCACTGCTTCGTCCCGCCCGCTGTGGAACCCGCGCGGGTCTACTGCAACGGCATGCTCCACAGCCGGGGAAAAAGGGGCCTCACCGGGGGCAAGCTCGAACGATTCGTCCTCGACCGCCTCGACGCACGCCTCGGCGTCCCTGGCCGCACCATCCCGGTGGGGCAGTCGAGACGCTTCCAGCTCGCGAAAGAACTCTCTGCCGGTTTCGCCGACAAGAAGAACGCCGCACCAACGAGTACCAGCAACATCGACCCGAGGATCGGCCCGTTCGAGCAATCGAAGCACCTCTTGGAGACGAAGGTCAAGCCGTCCTACCCCGTGGCGAACCGCATCTCGAGAGAGGAGAACGTGTTGACCTATGCCGCCATCATCCAGGAGGACGGCGCCGTCGTCGTCGGCCGAGGATCGGCCAAGAACCCGCCGCGAGGATTCGACGCTGCCGCGCGAATGGCATTGATGTTCTGGCGCTATGCCCCCACACGCGCGGGAGATAGACCCGTACCCTCCTTCGTCACGATCAGGGTGAAGTACTCGCTAGGACGGTAGGGAGCTCGTTCTCGCAGGGCACCGATCGACAACGACCACGAAGAACCCGTCACTTGCTTGGAGCAGGCATGTCTCGACCCCGTCCCGTTCATCTCGTCTCTATCTGTTTGTTGGTGCTGGCTGCACTCTCGCCAAGCCTTGCCGAAGAGGGCTTCACGCCGGCGAAGCGTCTGGGAGCGCACGAGCGGCCGGCTTATCCCAGCGGCGCCTATCTCCTCTCTCTCGAAGGCAGGGTCACCCTGCGCGTTTCGATCGACGCGTCGGGGCACGTGACCCAGGTCTCGATCAAGGAGTGCCCGGGCCCCGCGAAGGAGTGGGAACCGCTGAGGAAGACCGTCTCCGCCTGGGAGTTCGCGCCAGCGCGCCAGGATGGTGAGGCCGTCGCCTCCGAGCTCGACCTCGACTACGAGTTCGAGCTCGACTGGAGTCCATCGCTCGCCCGCATGTACGCCCGGCCCAACAAGGAAGTGTTCCAGACGCTCGCCAACCTCTTCGATGAATGGAAACTGAAGCCCCAGCACGTCGACGACGACAACCAGCTCCTCCTCATCACCAACCGGCGTCTCCGCCAGCAGAGCTTCCCTGGCCTCGAAGAGCTTCGCCTGCCATCCGGCCTGCCCGATCGGATGACGCTGCACTGTTTCGTGTCCCCCGCTGTCGAACCCGCGAGGGTCTACTGCAACGCAAGCCTCCACCAAGGAGGGCAGAAGGGGCTGACGGGCGGAAGGCTCGAGCGGTGGGTGCTCGACCGTCTCGACGAACGCCTCGGCACGCCAGGGCACACGATCCCGCGCGGCTACGAGCGGCGTGCCGCGCTCGCGAGGAAGCTCGCCGCCACGTTCACCGACGCCGACGTATTGCCCGAGTTCTCGACGGCGGCCATCACGAAGACGCAACCGAAGACCTTCCCCGAGCTCCATGCCAAGACGCGAGTCAAGCCGCGCTACCCCGCCCGGAAGGCGCTTGCAGGGAAACAGGGGCGCTTGATGTACGAGACACTCGTTCAGGAGGACGGCGCTCTCGTCGTCGGCCGCATGCTCTCCAGGGAACCCGCGCAGGGCTTCGACGAGTCCTCGCGAATGGCGTTCCTCTTCTGGCGCTATCAACCGGCGCGCTTGAAGGACGGACCGATCCCCTACCTGAGCACCGCGACGATCTCGTTCTCTCTAAGGTGAGCCGGGCTCCGGCCCGGCCAACGACCCGTCGCCGAAGAGCTCCTCGAGTTTCTCGAGGAGCCGTTCACCTCGCAGGCCGACCGCCACGACGGTGCCGTCGCGATCGATGAGGATCGTCTGAGGGATCCCCTTCACCTCGTACTGTTTGGCGAGTGGTGTGTCGAAGCCACCGCCGTCACAGGCTTGAGGCCAGGCGATCTCCTTGTCGGCAACGTAGTCCTCAAGCTCCTCGCAACTGTGGTCGAGGCTGATGCCGACGATCTCGAAGCCCTGCTCGTGGTGCTTCGCGTAGGCCGTCTTCAGGGCTGGGATCTCGCGCACGCACGGGCCGCACCAAGTAGCCCAGAAGTCGACGAGGACGACCTTGCCGCGACGGGTCTCCCGGTTCCAGCTCTTGCCGGAGAGATCGACGAACTCGAGGTCGTCGACGCCTCGGAGAGCTAGTAGCAGATTCCGCGCCCAGTGCCGCGCGAACCGTCGAACGCGGCGGTTCTCGCCGTAGTGCTCCTCGAAGGCCTCGTGCAAGCTGCGCAGGCGCGACGTCGGCCTGTTTCCGGCGACGTGGTACTCGAGCATCATCTGCCGCACGAGCGCACGGCCCGCGTCCTCTCCGCCGCGATTGCTGGCCTCGATGTCAGCGAGCGCTGCATCGAGCGCGCGCACGTCCGCGTCGCTGTAGCCGACCGCGCCGCCCTCCTTGGCCGGCATGGCGTCTCGCATGAACCAGCTCGCGAGCGCCAGCAAGTACTCGGCGCGCGCCCGCCTCTCGCTCTCGGGGTGGGAGGAGAGGAAGCGCTCGGCTTCCCTCTTCATCGCGTGGCCGTGTTCTCCCCAGTGCACCACGTAGCTGAAGACCTTGTACTGGCTGAGGGTCTCGAGGATCGCCAGTCTGCCGTGCTCCGCAGCGGCCTCCCCTTCGTTCTCGTCGACGAAGCGGCTCAGCGCCGCGATCTTCTCGTCAGACGTCCGCCACCTCGCGAAGACGAACTCGTAAGGAGCGAGGCGCCAGTGTTCCTTGCGTTGGAGCTCGATGCGATTGGCGTAGTGGTTCTCGATCGCTTTCACCGAGGAGAAGGCGGGAACGCTCTGTGGGTCGAGAGCGCGGTGCCCCTGCACCATGCGCCGCTCGCGCTCTTCGAGCCCCGTGCGCATCAGGGAGATGAGCGCCAGGTAGCGAGGTGACCTTCGCAGGCCATCGAGGAGCGGCTCTTCGTTCATGCGCTCTTCGTCGAGGAACCCGCACTCGATGGCGCGGGTCATGCTGTCGAAGGCCGCCTCGGTGCGGCCGAGCGCGGCGAGTGCACACGCGGCGCCGTAGTGCGGCGAGGGTGCGCGCGGGGCGATCGCGGCCTGCCGGGCGTAGCTCGCGGCGGCCTCTCGGTAGCGCTCGAATTCGATCTGTTGCTGACCTTCCCCGGCGAGCGCGTAGAAGAGGCGCGCCTCCCTGCTGCTTCCAGCGCATCCCACGAGACCGGTGAGTGCAAGTGTCGAGACGACCAGACGACTCATCAGACCGTTCATGCCCCCTCCTCCACGAACGTGAAGAGAGAGGGTACGAAGGCATCTCCCCAACTTCAAGCGCTTGCCAGACGGTTCTCGACGTCATCGCGTTCAGAGTGAACGGACTGCGTTGCCAGTCATCTCTGGCTCATCTTGGCGCCGACTTTTTCGCCAATACCCAGGATGCATTCTTGATTTGCGGAAGAGTTTTCGATAACATACAAACATGAGCGTGGGACTCGTCAAGAACACACACAAGGCTGCGCAGAAGCGCAGTGGTCAACGACGAACTCACGTAGACCCGTACGCCATCCCCTTCATCGAGCACTGCGACTCCGTGGCCCTCTCCTTGCTGAACCTGCTGGGTGAGCTCGTGCGCCCCATCGGCGCTGTAGCGCTTCCTTTAGTGGAAAAGAAGGACTGGCAGCAGTTCGGCTATGCGCGCGTCGACGACTACGCGCGGGAACGATTGGGTCGTTCTGGACGGTGGCTCCGGGATCACGCGCGGCTCGAGCGGGTCCTTTCTGGCTCGCCGAAATTGGCGGCGGCGTTTTCCGGGAGTGATGGAGGAAAACAGATCGGCCAGGTGGCCGTGCTCGGGATTGAACGTCATGCGAATCCGGCGACGATCGACGCCTGGATCGCGCGGGCTCGTTCGGTTCCGGTGAGCGTGCTGAAGAAGGACTTCCGGCGTGCGAACGCGCTGACCCCTACGGGAAAGGAGAAGGAGATCGACTGCGAGCTCACGCCGCG
>NPIF01002423.1_pt1 | contig 23586 bp, 17 predicted proteins | sample 8637461 | NCBI WGS metagenome assembly NPIF01 (sample SAMN07420641, study PRJNA396082) | bioreactor metagenome | isolation source: sample BR12 brine-fed electro-methanogenic bioreactor BR | place: Japan: Kochi | collected 2016-12-09
ATACCGTCCGGAGGCAGAGCAGCAAACAGCTCCCCTTTGGCCCGAGCCACGCCATCCAGACCTCGCAAAGTCTCAAGATGAGCGGCCCCTACATTGGTAATGATCCCGATCTGCGGTTTGGCAATCTGTGCCAGACGGGCGATCTCGCCAAGAGCACTCATCCCCATCTCGAGTACGGCCCAGCGATGTTCCTTCTTCAAGGTAAAAAGGGTCTGAGGCAACCCCACCAGATTGTTATAGTTACCAGGCGTGATCAGCCCCGGACCGGTCAAAGCCAAAATAGCGCCGAGCATCTCCTTGGTGGTGGTTTTGCCCGATGATCCGGTCACAGCCAATACCGGTCCGGAAAAAGCCCGACGACGGGCCGAGGCCAGATCGCCGAGGGCCTTCAGAGTGTCAGCCACCCGGATTACCGGAACCGGAAAGCCGGAGATCACCTCTTCGCTGAGACAGGCCACCGCGCCATTACGAACCGCTTGCAATAAAAAATCGTGGCCATCGAATTTAGGGCCGCGCAGGGGCACGAACAAATCCCCGGCCCGAGTGGTGCGACTGTCCGTCGAGATACCGCTGACACTAATGCTCCCCTGGGCTTTGGACGACATCAGGCTGCCGGCGGTAATCTGAACAATGTTGTGAAGATCAAGTTTCATGGCGGCCCTTTCGTTCCTGCAATGCCCGCTGCAATTCCTCACGGTCGTCGAAATGCAACCGCCGATTCCCAATCTGCTGATAGGTTTCATGCCCCTTGCCGGCTACCAGCAACAGATCGCCTTCGCCCAGCTGAGCCACGGCAAACAGAATCGCCTCGCGCCGATCTTCGATGACCACATAGCCGCCACGACCCTGTCGAGCAGCCTGTTGCGGTGACCAGGGACCGCCAAATACCGGGTCCAGGCCTGGGAGAATATCTTCGATAATGGCATGGGGATCCTCAGACCGGGGGTTATCGGAGGTGACCACCACCAGATCGGAACCCAGCGCGGCCACCGCTCCCATTTTCGGCCTTTTGCTGCGGTCCCGATCTCCGCCGCAACCGAACAGGGTGATGATCCGCCGGGGTTCCAGCCCTCGGGCAGCACTCAGGGCCTTGTCCAGTGCATCTGCGGTATGGGCGTAATCGACCAGGATTAAGGCCCCGAGATCGTTGCTCACCGGTTCCAGGCGACCGGGGACCGGCGGAGCCGAACTCAGGCCAGCGGCCACAATGGCAGGCGACAGCCCCAGAGCAAGACCGGCGGTCGCCGCGCAAAGCAGATTGCTGAGATTGAATTCGCCCCGTAGCGTCGAGCGCAAATCAAACTCCCCGACCGGGCTACCGATTCGGGCTTCAATGCCGGCCATGGACAGACGTCGGGCCACCGGGTGCACCGCCGCCTCCTCGCTCAGGCCGCAGCTCCACAATCCCTGACACCGGGCAGCCAGCCGTTTTCCAAAACAGTCGTCCACATTGACCACCGCCTGCTCCGGGCCGCGGGAATCCAGCCCGGTGAAGAGACGAGATTTAGCCAGAAAATAGTTTTCCATCGACCCATGGTAATCGAGATGCTCCGGCGTCAGGTTGGTAAAAATCCCCAGATCAAAGGCTATCCCATCGACCCGTCGCTGTTCGAGGGCATGAGACGACACTTCCAGAATAAGGGTGTCGGCGCCAGCGGCCTTGAAACGTGCCGCCAGACCGAGAAGATCGAGGGATTCGGGGGTCGTATGGCTGGACTCCAGGACCATCTCCCCAAACCGGTAATTGACCGTACCGATCACGGCGGGCCGGCGACCGGCACTGCTGAGAAGGGATTCCAACAGGTAACTGACCGTGGTTTTTCCGTTGGTGCCGGTAACGCCGATCACCAGCATATCGACCGTGGGGTCGTCATAGAAACAGGCGGCGGCCAGGGCCAGCGCCTGGCGGGCATCATCGACCAGAATTCCTGTGACCTGCGGCGGCAAGGGCCGTTCAACTTCGTAGACCACAGCCTGGGCGCCGCGCTTTACGGCATCGTCGATAAACCGGTGGCCATCGACGGCTGAACCGCGCAAAGCAAAGAAAACACTACCGGGCACAACCTGACGGGAATCGTACTGAAGTGCGGAAATTATAGCGTTCGAAGAGCCGACAACGGCGCGCGGAGTCAGCTTTTGAACCAGAGTGGCGATGGTCATGGATTCGGCCATTTTCATGTTCCCGCCTTGAAAAGTCAAAAAATATTTTCAGGCCGGCGGTGCCAGCCTTACCCACACTTCGCTGCCGTACTCGATCGGCCGTTGGGGCTCGGGATGTTGCTCTACCACCCGGCCATTCCCTTTGAGCTTGATGTTAAGACCGACCCGCTCCATGGTCTGCAGCACCTGACGACTGCTCATGCCGACACAATCAGGCATGGTCAGCGCGGCACCTTCCTTTCTCAACCTCGCTAAAGGTGGCAGCGGTTCCGGCTCTTCGAAAACGACCTCCGGCAACACCACGGGGCCCAAAGGTTCGGTAGGCGATATCTGCAAATAGCGCATCGACTGTTCTGCGATGCGGGAGAAAACCGGGGCCGCCACCTGTCCACCGTAGGTTCTCCCTTCCGGTTCATCGATCACCACCAGGATCACCAGACGGGGATTCTCTGCCGGCAAAAATCCGACAAAAGAAGCGACCAGCTTATCTACCGAATAACCACGGGTTACCGGATCGACCTTCTGGGCGGTACCGGTTTTGCCCGCTACGGAAAAACCCGGGACCTGCGCCAAGGCGCCGCCGCCATCCACCGCAACGACCTGCTCCATCATCTCCCGAACCTGGCGGGTGACCGCTTCCGACACCACCCGGTGCAAGGTTCGGGGCTTGCGCATCTCTACCAGAGCCCCTTCCCTATCGACCACCCGCTCCACCAGATCAGCTTCCACCCGCAGGCCGCCATTGGCGATCACTGCCGTGGCCCGGGCCAGCTGCAAAGCGGTAACGGACAATCCCTGCCCAAACGAAATAGCCGCCAGATCCGCTTCGAACCACCGGTCGGGGCTGCGCAACAGACCACTTGACTCACCGGGGAAGTCGATGCCGGACTCGGTGCCGAACCCAAATTTTTGCAAATAATCGTAGTAGCGATCCCGCTCCAGTTTCTTGCCGATTTTAGCCATGCCGATATTGGAACTGTGCTTGATGACCTCGGTCACGGTAAGTTTTTGGTGCTTTTTGGTATCACGAATCGTTTGCCCACCAACTCGATAGACCCCGTTCTCACAATCGATGGTGTCCTTCGGCGTGACCAGTCCCTCATTGAGAGCTGCCGCCACCAGAAAAGGCTTCATGGTCGAGCCCGGCTCAAAGGCGTCGCAAATGGCCCGGTTACGCCAGTGGCTCGGTCGGCTGTAGCGAAAGGCGTTGGGATTGTAATCCGGCTGGCTGGCCATGGCCAGCACCTCTCCCGTTGTCGGATCCAGGACCACAACCGTGCCGGCTTTGGCCCGAGCGCTGCGGACCCCCTCCGCCAATTCCTTTTCGGCGATATACTGCAGATTTTTGTCGATGGTCAGCCACAGACTATGGCCTGGTTTGCCACCCTGGACCGAAGCATCCCGATCACCCAAACCAAGACTTTTGCCTTTGCCGTCCTTTTCAATGACCAGAAAGCCCCGTTCGCCGAGCATCAAAGAATCGTATTGTAATTCAAGCCCCTCGAGACCTTTGGGATCCAACCCCGTAAATCCGATGACCTGAGCCCCCAGCTGCGAGTTCGGATAGAAACGTCGGTGTTCCCTGGTAAAACCGATTCCCTTCAGATTCAGAGCCCGCAGATTCTCGCTTTCACGGGGGGAAATCTGCCGCTTTACCCAGAAAAAACGCCGATCACTTTTCAAGTTTTTCAGCAGCCTCTGCTCGGGCAGAGTCAAAACCCGGGCCAAGGCTCTGGTCGTGCCGGGCACGTCTTCGATGCGATAGGGCTCGGCATAAACCGAATCGACTGCGGTACTTAGCGCCAGCTCCTGGCCGTTACGATCGTAAATCGTTCCGCGCTGACTCGGAAGCTGAATGATTCTCTGATACTGGCGCTGAGCCCGCTTCTCAAACAGCTCATGATCGAGGACCTGCAGGCTTAAAGCCCGGTAGCCGATCAGGCCGAAGGCCAGAACAAAGCCGATCCCTATCAATTTGATTCGCACCGAGTGCCAGCGTGAAGAATTCATTTCCTGACGTATACCACCTGTTCCGGGGTCGGATATCGCAACGAAAGGCGCTTTTTAGCCACATCTTCTATTCGCCCGGGATGACGCAGGCTGGCCGCTTCCAGGCGCAGGGAGCGAACCTCGCGGTGCACTTCCCGGAGTCGCGTTTCTGTCTTGGAGATATCATATTGCAAAGTGATCAATTGCAAACGGGACCAGACGAAGAACAGGGAAACAAGCAGCAGGATGGCTAAAAAAACAAAGACCCGCAACAGTCTCGGCGATGGCAGCATCATCAGATTGATCTTGGGCATCGGCCGTACAATAGTATGTGCCACAGCAGTCCTCCTTACATACGAAAACGAACAAAACAGACCGGATCTTACCGGCACGGACATCGCACAACCCTGCAGCCCGTCGAAATCATTCCAGACAGCGCCGCGCGGCCCGCAACACCGCACTGCGGGAACGGGGGTTGCTCTGCACCTCGGCTTCGCCGGCTCGTAATCCCTTGCGCGTCAACACTTCGAGCCGCGGGCGATGGTTGCACACACACTGGGGAAGCCTGGGGGGGCAGATGCAAGCTTGCGATTCGGCGCGGAAAAAACGCTTGACCAGTCTGTCTTCCAGAGAATGAAAACTGATGACGGCCAGCCTTCCGCCGGGCCGCAGGCTATCAACAGCTCTTTCCAGACCTCGCGACACATGCTCCAACTCGCCATTGACTTCGATACGCAGCGCCTGAAAAACCCGGGTCGCCGGATGAATCCGCACCGGGCCCCGCCCTCTTGGAACACAAGCCTGCACCAGCTCGGCGAGCTGCCCGGTTGTAGCCAGAGGCCTTTCGATCCGAATTTCGCCAATCCGCCGGGCAATACGTCGAGCATAGCGCTCTTCCCCATACTCGTGGAAAATTCGGGACAGGTCGTCAACGGCGTACTGTTGCAGGATATCTGCGGCGGTCAGACCGCAACTACGATCCATGCGCATATCGAGGGGGGCGTCGACCTGAAAAGAAAACCCTCGCTGACCGGCGTCGAGCTGATAGGAAGAGACGCCAAGGTCGAGCAGCATGCCGTCGATGCCTTCGATGCCAAGCTCCTCAAGCACTCGATCGATCTCGCTGAAATTATTGTGGCACAGGGTTACCCGGTCGCAGTAGGGTTGCAAAATTCGAGAAGCCGCCTGCAGCGCCTCTTGATCCCGATCCAGGCCGATCAAACGGCCATCGGGTGCCGTAGCTTCAAGAATCAGCCGGGCATGTCCGCCGCCGCCCAAAGTGCCGTCGACAAACAACTCCCCCGGCTGGGGGGCAAGGCAGGTCAATACTTGCTCTGGCATGACCGATCGATGCTGAAATTCCTGTCCTCCAGCCATATCAGAATCCCAAATCGTAAAGGGTCTGTGGATCCTCGTTGACCATGGCTTCGGCGGCCCGCATCATCTCTTCATGCATACTGCGGTTCCAGATCTGGATTTTATTAAAAGAACCGACCACGACAATCTCCCGCACTTCTTCCAGACCGGCATATTCGCGTAAAGGCTTGCTGATCTGAATTCGACCTTGCTTGTCAAAACTGCAGGCGATGGCAGGAGTCAACAGAGAAAGATTGATCGCTTCACGCATGGGGCCGGCAGGCATTTTATTGACATTGTCGACGATACGCTGCCATTCGGGCACAGGATAGGCTACCAGCCCGCCCTTTTGCTGAGTGACGACCAACTGCTCGTCCTCGTAGGCCTCGGCCAACACCTCGCGGAACTTGGCCGGAATGCTGGCCCTGCCCTTGGTATCGATGGCGTTGTTGTGTACCCCCTGAAAGGTCATCCTTACCCCGGCATGGCATTTTTTGACACATTTCCCCACTTATTGGTCAAAACTATAACGAGCGGACCCGGCACTGTCAAGCTGATTTTTATGATCTTTTAAGAACTTAGCTCATCGAAACAGCAAAGCGCCCCCCCGTTCGAAGGACGCTTTCAAAAAGCAAAAAAAAGGGCGACTCACTTGACTTGAGAGAAATTCAGCCAGCAACTGAAGAGTCTATTAATTTCGGTGGCCTATGACAACCCGCGCCAGAAACCTGGTACCGAGAAATTCAAAGGTAAAGCAGAATTTTGTTCTGATACAGGTTTAATGGCGTTAGCCAAACCAGGGATTATCCGGTGAAAAATTCTCAAATTTACAGCGAAGATCGATGGCGTTCTTCGTTGTAATCACCTTACGGATCTTAAACTCCACCAATCGCTCGGCTCCCGGGAAGAAAGCCGCCCGTTTCTCGTCCCAGAGGATCTCTGCGGTTCCGGACAGCTGCAGCGTATTGCCCTGCTCGAAGTCAACAAAAAGCAGACCGGCGTCAGGGTTTTCGATGAGGTTGCCCAAGGTGTTAAACATGCCGTTTCCGTTATATTCGGGCCAAATAATCGTTCCGTCGTCAACAACCCGGATGAATCCTGGGAATCCGCCACGATGGGAGATATCAGCGCCGCCCAGGGGATGAAAACTGGCGACAAAAAAGGTATCGGCATTGCTGATCCATTTTTGCAGCTCTTCGTCGAGGGCGGCTGCCTGTTGTACAGTGCGAGGGGGCGAAGCATCATCCTTATTAAATTCACAGGTGCGAGCCTGGATGTATCGCGGACAATTGGAATACACCTGCCGGGTCCGGATGGAAAAACCATCAGCTCCTTCGATCACCCTGCCGTTCAGCCGCAAGCGGCGGCGGGTGGAAAAATCAATCATCAAAAGACCCACCTCGTGAGCATCCCGAAGACTTTCAGTTATGGGATCGGCGCGGTCCGGCACTGCATGGATCTGCAGAGTCTGTTCGTCCATGACTTCCACGAATCCGGGCGGACCGCTGACGATGGATGCCCATACCAGGCCGATCTCGTCGACCGATCCCAGGGTCACCAGGGATTGACTCTGTATGAAATCGACGAAAACATGAGCAATAACCGGATAAATTGTGCGGCCGATTCTGTTGGCCACTTCGATGGCGCCAACTCTCTTCTGCACCTTAAGTTCACCGGAATGATAGGTTGTGTTCATGATGTCACGATCCCCTTTTGGTTATTGTCAAACGATCCGGGAACATTTTTCAGGTCGCCCGACAAATCCGGGTTGAAGGCATGGTCATAACTCCCGCCAGGGCCTCGATATGTTTTATTGGGGTGGTGCCACCGAACCGGTGTAGAACACTTCACACTCTCCACCCGGAAAGAGGTCTCTTCCCATCTGGTAGAGCTTCCGTACCGGCCCGGCCAGAGTCTTAAGGAAACTTGGGGGCTCCACCACCGGATCCTGGAAACCTCCCTGGATGCTTTGCCGTACCTTGGTGCAGCCTTCGGCGTCGATCAAGGCCACGGTCAGGTTATCGAAGCGCTGGTGAACAAAATCCAGTCCTCCCTGTAGAGCGATCCGGTTTTGGTTCGTCGCCATGGCCACGTCCTGGGCCCGTGCCACGCCTCCCTCGACCTTCCAGTCGGAAACAAGGATTCGGATCTCGCTGTGGCCCTCCGATCCCTGAAAGATACTGGCAAAGTCATGCCCTTTCGTGACCACCAGCCCCAATGGTCCGGCAAAGAAGACGGCGCCCACGTCTACCAGGTCGAAGTTCTGACTGGACTCAAACTGGGCGAGTTCCTGATCGAGATCGCGGCCATTGAGCCTGAAATTCTTACCCCGCAGCGAGATCTGCCCCGCCAAGGTTTGCTGCAACTGGTTCACTGTCTTGCCCTGCATCGACAGGTTCGCAGAGAAATCCATAGATCCTTCGGCGACGGTCTGCGGCGAAAGGACTTTAAAGAACTCTTCGATGCGAAACTGAGGCAGAGCGTATCGGATCTCATAAAAAGGGCTGGTGTCCGAAAAGTCCGCCCGGATAGTTCCTGAACTTTGCGCGCCGAAGATATCCATTGTGACCGGCTGGAGATCAACAACCCCGTTTTTGCCCTCGGCGGAAACTTTCAAGTCGGACACCCTGAAGCTATTTTTGCGGACTTCCTCGCAGGCAAGTTGAGCCGAGAGAGAAAGATTTTTCAAAAGTTCCGAACGTTTCCCACTGGCCAGCCGCAGCGGGTCGATCTGCAGGCTGCAGCCCCGGGCTTCGAATTCCTCTCCGGATACATTGTCCAGGAAACGAACAGTCCCGTTCGAAACAGAAATTTTCGGTACCTCTAAAGGGGGCGCCGAATCGCCGGCCGGTTCGACTTTTTCGATATTGAAATGGCCGTCATGATCCCGCTCGAGGGAGATGCGGGGATGTTTCAGGGCGATCGACCCGAATCGGACTTCTTTTTTGAGCAAAGGCAGAAGATAAATCCTGATCCTGGCCTCCTGTACGGTGGCCACTTCAGCCCCCTGTTTCCCGATCTGCACCTTTTCCATAGTGAGGTACAGGCCCGGGAACAGGTCGATTGCCAGTCGGCCGTCAACCTTGACTTCCATCCCCAATGCTTGCGAAGCGGCCGCTTCCAATCGCGGCCTGTAAACATCAGCGTCCACAAAAAAAACCAGGGCCACGGCCACGCAGACCAGGAGAACGATCAACCCGCCGGCGACCATAACAGAGACTTTAAGGGTTTTGGACATGGATTTAATCCTTTCTCAAACAGCCTGCACGCTGCCCGCCGGGAAGTTCCTCAGCCCCTCATCCGTTCAATAGTAGATCAAAAAACCAGCAATTCAATAAAGCGCTTTTATCCCCTTACAAAGGCCAGTCCTGCACAAACATCGCTTCCTTGATGTCTGAAACTCGCGTAGTATAGTAAGATATTTTCTCAGAACAGGAACCTTTACGCCGAGAATGGATAAGTTTCGGATGGCTCCTCTTTTCTGCAGGAGAAATCACCGAGAGAACTTTCGCAAACAAGCCAGGTCCAAAGCGGACCTGACCATGTTTCAGTGCGCTCACTTAATTAAAGCGAGTCTTTCATGACGACCATAAATACGGATGCCGGCACCCCCCTCCCCAAAGGGGGCCATACCCCATCACGGGAGCAGGCTGCTGCCACCGGGGAGGCCCCGCAGCCCTTGCAAAATGAAGGGGTATTCCCTGTGGTTGGCCTCGGCGCTTCCGCCGGTGGCCTGGGGGCGCTGCAGGAGTTTTTCACTCACCTGCCAAGCGACACCGGGATGGCCTTTGTGGTGATTGTACACCTGAGCAGCGACCATGAGAGCAATCTGCCCCAGTTGCTGGCCAGACATACGGAAATGCCGGTTCACTCTGCGGACGAGGTGCAAAAACTGGCGCCGAACCAGGTGTTCGTCATCTCCGCCGATCGCAACCTCACCCTCCAGGATCGAATCCTGCAACTTTCCGAACGGGAGAAATTGCCGGGGAAGTTCAAGCCGATCGACCGCTTTTTTGAATCCCTGGCAGAACAGCCGGAGGGGAGCGCCATCGGGGTTATTCTGTCTGGAACAGGTTCCGATGGCACCCACGGCATCAGGGCGATCAGGGCCGAAGGCGGCATCACTTTTGCCCAGACCGAAGAGAGCGCCCAGTTTGCAGAAATGCCGCGCAATGCCGCCTTGTCGGGTAGCGTTGACTTCGTGCTGCCCCCTGCGGATATCGCCCGGCAACTCGGCGAAGGGATCCAGTTTCCCCATTTGCCCCCTGCTGCTGCCAGCGAAGAAAGCACTGCGGCAGACTGGAAAGAGATTCACCGGCTGTTAAAAACCCAGGGGGGGGATTTTTCTCAATACAAACCGGGTACGCTCCGGCGCAGAATTGCCCGCCGGATGTCGATCCACCAGACTGGGGGGCTGAGCGAATACCTGGCCTTTATAAAAAAGCATCCCGAGGAACTGATCGCATTGCGTGAAGACCTGCTGATCAAGGTGACGGAGTTTTTCCGAGACGCCGAGGCCTTCGAATCCCTGGAGGAGAAGGTATTTCCGAAGATCCTGGCGCACAAGGAAGACGATGAGCCAATCCGGGTCTGGGTCCCGGGCTGCGCCAGTGGCGAAGAAGTCTATTCCCTGGCGATGGCCCTGACCGAGTTTCAAGGGCAAAACGAGTCCCATTGCCAGATCCAGATCTTCGGCACCGATGTCAGCGAAGAAGCTATTGAGAAGGCGCGCCAAGGCAGCTATGCCCCGGGGCAGCTCTCCGGGGTTTCTCAAGAGCGTCTGGGAAAGTTTTTCCTCCCCGCCGCCGGCGGTTTCAAAGTCAGGAAACAGCTACGGGAAATATGTATTTTTGCCCGCCAGGACTTCATCAGCGATCCGCCTTTTTCACGTCTTGATCTGATCAGTTGCCGCAACGTCCTGATATATTTCAACGCTTCTTTGCAGAAAAAAGTGTTTCCTCTGTTTCATTACGCCCTCAATCCTGACGGCTTTCTGGTGCTTGGCTCAGCGGAAAGTATCAGCCAGGCCGGAAACCTGTTCTCCGCCGTCGATGAAAAGAACCGAATCTTCGTCAAAAAAAAGACCGCGCAGCGTGAAACCTTCACCTCCTGGACCTACCATCAGACCCAGCAGCCCTCCACTCACAAAAAGGTCCGGTCCTTTGACTATCGACAGAGAAAAACCGACGAACAGAAACTGCTGCAGGAGGTCGATCGTTTCTTGCTGCGGCGGCTCGATCCGGCTGCGGTACTGGTTGACAGCGAACTGAATATCGTTCTGTTCCGCGGCAACACCGCCCCTTTCATCGATCCCCAGCCGGGCAAAGCGACCCTGAACTTGTTGAGAATCACCCGGGATACGTTACAGCTGGACTTGCAAACCCTGCTTCGAAAAACCAAAGAACAGGGGGCTCCACAGTCCCAGGAACACCTGTACCGGGAAGCCGACCGGGAATGCAGCCTCACCCTGGAAGCAAGCCCGTTGCATCTGGACCAGGAGCAGTACTTTTTAATCCGGTTTATCCCGGCGCCGGCCCAGCCGTACAAACCCGATGCAACCGCCGATCCCGACAAGGACAGAGAGGAGACTCTCGGGCAGGAAAATCAACGGCTTAAAAAGGAGCTGGCGACCTGCCTGGAATTAATCCAGCAGATCCGCGAAGACAAGGAAGAAGCTCTGGAGGATCTGACCTCCTCAAACGAAGAGGTCCTTTCCAGCAACGAGGAGTTGCAGAGTATCAACGAGGAGCTTGAAACCTCCAAGGAAGAGCTGGAATCGAGCGTTGAAGAACTCAATACGGTGAATCAGGAACTCCAGGGACGGAACGAGGAGCTGAAACATTCCCAAAGCGACCTGTACACCATCATCCAGAGCGTCCAGATTCCGTTTCTGATCCTCAACCAGGACCTGACCATCCGCCGGATCTGCCCGGACTCGAAGAGAACTCTGCATATCTCCGCCGATGATGTCGGACGCAAGGTGACCGAACTCAAATTAAGCTTTGAGCTGCCGGACCTTGAAGATACCCTGATCAAGGTGCTTCGGTCCGGACGGGGCGAGGAACTCGAAGTCCTTGGCCTCAACGGGCGCTGGCGCTTGCTACGCATCGCCCCTATCGAAGGCAAAGCGCCCACCAAGGGGGCGGTGCTGACCCTTTTCGACATCGACCGCCTTAAGCGCAGCATTGAAGAAACGGAAAAAGCCTACCAGTATTCCCTGAGCATCGTCGACACCATCAAGGACCCCCTGCTGGTGCTCGATGAAAACCTTCGGGTCAAGAAAGCCAACCCCGCCTTTTACCAGAAGTTTCAGGTCAACCCGAAACAGACGGAAGGAAAAAAAATCTTCTCTTTGGGCGCGGGGCAGTGGGATCTGCCCGAGTTGCGCAGTCTGCTCTCGGAAATTTTGCCGCAAAGTATGCAGATGGACAATTTCCAGGTGCAATTCGACTTTCCCCATCTCGGACCACGAACCGTGCTGCTGTCCGCGCGCAGGATGAAAGCCACCTTCTCCCCCCATGAAGCGATTCTGCTGGGGGTTACCGACGTCACAGAGCAAAAGAAGATTGAGGACTACCTGCGCCGGGCCAAACAGGCCGCCGAAGAGACCAGTCGGGCAAAATCCGAGTTTCTTGCCAATGTCAGTCACGAGATCCGCACTCCCATGACGGTGATCATTGGCGCCCTGCACTTTTTAGAAGAAGCCGCTCTCGAACCCGAGCAGCAGCGTTTTACCGAAATGGCCTCACGCTCGGCCCAGAATCTGCTCGATCTGCTGGATGATCTGCTCGATTTTTCAAAAATCGAAGTCGACAAAATCAAGATTCATTCCGAGCCTTTCGACCTTTGGCAAAACGTGGAGGATGCCGTCGACATCCTCAAGCTGGAAGCAGAGAAGAAGGGGCTGGGCTTCTCCTGGCATATCGCCGAGGAGGTGCCTTCAACTGTCCTCGGCGACCGCAAGCGGCTACGACAGGTATTGGTCAATCTGGTCGGCAACGCTCTCAAGTTCACCGAGATGGGGAATATCCACATCGCGGTGAAGACCTCCGGCACGGCCTCGCCAGAGGGCACGCCCGCACTGCTGTTTTCCATTCAGGATACCGGGATAGGAATTTCGGACGATGATATTTCGCAGCTTTTTCAGAATTTTACCCAACTCGACAGCTCCAGGACCCGCCAGTACGGAGGGACCGGGCTTGGCCTCTCAATCTGCCGAGGGCTGGTCGAACGCATGGGCGGTAAAATCTGGGTGGAAAGCCATCCCGGAGAAGGCAGCACATTCTACTTCACCCTGCCCCTGAAGGCACCTGACAGCCTGCCTGAAGAGACCGGTGAAGAGGAAGAACCTCTGACACCTGTCGCAAAAATCTCCACCGATGCCGGAACCATGCCGGCGAAAATCCTGCTGAGCGAAGATGATTGCTCTATCCGGGAACTGGTGGGCCTGATGCTGAAGACCTGGGGTTGGGAGGTGATTTTTGCCGAGAACGGCTTCGAGGCTCTGGAAAAACACCGGTCCGAAAGCCCCGATCTGGTTCTTATGGATCTGCAGATGCCGGTGATGGATGGCCTGCAGGCGGTCCGGGAGATACGGGAACGAGAGGCCGGGAAAAATCGACGGGTCCCGATTATCGGCGTTACAGCCCATGCCCGCCGGCAGGACCGGGAGCAATGCCTGGAGGCTGGGATGGACGACGTTCTGACAAAACCCATCGACCTGGAAAAAATGCAAAGCCTGATCCGGGGCTATCTGGAAAACTGAACCACCCCTCCTTGGTGACGATTTTCAGACAGGCAACAGCCTCTTCGGTTCGACAAAATTCGATCGGGTTTCATTGACTATCGGGGGAGCTGATCCCCTCATGGATCTTGTCCTGTGCCTCCTCCCGGTCGTCCGAGTCGGCTTCGGGTTCCTTCTGCTGATGTTGTTCCTCGGGCTCAAAACTCAGAGCGACGAGAATCGGTAAGTGATCGGACCCGAAGGCCGGCAGAACCTTCAACTCGGCGAGTCTGAAATGATCCGAATGAAAGACATGGTCGAGGGGCCAGCGCAGCACAGGGTACTTCGCATGAAAGGTGCTGAAGCGTCCGCGCCCGATACGAGGATCGAGAAGCCCGCTGATTTTTTGAAAGAGGCGCGTGGTGTTGGACCAGGCAACGTCGTTAAGATCCCCGGCGATGATCACGGGACGCCGAAGATCCCGCACGGCGCGGCCGGCCAGGAGCAGTTCGGCATCGCGGGGGATCGACGAGTCGCTCTGCCCAGGGGTGGGAGGCTCGGGATGCAGCCCCCAGAACTCGAGGCGATCTCCCGAAGAGAGACGGAACTGTGTCCGAAACGAAGGGACATCCTCCCGGATCAGAAAGTGGATTTCGCCGTCGGTAAATTCAAGGCGGGAATACAGGGCCATACCATAGGTATTGTCCTGCGGCTGCTTGAGAGTATGGGGAAACTCTTTCTCCAAGGCGCGCAGACTTTCTTCCCACCACCGGTCGGGCTCAAGGACGAGAACAATATCGGGCTTCTGTTCGGCTATGATCTTGCGAAGACCGTCAGCGTTACGGTTGCTCATCAGCACGTTGGCCACCAGCAGCCGCAAAATCTGTTTGGTATCGCCCCGGGAGCTCGCGCGGACCTCCTGTTTGGCAAAGACGGTATAGGGGAAGATGCGCCACCCCTGGTAAAGGAGAGAGGCCGACAAAAGGATGGGGAAAATAATTGCCGCGCTCAGGCGAAAGGGAAAGACGAAATAAAACGCAAGTACCACGGCACCGAGGAAAAGCATCTGGACCCGGGGAAAATCAAAAACCCGCACCCACCACTCCTCTGCACGCAGCAGGGGCAGAGCGGTCGCCACAATGACCACCACACCCAGAAAAAAAAGAATCGCCTTGCCGATGAATTGGAACATGGGAAGACCTCAAAAACAGGAGGTTATGCTTCATTCTACCGTATTCCTGGCGCTGCGACAGGACAACGAACCGAAAAATCCTACCGGCATTGAAAACTGGTTTGCAGATGATATCTTTGGTTGGGCACAGTGCTAGAAGGACAGGTTGAGGAGACATAGAAACAAGGGAGCTCGACCATAAATACAGATTCGGAAGTGACCAGCGTGGAGCAACTCATCCAGCGAATGGGCGATGCCTCGCAGAAGGATGGGCGGGTCTCTCTGGAGGCGATTCTCAAGGTTGTGGGACGCCGGGCCTTCGGCCCTTTCCTGCTTTTGGCAGGGCTGGTTACCCTTGCGCCGGTGGTTGGGGATATCCCCGGCGTACCAACGATGATGGGGCTGCTTGTGCTGCTGGTTGCCGGCCAACTGCTTTTGCGTCGCGAATACGTCTGGCTGCCCAAGTGGTTACTGAAGCGTTCGGTAGAAAATGAAAAATATTTAAAAGCTCTCGAGTGGCTGAAAAAACCCGCCCGCTGGATCGATCGTCTGCTGCGGCCGCGCCTCACCTACTTCACCCAGGCCGTCGGCATCTACGTCACGGCTCTCCTGTGCACCGTCATCGCCTCCGCTATGCCGGCAATGGAACTGGTTCCCTTCAGCGCCAATCTTGCCGGCGGCGCCCTGACGCTGTTTGGCCTGGCCCTGATCGCTCACGACGGCTTATTGGCCGCCTTGGGCTTCGCATCGACGGCCACAATCGTCGGCCTGGTCATTTACACCTTCCTGTAACAGCGCAGCTCCTGCGCATGAACTGTACGGCTCGGATGGTTTGACCCCATAGATAGGGGATCAAACTCATGCCCAGCAACAGCAACCAGCCTTGAGGTCCAGGGTCCTTGGTTTTCAACAGGCCGGAGAGTAGCGGAACGTATACGGCAGCCAACAAAAACCCGATGCAAAGCAGAATTGATCCGGCCAGATAGGGATTACGCACCACATCGTTGGCGAACATTCTGGACCCCGGAGTGCGCAAGTTGTATACGAACCACAACTTGCCAAATGCCAGCGTTAAAAAGGACACCGTCACGGCCCTCTGCTGCTCGAATCCCAGCAGGTACAGGGCCACGGCAAGCCCCCCGAGCACACAGCCCGATATCAGCACCGACCAACCGCCGATAGCGCTCCAGTGTTTGCCCGTCAGCACCGACTCGCTGCGCGGCCGGGGTTTTTTCTGCATGATATCCGGTTCCCCCTGCCCCATGCCCAGGGCCAGGGCCGGGAAAACATCGGTGATGACGTTCAGATACAAAATTTGCAGAGGCAGCAGAGGAATCGGGAATTCGTAAAACCCGCCGATGACGGCTGCCACCGCCACGGCGAGGACCTCGGCCACGTTCGTGCAGAGCATGAACATCACCGCTTTGCGGATATTTTCGAAAATAATGCGGCCGTAACGAACGGCCGACACAATGGAGGTAAACGCGTCGTCCAGCAGCACCATATCGGCCACCTGGCGAGCGACATCCGTGCCGCGTTGCCCCATGGCCACCCCGATATCGGCTTTCTTCAAAGCCGGCGCATCATTGACACCGTCGCCGGTCATTGCCACGGTCAGGCCCTCCGCCTGCATCAAAGTGATTAGATGCAGTTTCTGTTCAGGGCTGACCCGGGCGAAAATGTGGGTCTCCAAAACCTTGCGGCGCTCCTCATCCGTCATCTCCTGCGGATCTTTCAAATCGCGACCGTGAATGACCGGCGGGTTTTCATCATCCACCACCCCGGTCTGCCGGGCAATTGCCGCAGCCGTCGCCGGCTGATCGCCCGTGACCATGATCACCCGGATCCCGGCGGCCTGACATTCCTCGATGGCGCTGCGCACATCACCGCGGGCCGGGTCCAACAGGCCGTAGAGGCCCACAAACCGCAAATTCTCGTAGGGCGGCACATCGCTGCTGTCCACTTTTTTGTCCGCGGCCGCAAGCAGACGGAATCCTTTTCCAGCCATTGTCTCTGAATACGTCTGCCATTGATCCCGGGTCGCCTGATCCATCTCCCCATCGGCGTCCCCATCGGACTGAGCCAGATGTGTGCACGCTTCCAAAACCCTGGCCGGGGCACCTTTAACCGCCACCTCAAACCCGTTTTCAGCTTCATGAAAAGTGGCCATCATCATCTGTTCCGAATCAAAGGGCACTTCGCGCGCTTCGGGTTTTTGGGACAATAGTTCGTCCCGTTCCAGCCGCAGAATCAGGCCGGCTCTCAGCAGCGCTGTTTCCGTTGGATCCCCCTGCTCCTCATCCGATTCCAGTTCCTGGCCATCGGCATTCAGCGAAGCATTGTTGCACAACACCCCGATCTCAAGGGCGCGACGCAGCAGGGGATGCTCCCCACCGCTGCCGGGTCCTTCGACCTGCTTGGTTTCGTTATCGAACAGGAAGTCGCCGGCCGGAGTGCTGACCTGGCGCAAGGTCATCCTGTTTTCGGTCAAGGTGCCGGTTTTGTCGGTAAAGATTACCCGCGTGGCCCCTAAAGTTTCCACCGCCGTGAGTTTGTTGACAAGGGCGTTGCGCCGGGCCATCAGGTGCATTCCCCGGGCCAGAGCGATGGTAGCCACGATGGGCAACCCCTCAGGAATGGCGGCCACCCCCAAAGCGATCGCGGTCTCGATCATTTTTTGTGGATCCTGCCCCACCCATAAACCGATGGCGGCGATAATTACGGCGATGCCGATCGTGATCCAGGCCAGACGCCGCCCTAGCTGATCAAGTCTTTTCTGCAGCGGGGTGATTTCCTTTTCGGCCGTTTCAGCCAATTCGGAAATCCGGCCCAGTTCGGTCTCCATCCCGGTGCCGACCACCAATCCCTGCCCCGATCCTTCGGTGATCGTGGTCCCCCGGTAAAGCATGCCAATGCGTTCCGCCAGAACCGCCTCGGCAGCCACCGGCTCCGTGTGTTTGTACACCGCCACGCTTTCTCCGGTAAGGGCGGATTCGTTGACGCGCAAACTGTTGGATTCGATCAGGCGGATATCGGCCGGGGCCAAGTCGCCGCTTTCGAGTATCACGACGTCGCCTGGAACCAGTTCCTCCGCGTCGACTTCCAAATCCTGGCCCCCGCGGCGCACCCGGACTTTGTCTGCGCCCATTTCGCGTAGTGCCTCCATGGAGCGCACGGCCTTCCATTCGGTAACAAAGCCAATGCCGGCATTCAACAACAGCACGGCGGCAATAGCGATGCCCTCAGCCCAATGCTGAAAGGTAACCGCTACGGCGCCGGCGATCACCAGTACGATGATGACCATGCTTTTGAACTGTTCGATAAGAATTTTCCGGACACTGCGCCGTTTCGCCTCGCGCAGCTTGTTCGGCCCATACCGCTTCAGGCGTTCCTGTACCTGCTCCGGGGTCAATCCCTGCGCGGGATCACTCTTCAAATCTTTTTGGACCTGATCGATATTTTGGGCGTGATAGGGGGGCACGCTGCGGCTTTCGGTTTTTTCCATAGCTCTTTTCACATACAAAAATTTTTGAAAGAGGCAGGAAAAGCCCACCAAGATCCATTGGTGGGCTTTTCCTGATTTATAAACGATAAATTAAATGAATATTGAAGAAGTCAGCCGCCTTTCACGCCTTTGGCAATGCGATCGCCGACCTCCTGGTCGATATTGCGCCAGTATTCGAAAGCACGTTCCAGCACGGGGTCGGTTACGCCACCCTTGAGATGGCCAACAACATTGGCCACCAGGCGATCCCGTTGCGCATCGTTCATTACCTCGCGCACCAGGGTGCCGGGCTGCCCCCAGTCATCATCGTCCTTGCGCTTGCTGTAGGCGGCGCGGACAAACTCGCCGCTGGCACTCCAGACGGCCTGTTCGGGGTAGCGCTCGGGGTCAGCCTCGGGTCCGCCCTTGGAGTTGGGCGCATAAACCGGATCGGAGACGTTCATCATCCGCATCGCACCGCCCTTGCTGTAGCTGTGCACAGGAGTTTTCGGCCGGTTGACCGGAATCTGCTTGTAGTTGACTCCCAGACGCGCCCGGTGGGCGTCGGCGTAGGAAAGCAGGCGGGCGAGCAGCATCTTGTCCGGGCTGGGACCGATCCCGGCCACAAAGCTGTTCGGCTCGAAGGCGGCCTGCTCGATTTCGGTATGGAAGTCGGCGGGATTACGATTCAGGGTCAGCCGGCCGACCTCCTGTGGCGGGTAGTCACTATGAGGCCAGACCTTGGTCAGGTCAAAAGGGTTGAAACGATAGGCTTCGGCCTCGGCAAAGGGCATGATCTGTACCTTCAGAGTCCAACTCGGGTGGTCGCCGCGTTTGATCGCCTCGGCCAGATCGCGGCGGTGGTAGTCGGCATCCGCACCGGCGATGCGGTCGGCCTCCTCCTGAGTCAGAAAATCGATGCCCTGGTCGGTCTTGAAGTGGTATTTCACCCAGAAGCGCTCGCCTTGGGCGTTGATCCACATATAGGTGTGGCTGGTATAGCCGTTCATATGGCGATAGCTCTTGGGGACCCCGCGATCACTCATCAGGATGGTGACCTGATGGGCGGTTTCCGGCGACAGGGTCCAGAAATCCCACTGCATGTCGTTGTCGCGCAGGCCGTTATCGGCACGGCGTTTCTGTGAATGAATGAAGTGCTGAAACTTCATGGGGTCACGGACAAAAAACACCGGCGTATTGTTCCCCACCATGTCGTAATTGCCCTCAGTGGTGTAGAACTTGAGCGCAAAACCGCGCACGTCCCGCCAGGTGTCGGGGCTGCCGGACTCGCCGGCCACTGTGGAAAACCGGGCCAGCACCTCTGTTTTGGTACCCGGCTGGAACAGGGCCGCCTTGGTGTAGGCGCTGACGTCCTTGGTCACCTCGAACTGTCCGAAGGCCCCCGAGCCTTTGGCATGGGGCTGACGATCCGGAATCATCTCCCGGTTGAAGTTGGCCATCTGTTCCATGAGGTAGTGGTCTTGCATAAGAATCGGGCCATCGGGTCCCACAGTAAGCGAGAACTCGTCGCTGGCTACGGGAATTCCCGCATCGTTGGTTGTGGGTTTACGGTCGTCTTTTGCCATGGCTTCATCTCCTTTCGATTTATCTTTGGTTGCTGGTGCGGCGATGCGCTTTTCGTCAGTCTATTCAAAGTGATTTTCTAAAAACCTGCCCAAAAGCCATTCCATAATCGTACAGACATCAATGTTAACAAAAAACCGGGCATTGTCGATGCGCCAGGATCGAACCGCCCCCGTTTCCTGGCGACGCCGGATTCATGTCGGGTACGGAGCTGAGGTGGTAGTTTTCTAATCTGATGGAACGCGATTATTGAAAATAAAAGGCCGTCTCATTGAGTATTCTGAACTGTTTGAATGTAACTTTATCCAAACCTGTTAGACTTCGTTGGGTAACAATACAGAAAGGATTAAGACCATGGCTTTGGCTGCTCATAGCTCTCTCATGACAACCGGTATCCCCGGCCTGGACGAAGTTCTGCACGGCGGTCTGGAGCCGGGACACGTCTACCTGGTGGAAGGGGATCCCGGAGCGGGAAAAACCACTTTAGCCCTTCGGTTCCTGCTGGAAGGAGCCCAACAGGGTGAATCAGTTCTCCATCTCAGCATGTCGGAAACGGTGAATGAACTGGAAGGCACCGTTGCGTCCCATGGCTGGCCGCTGGAGGGGTTGACCCTTGTCGAACTGAACCTCTCCGAAGCGGACATAGACGCCGGGGAACAGTACACCATGTTTCACTCTTCCGAGGTCGAGCTGAGCGCCCTTATCGGACGGATTCTTGCGGAGGTCGACCGCACGGGAGCCCGGCGACTGGTAATCGACTCTTTGGCGGAATTGCGGCTGGTAGCGCAGAATCCCTTGTGGTATCGCCGCCAGGTTCTGGCCCTTAAGCAGCATTTTACCGCCCTGGGATGCACGGCTCTGCTGCTGGATGAGACGGCCGGCGGGACCTCGGGTTTCAACGTGCAGACCATTGTCCACGGCGTTCTGTCGCTGGGGCAGATGTTGCCGGAATTCGGCGGCGACCGACGCCGTCTACGGGTACAGAAAATGCGCGGCCGGACCTATCAGGGGGGGTATCACGATTACCTGATCGCCCGAGGCGGAATGCAGGTCTTCCCCCGGATGATCGCCCTAGAACATGGCCAGGATTTCGATAGAGAGGCGGTCAAAAGCGGGCTGCCGGAACTCGACACTCTGCTTGGTGGAGGCCTCGACCAGGGGACCAGCACCCTGCTGACAGGCCCCGCCGGTACGGGGAAATCAGCCCTGGCCTCTCTGTATGCACTCACCGCCGCCGGGCGGGGAGAAAAAACCGTCTTTTTCCATTTTGACGAAAGCCGGGAGAACTTCCTCATCCGCTCCCGGGGGCTGGGGATGGACCTGTCACCCTTTCTGGAATCGGGACACATCTTCTCCCAGCAGATCGATCCGGCCGAACTATCCCCGGGAGAATTTGCCACCGCAGTCCGCAGGGCCGTGGAGCAGGACGGCGTCCGGCTGGTAGTCATCGACAGCCTCAACGGCTACCTGCAGGCCATGCCTGAGGAGCGTTTTCTGGTGGTTCAACTCCACGAGCTGCTGAGCTATCTGGCGCAAATGGGGGTCACCTCTTTGTTGATTACGGCCCAGCACGGGCTGGTGGGGGCGAGCACCTCTACACCGGTGGACGCAAGCTATCTTGTCGACAATATCATTTTGCTGCGCTATTTCGAGGCTCACGGCGAAGTTCGCCAGGCGATCTCGGTGATGAAAAAACGCACCGGCTCTCACGAACGAACCATCCGTGAGATGAAAATCGCCTCCGGGGGAATCCGCATCGGANNGGGGGGCAATCCGACCTTTCAAGGGAGCACCGAACCTTTACGGAGCGCAAGTGATGACTGAGCTGACCTCCACTACCGATCCGGAGCAGCGGCTGTTGATTGTCGCACCGACTCCCCGGGATGCCCGCCTCACCTGCGAAATTCTGCAGCGGCACCACATCAGCTGTCTGCCCTGTGACGATCTTCCGGAGCTCTGTCGACACCTTCGGGAGGGGGCCGGCGCCGTGCTCATTACCGAAGGGGCTTTTGCCGGCGAAGGCGCCAGGGAATTGCTGGATTATCTGGCCGGGCAGCCTCCCTGGTCCGACCTGCCGGTTCTATTTCTGCCCCGTCGAGGGGAGCGCTCGGCCCTCGCCGCAAGGGCGGTGGAAACGCTGGGCAATGTTCTGCTGCTGGAATGCCCCACCAAGGCTGCCATGCTGGTGAGCGCCGCCAGGTCGGCCCTGCGTGAGAGGCGTCGGCAGTATGAGACTCGCCGCCATCTGGAAATGCTCGCTGAGGCCCGAAATGCTGCCGAGGATGCCAGTCAGGCAAAAAGCGAGTTCCTGGCCAACATGAGCCATGAGATCCGCACCCCGATGACCATTTTCATGGCCGCCATCGACCACCTGCTGCAGATCGATTCCAATCCCGAACGCCGCCACCTGCTGGAAATGGCCGACCAGGCCGCCAACGGCCTGCGCTCGCTGATCGACGACATCCTCGATTCCTCCCGTATTGAGGCGCGAAAATTAGATATCTAGGAGACTCCTTTCGATCTGCGGGTCTGTCTCCGCAAGGCTGTGGAAATGTTTGCCCTGCCAGCGCGCAAGAAGAACCTGCACCTGGATCTGGAAGTGGCGGCAGAAGTCCCGGGGTTGGTCCTCGGCGACCCCGAACGATTGGCACAGGTGCTTATCAATCTGATCGGCAACGCCATCAAGTTTACTCATGAGGGGGAGGTCCATGTGCGGGTTCAGCCATCAGGGGCATCGCTGGAATTTTCTGTGATCGACACCGGAATCGGCATCCCGGAGGAAAAAAGAGGAATGCTTTTCAAGAGTTTCAGCCAGACGGATGCGTCCTTTGCCAGGCACTACGGAGGAACGGGACTGGGGCTGGCCATTTCCAAGGGGTTGGTCGAACTGATGGGCGGACAGATTTCGGTCCGGGCCCGAGAGGAGAAAGGGAGTACTTTCAGCTTTACTTTGCCCCTGAAAGCCGTGGATCAACCACCTATCCCCTCGGCCGAAACTTCGCCGCAAGATCCCGGGAAGTCGACTGCCGCAGCTCGAATTCTGCTGGCTGAGGACGATCCGCTGATCCGGGAAATGATCACTATGATGCTGGCCCAAAAAGGGGTGAAGGTCTCAATCGCCGAAACCGGTACCGAGGCGGTTGAGAAATGGGAGGTCGGCCACTTCGATCTGATTTTCATGGACCTGGAGATGCCTGAAATGAACGGCCTGGAGGCCACCCGGGCCATCCGCAACCGGGAGAATGGAAGGGGAAAACATACCTCGATCATCGGTCTGACGGGCCATGCGCTGGGGGAGGTCATCGCTGACTGCCTGAACGCGGGAATGGACCAGGTGTTAACCAAGCCCTTTCAGATGCAGGATCTTTATTCGGCGGTTCAGACCTGCATTACCGAGTAAATCCAGGTGAGCTCACGGCTATCTCGAAAAATGATTCTCCCCACAGGCCCTTGGCGACTGTGAGGAGACTGTCAGTTGATTCCCGCCGGATTTTCTTCAAGAAGGTTCTCGCCCTCCTCAGGGACTCGGGAGTTGCGGCCCTGCTCTCGCAGCTGATCGTCTTCGCTGGCAAGATTCCCCTCCGCCTCGCTGGTAACCGCTTCCGTACCGACGGCAGGCGGGGGGCTCTCTTCAGGAAATGGCTTTTCCTGCCCGGCAGGCAAGGCTTGCGCCAGGCGAACCGACACCCCTTCGGGGAAAAGAACCTCCCTGGCCTCGTCGGGCATTGAAATTTCCTGTTCCTGGAAAACCCGTTTAACCATGCGTATCAGCGAAGACTTGACCTTGAGCCCGTTGTAAGCCGCGCCGTCATACCAGAAATAAATTTTGAGGTTTACCGTGGCCGAGCCAAGTCGATCGACCAGGACCAGGGATTCCGGCTCCCCGAGCACCGCAGGGTGCCCGGTAAGAACCTCCCTGACAACCTTCTGGGCCAGTGATATCTTGTTTTCGAAGCCGATCCCCACCTCGAAGTTCTCTCGACGGTTGGGATTTGCGGTGTAGTTGCGAATGATACTTTTATAAACCGTGGCGTTGGGAATCTGCACATGGTTGCCGTCCAAATCCATCAACACCGTACCGCGGGTCGTGACCCGTTGTACGAGACCGCCATGCCCGGC
>NPIF01000668.1_pt1 | contig 23582 bp, 28 predicted proteins | sample 8637461 | NCBI WGS metagenome assembly NPIF01 (sample SAMN07420641, study PRJNA396082) | bioreactor metagenome | isolation source: sample BR12 brine-fed electro-methanogenic bioreactor BR | place: Japan: Kochi | collected 2016-12-09
CAAATCCACCCGCGCGATAGAATAGATCAGTGCTGGTGCCCTGCCCATGCCCCGACCCGAATACATGCAGCACTTCATCTTTCTTAATAGATGCCGCTATCATATTCGCCACTTGCTCGATCGTTTCCATCTGAGTTGTTTCGATGCGATCGATCATTTTCTTTACTTCATCCAGATAGGTATATCTGTTAATCATTTTTTTCCTTATCTCGTTTTATAAACAATATCCAGCCCCTACGGGGCTGGATATGTATCCGACCAATTTTCTAAACTTCAACGACTAAAAGAACAATCCGAAAATTGGTTTCAAGATCAACACCAGGAAATACCAGTCTGGATCAGCGATCATGGCTAGTTCGGGAGCAGTCGTGCTTAACATTGGGGTAACAATTGCTTGACCCAAGCCAAGCATTGCGCCAGTAAGCACACCACCAACGATAGCACCTTTGACACCGCCGGTTGAGTTCCCAAATACACCACCCACACCACCAATGAAGAACAGCATCAGGAATGGAGGAACGATGGTTGTCCACTGCAGAACGGGTCCGATGATGATCATTAAGACGAAGAAAGTGACCGTGGCTGCCAGGAAACCGAAAACAACTGCTGTGGGGGCGTGGTCAAACAGGATGGGGCAGTCGAGCGCGGGTTTGGCGTCGGGGACGACTTTCATAGCAATACCGCGGAAAGCGGGGACGATCTCACCGATGACCATGCGCACACCAAACAGCATAACGGTCATCCCCATTGCGAAGGTGAGACCCTGCATCAGTCCATCGGTCAAGACAAATGCCAACCCATCGCCGAAGGCAGCGGTGCCAGAGGTTCCGATCACAACCGCGATGATGGCGATGATGACCAGCAGACCGCCCATCATGAAGGCTGTACCAGCGGTAACATCACGTAGGAATTCCATCCATCTCGGCAGCTTGGCATTCTCGGTGTTATTCTCGGGATCGCCAACAAACTTGCCTATCAACGCCGAAAGAAATGCATTGGAGGAAGAAGTGTGACCAAGCGCAAGCTGATCATGCCCAATGATCTTGGTGACCATTGGTTGTACATACGCTGGTTGGAGAGTCCAGTACACACCACAAATTACTGAGCTCAGTCCAACGATCAAGACCTGTGAGGCATCCGGATTCACTTCCAGAAGGATAGCGGGGATCAAGAGAGCGATCCACCACATCAGGTGTCCGGTCAAGTATACATACTTGAACTTGGTGACTCTTGCCAGAAGAAGGTTGACCAGGAAACCAAAGGTCATGACCAATGCAGCGTTGCCACCTTGTGTTGCGATGAATTCATCTAACTTGGCACCACCCAGGCCGGCTGCCTGGATCCCAAATACACCTTCGAGCAGTGGTTGGAAACCAAGGATCGAGCCCACCAGGATATTGGAACCCTGCTGCAGGATCATGAAACCTACGATGGTCTTCAATGTTCCCAGTACTACTGCGCTGAAACCCTTCTTTTGAACCAACAAACCAATAAGAGCCACAATGCCTAACAATAAAGCCGGCTGGTTCACGATATTATTTGCGATCCAACTCGCAATTGAAAGAATTACGTTCATGTCATTACTCCTTATTATTTTTTTATTCTCTTATGAATTTCTTTTCTATTTCAATGCATACATTACCCTCCGTTTCTCAAAATAAGTTCTATTTTTATTTGTAAGTAATCCCATGTTGATCACAATAATCTTCAAGCGCTTTGCGGATCTCTGCTTTATCAAGGAAGTTGTTGATGGCACGCGTCTCATGATTGGAACTTTCGACAACTTCCACCAATGCCTTGGCGGTCAGCACCAGGTCACAACGAGCACCTTTTGCAGAGGCTACTTCCACATTCTCGACCAGGGCATCCAAACCCATTTCTTTCACCACATCCTCTGTCCACATTCGCAGAATAAGGCTCGTTCCCTGTCCTGCTCCGCACACCGTGACAATTCGCAACATAATGATCTCCTTAATAAAAAATGATTTGTTTTAGTCACTACATATGATGCCGAATAATTCTTCACTACTTTGCGCATCATTTAATTTCTCTATCACGCCTGGTACGGCTAATTTCTTTGCCAGTGTTGTCAATGCTCGAATGTGGTTCTGCTCATCACTGGCAGCCAATCCAAAAGCTATGGTGACGGGGTCGTTGGTCGGATGTCCAAATTCGATCGGTTCGTCCAGGGTTGTCAGAGCAATACACACTTCCTTGACACCATCTTCCGGGCGGGCATGCAGCAATGCGATGCCCGGTGCGATGACAACATAAGGACCCAATTCATCAATGATCCTTTTCATCGCACCGATATACTCTGGTTCTATCTTGTCCTGCTTCAACATCAAATTCCCCACCTGTTGAATTAGTTCATCACGATCTTTAACATTAAGTTTACAAGCGATCAAGTCAACAGAAATCACTTCATTCAAAGTTACTTCGTCAGCCATTTTATTAATCCTATTCACACCGCTCTTGCGGCTTCAAATACAGCTATCAATGGTTGTATTTCTACAAATAAAAAACTGATAAACTAGTCACCTTTTTCATTTTTAATGCGAGTCTGGTGAAGTTCAATAATATGCATCGATCGATCGATCATATGATCCAGCATGGCTCTACCTTTTTCCGCTGTCGCCACAGTGGCATCGCCGATCACACCTGATTTGCAGAATTCATCCCAGTCGATGGTTATATTTCCCATCAATTCATCTTGGGGAGGGTATTCGCTTACAGCCTTGCTCATATCCACCAGCTCAGGTTTGATGGCTAACACAGCAGATGTCTCATACTCATCAGCATGCGCGAACACCTGGTGCCAGCGAGGCGCAGTGCAGTATTTCTGCATGGCCTCCTTCAAACCCGGCAAAGCGATGTTCACCAGATGGATGCCCTCGTCTGCTACGATCATGCGCCTTTCGGCTATCTTGCAGGCACTGATCGCACCAATATGACCAACGATGAGATAGATATACTGCATCCCATGCGAAGCTAACGAACGAGATATCTCACAGATCTGCGTGGCAAAAGTATCGTCTTCTAGGCGAATGGTGCCGGGATAGCGGCGTAAGGAAAACGAAGGAGTATATTGCAGCGCTGGCAGCAACAAGAAACTGGTTTTTTTTGCGATCTCTTCCGCCATATGTTCCGCGATGATGACATCTGTACTGAATGGTAAATGCGGTCCATGCTGTTCGAGCGCACCTACGGGAAGGAGTGCAAACGGAGTTTCTTTCACAAATTCCGCGAATTGCTTCCAATTCATCTCACTGTATCTTGCCAGTTTCCCAGCCATTTATTCTCCTAACTCAGGATAAGGCTTCTTTAATAGAGCGGATCTGCTGTCGCAGCCCGTCATAATCTTCATCGCCGATGAACTCGACGAAGGATGTGCCCACAATGATCCCATCGGCACCTGTCTGCATCGCTTCTTTGGTGCGCTGCGGGTCACGGATGCCATACGCCAATATGATGGAAGCCTGTGTTCCGGTCTGGCGCACACGCTCGACCAGGTCCTTGTTCCCTGGTTTTACCGTCGGTCTGCTGCCATCCGGATCGGTCAAAGATTGCAGGATCATGAAGCCCCGACCATTCTCGCCAACATCAGGGAGAAGATCATCTCTAAACGGATGCGGCATGAAACGAATGCGATATATATCCGCTTCTTTCAATAACTGATCTAATTCTTCGATCATGGCAGGTTCCTGGTAAATGGAATCCGCCAGCAGGTGGGCATCAACATCTGCCGCTGCCAGTCCATCGACGAAATCCTTTAACCCGGCTTTCTTGAGTGCATCCGAGTAAGCCATGACCTCAAAAGGTTCATCGGGATACTTCGCCCGAATTCTCTTGATCACTTTCAAATATTTCAGAATATCCGGTTCGGAGGATAATGCGCGCGCTCCGGAATCTTTGATCTGCTGGCTGTCCACAAAGGGATCATCACTGGGTAAAGCAAATTCAACAATATCCGCACCAGCTTCAATATAAACATCAGCTAATTTTTCTGATATCTCCAGGTTGGGATCACCAAAAGGGATCAATCCGACCAGTACTTTCTCTCCACGCTGCAAAACTTCTTCAAACCTTTGATCTATTCGATTTCGACGTTGCATGTCAATATTGTGCCTTTCGTATACTTTATAAATTGATCTTTACTTCAAATTTCACGCGATCACTGCGGAAATAGTTCTTTGAATATTCCAGTGGTCTACCATCCTCCATATAAGAGATACTGTTGATCATGTTGATGGGCGTACCGGGGACAACATTCAGGTAATTCTTTGCCCGGCTGGATGCCAATTGGGTTTCGATGGTTCGCACGGCAGACACCGCCACCAATCCATATTTCGATTTCAATATCTCATAAAGAGAACGCTCTTCCAAATTTTCATACAGTAGGTCTGGACAAAGTTTCTCAGGCAGATAGGCTTTGGTCCAATAGAGCGGTTCCCCTTCAACACTCCGGATGCGGATCAGGTTGAACACATTGTCATCCTCTTCCAACTGCAGAATATCTTTCACCATGGCAGATGGTCTTTCACGTTTGAAATCCACAACCGTAGTGGAGAAATTCCTTTTATCCGGCAGGGTGAACGCAAAAGTTCCTGTCAGGGATTGCAGGATCATGTCTTTCACTTTTCGGTCCTCGACAAAGGTACCTTTTCCTTGAAAGCGTTTGATCAAGCCCTCGAGCTCAAGTTGTTTGAGCGCCTTGCGTACTGTGATAAGGCTCACATCGTACATTTTGCACAACTCATTCTCGGTTGGGATCTGTTCACCGCTCTTCCAGATGCCTTCGTCGATGTTGTCGTGAAAGATCTCTTGCAGCTGATAGAAGATGGGTGTAGCTGAATTTCTGTCGACTGTTTTCATCATTAATTTGACTTTTCTCGCATATTGATTTATCTTTATATCATTATAATGTTATTAAGTATATTGCACAACCAAGTCTGTGTCAATCACAATTGAGAGAAATGGAATGTGAAATGAGTGAAAAATCTATCCTGGTGGTTGGTGGGAGCGGTTTTGTAGGACATTCGCTCTGCCAGCAGCTGAAACAAGCGGATATGGACGTCATCAATTTCAGTTTTGAAGGCAACGAAATTGAAGGATGTGTCAATATCTTCGGCGATGTCACGGATAAAAGCACAGTAGCACACATCTTTGACCAAAACCCGATCAAATGCGTGGTCAATCTGGCTTCACTGCTGCAAAGCGCATCCAACCGCAATCCTCTGCGCGCTGCAAGTGTGGGCGTGGTCGGTTCCCTCAACCTGCTAGAACTATGCCGGGAACATGAAGTTGAACGCTTTATCTTTGGAAGCTCTACCGCTGTTCTACGCCCAAGTTTCGATGCACGCCAAGCCGTAGATGAGACCAGTCCAGTCTTTGCATCCTCAACCTATGAAGAGATCAAGCGTTTTGTCGAAAACATGGGTGTGCGCATCGCAAAAGATAATTCCTTCGATTTCATCACAGGCAGGATATCGCTGGTCATCGGGCCCGGAACACCCAGCAAAACCTCAGCCTACAGAACCGATATCTTCAACCTGCTGTTATCAGGTGGAGATATCTATATTCCCTTCCACCAAGAAGAGATCCTACCGGTTTGCCATTTCGAGGATGTTGCCGCAGGCTTCGTTCACCTGGTAAAAGCTCCCACCCTGCAGCACACCATCTATCACCTGCCCTGCGAATCCATCGCAGCAGAAAAACTAGGGGGTCTCGTTCAAAGGATCGGGAATAATATTCAAGTCACCTTCGGTACTCATCGTTTTGCGAATGGAGCACCGTTCGTTGAATGGGGGAGGATACAAGCTGAACTAGGGGTAAATCTCATACCTCTGGAACAACGATTGTTGGCTCATAAAAATTTCTTATCACAAAAGGAGAACAAATGAACAAAGAGTTCAAGGGGATCATCCCACCACTCATCACCTGTTTTGACAAAGACGGGAATTTCAGCGAAGAATCACAACGTGAGGTCGTTCGCTTCTTGCTGCCAAAGGTCAACGGTTTTTACCCAATCGGCACATACGGTTCCGGTCCGCTCATGACCGTGGAAGAGCGCAAAGAAGCAGCGCGTGTGATCGTGGAAGAAGTTGATGGGAAAGTGCCCGTCATCGTCCACATCGGTTCGATCAACACCGCCCAGGCAGTAGAACTGGCAAAACACGCCGAAGCCATCGGCGCAGACGCCATCGGCGCCATCCCCCCCTACTACTATGCTTATCCCGATTCTGATCTGCTGGAGTATTTCCGCGCCATCCTCAAGGCAACCAAACTGCCCTTCTTCGCCTACAATAACCCCGGACTGTCCAACAGCCCCCTCAGCCCACAGGTAATTAACACTCTGGCTGACGAAGGTTTGTACGGTATCAAGGATAGCTCCTTCGACCTGATCACATTCTGCAACTTCCTCAACAATGTTGAACGGGATGACTTCCACTTCATCATCGGTACCGAAGCATTTGCAGCAGCCGCCGTCGCTTCTGGCGCACAGGGCGTCATCTCCGGTCTGGCGAACGCATGGCCCGAGATCATGGGTGAACTCTGGCAGGCTTTGGAAGCGGGTGAATTGAAGAAAGCTGGCGAATTGCAGTTGAAGGTCCTTAAGGCGCGCGGTGTGATGAAATCAGCCCCCACGCTGGTGGTGTGCTATGAGCTCCTGCGCATGCGCGGCGTAAATCCTGGATTCCCCAGGCTGCCCTTCCACCTCGTGGATGATGACACCCGCAAGAGGATCCATCGCGAGATCAAAGCCTTAGGTCTGGACGTTTAGGCTGCCGGGAGGTTATGGTATGTACAGCGTGACCGATTCAAGATTCGAAGATCTCATCGATGTCTCCAGTGAAATGGAGCTGGTCGCAGAGAATTTCAAGTTCACCGAAGGACCGGTCTGGCACGCAAAAGAGGGCTGTCTGTATTTTTCTGACATCCCCGCCAACACCCTCTATCGCTATGATGAAAAGGCTGGTGTTTCCGCTTTCCGGAAACCCAGCCACTTCTCCAATGGTCTGACGTTATCCAAAGACGGCAAATTGATCATTTGCGAGCACCGCGCAAGAGCGGTCACCCTGCAGACAAGCGAGGGTTACACGACCCTGGCTTCGCACTTCCAGGGCAAGAGATTAAATTCCCCCAATGACATCATCATCTCCAACGACGGAACCATCTATTTCTCCGACCCGATCTATGGACTGCAGGAGGGATTGGGTGGACCAGCAGAGCAGGAACTGGATTTCCAGGGTGTGTTCATGCTGCGTCCCGGTGAGAAAGAACCAGTGCTGTTGTTCGATGATTTTGAGCGCCCCAATGGGCTGGCATTGAGCAGGGATGAATCGAAGTTGTTCGTCATCGACACTGTCCGCCAGCATATCCGCGTCTTTTCCAAAGAGGAAGACAGCTCCTATCAAGGTGGGGAGGTCTTTGCGGAATTGTGGGGAGAAGGTTTAGGCCGACCAGATGGCATGAAGTTCGACGACCAGGATAATGTTTTCTGCACCGGTCCGGGCGGCATCTGGGTATTCAGTGCACATGGTGTCCTGTTGGGGAAGATCCATCTGGAGAAAAAGACCGCCAACCTGGCCTGGGGAGATGCTGATCGCTCCTCGCTCTACATCACCTCCAGCGATAAGCTCTTCCGCCTGCGCTGCAAGACCAGCGGTACAAGCCCCATGGATTAGTCCATTAACAATCTTTTTCACCAAGAATCAAGCAGATATAATGAGAACGCAGGTGCAGGAAGAACAAGCGCTTGCGTTCTATCCATTAATACAAGATACAAGCAGGGAGAGAACATGTCTGAATCACAAAAAACAGTTGGGAAACTTGAGATCATCGTCGAAACTTATCAAGATATTGTGGCTGCGATACAGGGTGGCGCAACGCAGTTGGATCTGAAAGCGCATTATCCTTGCAGTGGAGTATCCCCATCTGCAGGTATCATCGCCAGGGCGATCCGGGATTTCAAGGTCCCGTTGATGGTCATGGTACGCCCACATGCACGCACCTTCGTCATGAGCAAGGAGGATATCCGCACGGCGTGTGAGGAGATCAAGCAGGCTCGCCAACTCGGCGCCCAACATTTCTTGACCGGATTTTTAACAGAAGATAACGATCTGGATACTGAAGCCTTGAAAGAATTAAGGGATGCGGCAGGAGATTCCAGTCTTCATTCGCATCTCGCCTGGGAACTCTCCCGCGATCCGCTGCGCAGCCTGGAGCAATTGATCGAGTTGGGATTCTGCTCGGTACGAGCCAGCGGAAAGACCGCCTCCAGCGGCGCTTTTGGCGGCGATGTATCCAAAGCCACCGCAACCATCATCAAGTATCAAAAAGTGCTGGCTGGAAGAATGGAGCTTTTCATGGCAGGGGGTGTGGATGTGGATAATATTGAGAATCTCATCCTGCAAACTGGCATCACCAACCTGCACTGCGGGCGATCTGCGCGCAACCCCAAAACAGCCGAGGCTCCTGTGGACGAAGAACGGGTGCGTGCCCTGCGCAGCGCGCAGATGGATGCCATCTCCAGGCTTGAAAAAAAGATGAAAATTTAAGGAGCAGTGAAGATGAATGCCGACCAGGTAATGCAGCGCTTGTACGACCTGGCTGATCCAGAAAAGATCCAGGGGATGGCAGATTACGGACTGGTGGGTGAGAACCGCCTGGGTGTTGCCATCCCACACTTGAGAAAACTAGCCAAGGAAATTGGTAAAGATCACCACCTGGCGCTGGAATTGTGGCGCAAGAATGTTCCCGAAGCGCGCATTGTGGCGACCATGATCGCTGACCCAAAGCAAGTGACCGAAGAACAACTCGAGGAATGGGTTGTAGATTTCAACGCTTGGGATATCTGTGACCAGGCGTGTAACAATCTCTTTGAATATGTGCCGGCAGCCATTGCCAGTATTCCCGCATGGGTGGAGCGTGAGGAGGAATTCGTGCGCCGCACGCCCTTCGCCCTCATCGCCTGCCTGGCATGGCATGATAAGAAAGCCGACGATGCATTCTTCCTGGATTATTTTCCACTCATCAAACGCGCTGCTGACGATGAGCGCAACTACGTCAAGAAAGCCGTCAATTGGGCGCTGCGCAACATCGGCAAACGCAACCCAACCTTGAACAAAGCTGCCCTACAGTTGGCGGAGGAATTACAGCAAATGGATTCCCGCTCCGCACGCTGGATCGCAGTTGATGCCATCCGCGAACTGCGCAGTGACAAGATCCAACAACGCATTCTCGAAAAACCACTTCCCAAGAAGGAACCCCGCTAGAATAACCCGAGGATGATCGATATTCCGAACGCTACCAGCATCACACCCGCTGCCAGATTGATGATGCGATAAAATGTCGGCGGTATCTTCTCACGTAACAATGCGACCAAAGCGCTCAAGAAAAGCCACCAGAGTGCTGATCCCTTGAACACACCCACCACCAGCCACATCATCTGACCCAGGTTTCCCCCACCCTCATTCAACCCCAGACTTACATAGACCGCAGTGAAGGAAAGAATTGTGATGGGATTGGTCAGTGTTAATAGAAAGGTGGAAAGGTAATCGCCAAAGTAACCTTTGCGCTCCCGGATCTCAGCCACACGCTCCTCTTTCTGTACGAAGCCACGAACACCCATCAAGACCAAGACAATTCCCCCAACCAATCCTAGTGGTGTTTGAATATTCTCGATAGCGCTTCCCAGCCATAATGCGCCAAAAGCTGCCAACGCCCCGTAAATGAGGTCAGCCGAAGCAGCGCCCAACCCAGAAAAGAACCCCGAAGAAAAACCTTTCTTGAGCGTGCGCTGTATGCAAAGAATACCTACCGGGCCCACAGGAGCGGCGATGGATATCCCCAACAGTACCCCCTTGATGAGCATAGATATCGACACGATAATTTTCTACTATCGAAAAGCGCGCATGGCAAACCAGCGCGTCAGGTAATATTCAAGTGCGACTGCTGTAACACCACCAACCGAGGAAAGGATCAGGATGGTATTTCTGGAGAGCGGTGCTTGAAGCGCGAGCATTCCATTGATGTTTGCTGCCAGGGATGCGTCCATAAAAGCCATCCATAGTGCAGCACAGCAGATCACAAACAGCACAACAGCGGTGAACATACCGGTGCGCTTGAACACCTTTCGCGCTAGTGTTTCATCCACGTTCTTTTGCGCCATGCGCAACCCCATATAGAATCCGGCGAAGATGCCCAGCAGCACATTGAAGACAGGCACCCCCATGAAAAAGCCAAAGATCCCTGCTGAATAGAAGATATAGATCAAACCCAGCCAGACAAGGGGCATATCATATGCGCGGGCGATCCACCTGCGCAGGAAAAGGATATCGATCAATATCCCCAATAAGAAGCCGATTAAAGCCGCATATTTTATGGAAGGTTCCGGCAGGAAGGGAATGCTGCCCCACCAACCGATCAGGAAGCATAGGATGGGGAACACACCCCCGTACACCGCCAACAGAAATATCGCTTCAACCTTCGGGAACATCCTTCGAAAATCCTGCATTCTCTCTCCTTAACAATAAACAATCTTTCAACCAGCGTAGAACGGTTCTGGTAAGCCCACCACCCCTGGCTGGAAGGCAAACAGATTACCTGCTTCGGGCTGTTCGCGCAGCGCCTCTTTCGATAAACCTTCCCTGGCTGAGGTGATGTACAACATGTCCATATCCGCACCGCCGAAAGCGACCGATGATGGCTGCGCGACCGGCAGGCGCACCTGCTCTAACCGTATCCCTTCGGGTGAATAGCGCTCAACACGCCATCCTCCCCACAATGCCACCCATACCGCACCCTGAGCGTCCACCGTGAGCCCATCCGGCGCACCATCTTGCCCAGATAAGTGTACGAACTCACATTTATTGCTGATAGCGCCAGTTTGCACATCGAAATCGTAGCGATAGATAGTATAGCGCAGGGTATCGGCGTAATACATATAGCGATCATCCGGCGACCAACCCAGCCCATTGGAGATGGTCACCTTGGGTACCATGGGGGTCACCTGGTGATCCGCTCCCAAACGATACAGGGTGCTGCTGGCATCTGTAGTTGTCATAGTTCCCGCCCAGAAGCGTCCGCCGCGATCCACCTTGCCATCATTGAAGCGCGCATTCGGTTTGCTCACTTCCGGGGATTGCAGCATTTGGAAAGCGTTGCTGCGCTTGTTCCAGATACCCAAACCCTCTTTGCAGGCAGCGATGAAGGTATCCTCATCGCGCAAGCCTAGCGCAGTGATCATCTGGTCGGGTTGGAATTCCTGCACGTTCCCTGTCTCGGGATCCAAACATTGGACCTTCTTATTAAGAATGTCCAGCCAATATAGTCGTTTTTGGGTCGGATGCCAGAGCGGACCTTCCCCCAACTCATTATGACAATGTATGACCGTTTTTGCCTGCATGGGTTCCTCTTAGAGATCCTTTACTTTTTCCAGGACGAGCGCATCCTCGCCACCCCGATAATATTCCGGCCATATCGCAACTTGGATATAGCCAACTTGCTTATATAGATCGATGGCAGCCTGATTGCTGGCGCGGACACACAAGCGCATAACGCGAGATTCGAGTTGTTGTTCACACTCGGCGATCAACGCCTTGGCAATGCCCTGCCTGCGGTAGTCGTGTAGAACTCCCAACGTGATAATCCATCCGGTTTGTTGATAATCGCGGGTCTCGCCCCCGATGAAGGCGACCATTTTGCCATCCACCACAGCTTTCAAACGTACCACCCCGGGAAACGTTAGTACGCCCAATATATCAATGATCGACCAGGCATCTTGCTCAAAACATAGGTGTTCAAGCCGGTGAAGATCATGCAGATCGCGCCAGGTGGCTGGTATTATTGAGAAAATTGCTTCCGTGGACATGCACTAATTTTACTTGCTCTATGGCAAAGTAAAAACTTTTTAATATCCCAACAGCCTGCCAACACTAACAAACAGCAAGCCCACAGCGACGGCAGCCAGCATACTCCGCGTGCGCCTGGCGATCCAAAAACTGGGGATGGCTGCCCACAAGAATAAGTTATCCGCAGCCAGGTGAAATTCGCCATTTGCCATTAGTAGGGAAGGGAACAGCAAAGCCGCCAGGACAGCTACCGGGATGTATTCCAGCCAGGTGCGCACCCAGCCCGGCATGCTGGATGCAGAGATCAAGATCAATGGCAAAATGCGCGGGATAGCTGTAACCAGCATCATCCCCACCAGGGTTAGGAAAGTGGTCATTCCTGCTTGCATTTGCATAGAACAACTCCTATTCCAGCTGCCAGGCAGGCGGCGATCAACACATTCCAGTTCTGGATGCCGGATGATAAAAGGATCAGAGAAAGCAACCCTGCAGCGAGCGCCACCAGCACATGCTTGATGCTTTTCAACTGGAAAACAAGCAAGGCGATGAACATTCCCGGCAATGCAAAATCCAAGCCGAGCGAGCGGATATCCACGATCATGCCTCCCAGCACTGCGCCCAGCAGGCTTCCGCTTATCCAGGCAAGTTGAGAGGTGATATTGATGGCAAAGACAGTGCTCTTGTCTGGCTTACCCTCGCTGAAACCCACGCTGTGCAAACCAAAGGTCTCATCGGTCAACTCCAGTCCAAAAGCGACCTTTTGCAAGGGACGCCAGCCCTCCAGATGGGGGACCATGGCAGCCGCCATGAGGAGGTGGCGGATATTAACGATAAAAGTCGTCAGGATGATGGTCAGCGGGTTAGCGCTGGCTGCGAAGAAGCTGACGCTGATCAACTGCGCCGACCCCGCATAGACCAGCAGTGACATCAATACTGTAAAGAAGACCGAAAGCCCTGCATTGCGCGCCAGTACGCCATAGGCAAAACCGACCGTGAGATACCCCAGTACAACCGGGATGGCTTTGACGATGCCCGCCAACACTGCATTATTAATATTTTTGTCTTTCGCTATACTTGATCTTGTGTCCTGCTCCATTCGCAATGCAAACCCCTCCCTCCTCTTATTATTACAGTAAACATTCCCACGATTGTAACTGTATTTCCATTCCTTGTCTGCCATTTATCTTTATGAATCCATTGCAAATTGTTAACGCCATATTTCCCTTTTAATGACATTATAGAAATATACTGGCAGGATGCAGAATTCGATCACAATACTATTCATTGACCTGGACGGCACCCTTTATGATCGCAAATGATATGGACGCCTCTTTCGAGCACTTCACCATCAGCAAGATCAAGGAACTGCCGACCGTGCTGGCGATGGTAGAGAATGAGCGCATTCTCCAACAAATCTTTAACACTATAGCTACAGACCAACCCGTTACAATATAAATATGGATACGAAAGCGAGGTCATCCATTCTTTTCATCTGTGGTTCTCTCAACCAAACCAAAATGATGCACAAAATAGCACAGCAGATGCCAGATGTGCGCGCTTTCTTTACTCCTTACTATGCCGATGGGTTTGTGCGTTTCCTGGCAAAGGCTGGTTTCCTGAACGCGTCTATTTTGGGAGGTAGACACCGGCGAGAGACCATGGAATATCTCAAGAAGAACCAACTCACGCTGGATATACGCGGAAAACAGCGCGATTATGACCTGGTGGTGACCTGCAGCGATCTCATCATCCAGAACAACATCCGCAGCAAGCGCATTGTGCTTGTACAGGAAGGTATCACCGAGCCGGAGGGGATCGCATTCCAATTGGTGAAACATTTTCGCCTTCCGCTATATTTAGCGAACACCGCTGCGACCGGTCTCTCGGATGCGTACCAGACTTTTTGCGTCGCATCTGATGGGTATAAGGAATTATTCATCAATAAGGGAGCGGATCCAGAGAAGATCGTGGTGACCGGCATTCCAAATTTCGACGACCTTGAGAAGCTGCGCGACAATGATTTCCCGTTCCATGATTATGTATTGGTAGCCACCTCCCCTTTACGTGAGATAGGACAATTCGACTATCGTCCCGGTTTTATCAAACACTGTCTCGATATCGCGGCTGGAAGACAATTGATCTTCAAGCTGCATCCCATGGAAAAAGCGCGCCGCGCCTGGCGCGAGATCCATAAATTAGTACCAGATGCCAAAGTCATGCTGCGCGGCAACACCGACCACATGATCGCCAACGCCGCGGTGGTCATCACGCAGCGGTCCACCTGCACCTTCGTCGCGCTGGCGCTGGATAAGGAAGTCCACTCTTATCTCGATCTGAACACACTGGAAACCCTGATGCCCTTGCAGAATGGGGGTACATCTGCCATGAACATCGCCGAGGTCTGTCAACAAGTCCTTGAAAGACCCGCTCCACGACCTGTAGCAAAGAATACTACGACAATATCATTCTGGGATTGGATCAGCTCTCAGATATAACAAAGAGCAGCAGTGCCCTTATACCTTACGCATACCATCATAGAACTTCTGGCTGAAACCCGCTGAGAAATCAAAAGACCAGGTTGAGCGTGTCTCTCTATGCGAGTGGTTCTCATCCTCATCATACACGACAACATTCGAGAAGGTCTTGATGCGCCCAAAACTTTCCTGGTTGGGGGAAACAGGCACTTGATTGCGCCAGGTACCCGAATTGAAATAGTAGCGCTCCACCCCATCCTGTGCGTCCAATAGAGCTACCAGAGGTTGATGCGTATGCCCGGAGATGATGCAGCGCACTGAATTGCCGTTCCTGGCGAGCAATTCTTCCCTGCCTGCGGGCAGGTCGCGTTCATTCTTTCCGATGCGTTTCGTGATTGAATTGGAAACTCTTCTAACCAGAGCATAAGGAAGACTCTTCCGCCAGGGGTTCAGGCGCACCACTTTTTTCAAGAGATTGCCGTGCATGGCGGGTGAATTGAGATAGGGATCTTTGCGTAGATCGTTCAACACATGCAGGACGACCGGTTCAAGATATTGCCAAACCTGCCGCCGGGTAAAGCCGGGAGTGGTGAGGATGAAATTCATCAACGAGGACTGCGGGCGTACATCCTGGAATTCGATCAAGCGGTGATAGAGATATTCCAATTTTTTGTCCCACAGGATAGTTTGGATACCGTAATGCTTCGCGAACAAATAAGGTAGTTTATAGACCAACTCGACCGCAGAAAAATCCTCAATCGGTGGGGCGGAATATTGCTCTTCTGGTATCTCGGCAGGGATGATAGCCGCCGTCCGGTATTCCTTGGGAAAATTCAGCGGGTCATATTCATGCCCATGGCGCACGAAAGCCAGAGGTTTGTCCTGCCAGAAATAAGTAAAGGTATGCGGCAAGATGGCATCACTGGCTGGCATTCCCAGCAGGGCGCGCGCCTTGCTGCGCGTGGCGGGGGTGGCGTTCACCAAACGATCATGGTTCCCCAACAGGTAGTGCAGCCGAAAATCTACATTGAAATAGGTGGAAAAACTGCGGATAAGCTGTAAGGATTCAGCCACACGTTCTTCCTCACCGATCAGATCCAGCAGTTTTAATATCTTCTTCTCATGTTCTGAACCAGGTATGATCTCCTTGAGATGAACATAGGGCTTGATACCATCTTCATACCAGATGTTCGAGCGGTTCATTTCAAAGATATCCCCAGCCAGGACCATATCCACCGAATGTGCGTGGTTCACCGCCGCTTCTTTGGCGATGGTGCGAATGAACTTCTGATATGCCTTCGGATTCAGATTGCGATTCACCCGCAGCGAGGGATGTGTTCCAAAGGAGCACTCTTCAAGATGTAAGTCAGATATCACTACCAGCATAATTCTCTCATTTTTAGCAAACCCGTGGAGCAGCTAGCGATGTTTATATCATAAGCCAGTCTGCATACGGTCAAGATATCATTATCATTCCATTAACATTTAGATAAAAAAGGTTTATCGCTGCGCTGATTCTTGACACACCCTTCAACAAGAAGTATACTGCCAATAGCTAGTCCTTCAGGGCAGGGTGCGAGAGACTCCTCTCAATTCCCGATCGGTGGTGACAACCCACGAGCACATAACAGTGCAGACACGGTGAAATTCCGAGGTCGACGGTACAGTCCGGATGAAAGAAGGTTCCCGAACCTATACTGCCCTGATTATTCAGGGTTTTTTGTTTAATGAAGAACATCAAAAAGACTAACCAATCTACTACTCGTCCAGCACGCTGGACTTATCCCCTGGCGCTGCTTCTTTTCCTGCTGCTCTGGCAGGGTTTGGTGCTGGTGCTGCAGTTACCCGCCTTCATCCTACCCTCTCCACAGCAAGTATGGGGGCGCTTCCTGACTGCGATTCAAGACGGCAGCCTGGCACGCCATTTGCTGGCTACCCTGACCGAGGTCATCTCGGGTCTCTTGATCGGCATCCTGGGCGCTTCCATTCTGGGATACCTGCTTTCCAAATCCCGGCTGCTGGAGCGCCTGCTGTCACCATTTTTAGTTGCCAGTCAGGCGGTACCCATCGCAGCCATCGCGCCGCTGCTCATCATCTGGTTCGGTTCGGGAGTATTTTCCAAGGTGTTGATCTGTTCGCTGACCGTATTCTTCCCGGTGCTGGTGAACACCCTGGTTGGGCTGCATGCGGTTCCAGACAATATGCATGCGCTCATGCAAACCCTGCATGCCAATCGCTGGCAGACCCTGCGCTACCTCGAACTCCCGGCTGCTCTGCCGGTGCTGTTGGGCGGTATGCGCGTTGGGGCAACCCTGGCAGTGATCGGTGCGGTGGTGGGTGAGTTGGCTGGATCAGACAAGGGTTTGGGATTTTTGATCAACGTCGGGCGCGGGCAGTATGACACCGCGCTGGTCTTTGTGGCGGTGCTCACCCTGGTCGCCATGGCAGTAACGTTATATGGATCAGTACTCCTGCTGGAAAAGCGCTTGCTGCGCTGGCAGGAAGTGAAATAGGAGAAAACAATGAAAAAGAACATCATCATGCTGCTGTGCACACTGCTCATCCTCTCGGCATGCAGCCCAATCACTACTACAGAAGAAGAGGAATTGATCCCCATCACACTCCCGGCGGGCTATATCCCCAATGTGCAATTTGCTCCCCTTTATGTCGCGATCGAGAAGGGTTTTTACCGCGAGCAGGGGTTGGACGTGACCATCGATTACAACTTGGAGAACGACAACGTCGCCCTGCTGGGTGTGGGCGAATTGGATTTCGCCATTGCCTCCGGTGAACAGGTTCTGCTCGGGCAGAACCAGGACCTGCCGGTGGTCTATGTGCTGACCTGGTACCAGGATTTCCCGGTGGGCATCGTGTCTCTGACCTCTTCTGCTATAGAAGAACCTGATGACCTGATTGGGAAAAAAGTGGGAGTGACCGGACAATTTGGAGCCAATTACATCGGGCTGCGCGCTTTCCTAGCAGCAAACGATCTTCAAGAGAGCGACATGTCGCTGGATTCGATCGGATACGCCACCATCGAAGCCCTGGTAAGCGGGCAGGATGACGCAGTCGTCATCTACGTCAGCAATGAGCCGGTGCAGTTGGAAGCGCTTGGGTACGATATCAACACCATGCGCGTCTCGGACTACAGTCACCTGGCAGGTAACGGTTTGATCACTAACCAGCAAGTCATCGAGGAACAACCCGAACTGGTGCGCGCCATGGTCAAAGCGACCTGGCAGGGCATTCAATTTACCCAGCAGAACCCAGAGGAAGCTTTTGAGATCTGCAAGAAATACGTCGACAACCTGGCTGAACTGACACCCGAAGAACAGGATGTACAGCGCAAGGTGCTGGACGCATCCATCGCGCTCTATCATGTGGAGAAGAACGGAATAAGCGACTTGCAAACCTGGCAGAATATGCAGTCCGTGCTGCTGGGGATGGGCTTATTGGATGAAGAGCTTGACCTGGCACAGGTTTTCAGCAACGATTTCCTGCCGGAATAAAGGTTGACCTTTGGTAAGATTTATTAAATCCATCTTCGAGTGGTCCCCCGAACCTGGGAGGGGCAGAAAGGGAAAAACCCAATGATCAAAAAGATTCTTCCATTCCTCATCATGGCGATCCTCATCGCCAGCTGTACCCAACCGGCAGCAGCCGTAGAACAGGAGTTGATCCCCATCACCCTGCCAGTGGGATATATTCCCAATGTACAGTTCGCACCCATGTATGTCGCCATTGAAAAAGGCTTCTACCGCGACCAGGGGCTGGACGTGAGCATGGACTATAACATGGAGACCGATTCAGTGGCACTGATCGGAGCGGGCGAGCTGGACTTCGCCATCGTCTCAGGAGAGCAAGTGCTGCTGGGGCGCGCGCAAGGACTTCCGGTGGTATACACCATGGCGTGGTACCAGGAATTCCCGGTGGGCGTGGCTGCTCTGGCAAGCAGCGGTATCAACCAACCCGCTGACCTGGTCGGTAAGAAAGTCGGCATTCCGGGGTTGTACGGCGCCAGCTACATTGGGCTGCGCGCGCTGCTGCAAGCCAATGGGCTGCAAGAAAGCGATCTGTCCCTGGAATCGATCGGCTTCACCCAGGCGGAAGCGCTGCTGGATGAGATAGTGGAAGCGGCGGTCGTCTACGTCAGTAACGAACCCATCAAACTGGAAGCGGAAGGGTACCCCGTGAACGTCCTGCGGGTCTCTGACCAGCTAAGCCTGGTTGCCAATGGACTGATCACCAGCGAAGACATCTTGCGCGAGGATCCCGAACTGGTGCGCGGGATGGTGCATGCCACCCTGCAGGGGGTAGCCTATCTCACCGAGCACCCGGATGAGGCTTTTGAGATCTGCAAGAAATACGTGGAGACATTGGCCAGCCTGACCCCTGCCGAGCAGGAAGTACAGCGCAAAGTGCTGGAGACATCCATCCCCATGTTCGCCATTGAAAAGAACGGCAGGACCGAGATGGAAGCCTGGCAAAACATGCAGGCAGTGCTCTTGGAAATGGGCTTGCTGCAAGAAGCGTTGAACCTTGAAGAAGCCTTTACGAATGAGTTCTTACCCACCCCATGAAAACTGAACCATCCTTTGCCTTCCGCCTTAAGCATGTCAGCATGAACTTCCCTGAAGAAGAGGGAGAGCTGGAGGCATTGGAGGACATCAACATCAGCGTCGCCCCGCAGGAATTTGTGTGCGTGCTGGGCCCTTCCGGCAGCGGCAAGAGCACCCTGCTGCGACTGTTGTCGGGGCTGCTGCAGCCCACCAACGGGGAGATCGAATATCCAGAAAAGACGCAGCCCTCGGTGGGATTGGTCTTTCAGCAAGCGAACCTGATGCCCTGGCGGGACGTGTGGGCGAACATCAGCCTGCCGCTTGAACTATGGAGGGTGGAGAAAGAGGACATCGCGCAGCGCACGCAGGAGATGATCGAACTGGTTAGTCTGCAGGAATTCACGCATGCCTTCCCGGCGACCCTATCGGGCGGGATGGCGCAGCGCGTGGCGATCGCTCGCGCCCTGATCCAGGACCCTGATCTACTTTTGTTGGATGAGCCCTTCGGTGCATTGGATGCGATCACGCGCGACCGTATGGGGGAGGAGCTGCTGCGCATCTGGCAGTCGAAGCGCAAGACGGTGGTTCTGGTGACACATTCCATCTCTGAAGCCCTGCTGTTGGCGGATCGCGTGCTGGTGCTCACGCGCCGTCCGGGCACGGTATGCCTGGACATGCAAAATGACCTGCCGCGCCCGCGCAGCGCCGAGACCCGTTACCAACCACAGTTCATGCAGCTTTCGCGCACATTACGCGAATCCATCCAGGAATAAGATACCCATTCTCGAAATGCTTTCAGAATTTCATGGAAACAGGCCATTCTCTCTACCAGGTTTACAGGTATAATGAATCATTGAAAGCGCTTGCAAAACCATTTGCAAGCATGTCAAAAAGAAACCCGAGAACCAAGTTCGGTAACTTTTTCCATTTGAAAGGTAAAAAATGCAAACAAAAGTGTATGTTGGCAATCTCTCATTTGATGCCAGCGAAGAATCCCTGCGAGAGCTATTTTCTCAGGCAGGTGAAATTGTGTCTGTAAACATCATCACCGATAAGATGTCCGGACGCTCTAAAGGTTTCGGGTTTGTTGAATTCAAAACTGTGGAAGAGACGAAAGCCGCCATTGAAAAATTCAATGGATATAACTTCCTTGGTCGAGATATTCGCGTAAATGAAGCGAAACCTCCGCAAAAAAGAGATGGCAACCGACGAGGTGGCGGCGGATATAATCGCCAGCGATACTAGAAAAATCTCTTTAAATATCCGATAATACAATACTACAACGTACCCCTTATCAAAAATAAGGGGTTTGTTGTAAAGATGTTCATTCTAAGTGAGCATTCGAATTTTGAGGTCTTATGAGCCACTTAAAAATAGCCTCCATTTCCATATCGTTAGTACTACTTGGCATGATCAGTGCCTGCACGCCGACCCATGAGGAAGTTCTCGTATCTCCGCCAGTATTCGATCCACCTGCCACCAAAGTAGCATCTTCTTTCTTCCCGGTCATTGAAAGCGGTTTGCATGCCTGCTATACCTTTCTTGGGCAAAGTTCCTGTCCTGAGGAAGGGGTAGCGCTGTATGGGCAGGATGCGCATTACCTGGGCTTGCAGTTCGATTTTACCGATATGATGGATGGCACCGTGCTGGATAACAACACCGGGTTGATATGGCAGCAGGTGCAGCGTGATATGCGCGTGACGCACAGCGAAGCCAGCGCCCTGTGCCAGGTGCTGGAATTGGGCGGATGGGATGACTGGCGCCTGCCGAACATCCAGGAATTATTCTCGATCGCAGATATGAGCGGCGTGATCGGAGAATATTTCTTTCTGGACAGCCATATCTTCGACATCCGTTACAGCGCACCGGAAGGCAGCTTTGTGGATGGGATGACCTATGAAGAAGCGGGGCAGACCTGGTCAGACACAACCGGCAGAGATGATGAAAGCGCGTATGTATTCAACTTTTTTAATGGAGAGCTGCGCAGCTACGATAACCAGCAAACCTTCTTCTACCGCTGCGTGCGGGGAGAGGAATATGGAGAGAATGACCTGCTCAAGCAGGAAAATGGCACCGTCCTCGACCGCGCCACTGGACTGATCTGGCAGCAAGAAGATCGACAATTTGCCACCAACTGGGGCGGCGCTCTGGCTTATTGTGAGAACCTGGAATTGGGCGAGGCGGATGATTGGCGTCTGCCGGATGTGAAAGAGCTGGCAAGCGTGGCATTTGTCCTGCAGGATGAGACCATGTTCTCGAACCATGATGAGCGGGGCTGGTACTGGACCGGAAGCACACGCGTGGGTGTTCCGACCGAAGCCTACTATCTGTGCCTGGATGAATGCTTCTCACTGGATGGAACACAGGAATTTGGAGATGGTTCGATCGGCAGCGATCTCAAGTACACCTCCGGTCAAGAGGAAAGCAGCGCTGTGAAAGAAGTCCGCATCGATAACCAGGTGCGCTGCGTGCGCGGGGGAGGTGTGCAGCGGGTATATGGATCCTACCGGGTTGAAGAAGACAGCGATCAGGTGCTGAACTTCGAGACCACTGCCCAACAGTTGGGTGTGGAAGTGGATGCGCTGCGAGCAGCGCTGGAAGAGAACCGCTTCAGCGATCCATTCTTGCAGAAGGCCGCTTTTGCGCTGGGGATCGATGTGGAAGCACTGCGCGCGGCGGTGCGGGCGAATCTGGAAGCGGTGGCCACCCCTCCGCCCTCGACCTGAGGCTAGGACGAGCACCCATCCGGCGGATGGGATTCAAGGATAGGAATATTCACCACGTCATCACGGCGCAGCGAAACAACTGTTAGGATACGCACGTATCATAAAAGGACGAGGGTATTGTTCAAAATTCTGCTTACCACGTCATGCTGAGCACCGCGAAGCATCTGATAATAAGCTGGCGGGATACGCACGGATCGTAAATGGATGAGAATATGATAAACACATAATCCATTAATGGATTCGTAAGGTCACGTCCTTTACAATGCGCCCTCGGATAACTTCTACTCCCTGACAGATTCTTCGGTCGCGCTGCTCCCTCAGAATGACGGATGGGAAAAGCAAGACCCTTCATGTCATGCTGAGCGCAGCGAGGGATCTAATAATGGATAGGAAGGTTACGCACGCGTTGTAAAAAGACGGGGGTCTTGTTCAAAATTCTGCTTACCACGTCATGCTGAGCGCCGCGAAGCATATGATAATGGAGTTGGCGGGTTACGCACGGATCGTAAAAGGAATGAGAGTATGTTGAACACACAATCCATTAATGGGTTCGTACGGTCGCGTCCTTTACAATGCACCCTCAGGAAACTTCTACTCCCTGACAGATTCCTCGGTCGCTGTGCTCCCTCAGAATGACACATTTACAAAACAAGCCCTTCATGTCATGCTGAGCACCGCGAAGCATCTGATAATGGGTAAGCGGGATACGTACGGATAGTAAGAAGACGAGGGTGTATTTTACGAGGTTCAGGAAAAAGCTTAACCCACCACGTCATCACGAGCGCAGCGAGGGATCTCACCAATTGTGGTTCATTAAGAGAATAAGTCCTAGATGATGCCGGTTGTCATACCGTTATAGGTAAGTACGGGAACGTCCTTTACAATGCACAATCAGGTAACTTCTACTCCGTGACAGATTCTTCGGTCGCGCTGCTCCCTCAGAATTACAAACGAGGAAAGCAAGCCCTTCATGTCATGCTGAGCGCAGCGAGGGATCTAATAATGGATAGGAAGGTTACGCACGCGTTGTAAAAAGAAGAGAGTAGAAAGAACCCCCTATGTGTGTAAGGAATACCCAAACGTTCAAATTAAGCACCACAAAATCTCATTTTTACAAATTCGAAACGAAATACGCCAGGAAAACGAATGGTGATCCGAGAAATATACAAACGGATATCAAAAACATTATCACTACAGCCAGAATAAATATTTTCGTGTTTCTATGCATGCTATCTCCTTTCCATTTGAAAAAAAGACGGTACACCCCCACGTGCGTGGGGAAAACTGGATCCTTCACAAGTGAAAAATCTTTTGGCATCCGGTACACCCCCACGTGTGTGGGGAAAACTCTCGCTTGCGATGGCTGCGTGGTATGCGTGCCGCGGTACACCCCCACGTGCGTGGGGAAAACTCGCCTGGCTGTTCGCCATCGTTGCTTCGTCCACCGGTACACCCCCACGTGCGTGGGGAAAACACAACCCCCTTCTCAGAAAAGAACTACTAACCACCGGTACACCCCCACGTGTGTGGGGAAAACCTCATGCCATAAGGATGTTCGGATCCGAATCATGCGGTACACCCCCACGTGCGTGGGGAAAACGAGCTGGTGGCGGTGAGGAGGTAGGTGGATGTTCTGGTACACCCCCACGTGCGTGGGGAAAACGTCAGTTTCTTTTTTCTTGGCATACCCTATACCCCGGTACACCCCCACGTGCGTGGGGAAAACTGTAATGCTCAGACAAGCAAGACAACGAAAACTTCGGTACACCCCCACGTGCGTGGGGAAAACCTCTTCGACCTTCGTGGTCTTGACCTCGGCAGTCTGGTACACCCCCACGTGCGTGGGGAAAACGGGTTAGGGATTTCTTTTCTGCCATACTAGATACCGGTACACCCCCACGTGCGTGGGGAAAACGTAAAATTTCTACTCCCAATTCTCTTTTTCCAATAGGTACACCCCCACGTGCG
>NPIF01006473.1_pt1 | contig 23458 bp, 18 predicted proteins | sample 8637461 | NCBI WGS metagenome assembly NPIF01 (sample SAMN07420641, study PRJNA396082) | bioreactor metagenome | isolation source: sample BR12 brine-fed electro-methanogenic bioreactor BR | place: Japan: Kochi | collected 2016-12-09
CGACTGGGACGGTCGACTTCCTTTCGCGTCTGGTGGCCGGGCTTCCCAGAAGTCGACCGTCCCTGGTCTCGAGTCGACCGGCTCTGGTCCCTGACTTCCTCGTCTTTGCTGATTCGGGTCAGTTGCAGCGTGCCGGGTGGGCTTCTCAGAACACCACCCGATACAAACGCCGGTGCCTCTTTCCCTTCACGCGGAAGCGTAGCTGGCGAACTCTTGGCGCCTTGTCGCTTCTCGGGACCTCGATCCCTATCAAGTACACACAGCAGCGTTCTCCGATCCGCTCGAAGAGGTCGTCGAGGTCTCCTGGTGAGCGGTTGTAGTCGCCTCCGGTTCCGTCGGCGATGTTGGCTCCGAAATTCTGGGCCCAGCTCCTGCGCGGTGCGGTGAACGGGCCGCTGTAGGCCGAGATGACGCGCGTGCGCTTGGTCGTCGCGGCACCGTAGAGCCGTTCGGCGTCGCGGTGGAGGTAGCCGACGTATTGCTCGGGCACGCCAAAGAACTTGCCCGGCACGAGGGTTCGCGCGTCGTGGAAGAGGACCAGGTTGCGCGACTCCCGCCGTTCCTCGTAGCTCGCTAGGAACTCTTCGAACGCGCGGTGACTGCTCTCGAGTTGTGCACGCTCTCTTCTCGCGTTCCCGAGGCAATCATCCGTGCAGCAGCGGGTGGTGCACACCTCGGGAGGGAGGCATCTGAATGGGTCGTCCAAACAGACGGTGGACTGACAGCGGATACAGTTCTCTATTCGGCGAGTTGCCAGCATGGCGTATTCGCTGGCGAGGAGCGGCGGCCCTTCGATGCGTGCGAGAGCCTCCTCGATCGCGGCGCGTTTTCTCGAGGAGCGTGCGAGGTAATCGAAGACTCCTACGGGCGCGTGCACCACGACATCGACGAGCAGGTCCTCGTCGGGGGTGCTCGCGAGCCAAGTCCGAGCCGCGGCGAGCGCCCGCACCGTACTCGGCGGGCTGAGATGCGGCAGATCGAACAAGAGGATCGTTCGCGTGAGCGGGGCTGGGAGCGGTGCCTCCTCCGCGCCCTCGGCCGTCGATCTCGGCGGAGCCGTCGGCGTAGAAGAACGCCTCGGCTCTTCGGCGCACGCGCACATGTCGTCCATCGTGCGGATCGGGTAGTCCTCCGTGTCGACCTGCAAACTGAAGTCCTCGAGCCGGAGGCCCCGCACGGGGCGCTTCTTGCGATCGACGACTTCGACTTCGACGAGAATCAACCGTGTCTCGACCTGCTCGACGAGCTCGGTTTTCACGGGCTCCTGCTGCTCCTGCTTGCTCTCGGGACGCGCTGGGGCTTTCTCGCCGGCGACGCTTGCGAAACTGGCCCAGCCCGAAGACAACGCAGCGAGGAGAGTCAGGCGCAGCAACGCTAGGATGCGAGCCCTCGAGCCACTCGACACCGGAGACAGATCCGCGAGGCGGTGAGACGCTTCACTGGGAACCACGAGTCCTCCCCCCGTCCCAATGCGTGCAGTCTACCTCACGCGCGTCTCTGAGATATTCCTGATGCTCGGTCAGCGTCGTCGCCGGTCGCGGGGTGACGCTTCTTTCACTCCGATGACGCGGCGGCTCGGCAACCCGAGCGCTTCGTGCCAGGATAGGGGCGGGAGATGCGCATGACGTTGCAGTACCGGAACGCGAGCCAGGGCGGTAGGAAGACTCTCGCAGCAGAAGCCGCGGAGGGCTCCGTCGAGAGGCGGTACCCCTGGCCCGCGAAACACCTTCTCGCCATCTTGATCGCGCTGTGTGCCGCTGCCGCACTCGGCGCTCCCCACGAGTTCTGGATGAGCGAGGACACGGGCAAGATCACGATCCGTGTCGTCGACCAGGCCGGCGATCCGCTCGAGGGTGTCCTCGTCACCTACCAGCTCGGAATCCCTGCCATCGTCGATCAGTACGGCGCGGCGGTGACCGACGCGCAGGGGTACGTTCGCTTCGAGAACACGGTCGTCAATCTGTACTCGTTCTACATCGGAGCGCTGGGATGGAAGAAGGTGGGCGGTGAGCCTAGCGCGTGTGCCCTCCGAGCCGGGCAACATTGCGTCCGCACCTTCGTGCTCGCGCCGGCTCCGACCACGTCGCGGTATTCCACAATCTTCATGGATCACACGTTGATGGAGCCGCAGCGCGCGCTGATCCCCTCGCGCCTTCGCGACGCCGTCCCTATGGATCTCACCTCCCCGTGGGTGTGGCCGGCGACGTGCCTCAACGCGCGCGGGGAGCTCGTGCGCGATCCCGACCTCGCCAAGTGGATCCTCGCGCGCGAGTCCCGGGGAACCCCAGGTCTCCACGCGCTATTGCGTCGCTTCCCCCCCGAGGAGCTCCAGGAGCTCGGCGGAGGAGGCGTCGCTCGGACCCTCGAGACCATTCAATCTCCGCAGAACCCCACGCGCCGTCTCACCCGCATCTCCCTCCGCGCCGTAGGGCCCGAGCGGGTGCCCGTCGATCTCGCGCTCATCGTCGACGTGCGCGGAACGATGGACGTCGATGGCCCGCGTCTCCGCGGCGCCTTCTTCGACCTCGCAGACGCGCTACAGACAGTGGTCGACGGGTTGGACGAGCGGGACCGGGTCTCGATCCTGGCGCTTCGCGATCGCGATGCGCTCCAGCTCGAACGCGCCCCCGGGACGGATCGGTTCGCGATCATGGACGCGTTGATGCAGCTCCGGACAGAGAAGATCGGGGGAGGGGGCGTCGCGATCCGCAGGGCCGTGGAGTTGGTGCGGGAGACGAAGGGCCCTGGCAGGCGACGCCGCGTGCTGGTCTTCAGCGTGGGGCACTCGCTTCAGGGCAAGGGAGTGGAGGCAGCCCTCAGGGAAGCCTCACCGGACGAACGCGACGAGGAGCTCGAGCTCCACGTCGCCGTCATGGGCAAGGGGCCCGAGCCAGAGGCCGGGATCGCCGCGCTCTCGGAGCTGCCCGGCGGGGTCCGTGTTCAGGCCATCGATGCGCCCGAGCCCGTGCTCGGATTGCTCCGCGAGCTGGTCGGCGTGCCGCGGGCGGCCGTGCAGGACCTCCGGGTGGTGATCTTCGGCGACAGGAAGCACGCGCTCGGATACCGGTACCTTGGTAACGCTGGCTGCGTCGATACGGACGAGGTGCAAGCACAGAACGACGAGACCGTCGCGCTGCTCGAGGCGCAGGAGGCGGACTCGTACCTGCGCGCCCTCGAGAAGGAGAAAGCCGAGGCTGCGAAGGCCGACGAGGCCGAGGCCAAGGGACCGGATCTGTGGCCGGGCGATGTCGCCACGGCAATCTTCGAGTGGGCTCCGATGCCCGCCACGCTGATGTCCGAGGGGGACTCCGGGTCCCGGCGGCCCGCGTTCAAGATGGTCGTCTCTTACGTGGACCCGCACTCCGGCGAAACGATCCGAGAGACCCTCCCCATCGACGACGTCGCGACGCCTCTCGCCGAGTCCTCGCGGGACATGCGCTTCATCGTCGGTCTCAGCGCGCTCGACGAGGTGCTCTCGGTGCACGACGAGGGCCGGCTGAGTCTCGCGGAGGTCCATCACATGCTCGCGTCCGCGCGCGGCGCGGATCCCGCCGGCCGCCGAGGGTGGCTGATCGCGCTAATCGAGCAGGCGCTCTGCGAAGCCGCAGCCGAAGAAGAAGCCGCGGCCGAAGAGGCCGCGGCTGAAGAGTCCAGCGAGTCTTCGTGAGCTACAACTGCGGGTAGATCAGCACCCGGTCGTGCACGAGCAGCAGGACGTCGGTCTTGCCGTCGCCGGTGAGGTCGCCGGTCAGGATCTCTCGCGGTTCGCGCTTGGCACCCTTCTTGACCTCGTAGTGCGGATCGACGTCGAAGACCGGGAAATGCAGCACGCTCTCGTACTCGCCGCTCTCGTTCTCGCGGAGGAGCTCGAAGGTGCGGCTCTCGGTGTCGTCGAGAACGAGCAGCTCGTCGATGCCGTCGCCATCGAGGTCGGCCGCGTAGATCTCGCCGTAGACCATGCCTTCGACGCCAGGCTCGTGCGTGGCGATGCGCTCGTGGAGCCACGTGCCTCCCCGGACGGGCAAGGTCCAGAAGCGCTTGGCCCCAAAGGCGAGGAGGTCGGGGCGCTCATCGGCGCCGAGGTCGACGATCCGCGCATCGACCGGGTCGAGCGGGCTCGCGTCCAGCGCGTGATCGAAGCGGAAGACCTCCTCCGCGTCGCGCCGCAGCACTTGGAGCTTCGCAGCGTCCTTCTCGAGCAGGAGGATCTCCCGCTCGCCGTCGCCATCGACATCGGCCGGGAGAGCGCTCGCGAGCCCGTCCCCATTCGCTTGCGCGTTGAACTGCTCCCGGACCGAGAAGGTGCCGTCGTCTCCAAAAACGAAGGCGCGCGCGTAGCCGGTGGCCGCGACGAGGAGCTCCACCTGTGCGCCGCGTTCGAGCCGCCCCGCGCTGACGGCAAGGGGCGTGGCATCGGCGATCGGCTGACCGTGCCCAGAGCTGGCGGCATCGGGCAGGGCGAAGCTCCCGTCACGCGCTCCGCGGGCGACGAGCAGCGGTGTCTGCCGCCCGTAGATCAGAGCGTCGAGGGCATCGTTGCCGTCGATGTCGAGGAGCTCGAGCGCGCGCGGGTCGCTTCGCAAGGCCTCGAGCGGTAGGCGCTGCGCCTCGGAGAACGCCCCGCTCTTCGAGGCCGCGAGGGTGACGAGATGGCGCTCCTTGCCCTCCTTCGCCAGGAGGACGAGCTCGTCGCGCTTCGCGCCATCGACGTCCCCGGCGGCGAGCGCGAGCGGCTCGCCCTCGAACGGAACGCGTACGGGGTAGGAGAGGCGGCCGCCGTCCTCGAGATGCGAGACGCCGACGACCTGCTCGCGTTTGCTCAGCACGGCGAGCTCCGCGCGGGAGTCGCCGTGGAAGTTCCCTGCCGCCAACGCGCGAATGTCCGCGAGCGAGGGGTAGGCGCGCGGCTCGCTGAAGGTGCCGTCGCCGAGCTGGAAGAGCAGCCACACCTGGGCGCCCTTGCGGTCGGCGATCGCGATGTCGTCGAGGCCGTCGCCGTCGAAATCACCGAGCGCGTAACCGTTCGCGTCGTTGCCCTCGACGGGGGCCGCGTACACCCTCGGCGTGGCGAGGCGTTCGCCGGCGTCTCCGTCGCGCGCGGTTTGCAGCGTGTGCAGCTCGATCAAGCCGGTCCGAGGGTTGATGACGGCGTCCGTCGGCGCGTTGCTGCCACGGCGCCTCACCGGGATGACGTAGGCGCGGGGCGTGGCGAGAGGGAAGAGCTGCTCGGGGCCGAACTCGCCCGCGGCGCGCTGAAGGCGCACGCGCAGCGCGCGGCGGCTCTTCAACGATACGTAGCGAAGATCCAGGCGCCCGTCGCCGTTCTGGTCGACGAAGTGCAGTCCATAGGGCTTGTGGGCTCCGAAGGTGTAGCGCCGCCGCTTGGCGAGCCGTCCTTCGTCACCTTGCAACGCGACGAGGACCTCGCGGCTGCCGAGCGCCGCGAGATCGGCGCGATCGTCCCCGTCGATGTCGAGAAGCGCGAGGCTCCCCACCCAAGGATTCGGGGCGAAGTCCTCGATGCTCAGCTCGTCTTCGAAGCCGCCTTCCTCGTCTTGAAAACGAACGACGATGCCGCCCGACTTCGTGATCATCGCGAGGTCGATGCGCCCGTCTCCGTTCAGATCGCCCGCGGCGACGTCGTAGACGCGTAGCCCCGTGACGATGTGGTGCCGCTCGAAGCGCTCGCCTGTTTCCGCCGCGGCGTCCACGGAACGCTGATGCAGAAGCACGAGTCGGCGGCGATCGTTGTCGGCGAGGGCGAGGTCTTCGAGGCCGTCCCCATCGAGGTCACATACGGTGATGGCTCGGGTGTTCCAGCCCACCTTCTCGACCTCGGGCCCTCCGAGGTGGATGGCGCCGGGCGCGGCGTCGTCGGCTCCACTCGCGGTGGTACAGAAAACCGCGCCGAGAAGGAGCAGGGCGAGGCGGTATCGGAGAGCGCTCATCTCATTGTCCCGGGAGGATGCGCAGCTTCAGCACGAAACCCTGCTCACTCTTGAGCAGCGAGCCGGTGGCGACACCGAGGTACTTCTCGACCAGCTCGGATGGCGGGATCTTCTCGGCGTCGAACGTGGGAAGACCTTCGGCGTCGGTCCCCGCGGCCCCGGTGGACTCGTCCCAGCCCATCGCGAGTCCCCTGAAGAAAGCGTCGAGTAGTTGCGAAGAGCGCATGAACAGGTGGACCGAAGCCTCCGGGGGGAGGGTTGCGATGGCCGCGGCGACGTCCTCGCGCTTCCAGAACGACGGCGCCTCCGAGTTCAGGTTGGCGAGTACGCGGCGCACGGGCTCGGGGCCGTGGTTGCTAAAAAAGAGGCGGTCTTGCGCGATGGCGAACGATGTCCTCAACTGCTTGCCACCCTCGGGGGCCGGGGCGTTCAGGACGCGGAGCGTCATGCCCATGAACTCCTGGCTCTCGAAGAGCTGACCCGTTGGGTCGACCACGCTGATGACGGCGTTGAGCGTGGTCTCGAAGGCCTGGGCGTCGCTCAGTGCAAGCGCCCCAACTTGTGTGAGCTCCGCGAGCGGGGCTTCCTCGCCTGGGTCTTCGCTCTCGAGCGGGAAGCTCATCATGAGGGTTCTGTCTTCCAACGATCCGATCAGTCCCTGCTCGACATCGACGCCTAGACCCTGGCTGAAGCCGGCGAGCTGTGCGCGCATCATGCCGTGCACCTGAGGCGCGGCGACCTCGAGCGTGGCGAGGATCTCCGTCCACATCTCTTGGAAGCTGAATCGGGCGCTGGCGACCTCGATGCAGTCGGCAGGCACGAAGCTCGGGTACTCGGGCGGGCCCGGCTGGTAGGCCAGAACCCGGAAGATGCCGCGTTGTTCGGTCAGCTTGACCACGACCCCGAGGTCGATGCTCGCGGCGCCTGGCGCCAAGCTGAGGGTCAAGCCCTCGAGAGCGTCGATGGCGAGGGACTTGAGGAGGATGTCGGGATTGACGGGCGGCGTGCCCGAGGGATTCGCGCGGGCGTCCTCCCTCATGATCTCGCTGAACGAGTCGTACAAGGCCGTCCCCGAAACCGAGATGACGAGCCCTTCGGGAGCGAGAAGTTGCGCGCCCTCGCGGAAGCGGCTCGTCTCGGTGAACGCGTCGCGCGAGGCGCCACCCCGGACCGCGGCGATGATGCCGCGGAGGTCCCCGGGAACGTCCGAGATGACGTACAGGCCGTCGAAGACCGCTTGCTCGTTCTCGAGAGAGCGGCGCTCGTCGCCACTGCGGAGTGTCTCGATGAAGAACTCGCTCTCGATCGTGACGCCTTCGAAGTCCTCCGTCTCGGTCTCCGTGCGGGTTTCGATCACGTCGTCCGGGCTCTCCTCGGTCTCGCCGGCTGGCTCCTCCTCCTCTGCTTCGTCGTCCTCGCCGGGAGGCATCTGCCGCGAGAGGATCTCGTGGAGTTTCTCCGGCTGGCTGGTGGCGAGGATCATCGTCGCCTTGGGATCCACTTCCGAGACGATCGTCTCTTCGAGGCCGTGCACCGAGATGCCGAAGCCGTCGATCAGCGAGGCCAACTCTCCGGGCGAGGTGCCGAAGACCTCGGCGAAGCTCTCGCCGGCCTCTCCGAACTCGAGCGCGTCGAGCATGGGGCTCAGATAGTTGGAGACGGTCGGCTCTGCGAAGAGCTTCGAGAGGCTCGATACCTTCCAAGCATCGCCGAAGGCTGCGGTGTCTTCGACGTACGCGATGAGGTCGGCGTCCGCGGAGAGGAGTCGTGCGATCGAGGGAGCCTCCTTCTCGGGAGCGGGAGCTTCCTCGGCGAGCGCGAACGGTGCAATCAGCAGGGCGGCGAGCAGTACGAGAGTCTTCGGCAGAGTCATCGGGGTGGCTCCTGGGTCGGGGTCTTGGGTGCAGGCTGCGGCGGCTCGTTGTAGCGGAAGCCGTTGTTCGGGTTGCGCTCGTCGAACGCGAAGGCGTCCCGGTTCGTCAGGAAGCTCTTGAGGCGGTCGACGGGGATCGCGAACGCGAGCCCCTCGACGCCCACCGCGCCGATCTTGCGGTTGTTCACGCCGACGACCTCGCCGCGGAGATTGAAGAGCGGGCCCCCGGAGTTGCCCGGGTTGAGCTGCACGGTCGTCTGGATGTAGAGGTGCCCGTCGAGCGGGCGGTTGCGCTGGCTGACGATCCCTTCGGAGACCGTGCGCTCCAAACCGAGCGGGCTGCCGATCGCGAAGACGGTCTGCCCGGACTCGAGCCCGTCACTCGCGGCCAGGGGCAGAGCGGAGAGCGGGGCGTCGCCCGCGTCCTCGATCTTGAGCAGCGCGAGGTCGCCGTGGGGGTCGGTGGCGACGATGCGCACGTCGTCGAGCTCGTGGCGCACGAGCTCGGAGCCGCGCTCGTCGAAGACCGTGACGGTGAGCTTTCGGTCGCCCGCGATGACGTGGTGATTCGTGACGACGTTGCCATCCGCGTGGATCAGAAAGCCCGAGCCGAGCGCGGTCGGAGTCTTGATGAGTACGACGGACTGCCCGACACGGTCGATGTTGTCCTGCACGGAGAGGACCGTGCGGCGGCCGGCGGTCTCGAAGATCCCGTGCCTTTCGCTGGCGCCGGCATCGGCTTCCTCGTCGGCGTTCTCACGGACCACCCGGGCCACCCGAGCCTTGGGGACCTCGAGGATGCGAAAGCCGATGTCCATGACGAGGCGGGAAGGCTGCTCGGCGAGCAGTTCGCCGGTCAGGGACGAGCCGTCCTTGAGCTGCACCGTGACCCGCTCGGCCCATGCGGAGCCGACAGCGGTGACGGCGAGACAGAAAACGAGGGCGACGAAACGAACTCTCACGCGCACTCCCCTGCCGCGAGCGATGTCCCACGAGGAGGGCGAGGAGAGAACCTGCGCTCCAGCGGGGCGCACCATGCGCGCCCGGTGTGGTGCGTTCCCGGCTTGCCTAGTCTACGTCTTTGGCGTTCGAGAGACACGGCCCGTTTCCCCCCTAGGAGCCCGGTGGGGCCGGGAACAGAGCGCGGGATACGCGCGTCGGACGGGGACGTTGCTCGAAGCGCTCGGTCGGGACTTGCCAGGCGCTCGGCGAAGGAGCGCGCGGACTGTTGGACAAACCCGACAGGTGTTGGGCCGACGAGACGGGCCTCGGAGCCGCCCTGAGGGCGATGGCTGGGCGCTTCTTGGCGTAAGGGCCCGCGGATCATGGGCTTCCGCGGTTTTCGCGGCGGCGTGCGCCGGTGGTACGGGCCTTGCGATGTCCTCCGTGTTCGCGGCGATGGTGCCGCAAGGGGGATAAGCCATGCGTCTTTGGTGTTTCGTGATGTGCTCGATCGTCCTTCTCGCCGCAACGCCGTGTGAGGCCGGCGAGCCTGCGCGCTGGGAACTCAGCCTCGCCCACTGGAGCGCCGACTACGAACTCGGCGGCGCCCCGAGCTCCGCAACGGGCAGGGAGGACAGCTTCATCCTCGCAGGCGGCGTGTGGCGTCGCGGCTGGGGCGTGCGCATCGAGAACAGGGGAGAACGCTTTTCCCTGAAGCCGGACATAACGGTGGGCGGCAGCAGCATCAGAGCCCAGCTCGACAGCAGCTCCCTCGACGTGAGACGCAAAGTCCTCGAAGGCGCGCGCGGCTCCTGGCTGGCGGTTGGTCTCGGCGTGCAGCATCTGAGCTTCGACGCGCCGCTCTTCGACGAACAATCCACGGGGGGGCGCGTGCTCCTCGAGGGGCGGCTGGGTCTGGGAGAGCGATACTCACTGCGGGGGGAGTACGTGCACTACCTCGGGCTCGAAGACTTGGCAGGGGTGGACCTCGAGGGATTCGAATACGGCATCGAACTATCGGTCGGCCTGACGAGGCACCTCGACCTCATCGCGGGGTATCGCGTCCAGAAGCTGATCACGACGAGCGACGAGCCCGGGGAGGGGCGTCGACGGGTCCGCGATACCGTGGATGGCGTGTTCCTCGGCGTGCGGGTGCACTGGTGAGCATTCGCTCCGATTGCGCGGCCGGGGCGACAGCGCCTAGGCTTCGGACTGCGCCGGGATGGGCGGCCCGGCGCGATCCGAGGAGAGAGACCAGCCCCGTGTCCCCCTCGACGTGTAGGCCCGCCGTCGGCCCGGCGTTGTTGCGCTCGGTTCTCGAGCGACGATGGCTCGCGTTCGGATTGCTTCTCTTCGTGCTCGGCTGTGTGTCACAGGCCGGGGCTGCACCGCCGGCGCACTTCCATGTCGATGCGATCGAAGTCGAGGGGCTCCGCCACGCCTCTGCCGAGGTCGTACGGGGCGCTTCCATGCTCCGGCCGGGCCGCGCGTACGGGGAGGATGAGCTGCGCGATGCCGTGCGGCGCGTCGAGCGGCTCCCCTTCGTCGTGGACGTCGAGTTTCGCTTGCGCAAGGGACGGGAGCGCGGCCATGTCGTCCTCGTGATCGAGGTCGTGGAAGCGACACGGTTCTTCGCGGGTTTCGATCTCCACAGCTCCCACGAGAACGAGTTCTGGCTCGAGTCCTACGACACGCCGGAAACGCGGCTTCTCGAGCAGAAGATCCACCTCGAAGACATCGAGCGCGGTGACTTCGTCCTGGGAACTCGCTGGTTCCTCGGCTCGAGAGGTGTGCTGGTTGCAGCGCTCCAGAACAGCGAGTGGAGCAGCGAGATCTTCGCCCAGGCGGGATACACCCACTACGACCTGTTCGGGCCAGGGAGCTTCGCGGCACTGAGCATCGGGGTCAACGACCACAACAAACTCTTCGGCGTCGAGTGGGGCGTGCCAATCCGCGGCAACCACAGCGTTCGTGCGTCGTACGCGCGGGTCCAAGGGTACGGCCTGTCCTCCGCGCGCTCGGACAAAGAGGGCCAACGCGACTTCTTGCGATTCGAGTGGCGTTACGACACGCGTGACGACCCCGTCCTCCCGCTCGACGGGGACTTGCTCAACGGCGGCGTGGAGTCGCGCAGCTACGACGGTCGAAGCGGGTGGCTCCTCTGGCCGCCGCGAGGTGCGGCCTACGACGAACGCAGCCTGTGGTTCTCGATGGAGCGCACGCGGCGCATCGGGCGGAACGTGGCTTGGAGCTGGGGCGGCCGGTGCGAGTTCGGCGAGCTCGAGCGGAGCGCGTCGCTCGACGACCCGCTGAGCCTCTCGATCGAACGCGGGTACTGGAGCGTGCAGCCACGGCTTGGTCTTACGGTCTCGCTGCCGCGGCGCAAGGAGGGCTACTCGGAGCGCCATTGGGCCACGGGGCTCAGTGTCCGCAGGACGGGAGTCGATGGTGCCCGCTCGGTCGAGCTCGAGTTCAGTGCCGAGCTCGTCTACCGGGTGCGTTGGGGGATCTTCCGAATCAGCGGAGTCTATCGAGACGTCGAGGTGCGCCCGTGAGGCGCGCGCTCGTCTTCGTCGTCCTGGCCGGCCTGCCCATCGTCTGGGCCGAGGCCGCGCCGCAGCTCGTCGTCGAGCGGAAGACCTCGCAAGCCGAACTCACGGCACTGCCGTCCGTATTCGACGAGCCCGAGATCTCGAAGCGCCTCGAGAGCGGCCTGACGAACACATTCGTCGTGCGGGCGACACCGCCCCGCGGTACCGCGGAGCTCCTCGCGCTGATCGAAGTGCGCTACGAGCTATGGGACGAGGCGTATCTCGTCAGCCTCGAGGCGGCGCGAGAGCTGCGCGAGGAGCGGGCTTTTCCGTCACGGAGCGAGCTCGTCAGTTGGTGGAAGTCCCTGCGCCTGCCGCTGGGTGGAGAGGGCGTGGCCGCGGGGGAGTCGGTTGAGTTGGAGCTGGTCTTCGTACCGTTCTCGCGTTCCGAACAGCGTGCGGCCCGGGCGTGGCTCTCCGAGTCGATCAGCGCCAACCGGACGCCTTCGCGTCGTGAACAACCCGACGCGGGTCCGTTCGCGCGGGCGGTGGACGTCGCCGTCGCCACGTCGATCACCCGCGACTCGGTGTGGTCTCGGCGATGGGTGCTCACGGCCGAGGAGGGGAGGGATGCTCAGCGCTAGAACCGCCGTGTGGCTCGTCGCCGCGCTACTTCTCGTCGCGCTCGCGTTCGCGCTCGGGAGTCGCGAACTCTCGGCGCTCTGGCTCGGTGTCGGCGTTCACCCCAGGGTCCCGGAGATGCTCGAACAGGCCATGAGCGATCAGCGCACCCTGGCCGAGCAGGACCCGGACAATGCAGCGCGCTATCGTGCGCGGTACGAGGAGTTGCAGGACGCGGTGCAGAGCCTGCGTGTGCTCGAGCAGAGCCGGGAGCGCATCACGCGGCGCTACCAGCTCCTACTCGGCGCGCTGCTCGCGAGCCTCGTCGCGGGGACTCTCGTGGCTCAGACGTTGCTCGCGCGCCGAAATCGCCGGCGGCTGGAGTTGCTGCGCCGACAACTCGAGCAACTCTCCGCCGGGGAGGAGGTCGAGAGGGGGAGCGTCGCGGGTCGAGACCTGGTCGGGCGCATCGGCAGTATGGTCGAGGAGACCTCCCGTCTCGTCGGTTCTCAGCGCCGCCGCCTGGCTGCTGCGCGCGAGCTGGGCCGGTGGCAGGAAGCGGCGCGCCGGCAGGCGCACGAGATCAAGGGGCCGTTGACCGCGACACGGTTGGAGCTCGAACGTCTGTCGACGCTCGTTCACGGAGGAGACGGGACGAGTGCTCGGATCGCCGAGAGCGTCACCCACGTCACCGAGGAGGTGGGAAGGCTCACGAGGTGGTCGGCGCACTTCTCCGAGTTCGCACGCCTCCCGGAGCCCCGCTGCGAGCCCGTCGATCTCCAGCAACTGCTGCGCGACTTCGTGCGCGTGTTCTCGGGTGCGTGGCCTACGCTGACTCTCGTCCTCGAAGACGGGCCGAGGCTTCCCGTCTCGTGCGACAAAGAGCTCGTACGCCAAATCCTGAACAACCTCGCGGACAACAGCTCCCGCGCGCTCGGCGAGCGGAGCGGCCGGTTGACCTTGACGACTTGGCTCGACGAGGGCGCCGCTCATGTCCGCCTCGCTGACGACGGTCCCGGAGTCGACGCGAGCGTTCAGGCACGGCTCTTCGAGCCCTACGCGACGACGCGGCGGCGCGAGGAGGGGGGAGGACTCGGGCTCGCGATCGCCCGCAAGATCGCCCTCGACCATCGCGGGGATCTCCGCCTCGTCGAGAGCTCCGCGGCCGGTGCCGTCTTCGAGTTCTGGCTGCCTGTCGTGGAGGAGTGACACGATGGCCTCGATACTTCTCGTCGAAGACGATCGCGTGATCGCAGCGCGCGTGCGCGCGTTGCTCGAAGAGCACGGACACGTTGTTTCGTGGGCCTCGAGTGCGGAGCAGGCTAGAGATCTCGTCACGACGGAGACCGAGGCACGGCCCGACCTGCTCCTTCTCGACGTGCGACTGCCGGGTCTGAGCGGAGCGGAGCTCGTTCGAGAGCTGTCTGCGGCGGGGCGCCTGCCGCAGACCGTGATGATCTCCGGGGAAGCCACCGTCGGAGAGGCCGTGGCGTCCCTAAGGAGCGGAGCGTTCGACTTCGTCGAGAAGCCGTTTTCCGGGGATCGCCTACTCGTCGTCGTCCGCAACGCGCTCGAGCAAGCCCGGCTCGCGAACCAGGTGGAGCGGCTGCGCCGGGAGCTGCGTGGTGCGGGCCCGATCCTCGGCATCTCGCGTGCGATGAGCGAGCTGCGGGAGACCGTGGCGCGCGCGGCCGCGGCAGATGTCCGAGTGTTGGTCTTCGGCGAGAGCGGGACGGGCAAGGAGCTCGTCGCACGAGCACTTCACGAGCTCGGTGAGCGGCGCTCGGCCCCCTTCGTCGCACTCAACTCGGCGGCCATGCCGAGCGGGCTCGTCGAGGCGGAGCTGTTCGGGCACGTGCGCGGGGCGTTCACGGGCGCGGAGGCGGATCGAGCCGGGCTCTTCGAGCGTGCGGACGGAGGGACGCTGTTCCTCGACGAGATCGGCGACATGCCGGAGACCTTGCAGGCCCGGCTGCTGCGGGTTCTCGAGGATGGGCGCGTGCGCCGCGTCGGAGACTCGCGCGAGCGCCGCATCGACGTGCGGGTCCTCGCTGCGACGCACCGCGATCTCGACGAGGACATCAAGGCGGGGCGGTTCCGGCAAGACCTCTACTTCCGGCTCGCGGGGCTCGTCATCGAGGTGCCACCGCTCCGGCGCCGGCGTGAAGACATCCCGTTGCTCTTCCGGCACTTTCTCGATCTTGCGTGTTCCGAGGCTGGCAGGGAGGCACCCAAGGTCGATGAGGCCGCTCTCGACTCGCTCGAACGCTACCGCTGGCCAGGGAACGTGCGCGAGCTCCGCAATACCGCCGAGCGCGTTGCGGTGCTCGCGGAGGGGCACGTGACGACCGAGTTGCTCTTCCCCAGGCAGCCAGTGGAGGCGTTCGGCCCGGGCGACACGCCGCGCGAGACGCTCCGCGAGTACCGCCATCGAAGCGAGCGGGCCTACATCGTCTCGGTGCTGAGGCACTGCGATTGGAACGTCAGCGCTGCAGCGCGGCTGCTCGGCATTCACCGGGGGCACCTTCACGAGCGCATGACGGTGTACTCGATCGAGCGCCCCCGAGGCGGGGAACCCGCGTAGTCGAACCCTCGCTTCGCTTCGGCCCCCGATGTGGTGGACGAGAGATCGCGGCCTGCCGACGAGGCGGCGATCAGGCGGTTCGATCCGGGCTCCGCGACACGGCGGGAAGCAGCGGGTCGCATTGGATCGCCAGGGACGAGATCGGTCGAGTTTTTCGCCTCGTTGCGGATGGCGAAGCGGGCCCGTCTGACACAAGCCGAACGAGCCCGTCTCGAGCGCCCCGCGGGCGTTCCGTGGGCAGCTTGACCCGCCGCCATCCGGTCCCGACATCTAACTTGAAGGCGCGCCGCTCCGATCCGCGTGGCGCGCCCTCCTCGTGTTCGGGGCCAGGCCCCAGGAGGATGGTGATGTCGCGACGTCCGTCGTTGGGTTGCCACACACATCGTTCGACCCTGACCCGCTGCGCGCTGCGCGGCGTACTCCTATCCGCACTGCTCGCGGCGGCGCTCTTCCCGGCCTTCGCCGACGAGCCCGCACCGAGCCGCTCGCTCTTCCTCGAGAGCAGCGCTCAGCCGTGGTCGAAGTCCGGGATGCTCTCGCGCGAGCCGGGGACATTGCGCGAGCGCGCGGTCGCTTTCGACACCGGCGTCCTGACGCCGTCGGTACGGGAGCTCACGCTCACGCTCTTCGCCGACACATCACTGAACGTCGTGCTCGACGAGTCGCAGACTCTCGTGCGTGGCGGCCGCGGGTGGGTGGGCCACGTCGACGCCTGCGCGTTCAGCGAGGTCTTCCTCGTCGAGCGCGATGGCGTTCTGGCCGGGAGCGTGCGCTGCGGCGGCCGGCTCTTCCAGCTTCGCCCGCAGGGCCGAGGGGTCGTGCAGATTCGAGAGGCCGCGGCCGACTTGCTCGACGAGGGGCCGGATGACGCCATCCTGCCTCCGCCGTCCGCGATGGCCGACCAGCCGCTCTTCGAGAGCAAGGTGGGACCCGTGCCGGAGAGCGCCGGGCGGATCGACTTGATGATCGTCTACACGGCGCAGGCGCGCTCGGCGGCCGGTGGCGCGGCGGGCATCGCTGCAATGGCGGACCTCGCGGTGCTCGAGGCGAACACCGCCTACGAGAACAGCGGCGTCAACCATCGGTTGCGTCTCGTGCACGTCGCCGAGGTCGACTACGTCGAGAGTGGCGACAGCGGCACGGACCTCGGCCGCCTGCAAGCCGTCGGCGACGGATACCTCGACGCAGTGCACGACTGGCGGAACCAGTACGGCGCCGACGTCGTGTCGATGTGGACAGAGACCGGCGGCTGCGGTCTTGGTTACATGATGTCGAACGTCTCGAGTGGCTTCGGCCCTTGGGCCTTCAACCACGAGACCCTCGGCTGCGCGACCGGCAACTACACGGTGCCGCACGAGATCGGGCACAACATGGGCGCGCGGCACGACTGGTACGTCGACGACACGCAGAACTCGCCGCAGAGCTACAACCACGGCTACGTCGACTTCCCGAATCGCTGGCGTTCTGTGATGGCCTACAACTCGCTGTGCAGCGATCAGGGCGGCGCCTACTGTGAGCGCATCGCCCACTTCTCCAATCCAGGCGTGTCGTACGGGGGTGCGCCCACCGGGATCGCGTCGGGGACGAACGTGAGCTGCGTCGAGGGCAACACGGCGAACCCGGCGTGCGACGCCGACGTGCGCCAGATGCTCAATGGCTCGGCCGCGACGGTCGCCGCGTTCCGCACGACTCAGTTCCTCGCGACGCTGACGCTCGGCGCCGCGCCGGAGACTCTCGACCCGGGCGAGACGATCACCTACACGCTGACGGCGGAGAACTTCACCGAGACGACGGCGACGAGCGTCGTTCTGCGCAACGACATCCCGGCCGGCACGACCCTCGACCCGAGCTCGCTGAGCGGCGACGCGGGGTACACGGGCACCGGGCCGGGCCACACGATCACCTGGACGACGGGACAGGACCTCGCTCCGGGGGGCACGATCGTACGGAGCTTTCGTGTCTACGCGGACCAGAGCGGCGTCGTTCCCAATCAGGCGAGCGTCTCCTCCGCCAACGGCAACACGGCGGCGACGAGCAACATCGCCGAAACCACCGTGCTCGCGCACGGCGCCTGCGGATTCGCCGACGGTTTCGAGTCCGGCGCGATCAGCGCCTACTGGCGCAAGGAGACCACCGCGAACGGCCGCGTCTCGGTCTCGTCGGCCTACCCGGACAGTGGCAGCTACGGGGCGATCCTCGACGCGAGCAGCTCGGGGACGAACTCGCTCGCCTCGATGATCGTCACGCTCGACCTCGCCAGCTCCGGACAGAGCGAGCTGCGCTTCCGCTGGGCCGACATGGGCGACGAGTATCACGCGAGCTACGACGGCGTCTTCATCCGTGAGGACAAGAACGCGAGCTGGAGCAAGGTCTACAGCTTCACGGACCAGGCGGCTGGGGTGTACCAGGACGGCCTCGTCGACATCGACGCGGCGGCCGCCTCGGCCGGGATCACGCTCGGCGCGGGCTTCCAGCTCAAGTTCAGCCAATACGACAACTGGTACGTGCGCACCGACGACCCGGGGTCCGGCGACGGCTACGCGATCGACGGGATTTCGCTCTACTGCACGCCCAAGGAGGCCGGGACCGGCAGCGCGGGCGGCGGGGCGCTGACCGCGAGCGGCAAGGACACCTTCTCCTGGGGCGCGGACGGCAACTTCACCGGCTACCGCCTCTACCGTGGCGATGCCAACGACCTGCCGCGCCTCGCGGATGGCGGGGTGGACTCCTGTCAGCGCTGGGAAGGCACGACGAACTCGGTCAGTGGGCTGATCGAGCTGCCTGGCGACGCGGAAGGACGCCTCTTCTGGTATCTGGTTGCGGGCTTCAACGGACTCGGCGAGGGGAGCGCCGGGAGCGGCAGCGCCGGGGCGCGGGTGCTCAACTCGAGCGGGACCTGCCCTTAGCTCCGCCGCTGCGATAGTCCTTGGAGGGGCCGCCTGCGGGCGGCCCCTCGTCTTTCTCGTCGGTTCTCCCGCGGCGGTGATCGGGACGAGCGGTGGCCATGCCCGGGCCCGCGGCGAACGGCGCCCCTCAGAAAAGTGGCATCATCACGTTAACCGGGCGCGAGAAACCTCCGTTTGAAGGGGCGAGCGGGACGGGCCAGCGCCCGAGAGCCCCCGCCCGAGAGAGGTTGCCGTGAAAGACTTCCACCATGTGATGATCGCCGTTGTCGTAGCCGGTTCGATCGTGTTCGTGCTCTGGACGCTGATCACTTCGTTCTTGAGGAGCCGGCAGATCTCGGCGGTGTCCAAGCTGCAGCACCGGCTGCTCGACCGCTTCGACTCCTCCTCCGAGCTGACGGCCTTCCTCGGGACCCCCGCGGGGGGGCGCTTCTTCGAGGCGATCACCCGCCGGCCGGAGCAGACCGCCGGGCGGGCCCTGCGGGCGCTGCAGGTCGGGATCGTGCTCTCGACGCTCGGGCTCGCGTTCGTCACCGTCGGGCTCTTTCTGATCAGGGACGGGGCGCAGGATCTCGCGGCGGTCGGCGTGCTCGTCTTCGGCTTGGGGCTTGGTTTCGTGCTCGCGGCGTGGGTCTCGCACCGGCTGCTCGGGAGCTGGGTTGGCGACAAGGGCTCCACGCCGACCTTGCCGCGCGAGGACGGTGAGCTCGACTGATGGACGCCGTGGCGGTCATCGTCACGCGCGCGCTCGCGGTTCGTTCCGTCGAGCGCGCTTCGCGTGAGCAGGCGGCGGGTGAGGTGGGGGCGAAGGCTCGTCGGCTCGACGTGCTCGACGACGAGGCGTTCCGCCGGGTCTACACCGAGCACGGCCCGCCGGTCTCGCGTTACCTCCGGCGCATCGCGGCGGACGACGCGACGGCCGACGACCTCGTCCAAGAGGTCTTCGTCCGCTACCTCTGCGCACCCCCCTCGAGCAAGGACGAGGGCGGGCTGCGCTCCTATCTCTTCCGCATCGCGACGAGGCTCGTCATCGATCACGCTCGCAGCGAGAGGCGCTTCGGTTTCGCGGACGAGCTCGACGAGGAGCGGCTCGAGGGTGTACCCGATCCCGACGCGGGGCGCGCGCTCGATCTTCGGCGCACCTTCCGCACGTTGGGTGCTCGTGAACGCGCGCTTCTTTGGCTCGCCCACGTCGAGGAGCTGAGCCACGCCGAGATCGCCAAAGCGCTTGGAGTGGGTGCGGTCAGCGTGCGCGTACTGCTGTTCCGGGCGCGGCGGAAGCTCGCGCGCGAGCTCGAGCGCGCGGAGGCAGTGTCGTGAGCCGGAGGCGCAGGAACGGCGAGCCCAAGGCGCTGGTCGGCGCATTCATGCGTGAGCTCTCGCATACGCCGCTTCGCCCGCGGCGGATGCCGAGCGCGGGCGCGATCCTGCTCAAGGCGCGGCTGCGGGGGATCGACCCGCGCGCGCGGCGGGCGATGCTGCCCGTGCGGCTCGTCGAGGCCGTCGCGGCCGTGCTGGCTCTCGTCGCGGTCGCGGGGGTGATCGGCAGTGCAGGCTTCGTGCTGTTGCAGCGCGCGGGTGTCGACACCGGCCCGGCGGTGGGGCAAGCGGTCGAGCGCGTCACCGAACAGGGCGCCAGCGGAGGGACGCTACTGCTCGTCGGGGCGCTCTTCACGATCATCGCGGGAGCCTTCCTCAACTTGTATCGCGACGCGTGACGGGCTCGCCCGAAGCGCGTCCGCGACCTCCCCGTTCAGCCCACACTATTGACGACGCCCCGCGGGGGCGTCGCTACGAGCTGCGCGCGTTCTCGCAGCGACGCCCTCGTAGGGCGTCGTCAACAGCGTGGGCTGCATCGGGTTCGTAGACGCGCGCCCATGTCGTGGCGCATGGAGGGCGGCCCTTGCGGCCGCTTGGCACGGCTGACGCAAGGGCCGCCTCTCCCATCAGAAGACGGTGCGGATCGTGAGGCGCACGTTGCGTCCCGGGCTGAGCGCTCCGGCGGCAACCCACTGCTTGTAGGTGTCGAGGAAGTCGACGTACTCGCGGTCGGTGAGGTTGCGCACGGTGAGGTCGATGGCGACGTCCGCCTTGGCACAGCGCAGGTGAACGCCCGCGGCGAAGTCGATCAAGGTGTAGCCCTCGAAGTCGGCACGCGAGAAGAGCTCGTCCGGGCCGCTCGCCTCGGCGTCGCTCGTGCGCGTGGCCTTGAGCTCGAAGAAGCCGTCGTGCCAGCGCTTCTTCGCGGGCAAGGTGAAGCGGAGGCCCACGCGGTGACGATCGGGCGGCGTCACCGGCAGCGGGCGGCCCGTCGCGTCGTTCTCCGTCGAGACGTGGTCGGTCTGAAGCAGGAGAGCAAGTCCGGGGCGCAGCGCATAGGAGAGCGCGGCCTCGTAGCCATGGCTCGTCGCGTCCGCTTGCCGATACTCGACGACGGGGAGCTCCCCGACGAACTCGTCGGTCTGCGCGGCATACACGTGGTCGTCGAACTCGGTGCGGTAGGCGGAGACGTGCGCGTCGAGCCGCTCGTCGCGCCAGCGGAAGCTGAGCTCGGCGTTGACGTTGGACTCCTCCTCGAGGTCGGGGTTACCGCGCTCGTACGCGGCGACGCCGGTGTGCTGCCCGGCGGCGAAGAGCTCGTACTCGGAGGGCGCGCGCCACCCGCGTCCCACGCTCAGGCCGACCGAGGCCTTGCCAAGGAAGTGCCGCACGAGAGCGAGTGAGCCGGAAAGAGCGTCCCAGGAGCGGTTCAGGCCCTCGAGATCTTCGCGGCCGGGGGTCGCGAGCACGTCGAGCTCCTTGTTGTCGAAGCGAGCGCCGGCGCTGAGGGTCCATCCCGTCTCGTCATCCCCGGCGAGTTTCAACTCCTCGAAGAGCGCGACGCTCGTCGTCTCGGTTTCGAGGTTGGGCAAGAGCGGCGCGAGGCCCCGCGTCTCGTTGTCCTGCGTGTAGTGCTCGAGGACGACCCAGCCGCGGAGGCGCCCGCCGGACTCGTGTTGGAGCTCGGCGCGCAGCGTCCTCGTCTCGAGCGCGAGATCGACCGCCTTCGGGCCGGAGAGTCCGCCGGGGAACGCCTTCCGGACGTTCTCCGTGCGGTGGGCTGCGACCTTGAAGCGGCCAATGCGCGAGGGGATCGTCGCCTCGACGATGGCGACGTCGTTGTCGATGTCGAGCCGGAAGTCCGGCTTCGGCGGGAGGAAGAAGCCGTACTCGTTCTCCCAGTGGCTGAAGCGGGCGGCGAGCTGCACGCCGCCATCGAACGCGTACCCGAAGGCGACGCTGCCGGCCGCTTGATCGTAGTCGGTGTTGTCGAGCTCGCGCTCGGGTGTGCTGAGGTCGCCAGAACTGCGCTTCGTCCACGCTGCGCGCCAGCCGAAACGTCCGAAGGCGCCGTCGAGCTCGAGGCGCCCGACACCGGCGTCGTTGTTGCTCGCGAAGCCAGCGAGGAACTCTCCGTGGAGCATCGTCTCGCCGGGACGTGTGCTGAGGAGGCCCGGCGAGACCATGTTGACCACGCCGCCGAGGGCGTCGGGTCCGTAGAGCACGCTGGCGGGGCCGCGGACGAGCTCGACCCTCTCCGCGTCGTAGGGCTCGATCGCTGGGGTGTGGCGCAGACTGAACTGCTGGTAGTTGTGCGCGAAGCCGTCGGTGAGCACGCGAATGCGGTCGTTGGTCATCCCGCGGATCATCGGCTTGCCCGCCTGGTCGCCCGTGGCCACGTTGCGCGCGCCGGCGATGTCACCCACCGCCTCGCCGAGCGAGGCGCCGGAGCGACCGCGAATCGCGCCTTCGTCGACGACGTCGACGCTCTGGGCCGCGGTCAACCGGTCGGCGCTCCACGGCGCGGCAGAGACGGTGAGCTCCTCGACGTACTCGAGCCCGGGCTTCAGGCGGACGACGAGCGGGTCGCGCGAAGGCGCGGTGATGCGCTGGTGCTCGGCGGCGAAGCCGTGAAGGTGGAAGCCGACGACGAACGAACCGCTCGGCAGGCCTTCGAAGCGGAACTCACCGGCGTCGTTCGTGACGGTGGTTCGGCCGAGGTCGGGGATGCTGACGACGACGCCTGGAAGCGGCGTGTCGGTCGAGGCTTCGACGACGCGGCCGGAGAGAGCGGGACCATCCTCCGCGGCGACGGAGGTGGACAACGAGAAACACAGGCCGAGCAGGCAAAGCGCGGCTAGTGCTCCGGTTCGGGACACTAGGGCGAGCGGGCGCGAGAGCCGCGGCGGCTCCCACGATGGCATGAACATGGCTGATCTCTCCACGGCCCGGGCTGGACGGCGCCGGGCCATCTCTGCACGAGTTACGGTGTGAGTTGCTGTGGAGTCAGATCAGTGGGGGGGCGCGGGCTCGCGCCGAGTGCAGCGTGAGTTCGAGGACCGCCGGGGAGACGGCGTCCACGAGCGTGTCTTCTGCTGCAGCCAGGGCGACTTGCGGGGGGAGCGTGGCTGCGGCACTTCGAAGCGAGCGCTGGAGGGCGCAAGCGAGACAAGGGTGCGCGTCCTCGTCCGCGTGACTCTCTACCGAGACGGGCGTGAGATGCCCCGCATCGTGGTGCTCGTGAAGTTCGAGTGCGTGGCAATCGTGGGCAAGGTGCCCGAGCAGGGGGGTGAGCGCGAGCAACAAGGCGAGCGTCGCGGCGATGCCGCGCGCTCGGTGGGCCTCGTTGCACGACTGCCTGCCCATTCCGAATCCCCCGAAGACATCGCAGTCTACCTCCGGATGGCGGCCCGGTCCCCCAGAAAGCTCCGGGAACTTGCTAGACAAAAAAGTCCAAGATAGACTTCGTGGGATAGGAGATCCCGTGGCCAGTCTCGAACGCTTCTTCCCCGTCGCCGAGTCCATCGCGCGCCTTCTGCACCCCCACGCCGAAGTCGTGGTGCACGACGTGCGGGCGAACACGATCGCGGCGATCTACAACCCGCTCTCCCGCCGCCAGGTGGGCGACGACTCGCTGCTCGAGGATCTCGCGGGGCTCGGCGAGGGGGCCGACGTGCTCGGCCCCTACGACAGCCGGCTCTTCGATGGACGCCGTACCAAGTACGTCTCGACGGTGCTGCGCGACGGCCGTGGCCGCGCGCTCGGCCTCCTCTGCGTCAACCTCGACGTCAGCCGCTTCGAGCAGATGGCCTCGTTGCTCGAGGCCTTCGTCGGGCCCGCGCGGGAGCCTGACGAGCTCGATGCGCTCTTCGAGGACGACTGGCAGCGGCGCATCAACGCGTTCGTGCACGAATGGCTCGCGGCGCGGCAGCTCGCGCTCGAGGCCTTGGATCGCACGCAACGCGTCGAGCTCGTCGACGCGATGCACGAGGCGGGCGCCTTCCGCGCCAAGAATGCGGCGGCGTTCGCCGCCCGCGTTCTCGGGGTCTCGCGCGCCACCGTCTACAACGATCTCGCACAGCTTGGCCACACGCCGGCCCAGCGCCGGAACGGAGGGAGGCGGCGATGACGCTCGACTGTGAGCGGGCTCGCGCCCGCATCGAAGAGGAAGTGCGTTGCACGCCGTGCCGCTACTCGCCCGCGCTCAGCCGGGAGACGGGCGCAGAGGTGCACCTCAAGCTCGAGAACGTGCAGAACAGCGGCTCGTTCAAGTTGCGGGGTGTCGTCAACACGATCCAGCGCCTCGGCATCGAGCCTCTGCGCGCGCGGGAGCTCGTCGCGGCCTCGACAGGTAACCACGGCGCGGCGTTCGTTCACGCGCTCGAGCGCTTCGATCTCGAGGGGCGGCTCTTCATGCCGAAGACCGTGCAGCCGGGGAAGCGCGCCGAGCTCGAGGGGCGCGGTGTCGCACTCGAGCTCGTTGGCGAGGACTGCGTCGACGCGGAGCTGGCGGCCATCGAGTACGCGAAGAAAACGGGGGCGGCGCTGATCCACCCCTACGCGGACGAGCGTGTGATCGAAGGGCAGGGGACCATCGCGGTCGAGCTCCTGCGTCAGCTCCAGAGCTTCGATGCGGTGCTCGTACCCGTGGGAGGCGGCGGGTTGATCTCCGGCATCGCCGCCCATCTCGAACAGGCCGCGCCCGAGGTCGAAGTCGTGGGCTGCCAGCCGCGCGC
>NPIF01001415.1_pt1 | contig 23408 bp, 23 predicted proteins | sample 8637461 | NCBI WGS metagenome assembly NPIF01 (sample SAMN07420641, study PRJNA396082) | bioreactor metagenome | isolation source: sample BR12 brine-fed electro-methanogenic bioreactor BR | place: Japan: Kochi | collected 2016-12-09
TGCTCCTGTATTGAAGCATGGAGGGGCATTACACTGTGCCGCCCGGTACTTCTGCGTGGGAGGCAGACATCGCCGACGACGATGACCAGCCGCCCCCCCGGAACAAGGATCCGGTGGATATGCTGCCAGACGTGATCGAGCTCTTCAAGGAACTTATCATAATCTCCGATCTGCCCAAGCTGCGATTCTTTTTCAGGGTAGGTTTTCAGTATCCAGTATGGCGGTGAGGTAACGACCAGATGTACGCTCTCGTCAGGTATGTATCCAAGGTTTCGGCAGTCTGAATTGATGAAACGGTGAGCTGTCGGGATGCTTGCAGAGACTGCTTCGATCTCCTTCATCAGGATTTGATCTTTGGCAATGAATGGTATTGCACGTTGCCCCATCTCCCCGGCAACTGCTGCAATATCCGGATGAATAAATGATTCCAGTTGCCTGCCTATATCGGATTGATTGGCATAGAGTGTCTTTTCAGGAAGATTGTGTTCGGGTGCTCCGGATTGGGCGGCGTGCGAGATCATGTACCTGAGTAGTAGTTGATGCACATGTTGTGATAAATGTCCCGATCGCGATGTGAAAGTGAAGGTTTGATGACAGGCCAGCCAATTGGGCGTGAAGTGGCTGGCTTTTTAGGGGTGCTTCCAACCTCCGCCAGACTGTCGTTCCTCGCTTCTGCTGAAACTAAAAACACTCACACTCCGCACACTCCGCTCAGCCCCATTGCCCCTGTCTCTGACATAGTATGTGCCGGAGCAGGGGGGGCGGGCTGCCTCTTCTTGTGCAGAAGCCCCCCGCCCGGCAGGAGCCACCACAATGGCAGTAGATTTCGAACAGATACGGAGCAACAAGACAGCGGTCCGGGACCTCCCGGCACCGCTTGTTGATACCGCGGCCCTTGAGGCTGTGGTTACCCATGTACTTGAGAACAACCCCTTCGGCTGTGTAGCCTATGAGTCCGGCGGCGAGACGATCCCGGGCGTGGTCCGGGGCCGCGAGCAGTATACCGCCCGGATCGTGTACCTTGACGGAGACGACAAAAAGGTCGGCGCAGCAACCGTCACCGCCGGGACAACCGCCGGGATGAATGCGGCAGCTGCCGCCGTCCTCGCAGATGCAGCACTCACGGCAGCTGTTGGCGGGACACCGGAGCGTGACCAGAACAAGGATTCATACTCCTGCCAGCTGAAATGCCATGATCCAAATGGCGAGAATTATACTCTCACGTTTGGCAGAAAGGCCGTCCGGCTGACCGGCTATGATGACGCGGCAATCCTCGCAGCAGTCGAGGACTGGGCAGACGAGATGGCAGCCCTGAGCTGAGCGGAAAAGGCGAGGGGATCTCCTCCTTCTCCTTTTACGAGTTTTTATTCCTTCTTTTGGCGATTTTTTTCTGGGCCGCATCTCCTCCTCTTTGCCCTTCTCCTGGTGGAGAGTGGGGAATTTTATTCCGATGAAACCAGGGAAAAGTAAACCGACATTGACCCCATCCTTCAGATCTTCTGGCTTTTGCGGATTTTGCTACTCATAATTCCCAAGGATATTCCGGGCAATCCATACCCGGAAGACAGAGTCGAGTATGCCATACCTCCCCTCGCCGGGCTTGTCGATGGTCATGGTATTGGTGAGATCTCTCATCGAGGCGGTGAGCGAGGATGACTGCGTCTCCATATCTGCCGCTATCTCTTTCAGCCTGCGGGTCCTTGCGGCAGAGAGATACTTCAGGATATCCTGCTGCTGCCTGCTGAACTTGCATGAGTACCGTGATTCAAACTCGCTGTCGAACTCATCAAGCATGGAGGAGAATGCGAGCTCTGTGTCATCTGAGGTGACCGTATCCTTCCCTTCGAGGATGGCATGCTGGTACAGTAAGAATCCCATCTTCTGGAAATAGAATGGGAATCCGTCAGTGTAGCTGTAGAGGGTGTGAAGGGCATCGCCAGTGATTGTTATCTTCTGCATTAATAGCCGGGAGCGGATGTACCTGCTGACTGCCTCCTCTCCGATCGGCTCGAGCCGGACTTTTGCTGCCATCAGGTAGAGGGGCGAGTCCGGTTTCAGGAAGACCTTGTTCAGGAGTGCAACTGAAGATCCCGAGAAGATGTACCGGACATCCGGCCGGCTGTCCATATGGGTCTTGAAGAGGCTGAAGATCGCGGGATTGAATCTGCTCAGCTCCTGGAACTCGTCAAAGGCGATGACGATCTGCTCTCTGCTCTCGTCTGCCAGGTCTCCGATGAATGCAAAGGTCTCTTCGATGAGCTCGGGCTCGCTCACCTCGTTCTCCCGGAACCGGAGGTATATCTCTCCGATATGCTCGATACTCCCTCCAATCTCCGCAATTGATCGGGTGGCACGGGTGATTGTTGCCTTGAAGATATCAGAGAACTTCCGTGCAAGCCCCTTTACCCGGTGCTTCTCCTCATAGGCTTCGACCATTGCCCGTGAGGTGATCCTGAAGAAGTCGGCCGGGTGGGTGATCATCCGGCAGTTCACCTGGACGAAGAGGACCTCGCCCCCGATGCTCGTCCTGAGATTTTTGAGGAGCGAGGTCTTCCCGATCCGGCGTGGGCCGATGATGACGTTATGCTGTGCCCGGGAGAGGAGATCGAGCCTGATCCGGCTCACCTCCTCATCCCTGCCGATGAAGTAGGGGGGCTCGACCTCGCCCCCGACGATGAATATCTGTTCGGCCATGTGATCTGATCCTTTGGTTTTGGTGGGGATTTCCGAGTGGGTGTCTGGTGATGGTTTCCGCCGGTGATTTCCGCCGGTGATTTGCTGGCGGTTGGTGTAATCTGGTTTTCACGATAGTGGTTTTTGACGATGGGGGGATTGGGGGGGTTTTCAGGGATATGCATGATAATTGCATGGAGTATGTAAAGTGGTGATCCGAGGGGAGTGAATGTGATTTCAATCGCCTCCATGGTATCGGGGGAATAGGAGAGGGAGGGGAATTTAGCGGATCAACTTACGGGGTACCTGCGGGGTATTTGTGGGGTACTTGTGCGGTACCAGCACGGTGGTTGCGCTATAATTATAGTGTAATTTGTGGTTTTCCCTCCTGTTAGGTGGTGATAAAAGGAGCGTTTATCCGGTTTCAATTGGCTTTAAGGGGCTTTAAAATGGAATGTGGAGGATACTCTTACTGGCTCAGCTTGCACGGTACCTGCGGGGTACTTGCGGGGTAACTTGCACGGTGCTTGCATGGTGGTGTTGGGCTGGCTTGGGGGGTGATGTGCTCCGTAGGTTGGGATCAATGATGAGAAAATTTCGAAACGGATTTGCAATCCTTGTTTTGCTGGAACACCTTCTGCTACACAAAACGGAGTAAATTATGGCAATAGACCTAAAGACCTTGTTGCAATCCTTGTTTTGCTGGAACACCTTCTGCTACGCTTGCCCTCGGTGTGGATAACCCCTTCCATAACTTAGTTGCAATCCTTATTTTGCTGGAACACCTTCTGCTACGTTCTGCAATGAATGGTATGCCAACGAAAATTCAGCATAGTTGCAATCCTTGTTTTGCTGGAACACCTTCTGCTACAAATCGGAATCTGCATCAGAGAACGCAGTTGTAGTTGTTGGATGCAATCCTTGTTTTGGTGGAACACCTTCTGCTACGATGATCACAGATCGAGAGTTGTATAACAAAGTGCATGTTGCAATCCTTGTTTTGCTGGAACACCTTCTGCTACAACATCGCTGGATTTTCAGACGAGCTCTTTACAACCGTTGCAATCCTTGTTTTGCTGGAACACCTTCTGCTACACACCTTTACATCTAATAAATGTTCTCATTTCACAACAGTTGCAATCCTTGTTTTGCTGGAACACCTTCTGCTACGATCTCATGATGATCCGTGTAGATGCTGCTCAGGACGCTGTTGCAATCCTTGTTTTGCTGGAACACCTTCTGCTACATGGCATCCGTGAAGAACTGGATGTCATTGAAGCGTATACGTTGCAATCCTTGTTTTGCTGGAACACCTTCTGCTACGAAAAAAATGCACTGTATTGACCTGAATTACGGAGTTTATGTACACTACTCCTTCAGAAACCTTCGAGTCACAAAGAGATCGTTCATACCAAGTGCTACCACCTGTTCACTGAGATCCTTCATCACATTCACATAGAACACCTCATACTCTTTCCCAAAATCCACCTCTAATTTCTCGACCCTTCCAAGTTTTCTGAGAAATTGAGTTGCTGATAACGTCACATATCGAGAATTCGATGAATTGATCTTCCAACGAAGGGCAGCCAGTAATCGGTACGCCAATGTACAGACAAAAAATATGGCCCTGACCCGCGACTCCAATCTGTGGCGGATTGGTTTTAACTCCTCATCTGTCTTGACTGTCCTGAAAACCTTCTCGATGAAGTCTTTTTCAAGATACATCCTGACAATCTCCTGAGCGGTAAACGTCTCATCTGTTGCATACAACAGAAATTTTCCATCCATCGCTTTTGCATCATCAACTCTTTTCTGATTAAGCGACCAGGAGAAGGATATCTGGTTTTCATCTTCCGGGTACTGTATCGTAAAAAAGCTGCTCCAGCCATTGACAATTGCTTTTATCGCACTCGCCAGATCTCTTTGCGATTTGAACGATCGTTTGCCCCTCAGCTGATCTAACTCATGTGAAATCTCATAGATTGCTTTGTTTCTCCGAATAAGCGATTTTGCCGCTTTTGTGACGTTTTTATAGATGACCACTTTCCGTTCCTGGCCATAGAACGGAGCCACAGCCGTACATGCATACAACTCTCCGGTCTTCTTGCAGGGAACCAAAGACTCGGGATCTTCCGGAACCTCGGTTGCCATAATGATGCTTTTCACTTCATTTGAGATCTTTGGGACACCGCACACAACCTTCCATCCCATTTTCTCCAATGCGACAACCGTTTTTTTCGAGGTATTCCCTCTATCCCAGATAATAGTCCCATTATGTATTGCAAAGTCGGACAGCCGGGGAATAACGTGCTGCATAGTGGTCATCGAAGAGTGATTTCCGGGATGAACCATATGAGCCAGTGGCTGAGAATCGTATTTGGAAACCAAAAGAGAGAGGTTGAACTGTCGGTGTCGCCAGTCCTCAGCACTATGTCCTTTTTCAGCAAGAGGGCAACTGGCTCCATAGGTGAGGGTCGATGTCATATCATATGCCAGAAACTCTGATTCTCCATTTGGTATTGGGTGAAGATCTCTCCATTTCGCATACAATGACTCATCAATTGCCGGAGTATTGTTGACGAGATGGCCTGTTGCCGGATCCTCAGAGCAGATACAATCAAGAGCCGCATAAAACGCATCTCTATCACTTCCTTTTGGTGATAACTGTGCCAGTTCAGGGAGTGATGTGCTCGCAATCCATTCTTCAAGATTGGTTGTACTTTCAGGATCCAGCGCCCGGTTAATCGCCCACAATGTCAGAAGTTTTCCCGGACTATTGGTTTTTCTCCGTCCTTTACGGCCGCATATCCGGTCAATAATCTCGGGCATCATCATCTCACTGGCAATTGACCAGAGAACGGTCACATCACCTGCCCGAACGGATCGTTCAGGTGGTTTCCAGTCTATCATGGTTTTCTTTGGGAGAGGTACCTTCTCCTGGTCACCTTCGATCCCCAGGTATCTGACAAACTCACTCCGGACCTTCTTCCCTTCTCTGACACTCCGGTATTCACACAGGTATACTTTGTCCCCCTTTTTCATACGCCGAATCCAGGTCATTGTAGTGTTATATAAACACTACACTACAATAAAGCTTTCGATACATTTCATGGCACGATCAGAAAATGGGCGAAAATATGATGGAAATTAACAGGATGATAAATGGTGTAGTGTACCCGATCTCCTTAACTCAAGTATTGAATGTAGTTGCCTTCTCGTTACAATCCTTGTTTTGCTGGAACACCTTCTGCTACGATTTCATAGCGACCAACAGCACCACGGAAGCCTATAATGTTGCAATCCTTGTTTTGCTGGAACACCTTCTGCTACATAGAAGAGAGCGCAAATTTAAAGAAAAAAACATGGATGTTGCAATCCTTGTTTTGCTGGAACACCTTCTGCTACCTATTAGATGCATGTGTTCCTCTTGTTAGTCTTCATAGTTGCAATCCTTGTTTTGCTGGAACACCTTCTGCTACGGGAGAGGTATGGACATGTAATCATAGTTTTGAATCAGGTTGCAATCCTTGTTTTGCTGGAACACCTTCTGCTACACAGATTGTTGAAAAAGTATAGGTGTAAACTATGCGCAGTTGCAATCCTTGTTTTGCTGGAACACCTTCTGCTACGTGTAGGGAGCGACTCCCTAAGAGGTAGAGAAATGAAAAGCGTTGCAATCCTTGTTTTGCTGGAACACCTTCTGCTACCTCAGTAGAAATGGGGATCGAAACCGAGATCGTGATCTCGTTGCAATCCTTGTTTTGCTGGAACACCTTCTGCTACAGGGTCAAATTTTGTCCTTTTCGGCTATAATCTTTTCTATCGCTTCCGATTTTTCACACTATATAAAGCGGACGAGCCTGGTATCTTCAATATCCTCATATATCGTTCAATTCTCCGAAAATAACGCTCTCCTTGCACAATTTAATAATCCGTTTGCTTATTTGTTATCCTCCCACTCAACTCTCACCACACATATCCAACGACTTCAACTGTTCCAGTGGCCTCACCCTCTTCCATTCAAATGATAAAAATAGTGACAGTTAATAATCGAAACTTTTTACATGCCTGAATACAATCCGGAACTGTGGAGCCTAAATTACAAACATTGGTCTATGCCGCCCTCCTCCACGATATCGGAAAGTTCTATCAGAGGACGGGGGCGTCACATGGAGATGAATTTGGGGGGCTCACGGCTAAGGATCATGGTTTCAGTGGCGCGCACGCCAAATGGTCGGCTGATCTGATCCGGTCGGTTTTTCAGAACAATGAGATTGAGGATCTTGTCCTTCACCACCATGCACCCGAGCAGTCAAAAAACCGGGAAATGGCAACAATTCTCCAGAAAGCCGATTGGATCTCAGCAGCAATAGATCGAAGTAAACGGGATTCGGGCGAGAAAGGTGATCCAAAGAAAGAACACCTCTGGAGCATCTTCACCCAGGTATCACTCAGGGATAAGGCACAGGCTGCTTCATTGAAGTGGCATCACCGGTTGGGAATTCTCTCTCCAACACGCGATCTCTTCCCAACAGATGAACCCGATCCCTATCACTGGAATAATGAAGCGGCATATGATCGCCTCTGGAAGGAATTTGTCGATGAGTTATCGGCGGCGGGAAAGCCGCCCCACCCGACAACCCTTCTTGCCCTTCTCCGTAAGTACACCTCAACCATTCCCTCGGCAGCGTATGTTGACTACCCGGATATCCCGCTCTATGATCATGCAAAGACAACGGCAGCACTTGCCTCATGCCTCTGGCTTTCAAAAGAAGCATCTCCGTTCCTGCTTGTGCAGGGTGATCTCTCGGGAATCCAGAATTTTATCTTCAATGTTTCAACGCCGGAAGCCGCCCGGAAAGGAATGGCAAAGCGGCTTAGGGGCAGATCGTTCTGGCTCTCGCTCCTTGCGGATGCTGTTGCACAGGATATGATCAAGACCTCGGCAGTATGTGAAGCAAATGTCCTATGGAATACTGGTGGGAACTTCCTGCTCGTTCTTCCAAACAATGTCCGGACTAATGAGGCTGTGGAGAGGCTCTCTTCATCCGTTAATGAGGGCCTGCTGAACGAAACTGATGGCGGGCTCTATCTCGCTGTTGGCACCCTCGCTGTCTCAGAAGAGGAGATCAAGGATTTTGCCGGATGCCTTGAACGTCTTCATCTTGAAACCTCCCGAAAGAAACTGAGGAAGTTTTCAGAATGTAATCTCACAGCAGAAACATATGGAGAAGCGCGAGATATCGAGGGTTTCTGCCCGATCTGTGAGCACACTCTGTCTGATAACCGCTCCTGCCCGATGTGTAGCCAGCATGAAGATATCGGCCGCGATCTGGCTCACGCGAAGTTCTTTAACAGGGGTAAGAATCTTGACTTTGGCTTTTCCGAATATGGTCTCTCCTCGTCATATGCCCTGACAGATCAGCCAATCCGGGAGCCGGATATCTTTACTGCTGCAATCAACAGTACGAATTTTCTTGTGAGCGGTGTGCATGAGCGGAGTTTCATTCTCCTTGGCAACAGCGTTCCGCTCCATAAACATCGTATTCTGACCTTCAGCGAGATGGCACAGATAGCCCGTGGCGATCAGAAGCTTGGGCTGATTAAGGCGGATGTGGATAATCTCGGAAAAATCTTTGCACTCGGGCTTGAGAGAGAGAAGCGTTCCATATCAAGAATCTATACTCTCTCATCGCAATTTGAGTTCTTCTTCAGCGGGTACCTCAATGAACTCTGTAAAGAGTATGGCGTCTATGAAGATCTCTGTCCCGAATGCCGATCAGGTGCCCGTGAGATCAAAATTGAACGGGAGGTGGAGGATCAGGAGAGCGGGGATTCGAGAACTGTTACCTGGATTGCTTATGACTGCGATGATCCCTGTGAGAGATGCCAGCGGTATTTCATCCCGACGCTCTATATTACCTTCTCAGGCGGGGATGATCTCCTGATCATCGGGCCATATGATCATATCATACGTTTTGCTGACCGTCTCAGGAAGGAATTCTCCGAATTTGTCTGCAAAAACCCGGATATCACCCTTTCAGCAGGTATCGTTGCCGTTCCGCCACGAATGCCGCTTGCCCATGCGGTGAATGCAGCAGACGATCATCTCAAAATGGCAAAGAAGGTATTAGGAAAGGACAGGGTTTCGATCTTCAGGGAATGCCTTCCATGGTCTGATCGGTCTTCTGAAAAGGGATACTCATCCCTGCTTTTACAGGGAGAGTCGATGGAGAAGGCATTGGTTGAGGGATCTATCAGCCGGAGTTTTCTGCATAATGTACACAGCATATGGGAGATGGCATTTGCAAAATGTGACGATATCCATGAAAACGATAAGAAAACCGCAGAAAGAACAAGGATTAAACGCTATCTTCCGTACCTGAAATACCAGATTGCACGGAATGTGAAGAGCAGTGAGAAGAAACGGATCGAAGAGATGATAGTCCCGTCATTTGGATGGGCTCGTTTTCCGATTCAATGGACGATGATGAGAACCAGGAGGAAGTAAATGTCACGTGAATCGTATAATAATCAGAACCAGAGGCAGTCAGGATCGAGGAATTATGGATCAAGGACAAGAGATGACTATTATCAACCTGCATTTATGGAGGGCATTAAAAACGTCGTCAACCTCTCTGATCTGAAGGTCGATGATATTGCCAAAGAGAATGGTATCGCAGAGCTTGCCGCAAGAGAGTTTAAAAAAGCTCAAAAAGAACTCAAAACAACGCAACTAAGGAAATTTTTCAGTCAGGCAAAGTCAATCGAAGCAAACCTGAAGGAGAAAGGGTGGGATGCTGTCAGTGCAGATTTTGCGATGCTTCGTCCAATCCTTGCTTATGCAAAGGGGAGAAAGGCAATCCCAGACTCATTCTATACGTTCATGACCCTCTGTATGGGTAAAGTCGTGGCTCAGGATGGGAACGAGGAGCTGACAAGGAAAAATTATACGCGTTTTATGCAGATCCTGGAATCAGTGGTTGCATACCAGAAATATTATGAGGATAAGAGGGAGTGATTGGAATGGTTGAATTTGAAGAGAATTACCGGATATCCGGAGAGATCGTTTGTAAAACCGGACTGCATGTCGGTGGATCAGCAGATACGCTTGGAATCGGAGGTTCAGACAGCCCTGTCATTCTTGACCGGCTCAGGAAAATTCCGTATATCCCCGGCTCCTCACTCAAAGGAAAGATGCGTTCTGCTCTTGAGCTGAAATATTCGGACAGGTGGCTCGATAAGAGCGGTGGTGAGGTTCATGGTAGTAAATGTACTGATCCTGGCTGTGATCTCTGCACTACATTTGGCAGAGGTGCAACAGATAAGATCAAATCCGGTCCAACTCGCCTGATCGTCCGGGATGCATATCCTACCGAGGAAACCACTCACTCATGGGAGGATAAAGATGGCATTGCCCATGGAACAGAGATCAAAGGTGAGAACTTCTTAAACAGGATCACCTCAATGGCCACCCCACGTTTCATTGAGCGTGTGCCAGCGGGTTCAATATTTGCATTTGAGATGATCTTCTCGGTCTACTCACCAGATGATCGTGCCCGGCTGAAGCTCGTCCTTGAGGCGATGACCCTCCTTGAGGACAGTTATCTTGGAGGAAGCGGCACCCGTGGCTATGGGAAGATCGGATTTCAAAATCTTTCCCTCCTGGTAAAGACGCCGGATGCGTATCGTGAAGGAAAGGATTGGGAACAATCTTCGGTTGCAGAAGGAAAGATGACAGCACGCGAGATCCTTGCAGCCCTCTGAGCCAGGAGAATTGGACATGCGTGCAGTCTATCTGAGACCGCGATCGCTCTTTCCGGGCTCGCTCCCCTCAAATACCCTCTTTGGTGCGATCTGCCATGCAATGGCTGACCTCGGGGGGCCGGTGGATGAGCTCATTGCAGAGTATGCCTCCTCCCCCCCGTTCCTCATCAGCTCGGCATTTCCTTTCATTGAAGGGGATGGGAGAAGCGGAAAGATCCATTTTCTTCCAAAGCCTATCCAGCCGATCACAAAGCTGCCTGATCCAGAGCTGTTTGATGCAGCAAAGAAAGTGAAGAAAATATCGCTTCTGTCTGCTCCTCTCTTCTCGGCACTCTTAAATAAAGAGATGACAGCTGATGCCCTCGTAAAAATAATCGATAAGTACTCCACCAGATATGGTATGTGTTATGAAGGAGAGGAAAACCGGGATTTTAAGATCGAACCGGCTGAGATTCCACATAATAAGATCAACCGCCTCTCATCTGCATCCGAGGCATTCTTTGCAACCAGCGGGTACCGGTTTAAAAATGCCGGCCTCTATTTCCTGATTGATATGAAAAACCATAAGTGGGAATCTGAGGTTTTGGGTGCTATACGGCTGCTTGAGGATCGCGGTTTTGGCCCGAAGATCTCCTCCGGAGGTGGGCAGTGTTCAGTATCTGTTGAAGATTGTGATATCCTTCCGAAGACAACGGGCAATCGTATTGTGACACTCTCCCGCTACTCCCCATTGAACTTTGGTGATCCGGGAGCAGAGACCTATTATGAGCTCTGCCGGATCAGGGGGAGAAGTGCCGATGGAGTGATGAAGAAACCGGTGATGATGCTTGGCGAGGGTTCAGTTTTCCCTGATACCGGAAGCCCGTTCTATGGCAAAATTGTCAGGGTACGGGATGAACCCCCTGTTGTTGAGTATGGATATGCATTCCCCATCCGGTTTGGAGGTGTTGCATGAGGCTTGAACTGAAGACCATAACGCCTGTACATATCGGTAACGGCGAGAAGTACGGCGGTGCTGAGATCTACCGGACAGACACAGGTTTTGTAAGAACGTCTGTATCAGATACCGCCCGTAAACTGGATGGGAAGGTATATGAAGATTTTCTCTCTGGTCTTGAGGAGCCGGGGTTCCGGCTGGCTGATTTCCTTAAAAATCACCCTGATGTAAAGCCGAAAGAGCGTTATCTACTCAAATCTCCTGAAAAGGCCATATCTGATGAAGTCCGGGAGTGCATAAAAACCGGCTTTGATATCCCCTATATTCCGGGTTCAAGCCTGAAAGGGGCAATCCGAACTGCCCTGATATGGAAGGCATGTAAGGATGATCCGATGTTTCCCCCGGACTCATGGGGTAGGCAAAGGCCGAATAAGAAGTGGATCGGTGCGGAATATTTCAGTAGTATCCTGAATCTGCATCCCAGAAAGAATGATCCAAAATATGACCTTCTCAGGTTCCTTGAGGTTTCCGACTTCATGCCGGTGACACCTCACATGCACCTCTACGAGTTGAAGACATGGTCTCTTCAAAAAAATCGAGGGATGGAAAAAAAACCATTCAGCATCTACTGCGAGACACTGTGGGCACGTTGCGAAGGGACGATTACGTTATCCCCGGATATCGCTCATGCATTTAACCACCGTGATTATACCCTCCTACAGAAGAAGCTTCCGCTCCTTGGTATTACTGAATCTGATCTGGCAGGAATCGATGATCCTGTACGACACGGGAAGGCTGAGCAGAAAGTGATGACACACCTGAAGAAGATCATGAAGGAGTTTATCGCCGCAGCACTTGAGCATGATCTGGCACTCTGCTCTGAAAAAGGGGGTGAAGAGTTGCAAAAAGCAATCCATAAGATGCAGGGTGAGCATAAAGAAAAGGATCTCATCAGGCTTGGCTTTTCGATTGGGACTACATATCAGACAGTGATGGATCTCATTGAAAAGCGGGATGCCGAACTTGCCGCTGAGCTGATTACTGCGATGAGACTTGGACGATATCCACGTGATGGTGACGGTGATTCCGTATCTCCTCCGTATCCAAAGAGTATCGAGTTCATTACGCCCAAAATGGAGATGCCTGGGTGGGTTGAATGGTAACGCTTTTTATGACAGTCGGCACCGGAGTGGGCGAAGATCGCCTTGAGCGGATGCGGAACCTTGCCCATGGGCTTGCGCATGGTATTGCATACCTGAAAGCCGATCAGCTGGTATTCTTTGGGTCTCAGGAGAGCCATCCGATGATCGAGCATATACGGGAGTGCTATGTCCAAATACATGGCCATGATCTTCCCCCTCATACCTGGGTGCAGTTGAAGAATATCGATTCATTTTCTGACTGTTTTGAACAGATACGTGATGAGATCAGGAAGAGGGAAGGCGAAGAGATCCGGATTGATTATACATCCGGGACAAAGACGATGACGATGTCGGCGGCAATAGCATCAATGCTGCATCAGATACCCCTGACCTTCATTAATGGGAAGAGAGGGAGTAATGGCCTTGTCATCCTTGGAACAGAGAGCGTCTCCGAACAGTCCCTTTATCTTGCATATAATATTGTCATTCGGGATATGGCGGTTGCGGAGTTCAATGCGTACCGTTTTGATTCTGCAATTGCCTCATTGAAGAAGCTGGTTGCAGAAGAGGATAAGAAGGAACTTCTGATAATTGCCGAGGCATACCGGCTCTGGGATCGGTTCGATCATGCCGGAGCAGCGGCTCTCTTTGACAAAATTCATGATCAGAAGTTCAATGATAACAAGGGTTTTGTCAAGCAGCTCCATACGGCAACTGATCCAAAATACCGGTACAAGCTGGTTTTAGCCGACCTTCTGAATAATGCAGGCCGCAGGATTGAGGAAGGAAAATATGATGATGCAACCGCCCGGCTCTATCGTGCCGCCGAGCTCGTCACGCAGATCCGCCTTCTTGAATATGATATCGATGATATAAATGGAACAATCAGGCTTGATATGCTTAAGAAAAAGAAGATGAATCCCGAATATTATGCCCGATGTGAAGGCAGGGCCGATCCCGAAGGCCGTTTAAGGCTTGGAATCCGGGATAAGTTTGGGCTTCTTGAAGCGCTTGGCTGGACCCGTGCGATGCGGATCTATGAATCGATTGCTGATGATCTTACCAAAAGGAACAGCTCAATTTTGGCGCATGGGATCACATCTGTTTCTGAAGATGATGCAAAGCGCCTGTATGAAAAGATCCTTACTCTCTCAAAAGAATCCTGTGGAGATAATGATATTTCACCAATGATCCGGCGTTCAAAATTTGTGAAACTATGACATTCCCTGTACTCTATTGCGTCCTGAAGACCGACCGGCCCGTTATGGAGAGTGGAGCAATGCTCCGGGGGTGTGTTGCAGGCAGGCATCCGGATCGCCCAATCCTTCATCATCATGCCCCTGCACTCATCTACACATATCCGAAGGTACAGTATCGGGTGATTGAAGGAACGCCTTCCATTCTTGGAATTGCTGAAGGCGCAGAGGAGGTGAGATCCATTGTCGGGGAGATCGATGAGCTGACTCTTGGACAGAACAGGTACCGTGTTGACCAGAAGGTGACCTATGATATCAAAGGGTCACTCTATCCGGTGCGTGATCTCAGGTCATACCGGTTTACGTCTCCCTGGATCGCCCTTAATGAGAAGAATTACGAAAAATATCAGTTGGCAGAGGGATGGAAGGAGAAGAAGGATCTGCTGAACAGAATTCTCATTGGCAATATCCTCTCGATGGCGAAAGGGCTTGATATTGTGATCTCACGTGAGATCCGGGTCCGAACGCATCTTGATCCAGTAATAATCCATTACAAAGGTCTTGCGATGACCGGCTTCAACGGCGAGTTCCAGGCAAATGTCGTCATCCCTGAATTTTTTGCTCTTGGAAAAGGGGTTTCCCAGGGATTTGGGACCGTTATTCCTGATCGTTCCAGTCCCGTTTCCCGAGAAGGATCGAGAGGAACTTCCGGCCATATAAAGTGAGGTTCTGCTCCTGCCCACTCTTTTCAAGAATGCCATGCCGGATCAGCTGTTCTGCGTCACTATAGGCAAGCCGCTCCCCGGTGCCGAAGCATGTCCTGACAAGGTATCCAATATGATCAGTAGGATAGGGAAGTGTTGGTATTCTTACAACCTGGTATGAGGTTCTGGGTGGGAAGAGGATTTGATCAAAGGTTTCGCGGTGCTCTTCATACATCGCGATCCCCTCTTCGCGTGATTGCACCTCGCCAAACATCCCGATCTCACGCCTGTATCGTTCAAGAAGGGTGTTCATATGCTGAATTTCAGGGTTGACAACCGAGAAAACACCATCTGCACCAAGGATCTGTCCGATGAGTGTCAGTACAACGGACATATTTTTTCTGCCCCCGGTGATATTCAGGTAAATCGTATCGCACTTATGTTCATCTCGTTCCTCACGAAAGATCCTGGCTGCCTCTGCCATGAATCGAAGTGTATCATCCTCAGATGCGACATCATCAAATGGGAGGATCACAGGGTGGATTCGGAGCCACTGGTATCTGAGAGAGAGACCAGCATCGAGAAATTTTGTCCCTGCAAGGACGAAATCATCCTGAGTGGCAAGTATTACAAGATCGGATATAGGTTCCCCTATGCCGTCGATGAAGCTGCTGACGGCGGGGGGGCTCATACCGACAGGAGCGATGACTGCTGTCTTCATATGAATAGTCCTTTCTCTCCCCTTCCATGATGAATGCTTCCTTTTTGGTGGGGGAGGAGAGGAGCCTTGTTTTGGTGGAACACCTTCTGCTACGGGCTCTTCCATACCTGGATAAAGAAGAGGAGATCACGGTTGCAATCCTTGTTTTGGTGGAACACCTTCTGCTACATTGTTGCAGCAGCAACCACAGCAGACGGAGAGGCGTGTTGCAATCCTTGTTTTGGTGGAACACCTTCTGCTACACGTTTTCTGTCACCATCAATATTGGCAACTACGAAAATGGTTGCAATCCTTGTTTTGGTGGAACACCTTCTGCTACATATCGTCCTCTCATAATCACCCCAAACACCTATTTTCGGTTGCAATCCTTGTTTTGGTGGAACACCTTCTGCTACGATGACTGATGATAACAGATACTACGGCATAGATATCAGTTGCAATCCTTGTTTTGGTGGAACACCTTCTGCTACGCTTGATGATGCGATGGATATTATAATAGAGCTATTGGGTTGCAATCCTTGTTTTGGTGGAACACCTTCTGCTACACAGGTACAGGCAACAGTATAGAGGCCCCAAACCCTACAGTTGCACTCCTTGTTTTGGTGGAACACCTTCTGCTACGAGGCCGCGGGACTGTACAACGAATACATAGATGTGTACAAGTTGCAATCCTTGTTTTGGTGGAACACCTTCTGCTACATCTCGGCAGTGCGAACCTCAAAGGTGCAAACCTCAGGTTGCAATCCTTGTTTTGGTGGAACACCTTCTGCTACGCTACCTGTGCACATATTGTGGAGCCCCGCTAGAAGAGGTTGCAATCCTTGTTTTGGTGGAACACCTTCTGCTACGAGGAAGTGATAAAAATGGCACGAGATGGAAAATTCTGTTGCAATCCTTGTTTTGGTGGAACACCTTCTGCTACAAATATCACCACAGTAAATATCCCGGATCTCAGCAGAGTTGCAATCCTTGTTTTGGTGGAACACCTTCTGCTACTTTTGGGGGCTGTCAAGAATGAGTGCCATCAAAAAAAGTTGCAATCCTTGTTTTGGTGGAACACCTTCTGCTACAGGGTTAAATTTTGTCCTTTTTGGCTATAATCTTTTCTATCGCCTCCGATTTTTCAGACTATATAAAGCGGACGAGGTTTTCTCGCAATTTATTGTCCATTGAGGGATTTAAATCCAATATGAACATATTGATTCCTGATACCTCCTCATCACCAGTCCACCAGATCTTCAAAATGCCATACCCCTCCACCCAAGCTCCACCCAAGCTCCACCCCACCTTCACCCTGCGTTCCAACCCAGTCGTTTGATTCACCTATTGCCACCACTCATCCCTTACAGGATCACAAATGCCTGTTTCCTGTAGGTATCCTCATTAAATGTCCTTCCAATGACTATCTTCTCATTAAGGCATGAGTCACAGAGGGAAAAGAGCAGGACACTGTCAGCTTCAGTCTTGTCATCTGATGGATAGCCTCCGAATATCCCTTCAATTCGTGAGCCGAGCTTTTTCATGCGGGCAGTTGACAACTCTCCAAAGAAGATGCTCTTCTGGAACCGGGTCAACCCATCGTCCATACAGGCGTCTGCGATCTGCTGGCGGAGTTTATTGGAGGTTATGTCGTAAAATACCCAGACGAACATTACCGCCACCGGTGGATGTAGGGTGTGAAGGGCTTCCCCTCATTGATCGTATGCACGGCTGATCTCATGGTATTCAAAATCAGCTGTGTAAACGTCGTATTGATCCCATTGAGCTCCCGCTCTCCGGTGAGCCGCCCGATGACCTCCCCGATGATTACCTTCCGGGAATCTTGTGTCAGGAATCCTTTCTTATCGAGATCGGATGAAGAGATCCGACCTCTTACAGCAAGGGTGATTATTGCCCGATCAATGACTGGCTGGCGGAATTGCTCGATAACATCATACACAAAGGGTGTCTTGCCATACCTGTCGGCATGGAGATAACCGATTCCGGGTTCAAGCCCTGCAATCAGGCATGCTTTCTCAACTTCGTGGTAGAGGATGCCATACCCATAATTCAGGGCGGCATTGAAGACATCACCTGCGGGGCGGTGTGTACGTGACCCTTTGTATACATCTTCCGGGAGCACATGGGTTAGAGCCTGGAAGTACCGCCGTGATGCTTCTCCCTCGATTCCCCGAAGGTGGGGCGCATCAGCCGGAAGGGTTCCTGTCTGTTGAAGGTGTGCAGCAGAAAGCGTAATAATCTGTCCTTCATCGATAAGTAAGCCATCGCTCCTACGTCGTCCAATAGCCTGAAGAAGCAGCCCCATATTCTGTATCTTTGCAGAAATAATCCTGGAAATGAAGTGATATGCCTGCTCTCCTTGTGAAAAGAGAACCTGATTCTTTCTTGTTGCTGCTGTTCCGGTACCCGCACAGGAGATGAACCGGCATATAGGTGTTCCATCACGCCCAATAACGGCAATATCTGTTCCACTCTCTGCTGCAAGGCTCAATGCCCCTGTTGTGATCATTGCTGCATCCGTAAGAAGGATCTGCCTGAGATCAACTGCAGGAAATTCCTTTGATTCACCCTCGGATTCGACTACAAATCTGTTTTGCTTCTTTCTGATAACTGCTCCATAACCATTTATTACACAGTACATCTCGATCACCGGCTCTTTCTAAGTCGAGCTATGAGAGATACAGTGTTCAAGGTAGTCATAAATGAATGTCTAATAATCCATTCTACATTACAAGTGCTTCTTCCACCTGATCAGACTTCATTCTCAAATTCGAATGGTCTTCTTAAAGAAGAGATAACCAACGCCTGTGTCTGGTTTTACCTCCTTTCCATATGATACAGGTTTTTTTAGGGCAACTAATTGCTCTATCAAATACAGAATCACCCGGATCTTCGATTGGGCTTTGAATTGGGGTTTTCTTGTTATTGCTGTCAAATACCCGTCAAATAGCCATCAAATACAGAATCGCTCGGATCTTCGATTGGGGGTTGAATTGGGGTTTTCTTGTTTTTGCTGTCAAATACCCGTCAAATAGCCATCAAATACAGAATCACCCGGATNNTCTTCGATTGGGCTTTGAATTGGTGTTTTCTTGTTGTTGCTGTCAAATACCCGTCAAATAGCCATCAAATACAGAATCGCCTGGATCTGCGATTGGAGCTTGAATTCGTGTTTTCTTGTTGTTGCTGTCAAATGCCCGTCAAATAGCTATCAAATAGAACCACAATACAAGTCGGTAAGTCCTGAATGTTGTAAGTGCGGAAGTGAGGAAGTACGGGAGTCAGGCAAAAGTGATGATTAAGAGGAAAAAATGTGGCGGAATTTTTTCCTGCAACAAGGATTTTCCATGAATTTTGAAAAGGAGGTACTATGGGCGAATTAATGGTTTATCTGAAACTACCCGGCAACTACCCGGCAACGAAAACTGAGTGTATCTATACGCCCATTTAAAAACCGCTTGGTCATGCTGCGTTCTTGATCTTTGAATAGAAGGCATCATTCACATACTGGAATGATTGAGGGGGCATAAACTCCGGATCGCAGACCTTCGGATCAACAGGTCTTTCAAAGTGGTTGATCTCTCCGATCTCAATTGCATATCCTCTCTTCCTTCCTTCAAAATACGAGAAGAAATCCTCCTCACCGATCCCGGCTGCCTCCTTGCAATGTTCCCAGAGAGCGAGAGGATGGTGTTCAACCACAGACCGGATGGTGCAGGTCCCGAGAATCTTCTTCACCGGGCTGCTGGAATAGATGACGATCTCATGGACATCAGGATGTCTGAAGATCACTTTACGGAACTCGTATCTTTTGGAGCCAAACAGAATTTTATCTGCATATCTGGGTTTAATTGACAGTAGAACTCTCATCTGTGCAACCCCTCTTGATTCTAAATCTGTATTGTCTCTCCGGTGTTTATACGGTGTTTATATCCTGCTCGTCATCCTGCGTATGAGCTCTCTATACCAGTCTTCATCACGAAACCATCGCTCCCTCACCGCATGTCGAATCAGCGCCTCTTTGTCATGGAAACCCTGATGGCATGCAATATCATTCAGTGCTTTGTGATGGTCCTCGCTCACTATCGCCGTTCCGCCTCTGGTAAGTGATCGATACATCTCTAATGACTTCTCGACAATGGCCTTTTCGAGGCTCTGAGGGATGAATATGAAGTGAAAATGGAAGGAAAAACGATCATCTCTGTCAGAAACCATTGATATGGTGCGATCTGCCGGATCATGCTCGATAGAAATGTCTCTCCTTTGCTTTGTTTGAAGGAGCCTGCTCATGGATTCTGAATATGTTGTGAGTAAATGTGCGGGATCGGAGTAGTCTGCATCTTTAAGGACGATATAGTGCAAATTGAGCTCCTTTGTGCCGAAGAAACCCATGATTGCCGGCACATATTTGTCCATCAATTCATGTCCATTGTCAGAGAGGATGATGCAGCTATGCTTTGAAAAATGGTAATCCGAACGATAGCATTTCTGAAACTCTCCCAGATCCTTATGGATACAGAGTGGATCTATGGAACATTCCTGCCGTATTACTTCATCCAAAAACCAGCAATCATGTTTCCCTTCACATAAAATAGGGCGAATCAATTCAGATCCCCCGGAGATCAATATTGATCGTCTCGATATCTTCGAGAGCTTCTGCTCCGGGTATCTCTTCGGCTTCGATTGTATGAGTATCCAGCCGTGGATGCATTTTGATGATCTGGACTGAATCCAGGCAGTTGTTCTGGTCTGCAACCTCAAGCAGGCTTTGAATGAGGTCGTTTGAATGGGTTGAAATAAAGAATTGTGTATCACTCGAGCAAAAGATGATTGCATCAGCGAGCATTTCAATATATCCCGGATGGAGTGACAGCTCCGGCTCTTCCAGAGTTATTACGCCATTCTTTGCAAGGACACTTAAATAAAAAATTTTCAGCATCGATTTGAATCCATCTCCCATTGATGACAATGGAATGATCCGGTTCTGTCCGCGTAATGAAACAAAAAGTCCGTCATCCGTCTTTCGTATATCCTCGATATAGGGAATTTTTAAAATGATGCGATGATGAGATTCGGAGATCAGGTTCTTTCGAACCACTTTATCATGGAGTTCCTCGACCCTGCCTGATTGACAATCTGTATCGTAATCGCTTACAAAGCCTGTTGATTGATGTGTATGAGAATATATTGCATGAAAATTCTTTATCCGATACCTCATAAAATCGAATATCTCTTCCTGCTGCCGCGTTAATCTCATATTTTCCTTTTCAAGAATTAAATAAAGAAAAATAGGGTTTTTGTCCGAAAAGCCGGATATTACAATTTTTTTCTTATCATATAGATGTGATTCGATTTTATTTTGTAAATTTTTAATATAACTATCTAATCGCTCATCTAAATCCTCAGTTTCCACATCCTCATAATCCAATCGACGCTGACTATCTGATGGAAGTGATCCATCAAGCCGCGATTGTTGAATGATTCGAGATGGAGTTGATCGATACCTGCTCTCAGGATTGTACCGTGATCTAATCCGATTGATAGTGTCGGGTTGATTGAAATAATCCTGTGTTATTTCATTTAAATACTCTCGAATTAAAGCTCCACTCCCATCTGTTGGGTATCCCTCTGAATAGTAACGTATCGAAATAGAACTGTTATTATATGAAATGTCAATGGGTTTCTCAATATCCTGAAAAAGGTAATCCATTGAATATTTATCAATAATCTCTCCTAAAACATAGACTCCCAGCGAATCCTCGCACCTGTTCTCACTGGATTTTAATAATGCAATTGCCTCGAGAGCAGAGGATTTACCACTGTTGTTTGGACCGACAAAAATATTGATACGTTTTGGTGTAAATGATATCTCATCGATGGCTCGAAAATTCTTTATTGAAACCTCTTGAATATCATTCATATGATGAGTGATGTTGTGCTGATGTCATTTCTATCTTACGATTAAGAATGAATTTTGTGTTTTGCCCTGCTCATCTTACCCTCCAATAACAAAAAGAAATGTGATTCAAAGCTACTTCCCCCCCCCCTCACACCACCTCCTCGATCCCCGGCAGGTGCCGGTACACCGCCTCCCTGACCTCGGCCGCCGGCCGGCCGGTGCGGGTGGCGATGGCGGCAATCCGGTGGTTGATGATGCTGATCGGATCAGATCCCTCAAGGAGGAGGCCCCGGGCCCAGGCACGGTAGCGGGCGGCCGCCTGCTTTCTTTTCTCTGGATCTGCACCTAATTCGCCTGCTGCACCTACACTCGCACCACCCCATTCGCCCGTGATGTCGGCAAATTCGCGGCTGATCTCTTCCCTGAGCAGGGTTTCCTGCTGGTCTCTCCGGGCGTTCCTGTGCTCAGCTGCCGCCTGGAAGGTGGTGTTCGCCTGCTTCAGCTCCTGCTCGATGGCTTCAATCTCGGCCCTGACGCGATTCAGATCCTGCTGTATCAGGCTGTACCGGATGCCGGCCATCTTCCCGGCCATAGCCTTCTCTTCCTCTCCGGCTGCTCCATAGGGCCCGTTTGCCCCGCCGATACCGGCTGTTCCGGCTGTTCCGGCACTTCCATACATCCCCGATGCCCCGGTGAAGTACTCGGTGAAGAGCCGGGAGGCGAGTGCCGAGATGGATCGGCCTTCTGCATGGTAGGATTCGAGATAGGGATGGAGATGATCGGCAAGGGAGAGGGATTTCGTGAAGGCCATCAGCAGATCCCCCCGATAACGTTCTCTCCCGCAGATGGCTCATCTCCCGCAACCGGTCTCCCTTTCAGATGGCGTTCTTCCCAAAGGATGGCTTCTATGCCCGGAATATCATTTTGAAATCCTGAGCACTTCTCTTTCATATCTGTTCTCTGCATACAATCCTGTTTGCAGAGATGGATAAAAGGCGTTAGCCGTGCGGGGTGTGAGTGTTTTTTCCAGGATCAAAAAAACGGGTCAGGGGGGCGGGCATCCACCGGACAACAACTGCTATCGTGTTATTCGTGTTGGCTATTCTTTGGTTTTCAGAGCGTCCACTCCTTCTGATGGAAAACGCTCTTCTGCTCAGCCCGTTTCTGCTCCCTTCAGGGTCGCCTTCCCCGGTATATAGAGCCTCACCGTGCATGGTGTGAGTGTTTTTGCGGCTTCCCGGGCAGAAAAAAGCAAAGGAAAAAGATCGTGTTATTGTTGTGAGCAGTACTAGTACAAGAGATAGGTAACCCCCCCTGTCATTTTTTTTGCAATCAGGAGTCATCCCCGGTCAGCACGATTTTCATCCTCACTCACCTCCATCCCCTCTTTAGAAATCCCGCAAATGACGAAAAGAGAGTTCCTGCTGTCGATTCAAGGTCTGCGAAAATCTGGGTAAGTCTGTGAATGTATGTACGGGGAAGCAATGGAAGCATACGGGGGATATCTTCCCAATGATCAACAGATAAATACCGGAAAACCCCCATCCCTGACGATGGCACTTGCTGAGATGCTCACCCCGGTTTCTATCGCCATCCAGTTGATTATCGTCATCATCGGATGCTATGTGGGGTACAGACTGAAGATAGAGGCAGGATACCTCTTTGCCCTTGCATTCCTGCTCTTTGCAGTCTACGATATCATCTCGATGATGGGATCTGGAGATGACACGCTCTCAATCATCAATATCCTCGCCTCACTCTCAGCCCTGGGGGGCATCTACCTGCTCGTGAAGCAGGCATAATTCTCTCTCTTCTTTCTGCCCGCTCCTTTGTTCTTTGATCTTCCGGACTTCCTACCGCTCCGCCCCCTCAAGAAACGCCGAAAGCACCGCCATATACTCCTCTTCCGCCTCAAGGAAATGCATATGCGATGCACCGGCAAAGACCTTCATCACCGCTCCCTCTGTCATATCCGCAAAATCCCGGACCGTCAGGGGTGTTGCCTCATCAAACTCGCCGCAGGTAAAGAGCACCGGCAACCGGAGCTCTGGCAGGATATTCGTCAGATCCTTCTCCCGCAGGCTCCCCCGGACCGTGAACTCGGAGGGCCCCCACATTGCAAGATAGATCGGGACTGCCATATATTCGAACATCCGCATCAGGCAGTCCGGCCAGGGATCCATCCGGCAGAGGTGGCGGCGGTAGTATGCCATCATCGCCTCCTGGTATGCGGGCGAGTCATAAACCTCGCATGACTCGTGCATCTCGATCACCGCCCGTGTATCAGGCGGCATCCCGGCGAGCAGCCGCCGCGGGTCTGCTTCCCAGCGAGGTGGCGAGATCAGGGGCCCGGCGAGTGTCAGTGAGGC
>NPIF01002295.1_pt1 | contig 23350 bp, 18 predicted proteins | sample 8637461 | NCBI WGS metagenome assembly NPIF01 (sample SAMN07420641, study PRJNA396082) | bioreactor metagenome | isolation source: sample BR12 brine-fed electro-methanogenic bioreactor BR | place: Japan: Kochi | collected 2016-12-09
GTAGGTGCCGGCCCAGTGCACCGGGCTGGCGACGAGGCCCTGCATGAGGGCGGCGGCGAGCACGCCGGCGACGGAGCCGAGCTTCCCGACGAGCTCGAGACCGCGCCCGCTTCGCCGGGCGCCGAGAGCCCAGCAGGCCGCGGCCGCGGCGATCCAGAGCAGCGGGTAGGACTCGACCTCGCGCGGGAGGAAGCCCGCGACGACGGTGCTCCCGTCGTGGAACGCGTGCCGGAGCTGGAGGCTCAGCGTGAAGAAGCCGAGCCACACCGCGGCGGCCCCGTGGAGGAGCACGAGGGGGCGGCCGTGCCGGGCTTGGGCCCACGCACACGTTGCGGCGAGTGCGGTCGGGAGCCCGAGGACCCAGAGCAGGTGATTGAAGACGGGCGTCTCGCCGAGCGTTGCGGGGAGCGCGAGCGGTGACGCGAAGAGGCCCTGGAACGCGACGGCCATCAGCGCGGACGCGGCGAACAGGCCATCGCGCGCCTCAAGAGCGGCCTTGCCGAGCCACGGGGCGAGCAGCCACGCTGCGCCGGCGACGGCGGCGGGTACGAACGGGTAGGCCCAGATCTCGAAGGATTCGAGGGGATGGCCCATGTGGATCCACTCGCCATGGAAGCCATGGCGGAGCTCCAAGGCGAGCCAGACGAGCGAGCCGATGAGAGCGCAGGCCGCCGTCATCTTCGTCGCGAGCGTTTCGCCGAGGCGGCGGAACACGCCAGCGAAGAACACGGCGAGGAGGGCGGGGAGCCCGAGCGAGACGAGCAGGGCGTTCAGTAGGGTTTGTGAGCCGAGGTTGAACGGGATGACGAGCGGCGTGCCGACGACGGCGGCTCCGGCGAGTCCCACGGCGATGGAGAACGCGGCGATCACGGCGCCTTCGTTTCGGAGCCAGTCCCGCAACGTCCTGTGGCCGACGCCGCAGGCGGCGCCGCCGAGCAAGGCGGCGATCAAGGTCGCGATGCCGAACTCGACGTACTCGAAGGCGGCGGCGAACGGTGCGCCGTGCAACGCGAGGCGCATCTCGAGAATGCCGACGACGAGGGTGACGCCGAACGCGGCGCCGGTCGCGGCGCGCGCGATGCCGAAGCGCGCCTGGCGATCCGCGAACCATGCGCTCGCGATGAACGCCGCAAGGGGGACGAGGTGTGCGAGGACCAGGCCGAGCCCGAGCGGCATGTGCGCGGCGGCGTCGTCGAGGAGCGCCTGGCGCGGCCAGAGCTGGAGCGCGGTCAGCGCGCCGAAGGAGACGGCGACGGTGCGCAGGCTCGGGTTCGCGAGTGTCGGCGCGAAAGCCAGACACGCGAGAGTGAGCAGGGCCCAGAGGGCAGCGAGCACGAAGCCGGTGCTCGCGAGGTAGGCGGCGACACCGAGCGCGATCGCGGCGACGACGTGCGCAACGCCCACCGCGCCCTTCATGTCCTCCCGCGCACGGGCGAGCGCCGCGAAGCCGCCGTGTGCCAACGCGACGACGAAGGCCGCGAAAGCGAACAGGGCGCTCTCGGTCTCGCCGGGCCCGAAGGCGACGCCGACCGCGACGAACGCGGCGCTGGCGAGACCGCTGCCGGTCACCCACCGCCGCGCCCGCGGACTCGCCCAAGCGAGCGCGAGCGGCAGCAGACTGGCGACGGCGCCGAGCGCGAGGAGTGTCGCCTCGAAGAGACCGCGTTCCTCGTCCGCCCGGCCGTCCCCCCAGACCGTCAGCAGGAGGATCTGGAGCACGACGCCGAGGACTGCGGGTACGCGGTAGCGCCCGTCGCGGCGCGCGAGTACGAGCAGCCCGGCACCGAGCATTCCGATGAAGGCCCACTCGCTCGAGGCGAAGCCGCCGGTCGGGACGAGTGCGGCGACGATCAGCGCGCCGATCCCGGCGAGACCGAGCTGCGCGTTGCGGGCGAGGCGGGGCAGCTCGAGCTTGCCGACGATCAGGGCCTGGGCGGCGATGGAGATCATCAGGAAGAAGGCGAGCGTCGCGAGCGAGGTCTTGTCGTGTAGGCCGGCGAAGAGCCAGCCGACCGCCCAGATCTGGCCGAGCAGGCTGCCAGCGAGCGCGAGCGGCCACCAGCCCTTGCGCCGCGCGACGACGGCGATGCCGAGCTGGATGAGCAGGAAGAAGCCGAAGAGCGGGATCGGAGCCGGGCTCTCCGCGCGGAGAAGCACGGGGGTGAGGAAGCCGCCGAGCATGCCGACGAGCGCGACGATCGGCCCGAGTCGCAGCGCGAGGAGGACAGCCGCTCCCGTGGTCGCCGCGATCAGGGGCAGAGCGACCGCGTTGGGGATGAATGCGAAGAAGTTGGCGGCGACGAAGCTCGCGAACAGGAACGAGATGCCGCCGGCCGCGAGCGCTGCGCCGATGGCCGTGCGCGTGCGGGCGATCGGGAGCGCGGCGATCGTCAACACGAGTCCGGTGACGATGCCGGAGATCACGCGGAGCTCGCGGGTGATCAGATCGTTCTCGTAGGAGTAGTGCACGAGTAGGGCGCCGGCGAACGCGAGCGCGATCGCGCCGAGCCAGACCGGGAGCTTGGCGCCGAAGAGGTCTTCGAGTCGGCGCTTCGGCTTCTGGGGCTCGGGCTCCGGCGTGTCGTCGAAGAGCGCTTCGGAGCCGCGCTCCTCGCCGCCGGCTTCGGGCTTCGAAGGAGCCTCGTCCTCGAAGCTGAGCACGGGAGCCTCGGCCGCGCGCTCCTCCTCGGCGCGAGCGGGGGCCACCGTTGCGGCGAAGGCGGGAGTGGGTGCCGGGGCCGGCGTATCGGGTGTGTCGGCGGCAGCTCTCTCCGTGGGCGGCGTCTCGAGTGCCTCAGCGGCCTCTGCGGGTGCCGCTGACGGCTCCGGCGCGATGGGCACCTTGGGACCCGGCGCCGGTGTCGGAGCCGCCGCTTCGGGTGGCGGCGCGCTTGCAGGCTCTTCCGCTGGTGCGCTCCTCGCTCGCCTCTGCAGGACGGCGACGGCACCCTCGAGCTCGCGAAGTCGTCGGCTCAGGGCCGCGGCACGAATCGTGGCCCAGAGCGCGAAGCAGGCGACGAGCGCGCCGCCGGGCAAGAACAAGACGAGAAGTAGGATGAGAAAGTCTTCCATCGAGTCCGTCCTCCAAGAACGGCAAGCTGGAAAGCAAGATGGATGCCGGTTCGCCGCACGATCCAAGTCGTTCGGGATGCGGGGGTTTCCAGAGGAGTCCCCGGCAAACGTGCAGAGCTGTGCGCGGCGACACCGCGGTGCTGCGAAGCGCTCTACGCGGGGCCCGTCAGCATCGAGGCCGGCGGGGGCGCGTCGAGCGCCTCCCGGACGGCCTGGGCGAGCTCCGCTTCGATGAAGGGCTTCTGGTAGATCGAGAGCGCGCCGAAGCGCAAGGCCATCTCCTCCTGGTCGGGGAGCGGGTAGGGCGAGATCATCATGACGCGTTGCCCGGGCCAGTGGCGCAGGATGCGCTCGAGCACGTCGGGGCCGTTGAAGCCGGGCAAAACCATGTCGAGCAGGACGAGGTCGATCTCGGGCCGCTGCCGAAGACGGCCGAGGGCGTCGCGCGGGTTGGCGACACACTCGACGTGATAGCCATAGCCTTCGAGCTGCGGGCGGACCTCGATGCGCGCGGCAGGGTCGTCGTCGACGAGGAGCAAGGTCTCGCGCCCCCGCCAAGCGCGGCGGGGGTCGCGCGTCGCGAGCGCCGACTCCCCGAGCTCCGCGGCGTCGATGGCGGGGAAGGCGAGGCGAGCGATGGTCCCTCGCTCGGGCAGGCTGTCGAGCTCGACGAAGCCGCCGTGACTGCGCGCGACCGCGTAGACCATCGTCAGACCCAGTCCCGAAGCGCGGGTGCCCTTGGTCGTGAAGAAAGGAGAGAACGCGCGAGCCTGATCGCTCTCGGGCATACCGCGCCCGGTGTCGCGCACCTCGAGGAGGGCGTAACGTCCCGCCTGTGTACCGGGGCGCTGGGCGGCGAGGGTCTCGTCGAGCTCCAACGCCCGAAGGCGCAGCATGATCTCTCCGCTCTCCTGCGCCTCCGCCGCGTTCTGAAGGAGCTGCCAGAGTGCGTGGCGGACCTGGACCGAGTCTCCGGTCACGGCGAGCACCTCGCGGGGGAGCGCTTCGATGCGCAGAGCGAGCTTGGGCGGAAGCGCGCGCTGGAACTCGTTGCCGAGCTCGGTGAGCAGGGCGCTGAGCTCGAAGGGCTCGCGGTCCCCGTGGTCGACCGCTTCGGGAGCCATCGTGCGGACGCGGCGGACGAGAGCGCATCCGCGCGCGGCCGAGCGTTCGGCGGCCTCGAGCGCAGCCTGCTTGTCCTCGGTGCTCCCGTTCGCGAGGGCGCCGTGACTGCGCTTCCTGATGCGCTCGTAGATCACGCCGAACTCGCCGATCAGGTTCTCCGCGAGGTCCGCCAGCGTCTCGAGGCGCTCGAAGTGGCGGGCGCGCTTCTCGAGCGTCCGGCGCCCGCTGAGGTCGCGCAGGAACAGGGCGAGCATCCGGCCTTCGCGGAACGGGACGAGCGCGGCGTGGGCTTCGAGGGCGATGGGCAGTCCGGTCTCGCGGCGGCCGTGAAACTCGATGCGCTCCGGCTCGGCCATGCCGCGTTGGCGGGTCTCGAGCCACTGCGAGAGCTTCGAGTGATCGTCGGGCTCGACGAGATCGAGCATGTTCCGCCCGTCGAGTTCCGCATCGGGCGGGATCGCGAGCAGCGCGCGGAAGGCCGGGTTTGCGCGCCGCACCGTCGTCTCGCGCAGAAGGACGATCCCGTCCGGGCTCGCCTCGATGACGGCCTGTGCCCGGAGCCGGCTACGCCTCAGCGCGCGTTTGAAGTCGTGGATGCGCTCGTGCTGGCGCGTGGCGAGGACGACGAGTGCGAGCACCGTCAGCAAGAGGAGCACGGCGGCGGCGAAGCCGAGAACGCGCTCTTCGGACTGGAGCAGGGCGTAGCAGAGCCCGCTGAGAGAGATTCCGAGAAGGGCGACCGAGGCGGCGATGCTGAGGCGTCTCATGAACCCTCTCGTCGCGGGAGGCGAGGTCCGTTCGTTCGGGGCACGGTGTGCGACCGAGCCAAGCATAGCGAAAAGACGAGCGCGTGGTGTGGTGAAGGCGCGGTGGCGGTCGACCTCAGCGGCCAGGCTCGGGACGCGCTCCCGCGAGCAGGCGTGCGCCGACGACTTGGTGGTCGAGGCGCGCGGCCTTGTCCATGTGCTGGATGAAGCGAGGCCGCTCGATCGAGACCCGAATCGGGAACTCGCCGATCCCGAGCGCCTCGAGCTCGCGCGCGAGCTCGAACCACCAGTCTCCGAGCTCGAGAGAGAGCGGCTCGAGGACGAGAAGCGCCGCCCCTCGCTTCGCCGCGGTGACGATGCGTTTGACGAGAACCCGGCGCGCCGCGGCAGGGAGCTCGGAGAGCGTCCAGCCGAGGGCGAGAAGGTCGCCGCGCCCCGCGCGCGGGAACCCCTCGGGGAGCTCGGCGCGCTGCGTGCGGCCGTCGACGCCGAGGACGCCGTAGCTCGCGCGCGCTTCGTCGAGCGCCCAGCGCGAACAGTCGTAGCCGGTCACGCGCACCGGCGCGGGGAGGGAGAGTGCGGCTGCCGCCCCCGTTGCGCCCGTGCCGCAGCCGAGGTCGTGGATGCGCCGGACCCTCCCGAACGTCTCCGGATCGGCCATCTCGATGGCGTGGCACGTCGTCAGGAAGTGCAGGGCGGCGAAGTAAGTGGCGTGCGCGGCGCGTTTGCCGCGTCCTTCGCTCGCCTTCTCGGCGAGGCCCCGCTGTCCTCGCCGCTCTGCGTAGAGCTCCCCGAGAGCCTGAACTCCCTTGCGGATCTCCGTAAACGTCAGCTCGGCTTCGTAGCGTTCTCGGTTTGCGCCGAGCCAGGCGTCGAAGCGTGTGCGGAGCGCGCCGCTGAGATAGGGAATCTGCACGATCGGTTCCTCGGTGCCCGCGTCGGCGTCCCGGCAACGCTATCACCGGCCCACCATCGCCGCACGGAGGCCGGAGCGCGCGTGGCCAAAGGTCGCGAACGCGGAGTGTGCGTGCGATCATCGTCGCGGCCGGGGGCTGGGCGCAGGTAACTCGCGACGGTTGCGGGGCGGGCGTGCTGGAAGGAACGGCATGGCAGCGGTCTACGACGGCGAAGTGCCCCCTGACGATGCACAGGGCGAGCCGGGCGCGCGGCGCCCAATGAGAGACCCTGCAGAGGTCACGGTCACCTCCCGGTCGCGCGAAGAGCGCTATCGCACCTTCTTCGGTCTGAGCTCCGAGGGGATCTGGTGCTCGGAGTACCGTCCACCCATCGACGTGAGCTTGCCCGCCGCGGAGCAGGCGCGGCAGATCTACGAGCGCTCCGTCGTCGTCGAGTGCAACGAGGGGTTCGCGCGCGCCTACGCAGTCGACAGCGCGGAAGAGGTGATTGGACGCCACCTGTCGGAGTTCTTCAACATGACTCCGGAGTGGCTCGCGATGGCCGAGCGCTACGTGCTCGCCGGCTACGAGATCACGAACGGAGAGTCTCGGGAGGAGCTGCCGGACGGTAGCGTGCGCTTCTACCTCAACAACGCGTTTGGCGTCGTCGAGGACGGCCGCCTGATCGAGACGTGGGGGACGGAGCGCGAGATCAGCGAGATCCGGCGCTCGTCGGAGGCTTTGCGGCAGAGCGAGCAGCTCCTCAGCGACGCCGAGAGCCTCGCGGCCCTCGGGAGTTTCCGTGAGGATCTCGCGAGCGGGCACACGGAGTGGTCGGAGCAGCTCTACCGCTTGCTCGGATACGAGCCCGGCGAGCTCACGCCGGCGCCCGGCGTACTCGGCGCGCACCTCCACCCCGATGACCAGGAGAGGGCCGAGCGCGACCGCGCGGCACTCCTCGCGGGTGCTGAGCCCAAGGAGCACGTCTATCGTCTGCGCTCCCGTAACAAGGAGCTCTTGACCGTACGTTGCAGCGCGCTCGTCGAGTCCGACGAAGAGGGGCGCCCGCAGCGTTTGCGCGGCATCGTGCAGGACATCAGCGAACGCGTGCGTGAGGAGCAGGCGCGGCAGGAGCTCGAAGAGCAACTGCACCAGGCTCAGAAGATGGACGCGGTCGGGCAGCTCGCGGCGGGTATCGCGCACGACTTCAACAACCTGCTCCAGGCGATCGCCGGCTACACCGAGATCTGCCAGAGCGAGTGTGACCTCGGCCCCGGGATCGCCTCGGACTCTCTCGAGGAGATCCTCCGCGCGACGGAGCGGGCGGCGGCCCTGACGAGGCAGCTCCTGACCTTCTCCCGCAAACACGATCTGAACCGGGAAGCCATCGAGTTCGCTGGGCTCGTGGACGACCTGCTGCGCATGTTGCGCCCCCTGCTCGGAGAGCGGGTCGAGGTCGTGCGTCACTTCGAAGGTGATCTTTGGGCCGTCGACGGCGACCGCTCCCAGATCGAGCAGATCCTCGTCAACCTCTGCGTCAACGCATGTGACGCGATGCCCGAGGGGGGGAGGCTTTCGATCGGCGCCGAGAACGTGCGCCTCGACGAGGACGCGTGCCGCGCGCTCCCCGAGGCGATCCCCGGCCCTTATCTCAAGCTGCAGGTGCGCGACGAGGGGTGCGGGATCCCCGACGCGATCAAGGACCGCGTGTTCGACCCGTTCTTCACGTCGAAAGGCGTCGGGCAGGGTTCGGGGCTCGGTCTCTCCGTCGTCTACGCGATCGTCCAGCGTCATCGCGGCGCCGTCTCGCTCGAGAGCGAGGTCGGGGAGGGAACGACCGTGACGATCCACCTGCCCGCGTGCGAGCCCTGATCCCGGGAGCGGGAAGCGGCACGCTCGCCCAGCGGACAGGCCCCCGGCGGTGTGCCAGGATGTGCGCTTCCCTTCGGACTCGGAACCTCCGTGCACCGTCGAGTGCACTCTCAGGGCGCGCCCGATGAAAGACTTCGTCGACATCCTCGCTCGTGACGCGCGTCTCGAGCGTCAGTGTGTGCATCGCGGCGTGTTCGAGGCCCGGGGTGCCCGCCACGCCGCTCCGGATTGCGGGCTCCCCGAGGGGGCGCAGGCCGGGCTCGACGAGCTCGGCGTTCCGCGGCTCTGGACCCACCAGGCGGAGGCGCTCGAGCTCGCGGCCGCGGGCCGGAACGCACTGCTTGCGACTCCGACGGCGTCGGGCAAGACGCTGGCCTACCTACTCGCGCTCGCCCAGCGACGAAGCCGCGACCCCGAGGCGCGCGCGATCTTCCTCTACCCGCTCAAGGCGCTGGCGCGCGACCAACTCGGCACCTTGCGTCGTTATCTCGCCGCCCAGGGGGGGCTCCTCCCCGGTGCCGCGGCCGAGGTCTACGACGGCGACACACCCGAAGGCGCGCGCCGGAAGATTCGCAAGGCTCCCCCCTGCGCGTTGATCACGAACCCCGACATGCTGCACCTCGGGATCCTGCCGCACCACGAGACGTGGTCTCACTTCCTCTCCAAGCTCGCGCTCGTCGTCATCGACGAGGCCCATGTCTATCGGGGTGTCTTCGGAGCTCACGTCCACCACGTGCTCCGCCGCCTCCTGCGACTCGCCAGAGCGCACGGCGCGGCGCCCCAGCTCATCGCGGGCTCGGCGACCATCGGAGAGCCCGGGACCTTCATCGAGACGCTGACCGGCGAACCCTTCACCGTCGTCGGCGACTCGGGCGCGCCGGTCGCGAGACGGCACGTCGTCTTCCTCCGGCCCGACGGGGTCAGCCCCTACACGACGGCGACCCACACGGTGGCGCTCGCGGTGCAGGAGGGGCACAAGACCATCGCCTTCACGAAGGCGCGCCGCATCACGGAGCTGATGCACCGCTGGCTGCGCGAGCAGCACCCGCGGCTCTCTGGCCGGATCGCGAGCTACCGCTCCGGCTACCTGCCCGAGGAGCGGCGTGCGATCGAGGGCCGTCTGTTCTCCGGCGAGCTCGGGGGCGTGATCAGCACCTCGGCGCTCGAAGCCGGGATCGACGTCGGGGGACTCGACGTCTGTGTCCTCGTCGGGTATCCCGGCTCGCTCGCGACCTCCTGGCAGCGTATCGGGCGCACGGGGCGCGGGGCGCGGGAGTCTCTCGCGGTGCTCGTCGCGATGCCGGACGCGCTCGACCAGTACGTCGTGCGGCACCCCGAGCACTTCTTCTCCGGGTCCTTCGAGCGCGTCGTGCTCGATCCCCAGAACGACACGATCGCCGACGCACACTTCCAGGTCGCGGCGGCGGAGCGCTCGCTCGACCAGAGCGATGCGCGCGCGCTCGGCGGTGAACCCGGCCCGGCGCGAGTGCTGCGTCTCGAGGAGGAGGGGAGCCTCGTGCGCGCGCACGAGGAGGAGCGCTGGTTCTGCCTGCGGCGCCGGCCCCAGCGCGAGATCCACCTTCGCAGCTCCGGCTCGCCGTACTCCTTGTTGCGGGCGAGCGACGGTCGTCTGCTCGGCACCCTCGACGAGGCGCGCGCCTGGCACGAGGGGCATCCGGGCGCGATCTACCTGCACGCCGGCGAGACCTACCGCGTGCTCGACCTCGACCCCGAAGAGCACGCGATCACTCTCGAGGCGGCCAAGGCCGACTACTTCACGCAGGTCTACGCCCGCAAGGAGACCGAGATCCTCGAGCGCTTCGAGGAGCGCAAGCTCGGCCCGGCCAAGCTGGTTTGGGGGCGGCTGCGCGTGACGACCTTCGTCGAAGGTTATGCGCGGCGGCGCCTCTACACGCAGGAGGAGATCTCGAGGCACCCGCTCGAGGCGCCCCCGCTCGAGCTCGAGACCGTGGGCTTCTGGTTCGAGGCGCCGCGCGCACTGCTCCACGCGCTCGTCGAGCGCGAACACCACCCCGTAGGAGCGCTGCACGCGACCGAGCACGCGACGATCGGCTTGTTCCCGCTCCTCGCGATCTGCGACCGCTGGGATCTCGGCGGCATCTCCTACGCCCACCACCCGCAGCTCGACTGCCCGGCCGTCTTCGTCTTCGACGGCTGGCCGGGCGGCGTCGGCCTCGCCCGCACGGGGTTCGAGCGCGCGGAAGAGTTGCTTCGCCAGACGCGTGCCTTGGTCGCCGATTGTCCCTGCGAGGATGGCTGCCCCTCCTGCGTGCACTCGCCGAAGTGCGGCTCGGGCAACCACCCGCTCGACAAGGAGGGGGCCGTCCATGCGCTCGACCTCCTGCTTGGGGATCTCCCTCTCGACGAGCCCGAAGCCGACGAGGAACGCGACGCGCGTCTCGGCGAGCTGCTCGCGCCGCATCGCAACGTGAGGCACGCCGGCGTCCGAGGCGGGGGCGCTCTCCCTGAGGCCTTCTTCGCGGGTGATGAGACAGCGGCGTCTGGTGCGGAACCATCGGCAGCGGGGACGCCCCAATCACCAGCGTCCGGCGGCGTCGCGCGCCTCGACAGCGTCGACTGGCCCGAGGACCTCCCTCACCCTTCCGCCTTGCTCGGCGAGGACGAGGGGCACTGGCTCTTCTTCGACATCGAGACCCTCCGCTCGGCCGAGGATGTCGGGGGCTGGCACAGGATTCGCGAGATGGGGCTCGCGCTCGCGGTCACCCTCGACGCCGAAACGGGCGAGTTCAAGAGCTGGTACGAGGAGGATGCCGAGGCGCTGGTCGACGCGCTGCTCGCGGCCGATCGTGTCGTCGGCTTCAACAGCGAGCGTTTCGACCTGACCGTTCTCGAGTACTACGCCGGCGAGAAGGTGCGCCGCATCAAGAGCCTCGACTTGCTGCGTGTGATCAAGGAGCGCGTGTCGCGGAGATTCTCGCTCTCGCATCTCGCAGAAGAGACGCTCGGTCGAGCCAAGAGCGGCGACGGCCTGCAATCCCTCGAGTGGGTACGCGACGGGCGCTTCGATCTCGTCGAGCGTTACTGCCGCGATGACGTGGCCCTGACGGCGGCGATCTGGGCCTACGGGCGCCGTCATCGTTACCTGCTGTTCCGCAGCAAGGAAGGCACCGTGGGGAGAATCCCGGTCCGGTGGTAATGACGCTGGGGCGGGGCGGCCGAAGGTCGCCTCGCCGCAGCGCCCATCGCGAGGAGGGGACTGGCGACTCCAGGAGCCCAAGTCTCGAAACGCGGATCGAGGAGTCGCCTGTCCCCGAAAGGAAGCGCGGCAGCCCCCACAGAACGCTCCCCCGACGCGCCCCCAAGAACCCCACCAAAGACGCCCACCCCGCCAATCCGGTCTATCCTGGGACCCCGCACCCGGAGAGACGAACGATGCGTGAACTGCCGCTCTGGCTGGCCGGCGAGAAGAAGGTCGCGGCCGAGACGATCGAGGTGTTGTCCCCCTACGACCGGCGGGTCGTCAGCCGGGTCGGGCGGGCGGGCGGCGCGACACTCGCCGCGGGGGCGGCGGCTACTGCGGAGGCGGCGGAGGTGATGGCGGCGCTCGGCCCGGAGCGCCGCGCGGCGCTCCTAGCCCGCGCGAGCGAGCTCGTCGATGCGCGGCGTGAGGAGTTCGCGCAAGCGATCTCGGAAGAGGCCGGCAAGCCGATCACGCTGGCGCGTTTAGAAGTCTCTCGCGCGCTCGATACGATGGCCGAGTCCACACGGATCGCGCGGCACCCCGAGGTGGCGGCCCGCGACCTCGCCGGGTACGGCTCGGGAGCGGGGAGCCTCGCGCTGATCCGCCGCGTCCCGCTCGGCCCCGTGCTCGCGATCACGCCGTTCAACTTCCCGCTCAACCTCGTCGTGCACAAGGTCGCGCCCGCGGTGGCGGCCGGGTGCCCGGTTCTCGTCAAGCCGGCGAGCCAGACGCCGAGCCCGGCCCTGCTGCTCGCGGAAGTCTTCGCCGAGGCGGGCCTGCCCGCGGGCGGGCTCTCGGTGCTGCCCTGCTGCGGAGCCGACGCGGCGCCGCTCGTCGATGACACGCGCTTCAGGTTGCTGACCTTTACCGGCTCGGGGGAGGTCGGCTGGGAGCTCAAGCGGCAGGCGTGGGATCGGCGGGTCGGACTCGAGCTCGGGGGCAACGCCGCCGTCGTCATCGAGCCGGATGCGGGCGATCTCGACGCCCTCGCGCGCAAGGTCGCGGTGGCCGCGCACGCCTATGCCGGGCAGTCCTGCATCGCCGTCCAGCGCATCTTCGTCCACGCTGCAATCGCGGAGCCCTTCCGCGAAGCGCTCGTGGCGGCCACGGAGAGCCTCGCGACGGGCGACCCGGCCGAAGAAGCCACGCTGGTCGGGCCGATGATCGATCCGGCGAACGCGGACCGCGTCGCGCGCTGGATCGGCGAGGCGGTCGAGGCGGGGGGGAGCTTGCTCGCGGGCGGTCAGCGGGACGGGCAGGTGATTCGCCCCGCGTTGCTCGAGGGCGTTCCCCGCGACCAGGCCGTCGTCGCCGAGGAGGTCTTCGGGCCGGTGGCCGTGCTCGAGAGCTACGAGGACTTCGACGCGGCCCTCGACGCTGTCAACGACTCACGCTACGGCTTGCAGGCCGGCATCCTGACGGGCGACGTCGCGAAGGTGCGGCGCGCCTGGGAGCGGCTCGAGGTCGGCGGCGTGATTCAGGGCGATGTGCCGACCTGGCGATCGGACCCGATGCCCTACGGCGGGGTGAAGGCCTCGGGCATTGGCCGGGAAGGTCCGGAGTGGGCCTACCACGAGATGACAGAAGAGCGCCTGCTCGTCCTTCGCTGATCGGCGCGAAACCAAGCGCCCGGTTGCGGCATCCCACCTCCGGCCGTGGCGCAGGGGGCGCCCGGTTCGTCATCCCGGGCTCTCCCACAGCCCGCTTCTCGTGAGGACCACGACGATGGACGTCTTTACCGCGATCGAGGCCCGCCGCGCCGTCAAGCACTACGACCCGGAGCACCGCTTCAGCGCGGAGGAGAAAGCGCAGCTACTGGCTGCGGCCCGCCTCGCGCCGACTTCGTTCAACATCCAGAACTGGCGCTTCGTGCTGGTCGAGGACAAAGGGCTCCGCGAGAAGGTGCGCGAGGCCGCCTGGGGCCAGGAGCAGATCACCAACGCGTCGCTTCTGATCGTGATCTGCGGGGACCTCAATGCCTGGGCCAAGGAGCCCGGTCGCTACTGGCGCGATGCGCCCGCAGAGGTGCGGGACATGCTCGTGCCGATGATCGGCCAGTTCTACGAGGGCAGGGAGACGGTCCAGCGCGACGAGGCGATGCGCTCCGCCGGGATCGCGGCCCAGACGATCATGCTCTCGGCCAAGGCGATGGGTTACGACTCCTGCCCGATGATCGGCTTCGACGCGGACAAGGTCGCCGAGATCGTCAACCTCCCCGAGGATCACGTCGTGTCGATGATCGTCACCGTGGGCCAGGCGACGAAGCCCGCGCACCCGCGGGGCGGGTCGCTACCGAAAGACGAGGTGGTGATCGTCGATCGATTCCCCGGTTGATTCGCCTGGAATTCACCCATGAAAGGCGCGCCGCCGATGCTGGGCGGTGCGCCTTTTCTCGTCTTCGCACCGTAATCTCGTCATACGCCCGGGGAGGAAGTGAGAAGCCCGGGAAGGGAGATCCACGATGAAGAGAGTATTGGCTGCTCTGGCGCTGACGCTGTTGTTGACCGTGAGCTTCGTTTCCGCCGAAGACGCGAAGGCCGACCCGCTCGCCGCGGAGCGCGCCGCCATCGAGGCTTGCGCCCGCGACTACATCGACGGGTGGTTCGAAGGCAACGCCGAGCGCATGGCGCGGGCACTGCATCCCGACCTCGCCAAGCGCAGCGCGACGAAGCTGCCGAACGGGCTCGAAGTCCTGCGCCCGCTCAGCCACGACATGATGGTGGCGTACACGAAGAACGGCTTCGGGCCGAAGTCGAAGAAGGACGGCCAGGTCAACGAGGTCATCATCCTCGACGTGCACGGCACGATGGCCTCGGTCAAGACGATCGCCCCGCAGTTCGTCGACTATCTGCACCTCGCGAAGATCAACGGCGAGTGGCGCATCATCAACGTGTTCTGGGTGCCGGGCGAGGCACGCTGACCGGGCCGTCACACGCCGAGGGAGGGCCCGTATGTTCACGAGAGCGACGAAGGACGGCTACGCGCCCATGCTCGATGGGGTGACGATGAAGACGCTCGCGCACGGCGAGCGCACCGTGTTGACCGAAGTGCACCTTGCGAAGGGCGCGATGGTGCCGATGCACGATCACGAGCAGGAGCAGACAGGGACGCTCCTGTCCGGCGCGCTCCGCTTCACTGTGGGCGAGGAGAGCTTCGACGCGGGGCCAGGCGACGCGTGGAACCTCGCGGCCGGTATTCCGCACGGCGCCGAGGCGCTCGAAGACACGGTCGTCATCGAGGTGTTCTCGCCGTTGCGCCCCGAGTTGATTCCCGGGGACTGAAAGACCCGCCGAGCGTGACTAAGGGGGCGGTTCATCGGAGCCGCCCCTTTTTCTTGGATCGGGGTCAGGTTGCCGCCCATGGGCACACGTCTCGCCAAACGCCCCCGGGGCATGCCACGATGGGGGTGGGAGCCCGGGCTCGTACGCCGGGCTAGTGTTCCGAGCCGGAGGTTCGCACGTGGAGGCCCAGCACGGTCACTTCGCTCGTAACCCCGCGTTCTACGCGCTCGTCTGCTGCGCGCTCCTCGCTGCGGCCTACGTGTGGTTTCCCGGGGAGGAGGACGCGGCCGAGCCCGAGAGGGCTGCGCGTCTCACGACGCCCGCCGAGCGCCTCGCCTCGATCGAGGATTTGGTTGCGGGGATCCGCCGCGCTCCAGGCGCGAGCCAGGTCTACGTCGCTGAGCTCGTGCGTCTCGAGCAGGACGAGGAGCCTCGTGTCGCGCGCCGCGCGGTCGAGGCGCTGCACGCCGAGCTCGGTCACGAGATGACGGGTGAAACGCTGGCGCTCTACTCCCGCCTGATCGAGTCGGGCGACGGCTGGCGCGAGTGGTACGCCGCCCAACACATGTGGCGGAGGGACCCAGGCGCCACCGCCATCCTGGTCCGCGAGTACGGTGCGCTCGCCCTCGAGGTGAGACGAGCCGGAATGGCGTTCATGCGAGAGGAAGCGGAGCTCTTCCCGGAGTCCGCCCCGATCCTCGCCGACTTCTTCCGCCTCGGTCTCGCCGAGGACGACCGCGGGATCTGGCAAGACGCGGCGACGGCGCTGCGTCGCATGAACACACCGAGAGCCCATCAGCATCTGTTGGAAGCGAGCGGACTTGCCGGGGACGACCCGTCGTAGACGTGAGCGGGGGGGGGGATCGTGCTGAAGAGCCTAGGTCGCATCGCCGTTGCGCTAGCGGCAGCGCTGGTCTTGTGCTGGCTTCTCGCCTGGGTCGCGCTGACCCAGCCGGGGTGGGCGCGGTCGGAGCTGCCCGAGCTCCTCTCCGCGGACGTCAACCGATTGCGCGTTCACGTCGACTATCTCTCGACGGAACGCGCGCCGCGCTCGTTCCGCGACGCGGACAACCTCGCGGCCATTCGCTACTACCTGCAGTTGGAGCTCGCTCTCGCGGGAGCGAAGACCCGCGAGCAGCTCTACGTCGCCCGTGGCACGGAGCAGGCGAACGTGATCGGGCGCCTCGGCCCCGAGGGGCCCGCGAAAGTCATCGTCGGTGCGCACTACGACGCCTTCGGCGTGATGCCGGCCGCCGACGACAACGCGAGCGGCGTCGCGGGTGTGTTGGAGCTCGCGCGTATTCTCGGCGCGGCCGCGCTCCCCGATCCCGTCGAGCTCGTCTTGTACTCCACCGAGGAGCCGCCCTTCTTCGACGGGCCCGAGATGGGCAGCGCCGTGCACGCCGCGGCGCTCGGTGAGGAGGCTCGCGCGCTGCGTGGTGTGATCGTGCTCGAGATGATCGGTTGTTTCACCGAGCGGCAGCCTTCGCCCGTGCCGGGACTCGGGCTGCTCTACCCGACGCACGGACGCTTCGTCCTCGTCGCGGGGCGCTGGGAAGACCGCCCCTTGATCCGGCGGGTCAAGGAGGGCTTCCGTAGCGCGAGCCCCCTCGAAGTGACGAGCTACTGCGGTCCGACAGGAATCGGCACCGACCTGTCCGATCATCGCAACTACTGGGACGAAGGGTTCGAGGCGGTGATGATCACCGACACGGCCTTCATCAGGAATCCCCGCTATCACACGGCGGCCGACACGGCCGACACCCTGGACTACGAGAGCATGGCCAAGGTCGTCGACGGGACCGCGGGAGCGGTGTTGCATTTGCTCGGGGAGAGTGAGTGATGAGCGCACGGGCGCGCGAGTGGTTCGAGGACGAGACCTTCTGGGAGGAGTGTGGTCCCTTCCTCTTCCCCGAGGAGCGCTTCACTGCCGCAGAGCGGGAGGTCGAGCAGGTGCTCGCGCTCGTCTCCGGGCCGGGGGGCACCGTGCCCCGAGACGCGCTCGATCTCTGTTGTGGCCCCGGCCGCACTGCGCTCGCGCTCGCACGGCGCGGCGTGCGGGTGACCGGCGTCGACCTGTCGCCGGCATTGCTCGCGGAGGCCAGGCGGCGCGCGGACGAGGCGTCGCTCGCGATCGAGTGGGTCGAGGCCGACATGCGCGACTTCGTGCGTGAAGACCACTACGAGCTCGCGCTGAGCATGTACACCTCGTTCGGCTACTTCGAGAATCCGCGCGAAGACGCGGCCGTGCTCGCCGGAGTGCATCGCAGCTTGAAGCCGGGCGCTGCGTTCCTGCTCGAGGTCATGGGTAAGGAGATCATCGCGCGCCGCTTCCGGCCGACGGATGCCCACGATCTCCCGGACGGCGCCGTCCTCGTAGAGCGCCGGACCGTCATCGAAGGCTGGTCCCGTCTCGAGAACGTCTGGACCGTCGTGCGGGAAGCGGGGACGAGGAGTTTCACGTTCAGGCTCCGAATCTACTCGGGTCAGGAGCTCACCGACCAGCTCCTCGCGGCTGGCTTTGTCGACGTGAGCCTCTACGGCGGCCTGGACGGACGCCCCTACGACCCCGACGCCGAGCGGCTGATCGCGCTCGCGCGCCGTTGAGGCGGAGACGGTGGGGATGGAGGGCAGGTTCTCGCGATACTTCTACACCGGACGCCTGAGAGCGCTCGGGACACCGCGTGGATGTGCGCTGTTCTGCGGAGCCCTGCTCTTGCTCGCGGCCGGCGGCGGCGTGCTCTTCTCGATCGTGCAGAGCGCGCTGACCAGCAGCGAACCCTACGCCGAGGCGTGGGGGCGTGCGGAGGCCGATTCGCGAGTCATCGAAGAGCTCGGCCAGCCGCTCGAAGCCGGCTGGTTCGTGCGCGGATCGCTCGAGCTCGCCGACGAGGGCGGGGCGGCGGATCTCGTCATCCCCTTCTCGGGTCCTCGCGGCCGCGGTACGCTGCGCGTTCTCGCGAGCCGCGAGGGAGCGCGCTGGAGTTACACCCGCATCAACTGTGAACTGCGCTCGGGGACGAAGACGATCGACCTGCTCGAGCCAGACCCTGCAAAGCTCCGTGGTCGTCTCCCGAGGGGAGCGACAAAGATGAGGGAGAAACCGTGACGCATCATCGAGAAGACGAGGGCTGGTGGAGTCGGAACAAGGGGTGGGCACTGCCGACTTGCGGTTGCGGCGGCTGTCTCGGTGTCATCCTGCTCTTCGTGCTCCTGTTCTTGGGGGTCTTCGGCACGATCTTCGGCTCGCTGCGCTCGAGTGAGCCCGTCAAAGAGGCGATCAGTCGCGCGGAGGTTCATCCGGTCGTCGTCGAGCATCTCGGCACGCCCATCGAGGCGGGGTGGTTCATGAACGGCTCGATCTCGCTCGCAGGGGATTCGGGGTACGCCGACATCGCAGTCCCGCTCTCGGGTCCCGGAGGGTCCGCGCAGATCCACGTCGTCGCCAAGAAGGAGGCGGGGCGTTGGCAGTATCAGAGGATGGAGTGTGAGATCTTGGGGGTCGAGGAGCGTATCGACCTGCTCGCGCTTCCCGAGGAGCTCCCGCCGGAGGAGTTGCCTGCCTCGTCGGGGGCCCTCGAGGGCGACTGAAGCGAGGCCCCCATGAGAGTCCTCGTCAGCGGAGCCCGCGGATTCGTCGGCGGCGCTCTCGTAGATAGGCTGAGCGCCGACGGTCATGGCGTCCGCGCCCTGTGTCGCGCGCGACGCGGTGCGAGTCCCCCCGTCGCGGGGGAGCTCTATCCGTGGCACGTCGAGACGGCGCCGCCGCCGGGCGAGGCGCTCGAGGGGGTCGATGCCGTCGTCCACCTCGCGGGGGAACCCGTCGCCGGGCTCTGGACGCGGCGCAAGCGCGCAGCCATCGAGAACTCCCGGGTCCTCGGGACGCGCAAGCTCGTCGCGGGGCTCGCCGCGCTGCCGGACGAGGGCCGCCCCAAGACTCTCGTCTCCGCGAGCGCCGTCGGCTACTACGGCGAGCGCGGTGACGCCGAGCTCACGGAGGACGAGCCCGCGGGCGACGCCTTCCTCGCGCGTGTGTGCGCACGTTGGGAGCACGAGGCCGCACAGGCGGCCGCGCTCGGGGTGCGCGTGGTTTCGCTCAGAATCGGCATCGTCCTCGGCTCCGGGGGTGGGGCGCTGCGCTCGATGCTGCCGGCGTTCCACTGCGGGCTCGGCGGATCGCTCGGGAGCGGGCGGCAGTGGTGGTCCTGGATCGAGCGCGGCGACCTCGTCGAGCTGATCGTCTTCGCCCTCGAAAGCGAGCTCGCCGGTCCGGTCAACGCGGTGGCGCCCGGCGTCGTGCGGCAGCGCACTTTCGCTCAGACTCTAGGGCGGGTCCTCGGTCGGCCGACGCTCTGCCCGGCTCCTGCCTGGGCACTGCGCCTGATCGCCGGAGGATTCTCGTCGGAGCTCCTCTCGAGCAAGAGGGTCGTGCCGGCCCGGCTCGAAGAGCTCGGCTTCCGTTTCACGCATCCCGAGCTCGAGGGCGCGCTTCGAGCGGTGCTCGAGAAGTGATCGGGGGGTGGTCCAAGCGTGATCATCTCGGCGAGCCGGCGCACCGACATCCCCGCCTTCTACGCTCCGTGGCTGCTCGAGCGGGTGCGAGAGGGGTGGTGTGATGTCTATAATCCCCGTAATATCAAGCAGATCAAGCGTGTGTCGCTGCTCCCTGGGGACGTGGATGCCTGGGTCTTCTGGACGCGCGCTCCGGCGGCGCTCGCGCGCCTCCTGCCCGCGCTCACCAGAGAGGGACACGCCCGCAGCGTCGCGCTCGTCACGTTGACGGGGGAAGGGCGAGAGCTCGAGCCTCGTGCTATCGATCCCCAGAAGTTCTTCGCGGATATGGCAGCCTTGTCTGCATGGTATGGCGACCCGTATCGAGTGGTATGGCGATACGATCCCATTGTTCTGGGGCCCCATATCACAGCGGATGCCCACCGGCGCCGATTCGCCACTTTCGCCAGGGAGCTCGCCGGCTCGACTCGGCGCGTCGTCATCTCTTTCCTCGACTTGTATCGCAAGACCCGCCGCCGCCTGGCTGACTACCCCGTCGCTGCGGAGCTCGAGAGCGCCGAGGGGCTCGCGCGGGCGCCCATCCGGGAGCTCGTCCGGGACCTCGTCGCGATCGCCGGGGAGAACGGGATGGAGCTTCGGATCTGCGCGGAGCCGGTCGATTACGCGGAGCTCGGGGCGCTGCCCGCCTCCTGTATCGACGGGGACTGGCTCTCTAGGCTCTTCCCCGAGCGGGAATTCCCGCGCCGCAAGGACCCCGGCCAGCGCCGGGAGTGCCGCTGCGCGCTCTCGGTCGACATCGGCCAGAACGACACCTGCCCCGCGGGCTGTGTGTACTGCTACGCGGTCAGATCCCCGGAGAAGGTGGCCGAGAATCGGCGCCGGCACGACCCGAAGGGGAGCTTCCTGTTGCCTCCACCGCGGAGGGGGCCGAGTCTATAGACGAGAGCGCCGGCACGGTAAGGACCGGCGGCGACGGGGAATCCGATGCGGACGACCACCGAAGTCAGTTGCCAAGTCTGCGGAGTCAGTGGCGCGGAGGTCCGCCTTGCCCAGTGCCCGGTCTGCCACAAGCGGAGCTGCGCGGAGCACGACTACCGCCGCAGCGGGAAGAGCTTCTGCTCGAAGGCCTGCGCGGAGTACTACTTCTACGGCGACGAAGAAGACGACTGATCCCGCCCCGGAAGCCCCCTCATTCGTCGGGGAGTAGAGTCACGTAACGCGGCATGATCCGCTTGAGTCCCGCCTTCTCGAAACGGATTTCGAGGGTCAGGCGGTCGCCGGAACCCGAGACCGAGAGCACCGTGCCGCGCCCGAAGGCCGGGTGACGGAGCGTCATGCCTTTCGAGAAGGGGCAGTCGCCATCGCTCGCCGAAGCTCCCGGGTCGCGCTCGACGCGCACCTGGCCCGAGCGGCGGGCCGTGCCCGCGGCCGGGGCCGGCTTGCTCGGACGCGTTGCGGCCGAGCGTCCTCCAGCGTGGGTGACCCGCGCTCCCCGCGAGCCGCCCGAGCGGCCGCTCCACCCCCCGTAGGCACCCCCGACCGGCGCGTCGAGGGCGAGCGGGTCGGGTGCGGCGCGGTGGGAGTCGAGGAACTCCTCGGGGATCTCGGCGAGGAAGAGGGAGGGGTCGCTGACGATCGGCTCGCCGTACTGCCGGCGGAACTGCGCCGAGGTGAGCGTGAGGTGTTTGCGCGCGCGAGTCATCGCGACGTACATCAGCCGCCGCTCTTCCTCGAGGCCCTTGGGGTCCGCTTGGGCGCGGGCGTGCGGGAAGAGGTCCTTGTTCATCCCGACGAGGAAGACGACGTCGAACTCGAGTCCCTTGGCCGCGTGGACGGTCATCAGCGACGGGCCGCGTGCGCCCTGGACGTCGTCGGTGTCCGAGCGGAGCGAGACGCGGTCGAGGAAGCCGGCGAGGCCGTCGGGCGCACCTGCCTCGTCGTGTTCTTCGGCGGCGCTGACGAGCGCGTCGAGGTTCTCCGCGCGGGATGCGTGGTCGGCGGGGTGAGCCTTCTCGAGGTGCGCGGCGTAGTCGATCGCCTCGATGATCGACGTGAGCGTCGCGGCCGTCGTCACCTGGGCGACGAGCTCACGCAGATCCGCGAGGGTTTCGGCGAAGCTCGCGAGCGCCTTGTGAGCGCGGCCCGAGAGCGCGTCGCCGGCGAGCGCGTGCTCGAGCGCGGCGTGGAGCGATGAGCCCTTCTCGCGCGCGATCGTCGCGAGGACCTCGAGGGTCTTCGCGCCGATCCCGCGCGGCGGGGTCGAGCACGCGCGGTGGAAGTCCTGGTCCGAGTCCGGGTGGACGATCAGGCGCACCCACGCGAGCAGATCCTTGATCTCCTTGCGGTCGTAGAAGCGCAGCGAGCCGACGATGCGGTACGGGATGTTGCGCGCCGCGAGCCGGTCCTCGAAGAGACGCGAGGTCGCGTTCGTGCGGTAGAGGATCGCGCACTCCTCGAGCGGGACACCGCGTTCGCTCGAGGTCGCGACGAGCTGGCGCACGACGAGGTCGGCCTCCTTGCGGTCGTCGGTCACCTCATGCCAGACGAGCTTGGCGCCCTCGGGGTTGTCGGTCCAGAGCGTCTTCTCGTGCCGCTCCTCGTTGTTGCCGATCACGGCGGCGGCGGCCTTGATGATGCGCTTGCTCGAGCGGTAGTTCTGCTCGAGTTTGACGATCGTCGCGTCAGGGTGGTCGCGCGTGAAGTCGAGGATGTTGCGGATGTCCGCGCCGCGGAACGCGTAGATCGACTGGTCCTCGTCGCCGACGCAGCAGACGTTGCGGTGCTCTTTGGAGAGCAGCCGGATCAGCGCGTACTGCATCGGGTTCGTGTCCTGGTACTCGTCGACGAGCAGGTAGCGGATGCGGCGCGCGTAGCGCTCGGCGATCTCCGGGTTCGCGCGCAAGAGGCGCACGACCTTGACGAGCAAGTCGTCGAAGTCGACGGCGGCGACCCGCTTCAAGGACTCCTCGTAGGCCTTGTAGCAGCGGGCCATCACCTTCTCGTGCGGGAAGCGGGCCTTCGAGGTGGCCTCGTCCGGCGCGATCAGCTCGTTCTTCGTGCGCGAGATCCACGAGAGGACCTGCCGCGGCGGGAAGGCCTTGTCGTCGATCGACAGCTCCTTGAGCACGGCGCGCATCACCGCGAGCTGGTCGGTGGTGTCGTAGATGACGAAGCTCGGCGGGTAGCCCGCGGCGAGCGCGTTCGCACGCAAGAGCCGTAGGCCGAACGCGTGGAAGGTCCCGATGAATGCTCCCGTGATCGCGTGCCCGAGCCTCTTCTCGACGCGCTCCTTCATCTCCGCGGCGGACTTGTTCGTGAAAGTGACCGCGACGATCTCCCGCGGGAGCACCCCGCACACGCCGATCAGGAAGGCGATGCGGTGAGTGATCACCCGCGTCTTCCCCGAGCCTGCGCCCGCGAGGATCAGCAAGGGGCCGTCGCCGTGGGAGACGGCGGCGCGCTGGGGTTCGTTGAGCTTCGCCAGGAAACGCTCGGCATCGTGCATCGGGGGGCTCCACCCGCGCGGGAGTCGCTGTCGGGGCCGGGGGATTGTGCCACGCGCGAGCGCTCCGGCAAACGCGGTGGTCGCCCAGACCGGAGATCGGACAATTCGTCCGGGCGATCTGGCCCCTCATAGGTCCCGTCAGAATCGTAAGGCACTTATTCCCAGTGATTTAGGCGTGGAACGCGCCTTGCGTTAGGAGGGCTCGAGGCCGAGAGCCGCGAGGATGAGAATGAACCTTCGAGCCCCAAGATCACGAAAGCGCGCGAGAGCCTACGGGCTCGCCGCCGGGATCGTGCTCTTCTTGGCGCTCCCGTTCGCTCAGGCGGCGCTGCCCGGCCCGCGGCCCGCGGCGTCTCGGCCCCCTGCATCCCAAGCCGACCAGCCTATCGTGCCGCGCCCTTGGCTCGCGCACGAAGCGCCGTCGCTGCCCGTGGCCCGCGACGCGGGCGAGGCCGACGGCCTGCTCGCCCCGCTCGAGCGGATGCGCCGGCACCGCGCCTGGCGTGCACTCGGGCCGAAGGCGCCACGTGCCACCGAGCGCATGCAGGTGCCGGCGAGCTCTCCGAAACCCCGGGGTTCGTCGAGCCAGCGCGCGGCCGACGATCTCGACCGTCGTGCGGCACGTCTCGTGCGGTGGTGGAGGCTGTCCCGCGCTCAGTTCTGATCGCTCACCGGAACCGTGAACGGAGTGCGCAGCCCGCGCCTGCGAGCGCGGCTGCCGCGACGAGCACGGCCGGCGGCATCCAGTAGAGCGCGCGAGAGAGCACCGCGGACGTGGCGTCGAAGCCGAGCTCCGCGGTGAGCGCGCTCAGTCGATAGAGCACGACGCCGGAGGTCAGAGCGCTCGCGAGCGCGATGAGCGCCGTCGCGACGCGCCAGGGTGGGCCGGCGATCAAGGACGCGGCGGCGGCGCCTCCGGCCGCTGAAGCTGCAACGATCGACAGGATCGTCGACGAGGGCATCCCGGCGAGTCCGTTGAGCACCGCGGCGGTCACGCACGCGACGATCGTCATACCCGCGCCGAGCGGCGCCGTCAGCAGGCGCACCGAGCGGGAGCTCGACGCAACCGCGCTTCGTGTCCGGAACTGATCGAAGTC
>NPIF01001082.1_pt1 | contig 23326 bp, 21 predicted proteins | sample 8637461 | NCBI WGS metagenome assembly NPIF01 (sample SAMN07420641, study PRJNA396082) | bioreactor metagenome | isolation source: sample BR12 brine-fed electro-methanogenic bioreactor BR | place: Japan: Kochi | collected 2016-12-09
CGCTGGATCGCCTCCTTCTGCCTCATCACTTCATTATAGAAGCTCATTGTATCGACTCGATCCTATTATTGTCAGGTGGAATGATAATCTTTATTGTCATGAAATCATGAGAGTTTCAATCTGAACCTCCCTCTCTCCTCTCCCCTCAATACCTCCTCTTCCCCGGGATCACCCCTCTCACACCGCCCTTCGGATCATCCATATCCCCTACATACCTCGGAATAACATGCAGATGCAGGTGCATAACGCTCTGCCCGGCCGTCGACAGGCATCGCTTGCGATGGAGAGAGGGGGTGGATTACATTTCGATGTACCAGGTGGATCAAAATTACAGGAGCGAAAGCAATAGCAGGGAGGTATCTTATAATATGTAAAGAGAGATATTCACAACGGGGATGTGCTCATGATACAGGCCATACGAAAACAGGTGAAAATCCAATCTGATGGACTCATTCAGATTTATGTTCCTGAATTTAAACCCGGAACTATAGCCGAAGTAATAGTGCTTGAGCCATCAGAAAAGAAAAAGAAACGATCACTCACAAGCATTATTGGTAAAGGACAAGGGTGTTTTGGAAGTGCAGAGGAGGTTGACGCCTTTATAAGAAAAGAGCGTGAATCATGGGAATAATCGATGAGATTGAAGGAGATCTGATATATCTCGATACCAACATCGTTATTTATGCACTTGAAGGATATCCAGAGTATGTTTCTTTGCTAACTGATCTCTTCTCTGCCATTGATGAGGGAGATCTCACAGCAGCAACCAGTGAACTAACACTCGCAGAAGCTCTCATCAAACCTATGATGGACGGAAATTCATCACTTGAAAAACTCTATCTGGAGACACTATCACCTTCATCTACACTTTCTATCATCCCTATTGATCGCTCTATACTTATTGAGGCAGCAAGGCTCCGTTCCAGAATAGAGACCCTACATCTTCCTGATGCCATACACCTAGCAACAGCCAGAATACATCAATGCAATTCATTTCTCACAAATGATAGAAGATTACGAAATTTGCCGGATGTAAATGTCGTTCTTCTCTCAGAATCTGTTTCTGGTCATGGTATGAATCAGTGAACATTATCAAATGACTATGGATGTCGAATTCAACCGCATCTCCCTCCCTTCCTCTCTCCCCTTTTCTTTAATACCCCCTCTTCCCTGGGATCACTCCCCGGACCCCGCCTTTCGGATCATCCATATCCCCTACATACCTCGGAATCACATGGACATGCAGGTGCATCACGCTCTGCCCGGCCGCCGCCCCGATGTTCACCCCGATATTATAGCCGTCGGGGGCATACCGCTCGTTAAGCAGCCGACGGGCATCATGCACGAGAGCCAGGAGGGCGGCCTGCTCAGCCTCGGTCGCCTCAAAGAACGAGGCCACGTGCCGGAAAGGGATGAGGAGAAGGTGGCCGGGGCTCACCGGATAGAGGTCATACCGGGCGTAGGCGAGATCCCTTAATGTATTGTATCCATTTACTTGCAGAACGTGGGATCAGTTAGTATTATACGGTTTCTATCCAATTCTTATCAACGAGTAAGAGGTATGTCCGATATAACGATCACTATCCCACAGGAGATTGTATCTGCACTTCGCCTTCCCCCAGATAGCGTAGAGTCTGCCCTCCATCAGGAACTTGCTATTGCTCTCTATATGAGAGGTGTGCTCTCTTCAGGAAAGGCTGCCGCACTTGCCGGTCTGAAGCGCTGGCAATGGGAGGAGCTTCTCGGAGTACGGAAGGTTCCGCGTCATTATACGGACGAAGATCTCCAGATGGATATCGCCTATGGTTCGAGCGATTAGTAATTCATCACCTCTTATCCATCTTTCATTGATTGGGCGGATAGATCTTCTTCGAAGGTTTTCTTCAGTTATTATTCCTCCTGCCGTCTGGCATGAGGTTGTAGAAGATGGAGATGATCGACCGGGTGTTGCAGAAATCCTCCTCTTGCGTAAAGAGGGTTGTTTATCGGTGATTCAACCTAAAAATACAGATCTTCTCCATCTTCTTGAGAATGATCTTCATCGAGGTGAAGCGGAAAGCATCGTTTTGGCCCTAGAAATTGAGCATGATATACTTCTTCTTGACGAGAGTGAAGCACGACGTATAGCAGGATCATATAATCTGAACGTCACTGGAGTGATTGGATTGTTGCTACGGGCAAAAAGAGATGGTCATATCTCCTCACTAGAAGATGAGATGGCTCGGTTAAGGAATGAGGGTCACTTTTGGATTCGAGAAAGTCTCTACAATTATGTGATAGAATCTGAGAAGAAGATGGATGATGATTAATAATTAAATATACTATAAACGCATTCCAACCGTCGAAATCCTTCAAACCTCCTTGAATCCAGTGTCTTCATAGGGTTTATGAAGGATTTTTCCGACCCTCAAAAAGTGATCCACTTTTCTCTAATACCCCCTCTTCCCCGGAATAACTCCTCTCACCCCGCCCTTTGGCTCCTCCATATCCCCTTCATACCGTGGGATCACATGGACATGCAGGTGCATCACGCTCTGCCCGGCCGCCGCCCCGATGTTCACCCCGATATTATAGCCGTCGGGGGCATACCGCTCATCGAGCAGCCGACGGGCATCATGGACGAGAGACAACAGGGCGGCCTGCTCAGCTTCGGTTGCCTCGAAAAACGAGGCCACGTGCCGGAAGGGGATTGCGAGCAGGTGGCCGGGGCTCACCGGATAGAGGTCATAGCGGGCGTAGGCGAGATCGTTTGCGAGGATGAGGGAGGAGGGGGCGGGGGTGCAGAAGGGGCAGGTGGTGTCTTCGTCCTGGACTTTTTGGGTATTGTTCAGATCGACCATGGTTCATATCCTCTTATGGTGATGAGGTAGGTGGTTTTTTCGGTGAGCTGGGTGAAGGCGTGATCCTGCCAGTCGCTTCCCGGAGCGTCCATCCCGAGGAGAGAAACTTCGATCTCACGCTCGAAACGGTGAGGCCAGTGATCATGAAGAAGATCCCAGTACCCGATGATGGGTTCTTTTCGTGATCTGAGGAATTCTGGATCAGGTATCCGGTTACTCTTCTTATTATTGACTGACCCTGTTGCTGGAAGCAGGTTCCAGAGATCATTATTCTTCCAGATGGAGAAAGGCAGGAGATGATCGACATGCATTGCACCAGATGAGGAGATGGCCTTTCCCGACCAGGCACAGCTGATCGATCCTTTCCGGTCGATGACCGAGCTGTAGATCGCCCGTGCATCGGCAAGTGCCCGCTCGGTCGTCGGTGTCGTTCCGAGGAGGGAGAGCATCGCCTCTTCGGTGATTGTCTTTGTCTTATCTGCTGAAGCGGTAAATGCTGCCCATTTCTTCAGGATGCACTCTTCACCGGATATGAAGCTCCCGAAATATTCAAAGATTGTCGCGAGATCCCTGGATATCGAGAATGATCCTCCATGTTCGATGAGATAGCCCCGGTCGATTTCTCGGTGTGATGGCAGCCGGGGCAGGGGTTTTGTATACTGAAAAATCGAGTAATGCTCCTTTGACTGTGAGAAGCCGAGATGTTTCATCGGCATAATAGTAATAGTGTTTCGAATCTCCCTCACAAGCGTTCTGAATGCCGGTTGTATTTCTCCTGGGATCAAACCACGTGAATAGTCATTATAGAAGACCGAGAACCCGCCCCGATCCCGATAATAATCGATAATCGGGGTGAAGTATTTTCGAAACGCCACTTTATTCCCCGGCTCGGTATCCGGCTTCTCCCCGTTCTTCTGCGGGATGAAGGCCGGGGCAGCGAAGATCGGATAGTAATAGAGTATCCACTTCTCAACAAGAAGGCCGAGAGGGAACCAGACCCGATCATTCCCGGTATCATCCTGACGGAGATGGCCGTACTGCTGGCAGACTTCGATGACACCACGGAGCAGGGCATATTTGTAGGTGGCATCTGCACTGTCGCGTTCGATGATGTTGTTTATCTTCTGGTATGCGGAGAGGTCCATTGTGGTTAGAAGGGAGGTTGGGGGGAAGGGGGATAAAGGTGATGGGGGATGGAATCTCTCCAATTGAAAGTTTAAGTTTAGAACAATACTGCAATATTACTCACATTGTCAGAACTCCTTATACATTATTGCATTCAATAAGGCCGCAGCTTGAATTGGATCTGAACCTGGCCTCCCTTTTGAAGTAATATGTGGCTCATAAGTTCCATCCTTATCACGTGATCCTCCCTCTGAGATGTAACTTAGTGTTGCTCTATTCCATTTCCAACCATCCTCAAGAAGTTGTATATCTTGAGCGTCTTCGATTTCCGCAAGAGCAAATGAGAGCACAACATTAACACCTCTGAGAATACGTGAAATATTATTCGCTCCTTGGATCCCTCCAGAAGGAATACAGTCCACAACGCCTAGTGCTGGATTCTTATCTGGTTGGATCCATAACCTTGCCACACTTGATAACTTTGTATGGCTTTTATCAGATAGGGCAGAATAGATCTCACCCCTGTCCTTGACAGTAATCCTTGGTGTTTCATCTAGGATCTTTCTGATTTCAAATGGACTTTCCAATTTTTTCAGGCGTTTATTCGCCCCTTTTTCTCCAGTGCCAAACGCCCATTCTAGTGCGATTGAATGGTTTTTCACGAGGATTAAACCGAGCCATTCACTCTCAAGTCCCATCCTTAAGCAGTTATTTGATTGTGTAATGAGCCCTTTTTCAGCAAGCATGACACCTGCTAAGAAATGATTATATGCATTAACAAACAGGCAGCGTAGGATCTTCGGTTTGAATTCTGTGCTCTCAATAAATTGTAGGTATTTTTTTAGAGAATGTGATAGGATTTCGTGGGGTTTTAGTTCCATGGTCTGTACTCTCTCCTCAAGTATGATATGTATGATATTTCATTTTCATCATCCCATCCTATCACGGCAATATCATTTTCATTGTGCCAATTGTTCCCTCTCATCATACCCACCTGCTCGAATCTACCAGAGAGTCATTTAATCACTGAATTGAATGGGTGGGATAATAAGGGTGTTGGGATGAAGAGCTTGATGTCGCCAACGTGGGTCATTAAACCTGAGAAATAGGATCCGGTTTGACCCCCGCCCGGAGGAAGCATGCCTGTGATGCGATTGCAGACCTTGCCGAGACCTGCCAGGTGCTCTACTTCACCTGCCACCCGGAGACGGTGCGGGATCTGAAGGAGGCTGTGCCGGGGGCGGCGGTGATGGGGTTGGGGAGGTGAGGGTTGGGGGTGAAATAAATCGACATTGACACCGCATAAACAGCAGATCATATGGAACTATTGAGTTCTTGCTTAAGTCCATTGTAATAATGCTGTATCCAATCTGCATAATGAGAACTCTGAACACCTGTTTGCTCAAATTGGGTAAGATAATCTTTCGCCAGCTCGTGTTCTCCTGCATTGTATGCATAACACGCAATTCGTATGAATGCAGGTATTTCTGCTGGATGACCATGTATTTGTTGAAGTTCATCCATTGCCGATTGAAGGAATTCCCACAATTTTATATAATTTTTTTGTGATAGTGCCTCATCACATATATCCAATCCTATATTGAAAGCTTCAATGAAATTACCATGTTTTAAGTGAGTTTTCTTGATCTCTTCAAGCATCCGAAGGACTTCCCCACTATTATAGTTATCAACACTGCACCTTTTAGCTCTTACAATGTCCCACATTATCCGACATTTCTCAAATACGCAATATTCAGGAATTCTATTGAGGTGGTTCTCCAGCTCGGGTAGAAGATGGTGGATAGTCTCGCGGTTTTGATCAAATAGATCCTCTTGAGAAAATGTATATGATCCTTGTTCTTTCAACCGCTGTAAAACATGGTGTATCTCCATATAACAACATATTTTTTCAACTGCTGACAAATCAGCGTATTCATGGTATTGGTTTTCTATCTGGTAAAGAAAACCGGGAGATAAGACTCCTGCGTTCCACCTCATCCTCAGTTGTGATATATCAAAAATAATCTGTTCTTTACGTGATATAAGCGGATATATCCTCTCCCTTCCTTCATCAATTGTTTCAGAGAGTTTGTTTTTATTGTTGATTTGTCTGTAATATTCTGCGAGAAAGTTATAATATTCAATCAAATCGTTAGGATTGCCTAAATCGACCATGGACTGATACTCTGGAATTAAATCTCTAACTTCAGTTTGCTTATCCAGTAAAACAAGTGAGTGGATGAGATTTTGATAAGCAATATGCATCGAAGATTTCTCCTTGAACACCTTTGCTAATTCTAATGCCTTACGATAATAATTCAGCGATTCCGTATAATTCATTTCCATTCTTCGAATTCTACCGATATTGTTCAGTACTTGTTTATAATAAGCATCTTTGGGTTTATCTGAACTATATGTAATTGCATTAAGGAGAATGTCTGAGGATTTTGTGAGATTCCCTTCACATTCAGCAGCAACTGCTCTAATAAGAGATATTTGAATTAAGTGTTTTTCTGATGGATTGGATAGACGCTCAATGATCTGCAATGCTTTTTTGTGATCTCCCGACTGTGTAAAATAATGTGCTCGTAACAGTCCAAGCTGAGTTATCTCATCCAAATTAAGCGTATCAACGTCTATTCTATCAAGCTGTTTGATTGATTGAGGACAATTTGATTTTATACTTGCAATAACCGCTTGCTTACAATAATATGAATATTTTTCTGTTGGATCCAAAAAAAAACGCTTGTAACGGCGGAGAATTTCATCTGCCCTTTCAGGTTCGTTTGCCTTAATGTGATTTGAAACATCACGAAGAATCGATGAGCATGGCCATAAGAGGCTTCCACTAGATGAATAGATAAAAATTGCAACAAGGCCAATAAGCATTATTAATATGATCCCTGAGCCTGGCCATTTCAGAAGGCCTGTAGCCCATAATGTTAGCGCTGTAATAGATAATGTGGAAAAAATGATGAACTTCAACCGATATCTTGGTAGATATAGTATTTTCCACTGTGTTTTTACTATGAACACTATTATGCAGAAGTAGATTACTATTATCCATAAGTAGTTTCCACTTATGATCGCATGTATAATTAAATTGATATAGTCAAGCATTTTTATCTGATGTGATTTTTAACTAATTCTGCGGCAAAATATCATCTTTTTCTGTCGATACCTGAGGCTCATGATTTAAGTAATAATAACAGTTTCATATCTGGTTTTAATACCGTTATATCCTCTTCATGTATCAGTTGTTCCCTCTCACCATACCTGCCTGCCCGAACCAACCAGAGAGTCATGTAATGACTAAATTGAATGGGTGGGATAATAAGGGTGTTGGGATGGAGGGCTCGATAACATCAACCTAGCCTATCGAAATTGTATCTGGTTATAAATTTGAATATTCCCCTCAAACTCAAATCTAACCCTTTATAAATGTGGAAGGAACATACTTCCTTTTGTGCCAGGAAAAACGCCTAAAGCAAAGAAGAAATCAGACGATACTGGTCCAGCCAGCACTGCAAGTGCCCATACCGGCCGGACTCTGATGTTCAGTGAGTTATCGCACATTCTTGATACTACACCCAATAATTGCCCAATCGATGAAATCAAGCGGTTGGTTTATGAGGAGAATATCCTTCAAAAAGGCAGCATATCAAGCAGGCAAAAGAGCTTCTACCATTTAGCACTCCTTTACAGTCTTGATATTCAAAATAATATCTTTTCCACCCTTCGTTTCTTCTGGAGTATAGCGCCAGATGAGAGGCCCCTCATTGCTCTGGAAGCAGCTATTGCTCAAGATCACATCCTACGATATTCCGCGCAAAAAATTCTCCCTCTTGAGTGTGATATGCAGATTACAAAGGAAGATATGATCGAACACATTGAGCAGGAGTATGGGAAGCGTTATTCACCAACATTGATTGATTCAACCTCCCGTAATCTCCTCTCAACCTGGGCACAATCCGGCCATCTGAGTGGGAAGATAAAGAAAATCCGGAGAAAAGCTGTAGCAGGTCCTGCATCTCTTACCTTTGCCCTCTATCTTGGCCAGCTAACCGGATTGCAGGGGGCCTCTCTCTTTGATACAGTCTTTGTGCGTGCACTGGATGCAACCGATACCGAGATCCAGGCATATCTCCATGCAGCCATGAAGAAAGGATGGCTCATCTATAGAAGTGCCGGGGGAATAATTGAACTAACACTCACGTTGGATCATGGAAGGAGATGAATAACAATGGGGAAAGTCGAAGGTCTTATTGAAGCATATGGAAGGCAGATCTCACTCCCTTGGGAGGAGATGCTTTCAGATCAGGAGAAAGTATGGTTCTGTGTCTATGAACCTGCATATGAACGCCGGATACAGGCACGGCTTGATGAATTTAAGATCAAAACCATTACTGCCAGCCATTCATGGGTTCATTATGATATAAGCGGAGATTTTGAGTCCTGGCTGATAGAGAATGATTACCATGAAGAATATTTTAAAAATCCTTCCGATCTTGAGTATGATCTTCCTGACTTCTGCTCACATATGGTAGATACTCTTAGTAAGAAGCTGGAAGAGGCTGATCCTAACACAGTTTTTGCAATCACCGGTATTGGCACACTTTTTGGAATTGTTCGTGCAAGTAGCATCATTGATAAACTCATCAGGCAGACAAGAGTCAATGGTCGGCTACTCTTTTTCTTCCCAGGTGATCGGGATGGAAGAAACTATCGCCTTCTGAAAGCACGAGATGGGTGGAATTATCTTGCGACACCCATTGAGATTGAGGAATAAGCTATGTTAGAAAACCGGGATATCAATAATAACGAAGTCTTTTATCGAGATCCAACCGGGTACACAATACCTAACGATGGTGTAACCAAAGTTGGACGAATCACTGATGAGAACCAGCTTGCTGTCGCAAGATATGAACTCGAGAGTTTTGTCTGTGAGGGATCCTATTACAATGGCCTTAAAAATATTCTTGAAGGCTTCCTTGACAACCTCGACAAGCCTGTTCAGCCTGCGGTATGGGTAAGTGGATTCTTTGGTTCTGGAAAATCCCATCTTGTTCGCGTCGTTGAATTTCTCTGGAGTGATCTGGCATTCCCTGATGGTGTCACAGCACGAGATCTCGCAAAATTACCACAAGAGATTAAAGATCTCCTTAAACAACTGAATACCGAAGGAAGAAGGAATGGCGGAATCTGGTCTGCGGCGGGGACGCTCAGTGCAGGGGTTGGTGACGATCCAAGGACTGCAATCCTTCAGATCGTTCTTCGGGCAGCTGATCTTCCAGAAAATATTGATGTCGCACGTATTCATCTCTGGCTTGCTGAATACGGTATCCTTGACAAAATGCGGCAGAAGCTCATTGATAGTGGGAGACCAAAGGATATGGGGCGACCTTTTGTATCAAATGCCTTTGCTGAAGCCCTCATTGAATTCCATCCGGACTTCTCAAAGCGGACTCCTGAGGAGGCAAGAGATGATCTCCGGCGTCAGTTTGGTACTGATGTGGTCATGACAAACGACATGATGGAGTCGATGCTCAATGATGTTTTTGCAATGAAGAGTACCGAGAAAGGTAGATCGCCTCTTGTACTTCTTGTCCTCGATGAAGTACAACAGTACCTGACGATCGGAGAGGGTGCAGAACAGCTCCTTGCATTCCAGGGTGTCATTGAAGATATCTGTAGCAGGTTTAAATCACGCCTTTTGATTGTAGCAACAGGTCAGGAAGCACTTCAGGCAAACACACTTCTCCAGAGGCTTCAAGGAAGATTCTCAATACGTGTTACTCTTGATTCCAAGGATGTGGATGTAGTTCTCCGCCAGACCATCCTCAGAAAAAAGGAGTCCATGAAAGAACCACTCAACAAGACACTCGACTCCGTCACCGGGGAGATCGCACGCCATCTGGATGGGTCAAAACTAGCCCATCGCAGTAGTGATGATGGAGTTCTCGCTCTTGATTACCCGCTCCTTCCAACCAGAAAACGCTTCTGGGAAAAAGTGCTCCATGCAGTCGATACAGGAGGGATGAGCACCCAGCTCCGAAACCAGCTCCGGATCACCTTTGATGGCGCACGGAAGTATGCTGATAAACCGCTTGGAACTGTCATTCCCGCAGATTTCATCTTCTCACAGCAGATGACACAGCTCAAAAATAATAATATCCTCCCGCAGCAGATAGCTGACGCAATCATACGAGAAGATGATGGAACCGAACATGGGGCATTGCGATCACGTATAGCTTCTCTTCTCTTCCTTATTCAGAAAGTTGATGCCTCATTTGGCCTTCGGGCAACACCAGAAATACTTGCGGATCTCCTCATCACCGATCTCGTAGCTGGCTCAGAGAATCTCAGGCGTGAGATGCCAGCTCTCCTTGCAGATCTGCATGACCGTGGCGTTATTGCAAAGGTTGGTGATGAGTACCGTATCCAGACCGAAGAGGGGAGTATCTGGGAGGGAGATTATCAGAAGCGGAAGACCGATTACAAAGCCGATGACTCTATGTTGATCTTCAAGAGAAATGACCTTCTCCAGAAACAACTCCACCACCATCTGGGGCGGATCTCCATTCTGCAGGGTGATTCCAGAACTCCTCGTGATGCAGAGCTCGTCTTCTTCACATCGCAGAGACCGGAGATCGGAACGAAAGTTCCAATCTGGATCAGGCATGGATGGGAGACAGATAAGAAATCAATTATCCATGATGCAGCTGCTGAAGGGAGTGAGAGCCCGCTTGTCTTTGTTTTCCTCCCACGTATTGAACATGATGCTTTCAAAGATGAGATTGCAGGGCTTCTCGCCGCAGAAAAGGTGATTGAAGATCGTCCTGCTCCAACAACAGCCGAAGGAGATCAGGCACGATCCAATATTGACGCAAAGAGAGCTGCACACAACCAGAGGATAGGGGGGATTGTCAGGGAGATCTTTTCCCAGGCATCGGTCTATCTCAGTGGGGGAGTAAAGGTTGAGAATGACACACTCGACGGTGCCATTCAAAAGGCAACTGAAAGCGCTGTTGTCCGTATGTACCCACGATTCAAGGATGCTGATACCAGGGGCTGGGATCAGGTCATTACCCGGGTGAGGAGCGGAGATCCAAACCCTTTGACAAAAGTGGGATGGGAGAGAGGTGCAGAAGACCATCCTGTCTGTAAAGAGATCCTCAAAAGGTTGACGAATCCAAAGAGCGGAAGTGATGTACGACGTTCTCTTGATCAGCCGCCATTTGGATGGCCGAAGGAGGCAATTGATGGTTCCTTAATGGTACTGGTTGCGACAGATCATCTGAAAGCAAGTATAAATGGAAGGCCTATGTCAGCGACGGATTTAGGTCCTCAGCAGATTGGGAAAGCGACATTTGCAGCTGAGAATATTGTTCTGACGCAGAATGAGCGGCTGGCAGCACGATCACTCTACACAACCCTCCTGTCCACCCCCGAAGCTGGACGGGAGACTGAACAGGCGATTCTGTTCCTTCAAAAGATGGAAGATCTCATCCAGTCATCTGGCGGTGAGGAGCCACTTCCAAATATTGTGCGTCCGGGGTACATCTCTGAACTAAAGGGGTATTCAGGCAATCAGCTTGTCCAGGAGCTTGTTGTCAGGCGTGAGGAGATCACTTCTGATATCGAGCGCTGGCAAAAGATAGGAGAAAAAATCCAGGGGAAGCTTCCACAGTGGATATCGCTCTGGAGTTTAATCGATCATTCTGAGGGGCTACCTGAGCTTGATGAGATCCGATCCGAAGCTGAATCGATTCATGAACATCGGAGCCTGCTTTCTGATCCTGATCCCGTGGAACCGCTGCTTGCTGATCTCCGGAACGGGCTTCGGGAAGTAATCAGTGAAGGACGCAGACGGATTGAGACGGCCCGATCTGATGTACTTGCGACACTCGAAGACGATTCACTCTGGCAGCGGCTCTCTGAAGAAGATCAGGAAGAGTTGATCCGCACTCATGCTCTCCATGTTCTTCCACCATTAAAGACCGGAACAGATGCCGATATCATCGAGGAGCTGAAGAAAAGGCCACTCACATCCTTTGACGGCACAGTCCGGCTGATCGAGAATGCTCTCACCAGCATCCGCGAGAAAGCAGCAAAGATACTTGAGCCGAAGACGGTGATGGTATCTCTTGAAACTCCAGTGACAGTGAAGACAATTGATGACCTTGATGAGTTCTTTGCAGAGGCAAGGGTACGTGTCCTTGAAGAGCTTGAGAAGGGCAATCCGGTGATGCTAAAATGACCGTCCTCTCCCGTGAAGAACGGGGTGCCCTCGATACCGCCGTTCAGGCTGCCCGCAGGGTGGCAGAAGCTGGGGCACGAAACGCCCTCCATGTCCTCGGCGTCTGTGAGGAGAAGAAGCCGGCCCATCTGACAGAAGGGCAGGCAGAGATCCGGCGACGGCTCCGGACAGAGTTGAGACGTCTTGGGGGGATCAATCCCGAGGGATTTGAGGCGCTGGTCCGGACGGTTGCATATGAGCAGTGGCACCGGATGCTCTTTGCCCGGTTCCTGGCAGAAAACGAGCTTCTCTTCCATCCAAAGTATAAGATTCCTGTCAACCTCGCTGAGTGCGGGGAGATCGCCCGTGAGGAGAACCGGGATCTCTTTGAGCTGGCGGCTGAGTATGCCGAATGGATGCTCCCCGGCATCTTCAGGCAGGATGATCCGCTCCTTGCGATTCGGTACGCACCCGAAGATACCGCTGCACTCCAGGCGATCCTTGCCGGGATCGCTGATACCACCTTCCTTGCCGAAGATGCACTCGGCTGGACCTACCAGTTCTGGCAGACCGAGAAGAAGAAGGAGGTGAATGCCTCTGAACGGAAGATCGAAGGGTATGATCTCTGTGCGGTCACCCAGCTCTTCACCGAGCCGTACATGGTACAGTTCCTGCTTGAGAACAGCCTTGGCGCCTGGTGGCTTGACCGCCATCCCGAGAGCCCGCTCCGATCTGATTGGATCTATTACAAGGATCAGGTGCAGCATGACTTCTCCACTTGGCCAACAGATATTGATGACCTGAAAATCCTCGATCCCTGCTGTGGATCCGGGCATTTCCTCGTCCGGGCATTCCATATGCTCCTTGCGATGCGGCAGGAACTGGGCGAGGATGATGAGTCTGCTATCAGTGGGATCATCGGGAAGAACCTCCACGGCCTCGAACTCGATCCCCGGTGTATCCAGATCGCCACCTTCGCCCTCGCCCTTGAAGCATGGAAGGCGGGGTTCTCACCGACGGCATCCTACCTGCCGGTCCCAAACCTCGCCTGCACCGGTATTCCGATCAAGGCGGAGAAGGAGGAGTGGCTGAGCCTGGCAGGGGGCGACGGGCTGCTGGAAGGGGAGCTGGCGAAGTACTATGAGCTCTTTAAGAATGCTGACACCCTCGGGAGCCTGATTCAGGTCGAATCCGGGGGGACGCTTGCAGACGCCGCTACTTTGAAGAAAGCACTTGACCGGGCAATCCGGCAGGAGAAGGATGCAGGTGATCCGGTAGCGGCGATCTTTGGGGAGACGGCACACGGAGTGATGAAGGCGGTGGATCTCCTATCGCGGAAGTATGATTGTGTCGTGACGAACGTGCCGTATCTCTCACGGGGGAAGCAAGGTAATCTCCTGAGGTCTTTCTGTGAAGAGCATCACCTATATGCCAAGGCGGATATCGCCACAGTCTTTCTCGATCGAATACTCCGATTATGCCGGAAAGGGGGTTCTGTTAGTACTGTTCTGCCGCAGAACTGGCTTTTTCAAATTTCATCTACGAAGCTCCGGGAAGAATTGCTGAAGCAGGAGAGTTGGGATCTGCTGGCGAGGCTTGGTCCAGGAGCATTTGAAACCATCTCTGGGGAAGTAGTGAAAGTTATTCTGCTTAGTATTACTCACTTACAGGCATCAGAGGGGCATCTGCTCTACGGGCTCGATGTATCGGCAGAGCGTGATGCTTCAGCGAAGGCAGAGGGTTTGCTTGGTGCAGAAATGCAGTGTGTGGGGCAAGGAAAGCAGTTGGAGAATCCAGATCTAAGGATATCATTTGAGGATCTTACTGCGGATATTTTTCTTAATGATATTGCTGATGGGATTGTTGGAATTCAAACAGGAGATTTCCCACAGTTTGGAAGATTTTTCTTTGAGCTATTAGATAATAATGATTGGGAGTTTGAAGCAACAACACCCGACACATTACTGCCATATACTGGAAAGAAATTTAGAATTTTTTGGGAGAATTTTGGAGGTCTATTAGCAAGAAGGCAAAAGACTGGGGAGTCTTATGTACGTGGTTGGAAGGCATTCAATAACAAAGGAATTTTGATAGGTCCAATGAGTGAATTACCAATTACTCTCTATAATGGAGAATTATTCGACAACAATTCAGCAACGATCATTCCTCACAACCCCGCCCAACTCCCCGCCATCTGGTGTTTCTGCTCATCTCCTGAGTATAACATAGCTGTACGTAAAATTGACCAAAAGCTTAGTGTTACCAATGCCACGCTCGTCAAAGTCCCCTTCGATCTCGACCATTGGACGAAAGTCGCCGAGGAGCAGTACCCCCATGGCCTCCCCGACCCCTATTCTGATGATCCCACCCAGTGGCTCTTCCATGGCCACCCCTGCGGCTCGGTCATCTGGGATGAGGAGGCGAAACGGCTCGCCCACGGGCCGCTCCGAGCCGATGGCACCGTCCTCCATGTCGCCATGGCCCGCCTCCTCGGATACCGCTGGCCTGCCGAGACAGATCCCGAAATGGAGCTTGCCGCAGAGGCAAGGGAATGGGTGCAGCGGTGCGATGCCCTGCTCCCGTTCGCCGATGATGATGGCATCGCCGGTATCCCCTCGCTCCGAGGCGAAGGACGGCTGGTGGATCGGCTGCGGTCGCTCCTCGCCGCCGCATACGGGGCTGCGTGGTCGCCTGAGAAGGAGAACGAACTCCTCAGGGCAGCCGGCTATACAAAGAATGACGGGCGGCTGAGAGGCGATCTTGAGAGTTTCCTCAGGAATGACTTCTTCGCCTCGCACTCTCAGCTCTTCCACCACCGGCCCTTCATCTGGCAGATCTGGGACGGGAGGCCGGACGGTTTCTCAGTCATCCTCAACTATCATAAACTGGATCGCCGTAATCTTGAGCGGCTCATCTACACCTACCTCGGCGGCTGGATCACTCAGCAACGATCCGAAGTCGCCGCCGAAATCCCCGGTGCAGAAGAGCGGCTGGTTGCCGCCCTCGACCTGAAAACACGGTTCGAAAAGATACTTGAGGGTGAAAAACCCTATGATATTTTTATCAGGTGGAAACCCCTGCATGAACAGCCGATCGGCTGGGACCCGGATCTCAATGATGGCATCCGGTTGAATATCCGGCCATTTGTTGAGGCAGGGGTACTCCGATCCACCCCGAAGATCCACTGGAGAAAAGACCGGGGCAAGGATCCGGTGCCGAATGCATCCGGGACGGTGGAACGGCATAACGACCGGCATTTCACCATTGCAGAGAAGAAGCAGGCACGGGAAAGAGCAAAAGGAGAAGAGATATGAACAAACTGGATAAAATTCGTATTTCAGGTTATAAATCAATCAAAGATCTTGATATCACCTTAAACAACCTCAATATCCTGATTGGAGCAAATGGTGCGGGAAAAACAAACTTCATCACGCTCTTCCGGCTCCTGAACGAGATGGTCGAGGGGAGGCTCCAGTATGCAGTTGGAAAAGGAGGAGGTATCCGGTCACTTCTACACTACGGACCAAAGAAGACAAGAAAAATTGAGATCGAACTGATCTTCGAGAAAAATGGGTATTCCTGCACCTGGGAGAAGGCAAAGGGTGAAGGCGTCATCTTTCGAGAAGAATTAGCAGAGTTCTATGGCCACGGTCCGGATGAAACACCCTATTATGACTTTGTTAAAACCGGTCATGAGGAGACACAACTGATCCGCTATGCAAAAGAGTCGGATCACAAAATAACCCGCCATGTGCTCAATAGCCTGAAGAGCTGGCGGGTCTATCACTTTCATGATACAAGCGATGAATCTCCAATGAAAGCCATCGAACAGATAAACGACAATAGGTATTTCCGGTACAATGCCTCAAATCTCGCTCCATTCCTCTACTATTTACAGAACGTCCATGAGAAGAACTACAACGACATCCGGGATATGATCCGGCTTGTCGCCCCTTTCTTTAATGACTTCGCTCTCAGGCCGCTCCCCGAGAACAAGGATCTGATAAAACTTGAGTGGATAGAGAGAAACTCCGACTACCCATTCCTTGCCTCGCATCTCTCAGATGGAACACTCCGGTTCATCTGCCTTGCAACGGTTCTGCTCCAGCCAAATCCTCCAGATCTGATCCTCATTGATGAACCGGAGCTCGGCCTTCACCCCTATGCATTGAATATCCTGGCTGATCTGATTAAGAGTGCATCAACGAAATCACAAATCATCATTTCGACACAATCAGTCAGTCTGGTAAACCAGTTTGAGGTGGACGATATTCTTGTTGTTGACCGCTATAACGGAGAGACAACAATAAAACGGCTTGTGGAAGAGGAGCTGGTGGATTGGCTGAATGACTACTCTCTTGGTGAACTCTGGGAGATGAACATCCTCGGCGGGAAACCTTCACGGTGATCAGATGATCAGGCTCAAGATCATTACAGAAGGCCAGACTGAGGAAGGTTTTGTTCATGAAATTCTCGCCCCACATCTCAGGCATTTCAGGGTAGAGGCGATTGCATTCACTCTCCCGACAGCAGTCAAAGCAAAGACTTATCGGGGTGGCATCCTCTCCTATGACCGTGTAAAGAAGATCATTCTTCGTTCATTCGAGATGCAGGGTGCCTATGTCACCACCATGTTTGATCTCTATAAACTACCCAGGACATTTCCGGGAATGGATGATGCTGCATGCATCTCAAACCCACATGAGCGTGTTGAAGCAATAGAATCAGCACTAAAGATGAGTATCAATAACCGGTTCTTCATCCCCTATATCCAGATCCATGAATTCGAGGCGCTTCTCTTCTCTGATGTTGCAACGATAGATGAGGTGATGACTGCCCAGGAACGATCAAGGATTCGTGAGCTTGACTCAATTATACGGCAATTCCCAAATGGTCCTGAATATATAGATGACGGTGAAGAGACTGCCCCCTCAAAACGGCTTCTGAAATTATATCCATCATACAAGAAGAGAACAAGAGGCATCCAGATTGCACAACGGATCGCCCTTGATACTATGCGGGAGGAATGCCCACACTTTGACTCATGGATTACCCGGCTTGAACAGCTCTCCGGAGGTAACCAATGAAGAACACATTCCTTGAGGCAGTATCTAATGCACTGACAAAAGCGACAACAGAATACAATCGCAACGATGCTATACCACCCGTTGCCCTCATCTGGACAGATCCCACAGAGGAGTGGCTACCAGTCGTTTCGTTGCTGAAGGAGACATTTCAGCTACCGATCATGACATTTGGCTCCTATGATCCGGATGCCTGGCAGGGTCCTGCCATCTATCTTCGGTGTCTCCTTGAAGAGACGATCCCTGACACCAACTTCCCAAAAGGTTCCTGTCCGATCATTTACCTTCCTGGGTACTCAAAGGACGCATTCCGGAATAGCAGAGATTGTCCGGATGAGATAAAACCACTGATTGAACTCCAGTACCGTGGTCAGATCTGGTCGCACAGGAACGGAAGAGACTGGACGATTGCAGGTTTTCTTCATCTGAACTACGAGATTGAAATACAGGCCGATCAGGCAACAAAAGATTCACTCAGAAGCTCAATTGAGAAACTCTGCCAGGAGACGATACTGACACTCAAAGCGAACCAGCCACTCAAAGCCGCTTTCTTCACCAGTCTCACCCATCCTGATGAGAAGAAACAGATTCTTCTCTGGATGAACACTCCGGAGGAGGAGCGGGGAAAGATGTCTCCGGATAAATGGATGTCATTCCGTTTGATCTGTAAAACCGATTATGGCTTTGATCCCCAGATAGATGGCGTGGCAACCGCAGCCGAGAAACTCGCATCTCAAGAGAAGAAATGGCAGCAGATCTGGGAGCGTTTTATCGAGACACCAGAGAGATTTTCTAATATACCAAATCTTCTCAGAAACCTTTCCCGACCACCATTTATCGTTTTCAAAGATTCGTGGCCCCAGATCAACGACGAAGAGGAGAAGAACCTTCATGCCGAACTCCTTGCACTTGAGCAGCTATCTGCAAGGGAAGCTGCTGAAGCAATTCAAAGACTTGAAGCAACTCATGCCGAGCGGCGCGACTGGGTTTGGGCAGCAGTAGGGGAGAGTCCCCTTGCAATGGCTTTACTTTCATTGAATGAACTGGCAGGGCTCTCCACGCAGTACACCTTTGGTGGGACGGTGGATGAGCAGGCGGGGCGCTATACAGAGACGCTCCATAAAGCAGACAATGCCATCCTGCGTAGTCTTGAATATGCCACTGATGCTGGTACAACGAAGGCAGTAACAACTGCTATAAGAGCAGTAGCTCTCAACTGGCTCTCTGCACGGGCTGAAGAGTTCCAGAGAGCATGGTCTTCATCCCCTCCCGACCAGCTGAAACAAACAAGTCCTCCTGTTGTGGGAGAAGTACTCCTCTTTGTTGATGGACTCCGCATGGACTGCGGTCACCGGCTCAAAAAAATTCTCGAAGAAGCAGGGCAGAGCTGCACCCTTTCATACAGGTATTCTGCACTCCCAACCCTGACCGAGACCGCAAAGCCGGCTGTGATGCCCATCGCTGGAGAGCTTGCATCTGGAGAGGGATTTGCCCCACGTACGCAGAGTGGTGCTGTAGCAGAGATTCAGGCACTCAGAAGGCTGCTTGAGACACATTCATATCAGATTCTAAAGGATGGAGAGTATGGTGATCCTTCAGGTTCGGCATGGACCGAGATCGGCAACATCGATCATAGCGGCCATGATAGAGCGATCGCCCTTGCCCCGATCATTGATCGCGAACTCTTGCTCATCGGGAATCGTGTACAATCTCTCCTTCAGGCAGGATGGAAACAGATCAGGATCGTTACCGATCATGGGTGGCTCCTTATCCCTGGTGGCCTACAGAAGACCGAACTGCTCCCATCTTATACAGCTATCAAAAAGGGGAGATGTGCACGGTTACAACCAGATGCACAAGTTGCCTATCCTGTGCTTCCATGGTTCTGGGATCGTTCCGTAAGAATTGCTAGTGCTCCTGGAATTTGTTGTTTTGAAGCAGGAAAAGAGTTTGATCATGGAGGCTTGAGCCCTGAAGAAGTGGTCGTTCCGGAGATCGTTGTCAGGACGGGTGGAGTGACTCAGTCTGTGATTGAGGTTGGATCCCCGGTCTGGAGAGGATTGCGCCTCTCAGTGGATACGGGTGGTGCTGAAGGATATCAAATTGATATCCGTGAGAGACCCGGAGATCCGGCAACCAGCATCTCACAGGCGGCCAAGACGATCCCTGAAGATGGGATGGTCTCGCTGGTCATACCGGATGACCGTTTCGAAGGAGCAGAAGCGTTCATCGTAATCCTGGATGATAATGGCAATCCATTAGCCCAAAGAAAAGTGATTATTGGAGGTGAATGAGAATATGCCAGCATTGGATCAACTCGATCAGCTCGTCACAAAAGCTTTTGACGGCTATGTCGTCCGGAAGGATCTCGCACAGAAGTTCAAAGGCAACTATGCAGTTCCAACCTATGTCGCCGAATTTCTTATCGGGAAATACTGTGCCACCACCGATGAAGAGGAGATCAAAGAAGGGCTTGAAATCGTACAGCGCCAGTTAAGCGAGCGGATCGTCAGGGCAGGGGAACAGGAACTCTATAAGGCGAATGCGAAGGTGCATGGTATCGTCAAGGTGATCGATCTCATCACAGCGCGGCTGGATGTCCGTTCGGATACCTTCCTTGCAACTATACCTTCCCTTCTCTTAAATGATGTCCATATCAATTCAGATCTTGTATATGAACATGAACGGATGCTAACGGGTGGATTCTATGCAGAGGTAGAAATTGCGTATGGCGATCCGGAAAGCAACCGCCCGTTCTCCCTCGAACGACTCCGTCCAATCCAGCTCTCAAAACGGGGTGTGCTTCAGGATGTGGCACGTGGCCGTGAAGAGATGACGACACAGGAATGGAAGGACTTTCTTATCAGGAGTGTTGGAATTGAACCCTCTTCACTCTCCGCACGTGCACAGGATGTCCTCTTCCTCCGTATGGTACCTTTTGTTGAAAAAGGATACAATATGATAGAGCTTGGCCCAAGAGGAACCGGGAAAAGCTACCTTTATCAGCAGATCAGTCCCTACTCACATCTGGTATCCGGAGGGAAAGCAACGGTTGCCAAGATGTTTGTGAATAACGCAAACGGGCAGAGAGGCCTTGTCTGCCAGTATGATGTCGTATGTTTTGATGAAGTATCAGGGATCAGCTTCGACCAGAAAGACGGCGTCAATATTATGAAAGGCTACATGGAGAGCGGCGAGTTCTCACGAGGCCGCGAAAGTATCCGGGCAGAGGGAGGGATCGTTATGCTCGGCAACTTCGATGTTGATGTTGAACATCAGCAGAGGATCGGCCATCTCTTTGGCCCTATGCCAAAGGAGATCCGTGACGACACCGCATTCATGGATCGCATCCATTCCTATGCTCCGGGATGGGATTATCCGAAGATCCATCCTGACATGATGACAGAGCATTACGGATTAGTCAGTGATTTTCTGAGTGAAGCCTGGCGGCAGCTTCGGAGTGAAAATCGGCTTCACCTAATTAATGACCATGTCTTCTTCGGGGATGCACTCAGTGGTCGTGATCGGCGTGCGGTAAACAAGACGGTCAATGGTCTCCTGAAGATTCTCTACCCATCACCTGAGATGGAAATCGAAGATGAACATCTTGAATGGGTTATCAGGATTGCACTTGAATGCCGACGGAGAGTGAAGGAACAGCAGAAACGGATCGGATCAGCAGAGTTCCGGAATACGATGTTCAGTTATCGCCTTGGACTGGATGGGATCGAGCAGTATGTCTCCACTCCAGAACTTCATAGTGACAGCGAGATATCACCTGATCCACTTCCTCCCGGTCAGGTCTGGGCAATAGGGCCGGGTGAAGCAAATGAAGGGAGTGGGCTCTATAAGATTGAAGTGACGGTTACACCCGGCTCCTCGATCCGACTGGTCAATGTCCGTGCACCTTATGGTCTGAAAGAGAGTCTCCGTGCAGCAGAACAGGTGCTCTACACGCAGAACAAACTGCTGATTGGTGATCGGGATCCCCATGGAAATGAATATTCTGTCCAGGTCCGGGCGCTGACTGCTGCTAAGGGTGCTTCATCAATAGGAATATCCATTCTCCTCGCCCTTTCATCAGCAGCGCTGGGACGGAGTCTCAAAGGAGGAGTGGTGATAGCCGGGACGATGAGTGTTGGCGGAACCATTGAGCCTGTCTATAATGGACTTGATATGGCAGAGATGGCAGCAGATAATGGTGCATCGGCTATTCTCCTTCCGGTATCAAGCAGGAAACAGCTGAATGATATGTCCGATGATCTTGCCTCAAGACTGATGGTGATCTATTACAAGGATGCACGTGATGCTCTCTACAAAGTGCTTGGGGATTGAATGATAGTGAACCTTGAGTTGGTCAACACAATAACTATCCTGCAACCTTTATCCCCTTCTCCCTCAAACTCCCCTTTATGAAATACTGGTTCGCATCCTCCAACCGCGACAACTGGGAGATCATCCGGAAGAAGAATATCTGGGGTATCCCGAAGCGGAACAAATCGATCATCGAACGGGTGAAGCCCGGCGACACCATCCTCATTTATGTCGCCCAGCAGAAGAAAGAGGCGACAGAAGGTAAAGGCGATACGATCCTCCCCTCTGCCGTCGCCGGTGCGTTCGAGGTCGTATCTGAAGGATATGAGGATGCAACGCCGCTCTTTGTGACGCCGGAGCGGATGGGGGATGAGGTCTTCCCCTATCGGGTGAAGCTGAAGCCGATCAAGATATTCAAGGAGCCAGTTGAGTTCAAGCCGCTCATCCCGGAGCTCTCGTTTATTACGAACAAGACGATGTGGACGGGCCATATCCGGGTGGCGATGCGGGAGATCCCGGAAGAGGACTACCAGCTGATCCTCAGCAAGGGGTGAAGAAAACATGACAACACCTTCACCAGTCACCGGCGTCACCTTCCCCGTCCCGAAACAGTATATGCATCGATTCTTCTCAGGAGGGAAGACCGTCTTTGTGAAACCGGCGACGGTCTTTAAGGAGCTGCGGCGAGGGATGAAATTGGTCTTCTACCAGTCGCATGAAGATACCGGGTATGTGGGAGAGGCGACGATTGGGCGGATTCTCATCGCAGAGGATCCGCTCACCTTCTATGACACCTATGGCGACGCCGTCTTTCTCACGAGGGATGAGATGGTAGCATACCTGGAGAATCAGGAGAAGTGGAAGGCCACTCGGGTCAGGAAGGGTAATGAGAGCCGGAAGCGGAACTGGATGGCACTGGAGCTTGAGGATATCCGGGCATATGAATCGGTCCGGAAGCCGGAGCGGTTTGTGCCGGTCGGAGGACAGTATCTAAGGGATTAATGACAACACTCTGACCAGACTTAAATGAAGATCATCAATATCGTCTGCTCCGGCGACCTCCATCAGACAATTTTATTTCAGCGGCTGGAGGAACTCCCATCAGATTCCTACAGGTATGATCCCGAGCAGTACCATGGGGCATATATCCTCATCTCCGGCGGCAAAGTCACCCTGTATCGAAGTGGGAAGTATATCATTTATGGCCTGAAGTCCCTTGACCAGGTCGACGGAGCTTTTGAAGAGTTCCTCTCCATCATCTCTTCCATCGTCGATTGTGCGGCGGCATCCGATCCATTGTCGGCACCAAAAGTTCAGAATATCGTCGGGATGGAAGACTTCGGAATACCTATCAACCTCTCCCGGTTTGTTATCGCAGAAGGAATGGAGCAGGTCGAGTATGAGCCCGAGCAGTTCCCCGGCGTCGTCTACCGGGGTGAGAAGGGAACCGCTCTCCTCTTCTCATCGGGGAAGGTGATCTTCCCTGGTTTTAAAGAGCTTGATGTGATGGCGGCGTTTGCGGACGATCTGAAGGAGAGGATTGAACGGGTCTGACAGGTGGTGCCAATTCACGGCCGTACCATTTCTGTAATGGATGGTGGCGTGGCTAACGGGGAAGAAGGCATAATGGTGGTTAAGTAGTGATCAAGTAGTGATCAAGTATTGGTTAAGCTGTGGTGAAGCTGTGGTGAAGCTGTGGTGAAGTAGTTATGGAAAGGAGAGGG
>NPIF01001637.1_pt2 | contig 23283 bp, 21 predicted proteins | sample 8637461 | NCBI WGS metagenome assembly NPIF01 (sample SAMN07420641, study PRJNA396082) | bioreactor metagenome | isolation source: sample BR12 brine-fed electro-methanogenic bioreactor BR | place: Japan: Kochi | collected 2016-12-09
GGCAAGACCACCCTGCTCAACATTCTCTCCGGATTTATCCCCGGCAACGAGCGGATTGTCACCATCGAGGACTCGGCCGAACTGCAGCTGCAGCAGGAGCACGTGGTGCGGCTGGAGACCCGTCCGGAGAACATCGAAGGGACCGGACTGGTGAGCCAGCGGGATCTGGTTCGCAACAGCCTGCGCATGCGCCCTGACCGTATCATCGTCGGCGAGGTGCGCGGCTCGGAAGCCTTCGACATGTTGCAGGCCATGAATACCGGTCACGAAGGATCCCTGACCACCATCCACTCCAACTCCCCACGAGACTCCCTGACCCGCCTTGAGTCGATGATCCTGATGACAGGCATCGGTCTGCCGGAACATGCCATGCGCTTTATGGTGTCGTCGGCTCTCGATCTGATCATCCAGACCGCCAGACTTACGGACGGCACCCGTAAGGTGACCTCCATCAGCGAAGTCGTCGGTATGGAGGGTGAAATTATCACCCTGCAGGATATTTTTGTTTTCGAAAAACGGGGAATCGACCAAAACGGCAAAGTTATTGGCGAGTTCCGAGCCACCGGTATCCGGCCCAAGTTTGCCGACAGGCTCGAGGTAGCCGGCATCGATTTGCCGGACGATCTTTTTTATTCCGGTAAATCTTTCGCATGACGGGAGGCACCGTGGATGTTTTGAATCTATTGCTGATGGGGTCCGTTTTCTTGTTTACGGTATGCCTGGTCGGGGTCATCTTCCTGGCCTGGAGGGAAAGTGCCTTTGCCGAAAAGCATACGATAAAAAAACGTCTGTATTACATCTCGGCGGGCGGCAAACACGGCCAGGAAAAATTACAAAAATACCGTGACCGGGTTCTCCGGGATGTAGGCGCTTTTGAGAGCCTGGCCCTTAAAATGCCCCGGATCAGCACTCTGGATCGCCTGTTACTGAAAACCGAACTGCCTTTGAATGCGGCGACCTTTCTCACCGGCACGCTGGCACTGGCCGCCATGGGAACCCTGCTTGGACTTAAATTTTTTCCGCAGGTCAGTACCGCCTTCGGCCTGGGCCTTCTGTTGCTGATCCTGCCGTTCATTGGGCTGAAGATCGCCGAAAAAAATTACTACGCTCGTTTTCTGGAACAATTACCCGAAGCCCTGGATCTGCTCGCCCGGGCCCTGCGTTCGGGGCATGCCCTGACCAGTGGGCTGGAGATGGTCGCCTCGGAAATGGCCAACCCCATCCGCTCGGAGTTCGGTGCCGCCGTGGATGAAATCAACCTCGGCCTGACCTTTCAGGAAGCCTTCGAAAACCTCTGCGCCCGCGTGCCAAACACCGATTTGCGCTTCTTTACCATCGCAATCCTGATTCAGAGGGAAACAGGCGGCAATATCGCCGAAGTCCTCGACAACATCAGTCGCCTGATTCGGGAACGTATCCAATTCGGCCGCCAGGTCAAAGCCCTAACGGCCGAAGGGCGCTATTCGGCCGGCGTACTGATCAGCCTGCCCATCGTCCTTTTTATCTACATCTATTTTGTTAATTACGAGTATGTGTCGCTGTTGTGGACGGAAGACCTGGGTAAAATCATGATTGCCGGGGCCATCGTCAGCCAGCTGATCGGCGCCTATATAATCAAACGCATTGTGGACATTGATATCTAAGAGGCCTTTATGAACCAGATAAAAATGTACTATTTCTGGATCGTTGAATATGCCAACTATATTGGATTGTTGCTGCTGACATTTTTTGCGGTGGCCTGTGCCGTTTACGGCATTTATTTTCTTTTTCTGCGTCCTAATCCGACGGAAGAACGTCTGGACCGGATGATCCCCCACGGCCCCACAGCAAGTCGTGCCAAACCAAAACTGCTCGACAAAAATGATGACGGTTTCATCACCAAAATTACCCGGCCCATCAACGAGCTCATTGCCCCCCCGAGCGGTGCGATCGAAAAACGCTCTCGGTTGCGCATGATTCAAGCGGGATATCGTTCAAAACACGTCTATCAGTATTTCTTTACGGTGAAGGTGGCACTGGCCATCCTGTTGCCGGCTATTTATCTTACCACCCTGGCTTTTTACAGTTTTACCCTGGGCCGTGTTCTTATTGTGCTGTTACTGCTGGTGATCGGTTTCGGCTTGCCGGACAGCATTATCGGCCTGATTATTCGGGCCCGCCAGCGACGCATTACCAGGGCTCTGCCCGATGCCCTTGACCTGATGGTTATCTGTGTCGAAGCGGGTCTTGGCATCGATATGACCTTTAAACGGGTCGGAGATGAAATTCGTCCTATCTGCTCTGACTTGAGCGATGAGTTCGCTTTGACCAATCTCGAGGTACGCGCCGGGAAGAACCGCAGTGATTGTCTGAAAAACATGGCCCTTCGCACCGGGGTCCCAGAAATCAATAATCTGATGACCGTTTTGATCCAGACCAACCGCTTCGGCACCAGCCTGGCCAAGGCCCTGCGGGTCCATTCAGATGCAATGCGCATCAAACGACGTCAGATCGCCGAAGAGACGGCCGCAAAGTCCACGGTCAAGCTGGTTTTTCCCCTGGTGTGTTTCATATTTCCAGCGATTTTTGTCGTGCTTGTCGGTCCGGGTGTAATCCGCATTATCCAGGTTCTGTTCCCTGCGATGGGCGGTGGTTAGGGTTTGTTTGATGCTTAGCCCTTTTTTCCCACGTCCAATTGAAAGATTATTCTCTTGATTGCTAATTTACGGGCATCCCAAATGGTTATTTTCTCCCTTAGAAGAATTCCATTCCTGCTGCTGCTGCTGATACTGAGCGGCTGCACCACAAAAAACCACCATCCACCCATGACCAAAATGATTAATGCCCAAGAAATGCCCAGGGATAAAGACAACTCAAATAAAATGGATAACCTCTCCTATGAGCAACTTATGCAGAGAGCCAATTATTATCGGCAAAACAAAAATTACCGTCTTGCCAATCTGCATTACCAAAAGGCCCTGGATACCAATACTAACCGGCCAGCTGCCCGCATCGGCCTTGGGAGAGTACTGATTGAAGAAGGCCGTCTCGATAAAGCAACCCAGGTATTGGAGCAGGCCCTTAAGACGGCTCCCGAAAACACAGAAATAATGGTATTGCTCGGCGCCACAGCACGTCAGCAGGGGGACCTGAGGGCGTCTGTGACCTGGCTTAATCGAGCCTATGAGCTAAATCCTCATGACCCCGAAATCATGACGGAGCTGGCCATTACCAACGATCACCTGGGCGAGGAACGACTGCTCTACGCCGAATCGTTGTACAAGCAGGTGGTTTCTTTAGAACCGTATTCCTCCGCGGCTCACAACAACCTGGGCTTCAATTATATGCTGCAGGGGCGCCATCAGGAAGCCATCGAGATTTTCAGTAAGGCGCTCTCGCTGCCCTCCGCCAATGATCGCGCAAAAAACAACCTGGGCGCCGCCTACCTGTTGGCAAACGAGCCGGATAAAGCCCTCAGGCTGTTCCAGGGGACAGTCGGACTGGCCGCAGCCTACAACAATCTGGGATATATCCACATGGTCCTTGGCGAGGTGAAACAGGCCGAGCAGGCCTTCAAAAAAGCGCTGCAGATCAACCCTTCCTTTTACGTTCGTGCCCAGCAGAATATGGAGCAGTTGAACCGGATTCAAAGCAGCACCTATTAACTCTGCCATTATCCCTTTGACTGGAATTCAACGATACATGAAACATTATCTTCGGCGTTACTTTGCCCTCCCCGACCTTCCGGGCCTGTTTACTTTTGTCACCTTTGCCTGCCTGTGCGGTTTTGGTGGCAAAAAAGTTCTTATGGACGGTGATACCTTCTGGCACATCAAAGCGGGACAGACCATGCTGGGCCAAGGCCGTCTTCTTACCCAGGATATTTTTTCCCACACGGTCACTGGCACCCCATGGACGGCCCATGAATGGTTGGCAGAAATTATCATGGCGGCGATACATAACCTTGCTGGAGTACAGGGGGTCGCGCTGTTTTACCTCTTGATTGCCGCTCTCAGTTTCTGGTTGCTGTTCCGCATTACCCTTAAGTTGACCGGTGATTGGCTGGCTCTTTTATGGGTATCCACGGCTTTTGCCTTTTCCATGACCCACCTGCTGGCCCGACCTCACATTTTCAGTTGGCTGTTCGGAATAGCGACCCTCGGCTTTCTACTGAGGACCGATAAAAGTCGTTACTTTCTTCCTCCCATGATTGCCTTATGGGCCAATCTTCACGGCGGGTTTATTCTTGGTCTGGTACTGCAGGGCATTTGTGTTGTCGGCGCCATGCTCGACACTATCAACCTGGCCGGCCTCGGCGCATGGCGCAGTGCCATCCGATCCCAAAAATCGGCATTGATCATTTTGGCGTTGAGCCTTATTGCTTCGGGACTCAATCCTTTCGGCTATCATCTATTGGTCTTCCCATTTCTGGTGACAAAATCGGTCTTTATAGCTGGCATCGGAGAGTGGGTTGCCCCAAACTTGCAGCAGGACTTCTTGTTTCGCTACTATCTTGTGGGTCTTATTTTTCTGCTCACTCTGCCAAAGTTACAGATCAATTGGACCAATCGTTTGCTGCTGATTTTCTGGTTGAATGCTTCGCTTTCCCACGGCAGATATATTAGCCTTGCGGCTATTTTTTTCATCCCGACCCTCGCCCAAATCGGTAATCAGTTAACGGATCGCTTACCCGCCCCAAAGAAACAAAAAAATGGGAACAACCTTTACCTTTCACCCTATTCTGGTGTTATAGCAACAATCGCCCTTTTTTGGGTTTTAGTGGCCGTCGGCAGCTCTTTTTCACCATTCCAATCCAGAATCGCCGCAGCCTTCTCCCTCGAACCGACGCGCCACCCGGTTAAGGCGGTGGATTTTCTAGNNTCTAAATACATCGCCAATCCCAGGAAAAATGTTTAACTATTATGGCTGGGGAGGTTATCTAATATACGCCCTCGACCCACCGCAACCTGTTTTCATCGATGGTAGAGCCGATATGTACGGGGAGGATGTTTTTAACGAATATCAAAAGGTCGCCGGTATTCGTCATGGAGCAGATTCGGTTTTAGACAAATACGAGGTCAATTGGGTAATTTATCCTCATGACAGCGCGCTGGTTAGATATTTATTGGCAGGGGGCCATTGGCGAGAAATTTATCGGGATGAGGAAGCCTGCGTTTTGGTGCGTGGTTCAGATCCACGACCATAACGTCCAAGAAGCCCGTTTCCGCGAATGATTAATAAATCCTTGAGCATTTGCAGGGAGTGGTAAATCGGGTGCACCTTGCTCAGGGCATGATTTTCCCATAGGACCCCAATCTCTTTGATTTTAAAACCCCTTTTTTTCGCGATATAAAGAACTTCGACATCAAAGCTGAAACCGTTAATCCGGCAATCGCTGAAAATATCCAAAGCGATCGGCGTTTTAAAAAGCTTAAAGCCACATTGGGTGTCATTTATGCCTGATACAGCTAGCAGCTTAACAATTTTATTAAACGTCTTTCCCATAAGAACCCGGTAAAACGGCTGCCTCTTGAGAATTTTACTCGATGGGGTGGCTCTTGAACCAATAGCTATGTCGTAACCGTCATCTAAGGCTTGTAACAAGCCAAAAATCTCACTAAAAGGAGTGGAAAGGTCCGCGTCACAAAAAAGAATATAACTTTTTGTGGCCGCAAGCACACCTTGTCTCACAGCATGACCTTTGCCCATATTGTTGTCATAGTGAATTAGCCGAACTTTATTGTTATCAGATTTTATATGCCTTACAACGCCTAAAGTATCATCATTGCTTCCATCATTAACAACAATGATTTCATAATCGGAAAACCTTCGATTAATATTTTTACATAAATGAGAGAGGGTAGCTTTTAGTCTTTTTTCCTCATTATAGGCTGGCACAACAACAGTTAAACTGGGTCTTTTCCTTAGAGCCACTTATCCCTCCTCTCAATAATATCCAAAATCCATGCTTTGAGATTTTGATTGGCAGTTATGAACCAGTCCCTATTGGCAGACTATAACTTTAGACACCTATAAACACTGGTTCCCAGTTGATTATAGATGATCTGAGTGCAGTGGAGGGATTGAATCAAAAGGTAAAACTCGCCATGAGATAAACGCAGGTTTCAAGACGGTACAATTCCACGAAGAGCTATTGTAGCATAGATTTTGCGAGTTGCCGGAAGCTTTACCTTTCCAATAGTCTGATGACCAGCCTAAATTTAGGGATTTTTTAAATGAAAAATTTCGTTTTTTTTATTCTTTTTTATATTGTTGCAATGATTATATTTAGCTACTTCATTGCAACCTATACTCATACAACAGATTTTCCATGCTTTTATTCAGCGGCTAAAACAATAATTAATCATGGTATAAATTCTGATAAAATATACACACATTCGGATGATAAAAAGTTTTACATTCCAGAGGAAATAGAGAAGTGGAAACGCCTAGATTTTAATTACTCTAAATTTATTGCTCTAACCATGGCACCTTTAGGGTTTTTACCCTATTATCTGTCAAAAACCACGCTAATATTTTTAAATATAAGTTGCTATTTATTTGCGATCTATTTATTTCTTTTAACACAGTTTTCAAGCGATAAATTTCCTTTATACATGTTTGGTTTATTTTTCTTTTATCAGCCCTTTTTTCAAAATATCAGATTCGCACAAGTCGAGGGCATAATTTTTTTACTTCTTGTCCTCAGTTACTTTTTTTCAACTAAAGCAAAATTTTACAAAAGTGGTTTTTTTCTGGGAATTTCAATATTGTTTAAACTTTTTCCTATTGCATTGGCAATTTCTGTTGGATTAAAAAATAGAATAATATTAATTACTAGCTTATCAGTTTTGACAATCTCATTTATCCTCCCAGGATCTAACATGTGGTTAAAAACTTTACCAAAGTCTAATACTCACAGACTGCTTCAATCAAATGAATTTTTTTTCTATTATTTAATTTTTTTATTTTTTATTGGTGCGCTCACTGCGATGTATATTTTATTTTATGAAAATATTAAATACGAAGATATATATGCAATATCTATTTCAGCAATTTTTATTACAGCACCTTTTTTGGAATATTACCATCTAACGTTGCTTTGTTTTTCGTATATGTACTTATTTTCTAATTTTAGGTCTATCAATTCATTATCCAAGTTTTTTATTATAGCTTCATTTGTTTTAATAAATTCTTCTATAAAATTATATCCACAAAAATTAGTGTATACAGGGATATTACTTTGCTGGGTAGCCATTATAATAAAGGATAGATCCTTTTTTAAGGATATTAAAAATCGCGCCTATACAATGCATAAAATACTTTTCACCCATCAATAGAATTGTTTTTTTTATGATCAGAAATAAATTTTTTATTCATAAGTTAATAATTTGAAAGACTCTGGCGTTCTTCCTAAAAACAAAACGCCCCGGATTTCTCCGGGGCGTTTTGTTATTCATTATTTTAGGAGGCCATCGGCCCGCTACTAACAACCAGGAGCTGCAAAGCCTGCAGCTTTACTTCACCACCGTCACCCCCGGTTCATCACGGGGAATCCCGATCCCCAGGCACAATTTGGTGATATTATCGGTTTCGATTCGGGCGCCGCATTCATCTCTCAACTCACGCCAGATGAAGCAGTCAAGCAATTCCTCGTTGGGCAGCTGAAAAACCGGATAGCCCACTGAAGAGGCACAGAATTCCTCATTACAGATCAACTCGTTGACCGGTTCCAGACCTTTGCTGCGGGCTTTATCAGCATCAGCGATTATCAATCGGACAAACATGGCACCTCCAGAAAATATTTAAAATCCTTGTACGCACAAGTTCATGTCAATCCAGGGAGATATGGTCTCCGGGATTCTTCAGATCCGCCAATTCGGGATAGATTTCTTCGAGGCTTTTCAAAAACTTCTCTTTGTTCTTGAATGTAGCCTTGATTTCATGGTCCCAGGGGATTTCCACGGCATACTGGCAATGGGTGCAGGTATCGATCGCCTTTTCGCCGACAGGAACTACCTGGTAAANNAAATAGTGTAAAATTCACAATTTTTACACTTCTGCCGATGCAGGATCGGCTTGACTTCACGCTTATTGATCATCGAATGAATACCTTCTAAAAAGAAAAATGGGTTGGGACACAAAGTAGATTAAAAGCGAACGTGATCGCCCCGATTTTTCAGGTTAACCAGAACCGGGAAGTGCCCTTCCAGGGCCCGGATATCTTTTTCGCCATCACGAATCAAGGTCTCGGCATTACTGTCCCACGTCACCTCTATCTGGTCCTGACAGTGGGTACAGGTTTTCAATGCCGTTTCTCCGTTCACTTTCAATTCAAAAACGGTCCAGTAATTACAAGCATCGCACTTGTTTCTGAAAAGCATGGCTATTACCTTTCCTTCAATATGGGGNNAGCAAGGCTTTAACAGTCCGACAAACCGAAACGCTGCCATCACCGCAACCCAATATAATGGCTCTCATCCCCATCGTCAATGACTGCGCTCCGTTTGGGTGTCGTCTTTTTTCCAGTTACTGCTAAAAAAAATCCTGTCCGGTGAAGGACAGGATCAAAAATCACTACAGCGCCTGGCAGAACCTTGAGGGAGTTTATCGGATAGTCAGGGACCGGCACAAATGTCGGTCCTTAAATCCTGTAACTCCCCGGTAGGAATCTAATCTTCAGCCGTTACCGGGCTGATCACATTTTTCACTTCGGCAACACTGTTCGCCGGGAAACCACCCTGCTTGGCATGCTCGAGAACCATTTCGGCATTAGGGGCAAGATAGATGCAATAAATCTTATCGGCCGTCACATAACTCTCCACCCACTGAATCTGGGGTCCCATGCTTTGCAGAACGCCACAGGATTTTTGGGAAATTGCCTGAAAATCATCAGCGGTAAGATCCCCGGCTCCGGGAATTTCTCGTTCTATAACAAATTTTGGCATTGCGTTACCCCTTTCTAAACTCTAAATAATTGTTGCCTGCTCAAATGGTTACCAGTGTGTCTTTAATGGTTCCGGCGCGCCAGAAAGTCATGACAAGGTGTCGCTATTTCTTAAAACGCTGTTGTAACACAGTGGCCTAAATCAGAGAAAAAATCAAGTTTCAATCTGAGGGCGGCGCATATTTACAGTAAATTGGTTTGTGTATCCGGACAGAGGGTCCCAGAGGAGTTACCGTCCGGAAACCGGATCACGAGGGCTCGTACTCGAACCAGCCATCCATCGATGGAAAATAGAGAGCCGTGCGTATCGGCCGCCGTGGCTCTAGTGCTTCGAACAAACGCCGGTACATTTCTATCTGATCTCGATAACGCTCTGCCTCATCCTTTAAGAAACCCTGGCGATTTTGCTTGGCGGCCCGGTTGTTTGGCAGACCAGTCTTATAGTCGATAATCCAGCGTATTCCCTGCTCATCAACGAAGGTACGGTCGATAACGGCATGGACCAGCTGCCCTTCGATTGTGCCGGACAACGCCAGCTCGCATTCGGCCTGACACTGTTGGGCCAGTATCCAACGACCCCTGGCGCTTTGCATGGTCTGTTGAAGGGCCAGCAAAACCCGTTCGGCGGCTTTAGGTAAACGGGAAGCAGCGATGCCCGATTGGCCTAGTTTGACGCGCCACAAAGGAACTTCTTTCTCCAGCTTTTCCAGCGGCCAGCTCTCCAGACCGTCTCGGGCAATGGCTTCCAGGTACTGATGGATCAGGTTTCCGATATGCCGCCCCTCTTCCGTCGCTGGCGTCAACAGAGACACGGCTTGATGAGGAGGTAGGGCCGAAGCCCGCAACAAGCTCGGCGTTGCACTCTCGTAACCGAGAGGGAAATCGGGCTGCTGCCAATCCTCCGCCAGCCGTATCAAGGGGCCAGCGGACAGGCTAACCTCCTGAGGCACTTCGGTCGCAGGAGTGAGGCCTTCAAATTCAAAATCAACCGCAGGCCACAATTTTTCCAGGAAAGACCCGTTTTCCGGTCGGCAGCCTTGCTCGCCGACCGGCCGGGCATACCCCAGCAGATGAAGGCGCTTTTTAGCCCGGGTGGCGGCCACATACAGTACTCTGGCAAGTTCCAGATCGGCCTTCTGTTTCTCGATACGGCCGATGGTATCGTAAATTCCGTCCCGGGTCGTACTGCCCGCAGGGGCCAGGGGCGCCAGCAACAACCCGGTGTCCGGCAGATCGATCCACCGCATCAATACCGAATCTTCGCCCCGGGGCCGGCGGCCAAGCCCCGGTAAAATGACGGTATCGAATTCCAGGCCCTTGGCCTTGTGAATAGTCATCACTTGCAGGGTATCACCGGCGAGAGGGTCGGCGGCCGCATACAATTTTGTCAGTTTTTCGGCAAATACTTCAAAAGGCAGCAGATCGCCCCCATGATCGAGTTCTTCGAGAAGACCGAACACCGCATCGGCATCGACCAGACCGGCCTCATCCACACAGGCGGGGCCGCCAAGAGCCAACCAGGCGCCTTCGACCAGTGCCCGAAGCGAGACCCGGCCCCGCTGGGCCAACGTCTGCTGCAGCACGGTCACGGTCCGTTGCAGACGATGGCGTCCCGTCGCCGAAAGCCGGATCAGCCGCTGCGGTTGGCGCAGCAATTCGGCTAGAGTGGTATCCGGGGTTTCCCCGCACAAAACGTGCAGATCCGCCAGGCTCAGCCCGCACCAGGGGGCACGGAGGACGGCCAAATGGGCTATCCGGTCGGCTGGATGGAGCAACGCCCGGGTCAGGGCCAGAAGATCCCGAGCCACCGGTCGCTCAGCAAGGGAATCGATCTCCTGGGCGTGAAACCGCAACCCCGCTGCCCGAAGCGCCGTCAAAACAGCCTTAAGATGGCTCCGGGCCCGCACCAGAACAGCCACACGACCTCGGGGATCGTCCCGCCGGGCCTGCCGGACCAGCTCCACAATCTGCTGCGCCTCGGATCCATCATCCCGACCAATTGCTGCATGACAAGTCACGGCCGGCCCTGACAAAGCCTCCCAGGCGGCCACCGAAGGGGCGTAAGTGACCCCTCCTAAAACCCCGTCCTCTCGTTCGGGAAAAAGATCCGGAAAAACCTGATTAACCCAGTCCACGATTCCCGCCTGGGAACGAAAATTAGCGCTCAGATAAAGAGGCTCAAGAGGTAATTGATCGATTCCCTGCTGACGGGCCTGCAGGTAGAGTCCGACTTCGGCTTCGCGAAAGCGGTAGATGGATTGCATCGGGTCACCGACCAGGAACAGACTGCGGCCATCGCCCTGTTGCCAGCCGGCGGTGAGTTTCTTCAGCAAGAGAAACTGGCCCCAGGAAGTATCCTGAAACTCGTCGACCAGGATATGGCGGATTCGGTTGTCGAGATGCAGCAACAGATCGGTGGGACCGTCAACATCCCCAAGAGCCTGGCCGGCAGACAGCGCCACCTGGACAAAATCGCATTGGCCGCGCTGTTTGAATACCAGCCAGAGCTCTGCCACGGCGCGGGGTAACAGGGTGACCAGGGCCTGCAGCACTCGCCACTGCTCTTCTTCATAGACCACCGGCGGCAGGGAACGAACCTCGTTGAACAAGGCGACAACGACCTCCCTTTGCCCCAAGCCTTCGAGCAGGTCGATCATCTCCTGTTTCATGGAAACATAGGGTTCTTTTTTGCCCGCTGGAAAACCGCAGTTTTTGTCGAGACGCTTGCGCAGACTGCCGCCGCCGGTAAGCACCAGATCGGCCATGCCCCGCCAGATGGAGATGGCATCGGCCGTCGGCTGGGGAAAATCCGTTACATCGGCCAAGGGACTGATCCGGTTCTCGATCCCCTGACTGCGAAGGTTGGTTGCGGCAAAGGCGCCAATCCGCAGCAGGGCGGTCCGCTCTTCAAAAGTCAGTTGCCGGTGTAGACGCTCTAGCAGCCCTTCAACCAGAGACCGCAAACCCTGCTCGAGGATCTGGCGCTGATCCTCGGCTTGTTGGCCGTAGAGATGGCGCAACCATTGGTCCCGCCGAGCCAGCATGCCGACCAGCAGATCCCGCAGGCGCCCCATCCGATTATCGAGGTGAGCCAGCAGTTGGCAAGCCGCCTGGCCATAGACATCCTGATGGTCCGCCAGAGCCAGAACCCCTTCGGCCGCTTGTCGGTAGAGTTCACTGGCATCCTCGCTGATGGCGGCCTGGGCTCCGAAACGAGACAGCCAGGGCATGCGCCTCACCAAAGAGGCACAGAAACTGTCGATGGTCTGTACTGTCAGCTGCACGGGATTTTCCAGTAATCGCCAATCGTGTCGTGCATCGTTTTCCAGCACCGCGCGAGCCAGACGCCAGGTGGTACGGGCATGTTCCGCCTCCGGTTCCGGACCCTGCGCCGCCTCCAGCGAACGCACCAGACGATCACGCATTTCACCGGCGGCCTTGCGGGTAAAGGTAATGGCCAGCACTTCTTCAGGCCGCTCGACAACCCCGAGCAAACCGAGAATTCGCTGGATCAGCAATTCGGTTTTTCCACTGCCTGCCGGCGCCTGAACGATAAAGGACCGTGAAGGATCCAAAGCCTGTCGACGGGCCTGTATATCGGGGGGCTCGGTCATGGTTAATTTCATGACAATTCCTCTTCGGATTTCAATCCGTTTTCATCGGCAATGCGGCACAGAGCCTGAAGATCGCAGCGCTCGCAGGCCTGCCGGATGCTGATGGGCTGGACCGCGGCTTGTCCGCTGGAAAATTGGTCGGCAAGCCGCCGCAGAGTCTCTCTCCAGATCCCCAGCAGATCTTCCCAGTCGGCAATGCCGCTTTTTTCGAGCTGCCGGTGATCACTGGCAGCGACCACCCCGGGCAGCAGCCCCTGTTCCCGGCCAAGACCGATGAAGGCACATTCGCCCAGACGAACCCTGGCGAAGCTGAGCGCAGCCAGTTCGCGATCCCGACGACCCAGAGTATACAGGGGCAGTTGCGGCTCAACGGGTCGTTCGCCGAGCCAGTCGCCCACAGAAGCCATACCGGTTTTATAATCGATGATGACCTGTGAACCGTCGGCCAGACGGTCGATGCGGTCGATGCGGGTCTGTAGAGTCAGAGGGCCGAACTTCTCCCGATGCCAGGCCTCCATGGTTTCGATGTTGAAGGGCGGACGCTGCGCCTCGACCTCCAACCACTGGACGAGCAACCCGGCAAGACGCTGTTGCTCCAGCAATCGCTGGCTTTTCGGTAAGGGGATCCGCCACTCGGCCGAGCGTTCATCGAGGGCCTGTTTGGCGCAGGCCTCACAGCGCTGAAACCGGGCATCGACATCCAGCGCCATCAAATTCTGCCAATTTCCGGTGTGTTCCCAGAACAATTCCAGAGTGCGATGGACCAGCGAACCACGATCCAGGCCATCGAGACCAAGGCTGGCCACGGCCAGTGCCTGAGCCCCCAGGCGGTGTCGCGCGTAGGCCCGGAAAGGACACAGGGCCTGATCCTTAAGAATGGCTGTCCCGCCGCTCACCCGGACTCCCTCGGGAATGGCCGGTCCCTGAGGATCGGACAGAGATTCCAGTGACCCACCGGTCTGCTGAATCAGCGACGCCGGGCGCTGGCTCTCGGCCCGCTGCGGTTCGATAAGGGGCAGGTGCTGAATCAGCGGACTCGGCTGCCGTTCCCGTCCCTCCGTACTACGCGGCCAGCTGACCACCACTTCCGGAGCGGCGGTCAGCAGACGGTCGCTGATTTTGCGAGCGAAATCGAGTTCCCGGGCCGCATCGGCATGGGGCATTTTCAAGCGCCGTTGCACGCCGGGGGGAATAAAGGGATTGGGCCGGGCCGCCGCCGGCAGCGCCTCATCATGAGCACCCAACAGCCAGAGGGCGTCAAATTCCATTCCGGCGGCCTCCAAAGGACCCAGTACCTGTACCCGCCCGGCGGAACCTTCCGGCTGAAAGATGGTCTCCGAGGCCAGACGCCGCAACAGAGCCAAGGCCTCTTTCCGCTTCATGGGTCTGGATACGGCATCCAGACCCGCCATGCCGGCCAACAGCTCTTTCCAAGCGCTGAACACCTGAAATTCACGACTGGTCAGGCTTCGATCCCGCGACCACTGGCAGTTGTCGAGCAGCTCGGCAAAATGGCTGGCCCAGGTTCCGGGCAGCTGCAGCTCCGTCTCTCCAAGAGCGTCCTGAATGGTTTCCAGTTGTCGGGCGAAAATATCGGCACGTCCCAATTTTTTCTTGAAACCCAGTTCTGCAAATTGCACCACCTTGCGCAGGGGCAGTTCGGTCATCCGTAAATTGCGCAGTTCTCGATCGAGGATGGCCCGGGCTTGTCCTTCCGCAGCATAGCCCCAGACAAAGGGGGAACGGAGTAGGTAGCTGATACTGTCCAAAGTTACCTTGCGTCCCAGGCCGAGCAATTCAAAGGCGCTCAAAACCAGGCCTTCATCCAGCAACGGGGTCCCCAGCGACAGGTTGAAGGCTTTATCCGCACCGGCTCCGGGAAGCAAAGCCGCCGGGCTCAACTCTTCCCGAAAAATACGTTGCAATGGTCGCTGGCAGGCGTTCATATCGACCGCCACGATGCCGATCCGCTCAGCCTGTCCGGCCAGCAGCTGACGCACCCAACGGGCGCAACTGCGCATCTCGTCCTCCGGGTCGGCGTAGACGCTGCGTCCCACCGCCGTCATCGGCGAGACCGGGGCTGACCAATGCCGGATGATGACTCCGCGTTTTTCCAGGACTTGACACAGGGCCGCCACTGACGGGGTCAATTCATCGAAACCGGCCAACCAGAGCTGTTTCGGCAAGGGCACCTGAGTAGTTTCCAGAGACTTCACCAACCGACTGGCAAGCAGCGCCGGGTCGCTCCAGGCGCCTTCCTCGCATAGTTTCTGATAACGCTGTCGCCAACGCAGAAAGGCCCGATGATCCTCCCCACCCTCTTCCGGACTGAAAGTAACGCCATATTCACAGAGCAACTGATGGGCCTGAGCGGCTCCACGGGCCGCGTCCGGAACCCGCAGCAGCTGCCCTTTGCCAAGCCTCTGTTCCTCTTCTTCCACCGCTCTCTCCCACAGCAACAGGGCCTGGGACTGGGTCAGAGTGTTTTCGTCGAGGCGCAGGCGAGAGGCCATCTGTCGCTGCCATTGCAGATGAAACAGGATGCCAGGCGATTTCCAGGCCGGACAATCCCGGGCCTGCATGCGCTGGTCGAAGGTCTGAATCAGATAGCGGGCCAGGCGCTGGTTGACCGTCAGGATAAGCGCCCCTTGTTCGGCTGCGGCCAGAATATCCATCTCTGTCATTGCACTGTTTTCAACCATGGGTATCCTTTGGGTTCTTTCTTTGCGCAGAAATCAGTCGCACTAGTCCGTAGGCCGCCAAGCCTCCAAGGGAATTGGCGAGCATGTCGGCCATCTCACCACTGCGCGCCGAGGTTAAATAAGCCTGCAGAACCTCGATCAGCCCTCCGTAAAGCAAGGTAAAAATCAACCCGAATTTCCAGGCTCGCAGCGAAGGCCGGACCAGAGGCAGCAAGGCCCAACCGGCAATCAGAGTCAGTACGGCGTAAGCCAGGGCATGTTGAATTTTGTCCCAGGAGAGCAGCCCGGTTTGGGGAACAGGAGGGTGCGGGGTGATTGACAACCAGAAAATAACCAGGACTGCGGCAATCAGGCAGATCAGTCGAAAAGGACTCCCTGCTGGCAGCATATAACACTCCTTTGGTGGATGTGACGACAGTGATCGTCTAAAGCAGCCTGTCGGAGCACCGGCAAAAATTTTAATAATCAGACCTGTGGCATTTTTATTTTCTTTTTCAGCGGCTTGACAAGTATTCTCTGATATTTTTTCGAGCTTTATGAGTTGAAACGTTCCTGAAAACACATGCCACGAAAAACAGGATTCTCCAACAGACGACGCGAACTGTCAACAGAGATGCCCGACAAAAATACCCAGACGGGCCAAACCACATTTTAGCCACCCATAAAGATAACAAAGCGGCATACGCCTTAAGACGCATGCCGCTTTGTTTGTTGCCGACACTTCCGGATGAAAACCAGCTAAAATGGAACCTCTTCCGTTTCCATCGCCAATAGATCGATATGCAATTTCCGATGTCGCAGCACCTCCCCTTCGCCAGTGAGGATTTTACACACTTCGGCTACCTGAAAACTGGCCGCAGCCCCCGGAGTAAAAGAAGGATTGCCAAGTCGGCTCTCCATGCCCGGACTTTCGTCGGAATGACCGTACAGCTTTTCGATAATGGTATCACCAGGGTACTGGGTGCTTACTTGAGCATACCAACCGGCAATGGCGCCATGTACCAGAGGCACCTCCAACTCCCGGCAGACCAGATCCATGGCTTTGCGAGCCGCGATGTTGTCCACGGCATCGACGACCACATCCGCTTCTGCCACCAGCCGAGCGCCGTTATCCAGGTCAAAAGCTTTCTCGACGGCGAAAAGGGCTACGGCCGGATTGATGTCGTTAATCCGCGACTTGGCGGTCAGCGCCTTGGAATGGCCGAGCAACCGGGGGGCGGACAGCAACTGCCGATTCAGATTGTGTTCTTCAAACACGTCGGGATCGATGGCTATAATCCGGCCAACCCCGAGTCGCGCCAACTGTTCGACAACATAGCCTCCCAAACCACCACAACCAATCACCGCCACACAACTGCGACAGAGTTTGAGCTGCTGGGCAAGACTGAGCATCTTGCGATTACGTTGGTACCGTGCCGGCAGCCAGCCACCAACCAGCATCGCCTCTTCAACCTCTGCCAGACTCATCATGAACTTTTCGGCAGCGCGCACCTGAGCTTTCCAGGAAATAAGATCTCCTGATGCCTCAGCGGCTAAAAAATCTTCCAACGTCTTCATCTTAAACTCCTTCGGTTAAGGGGAAGAACGACCGTCAGATGGGTGAAGGGCATGGCCGGCCGAACTCGGTTGCTTCAAGAGGGCATCGCTGCTCCATCCAGTATTTTTCCAAAGCCGGGTCTTAAAATCAGCCTGGGAGGCTGTCGCACTATTTGTTTCGTGCCTCAGAGTCGGAAAGGATAGTCCTTGTTAAAGTGGATTCCTACAGACCATTAAGGACATAATATGATTTATTCTTTGTTTTATTGAGCGGTTTTGTCAAGTATAATTCAGCTTATTGGTTACCCATACCATTCACAATCATTGCTCCGGAGACCCACGGTAGCTCCCCTATACAACGCATCATCAGGTCATAATAATACCCGACCCAGGGGCTATTGATTAAATCGTTGCCGGATTGGCGACTTTATGGTACTGATTTTCAGATATTTTTTGGTTGGCCGCTGGTAGATCCATTCGAATCGCCCCAGATTAAGCGAACCTTGCAAAAGGAGCCCTGATTGAGACTTTCCACCAAAAGCCGATACGGTCTGCGCGCCCTGTTTGACATGGCTTACAACGCAGGTAATTTGCCTATTCAGGTTAAGGAAATTTCCCGTCGCCAGGACATCTCTCCTCGTTATCTGGAGCAGATTTTCCAGAGTTTTAAAAAAGCCGGGATTCTTAAAAGCAAAAAAGGCCCCCAGGGCGGTTATTTCCTGGCCAAACGCCCCGAGGAAATTACCGTTCGAGATATTATCGAAGCGGCCGAGGGGGACATTCTGCTGGTCAATTGCACCTGCCAGGACAAGACTGAAGAACCAGCCTGCGCTTTTGACGGAAGCTGCGTTACCCAAACGGTCTGGACAGAAGCGGCCAAGCTGCTTAATGACTATTATTCCAGCCTGACCCTGAAAACCCTCTGCGAGCGAGGCCAGGCGCTGGGCCTGAAACGCGAATCCAACCATAAATTCATGTACTACATCTAGTGCCCTGTCAGATCCTCCATCCTACGACTGCAACATCGGCTTGAAATTTTGTCAGACCTTTGTTGGGGTGGACGATCGATCATTCCCTGAAGCGGTTGAGAATCCGGCCCCATACCCTTCGCGCCCTGACATCCTCCAAAAGTCGGCACTTCTTTTGCATATTCCTTTGAGAGCGTCAGAAACCGGTCAGACTTGTTTTTATTTTTGACCCGCCCAGTTATACCGTTTACTGTTTAGAACTATCTCAAAGGGAGATACTCCCTGCCCGACACCCGGTTTCCAGTTGGGTGTCCTTGATTTCAGGAGGCTTGTGTCCGATGAGCGATTGGAAACATTTTCTTGCCGACCCGGTTATCGCCTATTTCTCGATGGAAATAGGTCTCAGCGTCGACATTCCAACTTATAGCGGGGGCCTTGGCGTTCTGGCCGGCGACACCATCAAGGCGGCCGCCGATCTGCAATTGCCCATGGTGGCCATTACCCTGGCCAGCCGCAAAGGGTACTTCCGCCAATCGATAACCAAACAGGGTTGGCAGCAAGAAGCTCCCAATGAATGGCATCCCGAAAACAGTCTTGAACTGATGCCGGCCAAGGTATTGGTCTCCATCGAAAACCGGGACGTTAAGGTTCAAGCCTGGATGAAGCGGGTTAAGAGCCCGGCCGGCGGTGAAGTTCCGGTGTTCTATCTCGATACGGATATTGAGGGCAATCAGCCACAGGACCGCGCCATCACCGATCATCTCTACGGGGGGGACAATGAATACCGTCTGAAGCAGGAAATCGTCCTGGGCCTGGGCGGTGCTCGCATTCTGTCAAGCCTCGGTTTTCGTGTGCGCAAATACCATATGAACGAGGGGCACGCCAGCCTGCTAACTCTGGAGCTTCTCAACCGAACCCGACGTCCCGTGGAAGACACCTGGGACGAGCGGAACTCCTGGGACCCTCACAAAGTTATGCAACAGTGTGTTTTTACGACGCACACCCCGGTGACCGCCGGTCACGATCGGTTCCCCTACGACCTGGTCCTACGGGTCCTGGGAGAAGAAGTGCCCCTTTTCCTGCTGCAGGAATTGGGAGGGACCGACGAGCTTAATATGACGATGCTGGCCCTTAATCTCAGTCGTTATGTGAATGGGGTCGCCAAAAAACATGGCGAAGTCTCCCAGGCCTTGTTTCCAGGATTCGAAATTCACGCCATTACCAACGGCATCCACCCGTTCACCTGGGCCTCTCCCCACATGGTCAAACTGTTTTCCCGGTACTTTCCAAGTTGGGGTGTCGAACCGGAATTGCTGGTACGGGTCGATACGATACCAGACCAGGAAATATGGGACGCCCATGCCGGAGCCAAGGCGATACTGTTCCAGTATATCGCTGAAACCACCGGCATCACGCTTGATCCTGAGCTGCTGACCATCGGCTTTGCCCGCCGGGTGGCCACCTATAAACGGGGCAATCTGATCTTCTCCGACCTCGAACGGCTGTTGCAGATCGGCAAGGGCAAAATCCAGCTGTTGTTTGCCGGCAAAGCCCACCCCCACGACCTGCCGGGCAAAGAAATTATCCATAACATCGTGGGCGAGATCGAAAAATTGCAGGGTCAGATCGATGTCATCTATCTGGAAAATTATGACATGCAGCTCGCCAGCCTGCTGATTCCCGGTGTGGATCTGTGGCTCAACAATCCCATGCGCCCCCTGGAGGCTTCCGGTACCAGCGGGATGAAGGCCGCGCTCAACGGCGTCCCCAATTTCAGCGTTTTGGACGGCTGGTGGATCGAGGGCCATATCGAAGGAGTGACCGGCTGGTCCATCGGTCCTGCTCCTCAGGGAAATTCCATCGACCAGAACCATACCGATGAAGATGTTCATGATCTTTACGAAAAACTGGAAAATACCATTCTTCCCCTGTATTACGAAGACCGCCCGGGCTGGATTCGCGTGATGAAAAACGCGATTGGAAAAAATGCCTACTATTTCAACACTCTGGTGATGATGCGCCGCTATGTGAGTGAAGCTTACTTTCGTTAGACTCCCAGGGCGGCCCGTCTGCGGCGGGCCGCCCCTGCATTGCAAAGCAACGCCGTCCATTCCCCCTTCGCTTTTCCGTCCCCGGTTTCCGGTCAGCAGGTTCAATACGGTTGACGAGTTTCCCTGTAGCCGTTAAGATGCCTTCCATCTTTCACCCTGCAGGAAACAACCATGCAGATACAGGACATTTTCAGCGCCAATCCGACCACCTTTTCCTTCGAGTTTTTCCCTCCGAAAACGGATAAGGCCGCGGATCGGCTGTATGAAACTATTCGCCAGCTGGAAGCTCTCAAGCCCCACTTCACCTCTGTGACCTACGGGGCCGGCGGCTCCACCCGGGAACGCACCCATGAGCTGGTGATGCGTATCCATCAACAAACCCAACTGGATCCGATTCCTCACCTGACCTGTGTCTGCAGCCCCGAAGAAGAAATCCGCCAGATTCTCCAATGCTATGCGACCGCCGGGATCAGCAACATTCTGGCTCTGGCGGGCGATCCTCCCCCTGAACGGCCCGGTTACAATCGCCAGCAGGATGCTTTTCCCCGAGCGGCCGATCTGGTGCGTTACATCCGCCAGTTCAATGAAAGGGGTTCGCACCCCGACCGAAGAGGGTTCGGCATCGGCGTGGCCGGTTTTCCTGAAGGACATCCCGCCACTCCCAACCGGTTGCTGGAAATGGACTTCCTCAAGGCCAAGGTCGATGAAGGGGCGGATTATATCTGCACCCAGCTGTTTTTCGACAACCGGGATTTTTACGATTTTCGCGAACGCTGTCTGCTTGCCGGGATTACCATACCCATTATCGCCGGGGTTATGCCCATCGCCTCGCTGGATGGGATGAAACGGATGGCCGACCTGGCGGGAGGCACCCGCTTCCCCGCCCCTCTGCTCCGCTCGATACAGCGCTGTCAGGACGATCCGGAAGCCGTGCGCAACATCGGTATTCACTGGGCCACCGAACAGTGTCGCGATCTGCTGGACAATCAGGTGCGGGGCATTCACTTCTACACCCTAAACAACTCCGATGCCACCAAACTGATTTTTCTTCGGCTCGGTCTCAATACCCAGCAAAAAACCGCCTGACCGATGCCGCGTCAGGCGGTTTTCCCTTGTTTTTCCAAACTCTCCCAGGCTTCAACCCCGTACAGCGGTTCTCATGATCTTCGTTGCTGAAAGGTTTTCATGGAGGCCTGTCGCCAGAAGGTGATCTCATTGGCAGGGATTCCGGCCATTTCGCCGAAATTCCGGGCGACCCGGGCGTTAAAACGCCACAATGGATAGGGTAACCCGCCGATAACCCGATTAAAAAACAGCGCGGCCAACAACAACAGCACGACTGCGGACAGGATTCCGAACAGATGCATGGGACTTTCGAAAAATCCCAGGGCCGCAATCAGGGCCGAAGCGACGGCGGGTGCATGAACGCATTTGGCGACAGCCATCAGCAGGCACACCAGACCCACGGAACAGGCCACCACCAGTTCACGCTGCCAGTTGATCACCGAGCTGTCGATGAGATGGACATTGGGGTAGAACTGAGCCATCAGCCACAGACACAGCAGACCCACTCCGACACCCATGAAGTGGGACAAAAGCACATTTCGTGGGCTGGCTTGCTCGGACATCGGGGTGTAGAAAAGGATAAAAGCCGACGGACCCAATTGCGGAAACAGCAGCGGCAATCGGGTCACTGAAGCCAATACCGAGATGATGGCCAGGGCCGTGGTCCCGGCGATAAACACGAACAAAAGAAAAAACAGGCGCCGATGACGGCTGTTATGGAGCAAATATCTGAGCTGAANNTAAAAAAAGATACCAACCGATAAAAAAAACTCTGCTGGGGGGGACGACGGGTTGCGGTCATAAAAGCTCCGTTTCCGGGCCGTCGATGATCATCGCCAACAGATCCAGACAATGGGCTGCCGGCAGCTCGGGCAAGTCAAGGAGATCGAGGACTTCGCTCATGGCAAAACGTACCTCTTTGAGGACATTCTGTAGTTCGTCGGGAGTAAAACCGAGCCAGGACTGGGCAGTTCGAGAAAAGTTCTGCAAGCGTAACGGATCGACCTTGCTGACACTGGGTAGCAGGGAGGCCACAGCTAAGGGCATCACCAAGGTGTCGTCCAGGCCCACCTCCTGCAAACGCTGAGGTTCCAGAGTATGAGAGGCCAGACAACATACCAGTTGGTCGGGAAAATCCCAGGATTGTAATATCCAGCCACCGGCCTGGGCATGGTCCCAATGGAAATGCTCCCGCTCTACGGTGGCCAGAGAGCGATCCCCGGATCTGTATTGGGTAAATACCGGCAGGTAGTAATCGGTCCAGCTATTAAGCAGAACCGGAATTGCCAAGTCGGCCAGCAGAGCGACGGTAAAGACCTGTTCCAGTTGATCGCCAAAGGTTTTACGGGCCAGAGCCCGGGCCATGGTGGCACGAAACAGGGAATCGGTCCAGAAAACAGTGAGACTGAAAAGATCGGTAGCCGGCATGGGCAAGGCGTCCATGGTGGCAAAGGCAAGGGCCAGAACCCGCACCTGATCGAGCCCCATCAGGGTCACGGCCCGTTTGACGCTGTCTACCGGAACCCGCAAGCCAAACAAAGAGCTGTTGACCGTCTTGATGACCTTGGCGGCCAAACCCGGCGATGAAGAAATCAGCATGACCAACCGGTCCAGGTCCGGTTCTGCACGATTAACCTCTACGACCAGACGGCTGACCGCAGCGGGGAGTGGTGGAATCTCCACGTCCCTGAACATGGTACCGAAATCCCCCCGGGCCACGGCAGCGTGAGAACGCATCTTCTTAAAAATACTCATCAGGACACCACCCCAGGTGAATACATCCATCGAAACAGCCACAGAACACCCGCTTGTAGTCCGACTGCGGCCCAGGAGATCAGAGGGGCCAACCGATTACAAACTCTGCTATGAGGAACCATACCGCAGCCAATAAAACAAAACAACTCATTAGCAGACGGCGCATGGATAGTCCGACAGCCTCCTGGCGATCCACTATTTCTTTGACGGCCTTCCAGCCGCCGGTTACTATAGCGCACCTGCATCCCAACCTTTTGAAAATGGATCGAAAGATCATGAATCTGGTTCTGGTTTCCATCCATATCGATGACTCTCTGCGGGCCGTCTCGCTGGGCACGGCCATGCTTGCCGCTGCTGTTGAGCAAAAGTTAGGCGAACAGGTCGTCACCACCCTGGTCGATTGTACCCTGGCGCAATCTTCTGCCGCTTGCACGGAACAGATCCTCATTCAGCAACCGGACATCGTCGGCCTGTCCCTAACCGTCTGGAACCGTGATCTGGCCCTGGAGATCGCCCGGCAACTGAAAACCCTTCGGCCCGGGCTGGTCCTGCTGGCCGGCGGTCCGGAGGTCACAGCGGATCCCCATTCGCTGATTCAAACCGGAGTGTTTAATCTGATCATGACCGGCGAAGGGGAACACAAAATCGTGGCCGCCCTGCAGGAGC
>NPIF01003161.1_pt1 | contig 23274 bp, 18 predicted proteins | sample 8637461 | NCBI WGS metagenome assembly NPIF01 (sample SAMN07420641, study PRJNA396082) | bioreactor metagenome | isolation source: sample BR12 brine-fed electro-methanogenic bioreactor BR | place: Japan: Kochi | collected 2016-12-09
GAGCGCCGCTTCCAGCAGATCATCGTCGAAGCGCCGACGCGGGAGGAGACCATCGAGATTCTCAAGGGTCTGCGCGATCGTTACGAAGCTCACCACCGCGTCCGCATCACCGACGAGGCCCTGCTCGCGTCGGTTGATCTTTCGATGCGGTATGTCCCGGCCCGCGTGCTGCCCGACAAGGCGATCGACGTGATCGACGAGGCCGGCGCGCGCGTCCGCCTCAAGGCAATGACGAAGCCGAACAACCTCACGAAGATCGAGGACGAGATCAAGCGGCTGATGATGGAGAAGGACGAGTCGGTCCGCAACGCCGACTACGAACGCGCCGCCTCGCTCCGCGACAAGGCGATTTCGCTCGGCGCCGAAAAGGAGAAACTCGAACGCGAGTGGCATGAGCGCACGAGCGAGACCGACGGCGTCGTTGACGGCGAAGTGATCGCCGAAGTCGTCAGCAAGATGACCGGCGTGCCGCTGACCCGCCTCGAAAAGGAAGAGGCCGCGCGGCTGCTCGAACTCGAGAAAGAGCTGCACAAGCGGGTCATCAGCCAGGAAGAGGCGATCAGCGCCGTGGCCCGCAGCGTGCGACGCTCGCGCAGCGGCATGAAGGATCCGAACCGCCCGATGGGCAGCTTCATCTTCATCGGTCCGTCCGGCGTCGGAAAAACGCTGCTGGCCAAGAGCCTCGCCGAGTTCATGTTCGGCTCGGAGGAAGCGCTCATCTCGATCGACATGTCCGAGTACATGGAGAAGCACAACGTCAGCCGTCTGATCGGCGCGCCTCCGGGCTACGTCGGTTACGAAGAGGGCGGACAGTTGACCGAGCGCATTCGTCGCCGGCCGTATTCCGTCGTGCTGCTTGACGAAATCGAGAAGGCCCACCCCGACTGCTTCAACATGCTGTTGCAGATCATGGAGGAGGGCCGATTGACCGACTCATTCGGCCGGCACGTCGATTTCCGCAATACCGTGCTGATCATGACCAGCAACATCGGTGCCGACAAGATCACGCACCAGGCGACGTTCGGCTTCGAGAAGCGGGACGAGGATCTCAGCTACGAGAAGATGCGGAACATGCTGAAGCAGGAGCTCGAGAACCACTTCAGGCCCGAGTTCCTCAACCGCGTCGATGAGGTCGTCGTCTTCCACAAGCTGACGCACAAGGATCTGACCGGCATCGTCGAACTCGAACTCAGCAAGGTCGAGAAGCGGCTCAAGGACCACGGCCTCCTGCTTGAAGTGCTCCCGGAAGCCAAAGACTACCTGCTCGAGAAGGGCACCGACGAGAAATTCGGCGCGCGGCCGCTTCGCCGGGCGATCGAACAATACGTGGAAGACCCGCTCAGCGAGAACATCCTCCGCGGCCTTTATAAGAACAAGAACCGACTGGTGGTCGGCATCGCGGAAGGCGATGACGGAAAGCGACTCAACTTCGAAGCGCTCGAAGGACCGGCCGAAGGTGAAACGGAGGAACTTGCGGGCGCCGGCGCCGGACCGGGTGTCAGCGAAGCCACCTGATCGCGACTGCCGCACCTCGATTGAACAACACGGCCTCGTGTCGAGTGATCGACGCGAGGCCGTTTTCGTTTCTGCAAAATGCCGGGGCGGCTCGATCCGATCAGCCGAATCGACCGCGTTCGCGCGGGGCATTCGGCCGCAGCAGGTTGAGCTGGTAGTCGCCGATGTAGCCCTTCTTCTGGAAGTGCTCGAAGAGATCCTCCACGCGGGGGAAAACCTTCGTCGCCGTCTCCGTGATGAACGGCGACGGCTCCTTCTTCGGCCGCCAGATCACATACACCTCTTTGGTGCCCTCGAACGCATGCTGCAACTCGCGTTCGACGCCGCTGGACAGCCCGGGGATGCCGCCCGGCAGTTCCGGCACGTAGCTGACAATCATGTCGGACTGGTCGATCAGCTTGAAGTCGCGGGCGTATATCTGCCCGTCGATGTCGCCGGCGACGCTCGTGATATCAGGCACCTTGAAGACGACGTCGCGGCCGTTCACGTTGAGCGTGATGGACTGCTCGCCCTTCTTGGTGGCCTCGCCCGCTTCGAAAAGCAGGCGCTTTTCGTCGAGATCGCCGGGGTCGAAGCAGATGAAGTGCTCGGCGAGGGCGTCGCGAAAGCCGTCGATTTCGGCCAGCACGTCCGGCATGTCCATGACGTGCGACATGGGGAAGCTGGGATAAATCTTCTTCTTGTTCTGTTCGAACATCAGACTGACGAGCGACTGGGCGGTGTGGCTTTCGTAGCCGCGGGCCAGCACGTAGAACTTGCCGTGCCCGCCGATCGCATGGGAGAGGATCTCAGTGGCGAGAATCTCCTCCTCGCGCCAGACCATGATGTCCTTGAGCGTGTGGTCGAGGTCGTGCTCGCGGAGAAGGCGTTCATGGACCGCGTCAACGTTGTCGACCAGCGTGATGTAAAGATCGGCGTCGAGGGTCGTCATGTGGTCAAAGTCGAACGCCTCGAACAGCCCATGCTTCCAGCGAAACGTCGCGTGCGTGTTGACGATGATGTTTTCCGTCTTTTCCGCCGTCGCGAGGATGTCCTTGAAGACGGCGCGGCGGAGCGTATTCAGTCGTGTTCGAGGCAGATCGAGGATGCGGCCGGCCACAACGTCTGGTGCCTCGGCGTACATCATGTCACCCACGTGGCAGACGCGAACGAAATGCCCCTTTTCGTGGGCGATGCGTTCGACTTCCTCCAGGAACGGTTTCTTGTCAACGCCCACCTGTCCCGTCACGACCGCTCTCATGCCGGCGCGAGCCTGTCCGCCGAACAGATCGCCTGATTTCTTCGCCATTTTTATGCTCCTCGTTGGTAGACAGGATAACCGCGCGCGGCGGTCGCGAACAATCCCAATTCACTTGACAGGCGGATTGAACACCCCAACGCGGCAGAACGCGCCGTTGCCGGAACAGTGCGGGCGGTACACGGTGTGCGGATCTTTGGTCATCCGCCGTTGAGGATCAGTGCGACAAACGTGCTGACGGCATCGGCGAGCGAAAGGTCCGGATAAGCACATTGGCAGTGACAGGGGGACGGCGCGATCGTCTGAATCCAGCAGTCTGCGAAGCATTGAATGTCGAGGCTGTTGACCAGACCGTCGCCGTTGACGTCTCCCACGAGATCGCAGGGCTGCGGCAGATCGGCCCGCCATGCGCCGCGGCCGTAGGTGCCCGCGGTAATCGTGCTCTGCTCGAAGTCGATGGCAAGATCGCCGATGTTGACGTTCGGCAGATCAAGACCGTCTTTGATCCACGAACTGCCGCCGTCGATCGATGCATACACGCCGACGCCGGTGCCGATGTAGAGGTGCGGCGGATCGAATCGCCAGTCAACCGCAAGCGCGCGAGCCGAGACGCCCGCCGGCAGATCGCCGGTGACGCTGGTCCACAACAGGCCGGGGTCTTTGCGGAGGATCCTCGCGCCGCTGGTGTTGTGATAGGCGACATAAAGCCGTTCGACGTCCAGCGGATCGACGCAGATGTCGCTGATCTGACCGGCCGGCAACGTCGCGGACATGCTCGTCCAGTCTGACAGGTTGTTGGTGACATAGACCTTGCCGGTCGAACTGCCGGTGTAGATCGTGTTTGAATCCGATGGGGCAATGGCGATGGCATTCAGCGTGCCGCCCGCCGCGACGTCCGTGCCGCTGATGGCGGTCCAGTTCGCGGCACCGTGCGCATTCGTCGTGCGCCACACTCGATTGGTGCCGCCGACGAGCACGTGCGCATCGTTCGGGTCCATCACGAGCGGCGCGATGAAGTTGGCCGGATCGTTGCCCCACGGGCCGGTGATGTCCGCAAAGCCCAGGTCGAGCCGGAAGACGGCGAGATAAACGTACGTCGTATACCTGCGAAACGGCTCATTGTGATCATAAGCGGCAAAGCCGCCGTCGCCGGCCACGATCTGCGGCCATTGCAGCACGTCATTCACACGCGAGACCGTGCCGTTGTCCTGCGTGCCCGCGATCATCCGCGCGGGATTCGTCGGATGCAGCGCGATGGTGTAGTTCTGGGTGACTGTCAGCGTTGCGTTGGTGTTGATCCAGTTCGCGCCGCCGTCGACGCTCTTCCACACGCCGCCGTCATTGCCGACCCAGATCGTGCCATCGGGGCCGAAGGCCATGGTGTGCTGATCGGGGTGCAGATTCTCGCCGTTCGAGGTGTTGTAGGTGATGTCGGTCCAGTTCTGCCCGCCGTTGGTGCTCTTGATCACGCCCGCCACCGCGTAAGACGGAAACACGCCGCCGCAATAGACGGTGTTCTCGTTGGTCGGATCGACGGCGACGAAGGCGTCATACCACGCCTGCGGGTAGGGGAAATCGGGCGTGTTGCTCAGGTGCGTCCATGTGTTGCCGGCGTTGCCCGTCCTGTACAAGCCGAGCAGGCCGCTGCCGTTCATAAAGGCGGCATAAAGCACCAGGGGGTTTGACGGCGCGACGCTGATCAGGATGCGATCGGCGCCGGATGTCGGCAGGCCGGTCGTCAACTGCGTGAAGTTGTTTCCGCCGTTGGTCGAGCGATAGACGCCGACGCCGTGCCGCGCGACATACACGATCGCCGGGCTGTCCGGATTGATCGCCAGGTCGGAGGCAGAGCCCGAAAGACGATTCGTCCAGGTTGCACCGCCGTCGTCGCTGCGGATATAGCCGTAATTGCCGGTCACATGGATGCGCAGCGGATTCGACGGATCGACGATGACCCGGCTGCACGTTGTGCCTACCTGGCTCGTGGTGGCAATGCGCTCCCAGTCGACGCCGCCGTTGGTCGAACGAAAGAGCCCGTCGCCTTCGGCGTAGGTCGTGTATTCGCCGGTGCCGGCATAGATCGTGTCCGGGTCTGATGGATCGAGGGTCACGCAGCCGTGATTGAGGTTGGAGAGTTCATCCGTAATCGGTATCCAGGTTCCGCCGCCGTCGGTCGTTTTCCAGATACCGCCGGACGCGGCGCCGATGTACACGATGTCGGGATCAGTGGGGTANNATTGCCGCTGCCGCTCCAGGCCTCGTTCTCGATGGGCCGCGGCCCCAGCGCTTCCCATTGCAGAGGATTGAGCGCCCCGCGCGGGTCGGCGTGCATCATCTGCGGCCGCCAGTTCGGCACCGCCTCGCCGCGGATTTTGATATAGCCGGGCGGCGGCGGACCGTACTTCCGCTTGTGCGTCTGGGTCGTCTTCTCAGGGGACTGGCAGCCGCCGATCGTCATCACGACGGCGAGGGCGAACGCTATTCGCTTCATGACTAACTCCACCACGGGGCAGGATGTCGGCCAAGCCGGTGTCGGCAGCCTCGGCCGGGGGTGCTCGCAGTTCTAACTGATACGATTGTAATCGATCCGGGCACGCATCCCCAATATGGCGACAAAACACCCTCTGCTACCAATCGAGCGGCGATCGCCATGCCTTTCGCAGCTCGTCCAGGGAAATGCTCGCCAATCGATTCGATGTGTCGGCTTTCTGATCCCTGCCACCCACAGGGGTCTTGTGAAGTTGGAATACCGGACGCTCCTCGTCAGTCAGCCGTGCGATCGGGATGACGCGGATGTCCGGGAGCGATCGCATGGATTCAAGTCGCTCGGCAACCTTCGGCTGCACCACGTACGCGCTGATCGGCTTCGCGAAAAGTTCGTGAATCGAGAACGCATCGCCCGCATACACGCGTGCGGAGCAGTCGCGGCCGAACGCCATCTCCGCGATTGCCGCGATCGGACCGCCGTCGCCGCAATCGTGGGCGGCAATGATATCGCCGGATTCGATCAACTCGGCAACATGCGTGTGCAGGGCGGCGGCGTGGCCGATGCGCGCCGGGCTCCACTCCGTCTCGGTCAGCCCGACGAGATAGAGCTCGGCCTTGCCGCCGACGAGCCGCGGCAGCGAATTGATGCAGCGATTGACGTCGTTGACGATGGCGATGGCCGAGATCAGCAGCGTGAACGGGATTGCGAGTCGATCATTCGCCAGCGCCTCGGCCGCGGCGGCGCTGTCGCCAGTCAGCCGGGCAATCACGTCGCGGACCATGTCCGCGTCGCGCGGATTAAGGGCGAATTCGTTGTTGAGCGAGTCCTTGCCGCTGATGAACGGCACGCCGTAGACGAGGGCCGCGTCGTGACACGCCTGACACGAGCGAACCAGCGCCCCGAGCTTGTACTTGTCGTCGACGCGCGGCCAGCAGAAGTTGTCCAGGATCGCCGCGTTGGTCGGATCGCCGCCGACGCAGACGACATTGCGAATGGCTTCGTCGATTGCAGCGACGGCGGACCAGTACGGATCAACGTCGGCGAGATCGAGGGCAAGGCCGCACCCGAGGGCAATTCCACGATCTGAATCAAGCCGCGGCCGCACGACCGCCCCGTCGCTGGGTCCGTGGCCGGGACCGACGAGCGGCTTGACGACGGAGCCTGCCTGCACTTCGTGATCGTACTGGCGGATGATCCAGTGCTTTGACGCAACGTTGTAGTCGGCGAGCGACTTCTTGAGCGCGGCGATCGGATCGACCTCGGGATCGGGCTCAGCCGTCGCAATCCGCTTCGTCGAGCGCGGGTGCCATTCCGCCTGCCGCGTGATGCCCGGCAGACCTTCGTGCAGGAAGTGCATGTCGAGATCGCCGACGACAGTGCCCTCATAGCGGACGACAAGTCGGCCGGTATGGGTGAAGCGGCCGATCACCGTTGCCTCGACATCCTCGCTCGCCGCCAGATCGAGGACAGTCTGCAGATTCTCCGGCCCAACGGCGAGCACCATGCGTTCCTGTGCCTCGGAGATCCAGATTTCGTCATATCGCAGACCCGCGTACTTGAGCGGCACGCCTTCGAGATCGACCTCCGCCCCGATCTCCGCGCCCATTTCGCCGACGGCCGAGGAAAGCCCTCCCGCCCCGCAGTCGGTGATCGCCGAGTAAAGGCAGCGGGGTTCGTCGTCGGCGGCCGCGGCGTACCCGCGCGCCTGCATGACGACGTCAAGCACCTTCTTCTCCTCGACCGGGTTGCCGATCTGCACCGCGTGGGCGAATTCGTCGCCGTGCGTGTCGCTGAGTTCGGCGCTGCTGAAGGTCGCCCCGTGGATGCCGTCGCGGCCGGTCCTACCGCCGACGACGACAATGGCGTCGCCGGGTCGAGCCGCCTTGTCGATGCGATCCCGTGGAATCAGCCCGACGCAGCNNCGAAATGCACCGCCCCGTTAACGGTCGGGATACCCATGCGATTTCCGTAGTCGCGAACGCCCGAGACGATGCCTTTGAGGATCGTCCGCGGGTGGATAACGCCTTTGGGGACCGCATTGAGGGGCCAGTCGGGCGGGGCCACGCAGAAAACATCGGTGTTCGCGACGGGCTTGGCCCCGAGCCCGCAGCCGATGACGTCGCGAATCACGCCCCCGATGCCGGTCGCCGAACCGCCGTAGGGTTCGATAGCCGAAGGATGGTTATGCGTCTCAACCTTGAATGCGACGCCGTAATCATCATCGAACGCGATGATGCCGGCATTGTCTTTGAAAACCGAAAGACAGTGCGGCCCGCGCCTATCACGCATCAACGTATCGGTTGCCCTGGCGATGGTCTCTTTCAGCAGATTGCCGTAGTGAATTTCGGCGGGCTGGCCGGCGTTTCCGGCCGTCGGCATCGGCTCGCCGCGATAATCGATCGCCGCCTTGAGCGTCTTGTGGACGCAATGCTCGGACCAGGTCTGGGCGAGCGTTTCGATTTCCAGATCTGTAGGTTCGCGGCCCAAATCGCGAAAGCAGGCCTGCAACGTCCGCATCTCGTCGAGCGAGAGAAAGAGATGGCCGGTGCGGCTGAGGTCGAGCAACCCGTCGTCGTCCAGCGTCGTGAGCGGTACGTGACGCAGTTCAAACGCGTATTGTGGCGGCGTCGGTGCCGGCTCAATGGGCTTGGAGCCGATCACGACTTCTTCGACGCAATCGTTGCCGAGCAGGCGGGGAATCATCCGCAGACCGGCGTCACCGGGCCGCGGTGACAATTCGTATCGCCACGCCGTGCGGACGCTTCTGGTCGCGACCCCCGAATCGGCCAGTGCCAGCGACGTCGACTTGGCCACGCTGTCCATGACGCCGGGGCGAAAGTGAACCTCGACAGCCGTAACGTCATCCGGAGCGGACTGACGCGCGCCCTCGCGCAGGATCGTACAATCTTCGCAGACCGGATCAGTAAGCAGTTCGCGGGCGACCTGTACCGCGCGATCGGCGTCCGTTTCATCGTCGTCGGTGAAATCGATGGTGTAGAGGCGGGCGGTACGGACTTGCCGCACCTCGCGGACGCCGAAATCGGCGAACGTCTGAAGAACCTGCCGACTCAACGGATCGGCCTGTCCGAAGCGGGGAGAAACGACAAAACGCCACAGTCCCACGGAGTGCTCCCTGAAGATCCGACCGAAGAGTCGTAGATATAAACCTATATTTGAAAATACTTTAACACAGATTACGGGGTCGCCAATCGACGCGCGTAGTTTATTCGGACCATGCCTGCGGGTCAAATTTTTCTTGTCGATAGCCGACGACTCCACTAACGTAATGGCTGTCTGGCGCGGCCCCAGAGACATAGGCCGCCGACCCGCGGCAGGAATGCATGCGGGTTGTTTTGTAATACGACGCGAACAGGAATTTAACAGTCGGGCTCGAAGCGCACCGGCGCGGGTAAGCGATTCGGGAGCTATCACACAGATGCGGCTCCGAACGCCCGGCACACTCGCCGCGGGAGCAAACGAACGGTCGCGTTCATCTTCGCCTCATCGAAGGCCGACGCGCGACACAGCCGTGGGAAAACGTTCTCGCACGAGTCCCATTCTTGAGGAATTGAATGAGTACCACTCCGAACGGATCGAACGGCAATAACGGCATTGCGTACCTTGAGTTCGAGCGCCCGTTAGCCAAGATCGAGAAGCAGATCGAGGAGCTGGAGGCCAATCAGGCGGTCACCGGTCGCGATCACTCCGCCATGATTCGAACGGTTCGAGCGGAACTGCTGGCAGAGCGGCGCAAGGTCTACAGCCGGTTGACGGCATGGGAAACGGTGCAGATGGCCCGGCATCCCAAGCGGCCGCTGACGCCGGACTACCTGAACCTCATGGTCCGCGATTTCTGCGAACTGCACGGTGACAAGAATTTCCGCGATGATCGCGCGATCATCACGGGCTTCGGCCGCATCGGCAATCACAAGTGCATGTTCGTCGGCCACAACAAGGGCAAGGACACCAAGGAGCGGATCGAAAACTGCTTCGGCATGGCCCACCCCGAGGGTTATCGCAAGGCCTTGTCCAAGATGAAGTTGGCGGAGAAGTTCGGGCTGCCGATCGTCGCGTTGATCGACACGGCGGGGGCTTATCCCGGCATCGGAGCCGAAGAACGTGGGATCGCGCACGCCATCGCGGTCAACCTGATGGAGATGTCGCGTCTCCGGACGCCGATCGTCTGCATCGTGATCGGTGAAGGCGGATCGGGCGGTGCGCTGGGAATCGGCGTGGGCGATCGGGTCGCAATGCTCGAGCACTCGTATTATTCCGTGATCTCCCCCGAGGGCTGTGCCGCGATTCTGTGGAAGTCCGCGGAATACGCCTCGACGGCGGCGGCTTCGCTGAAGTTCACCTCGAAGGAACTCGCCAAGCTCAATCTCATCGACGACGTCATCAAGGAGCCGCTGGGCGGCGCCCATCGTGATCCGACCGCGACGGCCGCGAGCATGGAACGATACATCGTCGATACCCTCCGCGACCTGAAGCGGTCCAAGATCGACAACGTCGTGAAGCGGCGATACAAGAAATGGCGTGAGATCGCGTCGTTCTTCACCGACGTCAGCCAGAACGGCAACGGCACCGCAGCCAAGAACTCGGGCAAGACCGGTTCCGTCACCAAGCGAGCCCGAGCCAAGGCGGTCGCAGCCGGATCCAACGCCGGACAGGACGACTCGGCCGGCTCCAAGCGAACCGCGGCCGCGAAGGTCTGAGACGCCCTGATCACCGCGATTCGATCGCGAGACAACCTGAACGAACCCAATCGAGAGGGACGGCGGATCGGACCGTCCCTCTCGTGCTATAATGACTCCGAATCGTCGGGCAGAGCCGCAACCATCACGGGGGCCATCGCCGTGCCGTCCCATCCAGCCATCGACAGCACATTGCATGAGAAGCTTGAGCGTATGCGCGACATCCTGCGTTCATTGGAACGCGTGGCGGTTGCGTTCAGCGGCGGTGTGGATTCCGCGTTCGTGCTGAAGGTCGCCGTCGATACGCTGGGCGCGGAGAACGTGCTCGCGGTGACAGGCAGCAGCGCCAGCGTGCCGGAGAAGGACATGAGCGAAGCCACGTCCTTCGCTGCCGGACTGGGCGTCGAGCACATGACGATCGACCCGCGCGAGTTCGAACGGCCCGAATATCTCGCAAACCCGACCAATCGCTGCTACTACTGCAAGGACGCCCTCTACGAGCAAATTGAGCCGCTGCTGGTTGAGCGGAAGCTGGCGGCGACGCTCAGCGGCACCAACGCCGACGATCTGGGCGACTATCGGCCGGGCCTGACCGCGGCGAAGGAGCACGCGGTGCGAGAGCCCTGTGCCGAGGCGGGGCTGACCAAGGCGGACATTCGAGCGCTGCTGGCGGAATGGGGTATATCGCTGGCGGAGAAACCGGCGAGCCCGTGCCTGTCGAGCCGCGTGCCTTACGGCGAGGCGATCACGCCCGAGAAGCTGCGGATGATCGAGCGGGGGGAGGTCTTCCTGCGCGACGAGCTGGGCATTCGAGAGTGTCGGGTGCGGCATCACGACAAGCTGGCGCGGATCGAAGTACCGCCGCAATTCATCGAAGTGCTGGCTGCGCCGGAGAATCGGGCGAAACTCGACGCCGCGTTCCGCGAAATCGGCTATCAGTACATCACGCTCGACCTGCGCGGCTTCCGCAGCGGCAGTCTGAACGAAGTGATCGCGTTCGGTACCCGGCAATCTTAGAACGGACCGGCGGCACTGGGCCCGACAGCTACGTCCCGAGCGTTCCCTGTATCTTTCATCATGCCAATGTTGAACTGCGGCCTCAAGCATCTCTGGCGTGCGGGTCTGCGTTGGACGAACCGATCATTGGTTGATTGACGCCGACGCCCGCTTTGTGGAGCATGGCACTTTTGCCGACGCTGGCAGCGCCGTGGGGGACGGCTTCTGAGGCTTCAGAGTTCGGAGGCTTGGCGGGCGGCGTCGTTTGTCGGGCCTTTCCAGGCAGGAGTGCGATTGGTGCTGGCGGATCCGTTTGTCAGGCTTGCGGGGATCATCGTCGTCGGTGTGGCGTCGTTGTGGATGGCGTGGCGACTGCGCGTACCGTCGATTCTGATTCTGCTGCTGGCGGGCTTCGTGGTCGGGCCGTTTACCGACTGGATTGATCCCGACCAGCTTGTCGGCCGCCTGTTGACGCCGTTCGTCTCGCTGTCGGTCGGCTTGATCCTGCTCGAAGGCGGCATGAGTCTGAAACTCCGCGAACTGAAAGACGGCGGCCAAGTGGTGCGAAGCCTCGTCACGAGCGGGGCGCTGGTAACCTGGATTGTCGCAGGCTACGCGGCGTATCTGATCTTCGATCTGCCGCCGGCGGTGGCCACGCTGACGGGCGCGATTCTGATTGTCACCGGACCGACCGTGGTCGGACCGCTGCTTCAGCACATCCGGCCGAGCGGCCGCGTCGGTGGCATCCTCAAGTGGGAAGGCATCGCCATCGATCCGATCGGCGCGCTGGCCGCGGTGCTTGTGTTCGAGGCGCTGACCATCGGCGCGCCGGGCGATGCCGCCCTGCACATCGCGTTGGCCGTCGGAAAAACGATCATCATCGGCGGCGGCCTCGGCGTGGTGGCGGCAATTCTGCTCATTCAATGCATGAAGCGATTTTGGGCGCCCGACACCCTGCACAATCCGCTGGCGCTCATGTTCGCGGTGGCGGTGTTTGCCGTATGCAATCGGTTTCAGCATGAGTCGGGCCTGCTCGCGACAACAGTGATGGGGCTGGTGCTGGCCAATCAGAAATCTGTCGATCTCGAGCCGATCATCGAGTTCAAGGAGAACATCCGCGTTCTCCTCATCTCCGCGCTCTTCATCCTGCTTGCGGCGCGTCTGGACATGCAGGATCTGGCGCAGGCGTGGAAGGGCGGCGTGATCTTCCTCATCGTACTTGTGCTGATCGCGCGGCCGCTTTGTGTGTACGTCTCAACGTGGCGATCGGGACTGAGCCTGCGCGAGAAGGCGTTTATCGCATGGATGGCGCCGCGCGGCATCGTCGCGGCGGCGGTGGCATCGGTCTTCGCGATCCGCATGGAAGATAAATACGAGTCCGCCGCGTTAATCGTGCCCATCGTGTTCATGGTCATCATCGGGACCGTGGCAATCTACGGGCTGACGGCGCCGCTGGTCGCGCGTGCGCTCGGCGTGGCCGACTCCAACCCGCAGGGCCTTCTCATCGCGGGCGCGCATGCGTGGGCGCGAGCGATCGCCAAGACACTCGCCGACAAGGGCGTGAGTGTTCGACTGGTGGACACAAATCGCGATCACACGGCGGCGGCCAGAATGCAGGGGCTGCGAACGTATACCGGCAACATTGTCGCGGAGCGCACGCTCGAAGATCTGGACTACGGCGGCATCGGCCGCTTTCTTGCGCTGACGCCGAATGACTGGGTGAACACGCTCGCCGTGCGGCGTTTTCGGCGTATCTTCGGCCGGGCCGGTTGCTACCAGTTGCCGTCGGAGGAGGAGGATCGCGGCACAACCCAATCGCACGATGTGGTTCAGGGCCGCAAGCCGTTCGCCGATCGCGCGACCTATGCCCTGATTGATCGTATGTTCACGGAAGGCGCGATCGTGAAGGCGACGAAACTCTCGGAAGAATTCGACTACGAAGCGTTCCGCCGACTGTATGGTGACACCGCCCTGCCGCTGTTCGTGCTGCAGGAGGGAGGGCGATTGACCATCCCGACCCAGGACGCGAAGTTCAATCCGCCGCCGCGCGGAACACTAATCGCGTTCGTCTTCGATACGACGACTTCGTCAAGCGCGTCGTAAGTCCGAGCCGGCCTCGCTCGACGCCGACTGTCCCGACCTGTTCGCGTCAGTCCGATTCACCCGCGACCCATGCTCGAAGTTTCTTCATCTCCGGATCGTTGTTTGAATCTGCGCAGACGCTGACCGGCAACGGCAGCGGTGCAGGCGCGTCCGATGCGATCTGTTTCGGTGCATTGTGAATGACCGGCGGGGCGGNNTTCTGCATCGGATGACGCAGCGTCTTCTGCCCGCACGTCGGGCACGTGTACTTTCTGGAACTCAACAGAACGAACACGATTCCGAACGGCCCCCAGAGAAAGCCGTGCATCACGCCCATCATCGCCTGCCCGCGACTCGCTCCCATGACCCCGCACAAGATGGGCCAGATGAGCCAGAAAATGACGACTGTCGCAAGAACGCCGGTAAGATTGGTCGTCGAGAATCTCTGCAGAACATCAACCACAGCGCTGCCCCCCAGGAATGCAATGCACAACACGCGCGCCGCCTCGATGGTCCGCGGCCCACTTCGTGTCGCTTCACAAGCGTACGATTCAAACGCGAGCAACGCGAACCGCCGGGACCGATATAGACCTCTTCCGCCGGCACAGAGACTTTTGCTGCAAGCTTGTGTGCGAGGAAGGGGCAATAACATGCGGTGCGGCGATCACATGCCGCCGATAACGGAGAACGACAAAGACGAGCGCGGTTCAGATCACGTTGTCACGACGGGAGCGGAGTTCCTTGCGAAACTTCACAAGCTCGCGAAAGGCCGGCTTGATCGAGAAGTCACCGTGCAGAACGCCGTCGCAATGCCCGCCGCTCGGCGCGTCGCGGAGCGAGGTAAGACAAACGGTCTCCACGAACGGCTTGGACAGCGAAATCTTGAGGAAGTCGCGAAGCCACTCGGCCTGCACCTCTTCCGTCCATGCCTCCCGCCAACTGCCGAGTTCGCCCGGCTCGCCGCCGGACGGCGTGCCTGCCGCGGAAATGTGGATCGATTTTCCAAGGCCGGCAAACTGATCGATGATCGACGAGCACTGCATGAGATCACGCGTGTAGAGGCGCGATTCCTTACCGCCGAACTGTAGGTCGAGACCGATCGCGTCGAAGCTGATCCCGGTCTCAACCGCCATCTCCGCATAGAGATACGGCGGGATGCTGCGGGGGTCGCCTGCGTAGTATTCACCCCACGGCTGGGTGATACCGATGATGACCTTGCTGCGCGGCGACAACTGCTTGACCAGCATCGCCGCCGTACGCGTGAGATCCATCAACTGCTCGAAGGTGAATTTCAGCGGATTGCAGGCATGGATGCCGCTGACGATTTCCCATGCGCGGATGTGCATGCCGAAATGCTTGAGCACGTACTTGATACGCTTCACGACGCGGGCGCGGACTTCCTCGAAGTTGCCCTCGTACTTGTTCAGCCACTGCGGCATCTGCCGCTCGTCGAACGAGACCAGCGCCTTGCCCCACAGCGGCGTGCGCGTCTGCCGCATCGCGTGAATGAACTCATCATACGGGGCGGGGTTTTCGTTTCCCTCTTCGGGTTCGAGTAAGCGCCACGAAAATGGAACGGCGGCGAAGTCGAAACCCTCGTTGAAGCGCTGGGCATAGGCCTTAAGCACCGACGGCGAGGCGGGCTGCGGTCCGAGCGTCGTCACGCGGCAGCCGATCGGCCGCCGGGCGAGATTGTTGGGCGAAGCCGGCCGTTCGAGCATGACTTCGGCGTGGAAACGGCTCATTGCCTCGCCGGCGTCGATGCTCTTGGCAATGGCGGCGTCGCCCAATTCAGCCGCCTCCAGATCGTCGGGGGCAGTCATGGCATCGACAAGCAACTTCTTGGCCTCGTCAATCAGATCGTAGACAGTCTGGCCATCGGCGAAGCCGTACATGCCCCAGTCTTCGCGCTTCAAACTGATGCGCATTAACTGGCCGCGAGCCAGTTCTATGTGGAGGTTGTACGGTTCCTTGCGATCGAGCAGGCGGGTGGTTTCGAGCATCATCCGGCCCCGCCCCTTGACGGGATACATCAGGGCGATGGCCGCGGCGCCGCGCGAACGGGGCTCGCAGACGATCTCGCCGTTGGTGAATCGCAGTTCGGCGCGCAACGGAACGCGGTCGGCGCTCAGCAGATGCGCCCCGTCGAGATTCATCGACTTGGCGGGTTTGCCGTTCTCATAAACCTTGAAGCGCAACATGCTTAGGCCCCGGAGGTTCCGTGGCGAGCGGCCGGCGCTCGCCGGCGGCCGGTTCGATCGCCCCCATCTTAATGTGTCCCTTGCGCTATCGACAAGGGCTCGGCGGTCTCACGTTGCGGCTCCGGCCTTATGGCGATTAAAACGCCATCCATACACGGTGAGATCGACGCGTTCTCCCTCAAATACGATCCCGTCTTCTTCCAACAGCCGCCGCTGGCGAGCGGGCCCGTCTCCGGAACGATCGCTGATGCGGCCGCCGGCGCCGATAACCCGATGCCAGGGAACCTCGCCGGCAAGCTCCGAATCCCGCAGCACCCGGCCGACGAGTCGGGCGCGGCCGGGCAGTCGGGCCGCCCTGGCGACGTCGCCGTAGGTCGACACGAAACCCGGCGGGATTCGGCGTATCGCGTCGAGAATCCGCAGATGCGAATCCGGCGGGCAGCGCGCGTCGTCGTCGCCGAGGGTGTCCGTTCGCGTTGTGCGGCGTTTTGCCATGAACTTCGCGGGGATTGGTTCACAATGCCGTAACCGGCGTCCTGGGCGGCTCACCGTTGAGCACGGCAATGACGTTGTCGGCGGCGATCCGCGCCATGCGCGATCGCGTCGAGACAGTCGCCGAACCGATGTGCGGCAGCAGCACCACGTTTTCCAGGTCGATCAGTTCCTTCGGCACATGCGGTTCGCTCTGATACACGTCGAGCCCGGCCGCCGCAATGCGGCCCTCCTGAAGCGCCTCGATCAAGGCTGCCTGATCGATGACCGCGCCGCGGGCGGTGTTGATCAGGATCGCGGTGCGTTTCATCAGGCGGATCGCCTTCTCGTCGATCATCTGGCGCGTCTCGTCCGTCAAGTGCACGTGCAGCGAAATGAAGTCGCTGCTCTTGAGCAGATCGAGCAGATCGACGCGGCGGGCGCCCATGGCGTCGAGTTCGGGATTGGGCGCGTCGTTGTAGTAGAGGACCGGCATTGAGAAGCCCTGCGCCCGGCGCGCCACGGCGGCGCCGATACGGCCGGCACCGACGATCCCGAGCGTCGCGCCCCAGACGTCGGCCCCGAGGAAATCGAGCATACCCCATCCCTGCCAGGCCTCGGCGCGAACGACCCGTTCGGCCTCGCCCAGCCGTCGTGCCGCGGCCATGAGCAGCGCCCACGCGAGATCGGCGGTCGCGTCGGTCAGCACATCGGGCGTGTTGGTGATCGTGATTCCGAGTTCGGCGGCGGTCTTGAGATCGATGTTATCGAAACCGACGGCACAGGTGGCGAAGATGCGACAACGCGGCGCGGCGGCTTTCAGGACTGACTCATCGATTGGGTCGGACAACTGGCAGATGACCGCGTCATACTTGCCGACCTCGTCGCAAAGTTCCTCGTGCCTCAGGCTGCGGGCAAACGGGTTCATTTTCACACCGAGCCCCGCTTGTGTCAGCGCGGCGATGCCGGAATCGGGAATGGATCTCGTGATAAAGACAGATTGCGATGCCATCTGGCCGATACCTTCCTATATATGCATATGAACCGTTGTTTTCGGCCGCATCCCCCGGCGTCGAAGTCGTTTCGGCGCGGCCGGCGGCCCGGCGAACAACCGCTGGTTCACATGCTACGTCGAATGTATGCTAGCGTCCAGACAGGCGGGCCTTATCGGGCCTCCGCCGCCGAGCTTCTCGCCGAGTGCTGAGTGTCGTTGCCGCATGTTCGATCCGTTATTCGAGTCTGTCCGCGGTATCTTTGTCCGGCGCGAGTGGACCAGCCTCGTCGAGTTGTTCATTATCGGCGTGGGCGTCTATGCGACGATGCGTTTCCTGCGCGGGACGCGCGGGGCGCGCCTCCTGAGAGGCTTCCTGTTTCTGCTGGTGGGCAGCACCCTGCTGGTGATCCTGGTTGCCAACGCCCTCGACCTGCAACGCCTGAAGCTGTTGTACCCCTACTTCGTCGGAGCGCTGTTCATCGTCGCACTGGTTGCCTTTCAGCCTGAATTGCGGCGGGCGCTGATCCAACTGGGGGCGGCGTCATGGTTCGTCGGAACCAAGCGCGAGGTCGATCGTGTCATCGAGGCCGTCGTCGAGGCGACCGCCTATCTGTCGAAGAACAAGATCGGTGCGCTCCTGGCGTTCGAGCGAACGACGGAATTCGGCGCCCTGATCGAATCGGGATGTCCGATAGACGGCGAGGTGACGAAAGAACTGCTGATGACGATCTTCTGGCCCGGCTCCGCGCTGCATGACATGGGCGTGATCATCTCCCAGGGACGCGTGGCGGCCGCCGCCGTGCAGTTCCCCCTCTCGGAGACGCCGGAGGAGATCGATACGACACTGGGCTCCCGGCATCGTGCCGCCGTCGGCCTGTCGCAGGACTCGGACGCTGTCATCGTCGTCGTCAGCGAGGAGACGGGAACCATCAGCATCGTCGAGCACGGGCGTCTCCAGCGCTTCCTGACGCCGGAGTCGCTGCGGCAGATTCTCAAGACGAAGCTCGGACGAGTCATGGCGGAAGAAGAGTAGCGAGCAATCGGCATGTTGCTGAAGATGGCATGGAAACCTGTGAGATCCGCCCTTCTGGTGGTGATCTTCACGCTGTTCATCTGGTTGGTGGCCGACCAGTACGTGCGCGATCAGCGTTCGTTCTCCATTACCGTCAAACTGAATTCGTCCGATCCGAACCGATACGCGGCAATCGCGGAAGCACCGTTTGAAGTCACGCTTCACATGACGCTGGAAGGCCGGCGGCGACAACTGGCCCGCTTCGCCGACGTGGTCGCGTCGAAGAACTACTTCGAGGCGATCATCGACAGCGACGACGAACTCTCCGACACGGAGCCGCAACTGCTGGCCGTGAAGGCGGATGTGCTGTATCGGATCAGGGAGATTCGCGATTCAGGCCTGACGGTGGTTTCGGTTTCGCGCGAATCGGTCCTCGCGCGAATCGACGAGTATGACACCGTCCAGAATGTCATCGTCTCCCCCGACTATGGCGATTCCAAAGTTGTCGCGACCACAACGCCGCAACGGCTGTCGGTCCGCATGCCGCGATTCGCCGCGCAGCGACTGCGGCACGATCCCTATTTCCGTCCCAAGGTCGAGCAGGCGATTCGCGATTCGCAAAAGCCCGACAACTCGTTCGAGATCACGATCCCAGTCGTGTTCGACATTGAAGATCTCGACCCTTTGGTGCCGCTTCAGATCACACCGTCAAACGAGGTGACGATCGCGGGCCGAGTCGAAACGCTTGTCGAAACCCGCCGGAAAGGGCCGATTCAGATCACATGGTCGATCCCGGATGAGGTACAGCGCAAGTACATCGTGGTCCCCAAGCCGGGCCAGAGCATGAGGCGCGACATCGACGTCACCGGGCCCAAGGGGCAGGTCGAACAACTGCCGCTCAGCAAGATCCGCGGGTTTGTCGACGTGATGGCGTCGGATCTGCCGGGGCGTGAGATCACGCGGTCGGTGCAGTTCGTGCTGCCGGAGGGATTTTCGCTGGCGTCCGGCGTCGCCCAGCAGGAGGTCGTGTTCACGCTCGAACCGCTGACTGAGGCTGTGCCGACCACGCCGTGACGATCTGCCGCACGGATGATTCGCGTTCCCGCGCCGCAGCGGCATTCACATCGCCTCCATCTGCCTGACGACACGTTCGGCGGCACAACCGTCCCAGAGTTCCATGCCCTCGCAATCCAGCCGCGGCCTCGCCGGCTGAACCCGCATCGCCAGCAGGATGCGACGTCGGTCCGCTCCGGCGAGCAGATTCCAGCGGCTTTCGAGGGTCTCAACCCACTCGGACTCCTCGCGCAGCGTGACGCAAGGCACACGNNTGAAAGCAGGCTTCCTTCTGCACGCCGCCTGAGTCGGTCAACACAAGCTTTGCCCTGCGCAGCAGCAGGACGAAATCGAGATAGGCAAGCGGCTCGGTGATGACGATATTCTCCGCCGCCTGCACACGATCCAGAAGATCGAACGCCGCAAGCTGCTTCCTCGTCCGCGGGTGCATCGGCAGCACAATGCGCTCGCCGCACTTGACCAGGGCGTCGACGATCTCGCCGAGGCAGATTGCGTTGTCGGTGTTCTCCGCGCGATGGATCGTGGCGAGCACGTATTCCTCGGGGCGCAGCGTGAGGCTTTGCAGAATATCGCTACTGGATTCCGCCGCATCGGCGGCCCTCCCCGCGATGTCAAACATCACGTCACCGACAAGGCGAACGCCGTCGCGAATTCCCTCGGCGTGCAGGTTTTGGACGGCCGTCTGCGTGGGGCAGAGCAGCAATCGCGCGACGCGGTCGGTAAGCAGGCGATTGATCTCCTCCGGCATCGCCATGTTGAAGCTGCGCAGCCCGGCCTCGACGTGGACGAGTGGAATGTCGAGCTTCGCGGCGGCCAGCGCTCCGGCGAGCGTGCTGTTGGTGTCGCCGTAAACCAGCACACAGTCGGGACCGGCCTCGAGAAGTGCGCGTTCGATCGGCGGCAGCATGTCGGCCGTCTGGACCGCGTGCGAGGCGGACCCCACATTCAGGTTGACGTCCGGCTGCGGGATGCCGAGCCCCTCAAAGAAGACGGCGGAGAGGGTGTAGTCGTAGTGTTGACCCGTGTGAACGAGTATCTCCGTGTGCCGCCTGCGCAGCACCGGCGAAACGGCCGCCGCCTTGATGAACTGAGGTCTCGCGCCGACGATGGTAACGACTTTCATGGTCACCCCTGTGCGTGAAGCCGCACGCATCCCGCCGCGGCTTACGAACATCGTTGTACCTGCTGGCACGCGGCGTCGCAATCTCGGCGGCCGCCGAGGCGGGCCGGCGACATCCCATGCCGATGCCCGCGGTTGACGCACCTTACACGGCCTCATAGGCTGCCGACGCGGTTTTAAACGTGGAGCGCCCCCGGCATTCCGCCCGGCGCTTCGGAGAGGCGCGATCAGCATTGCACATCGTTTCGCTCAGTGCGGTCACCTGGGATTTCCACCTTGTCGGTCGGACGAAATGGCTGACACAGTGCTGGCACAATGACAATGTGCCTACGGTGTTTGTGGAAACCCCCAACGCGGGGAGGAAATATCGCCTCAAGCGCCGGCTCGGCAGCATGTTCCTGTCGCCGCCGGCCGTGCCGGTGCTGCTGCCGGGCCTGCCCGCGCCCGTGCTCGACTGGCCGAACATGCCGTATGCCGAGCTGGAAGCGGCAATCCGGCGGAACGCCTCGGCGCTTCGCCGCACGCTCGAGCGGCACTGCGTCCTTGAAGAGACCGCGGCGCTGGTGGTGAGCCCGGCCTGGTCTCCCTGGCTGGAGGCATTGCCGTTCGCGCGGGTCGTCTATGACTGCATCGATGATCCACTGGTCCACGCCCCGACGCCGGAGCACCACGAGCTTTACACGCGCTGGGAATCCGAGCTGATTCAAAAGGTGGACGCTGCCGTCGTCACGGTCAGGGCGCTGGAGCGCCACATTCACGCAAAGCGCCCGGATCTTCCCGTCGCTCTGATACGAAACGGCGTCGCTGTCTCGTGGTTTCAACAACAGGCTGATGCGACACCCCGCCCTACCGACGTGCCCGCCGGCCGTCCGATCGTCGGATTCGTCGGCGCCCTGTACGACTGGATCGACTGGCAACTCGTCGCGGACACGGCGCGAACGTTGCCGGAGACCGCGTTCGTGTTCGTCGGGCCGATCGCCGATGAACAAGGCGCTGTGACGCTGCGAGGCATCGACAACATCACCCTGCTTGGTCGACGGCCGCATGACGCCGTGCCCGCTTACATCAACGCGTTTGATGTCTGCTGGGTGCCGTTCAAACAGAATCGCGTTGCAGAGGCCGCGGACCCCATCAAGATCTACGAGTACCTTTCGCTTGGCAAACCGGTCGTAACGACGCCCGTGGGCGACGCGGCTGAGTTCGGCGATGTCATCTCGATCGGCCGCACGGCCGACGAAATCGCCGGCATGCTGCGTTCCTCGATCGAATCGGGCGATAAGGGCCGCACGGCTCGCGCCGAGTTCGCCGCGAAGAACGCATGGTCGGCCCAGGCGGGCAAATACGTCGAATTCCTGCGATCGCTCTTTGACGCGTCGTGAAGCCGCCCGGCACACGGCTCAGCTTGCGTGTCCCGCATGCGGGCATTACAACAACCGCATGTCCCCGCGCGAACCGAACCTGAATCGAAAACGCGTGCTGTGCGCGATCGGCACGCGGCCCGAAGCGATCAAACTCGCGCCGGTCATCCACGCCCTGCGTGCGACGGACTGGGCCGACGTCCGTGTGCTGGCGACGGGGCAGCATCGTGAAATGCTGGCCCAGATGCTCGCGTTCTTTGAGATCGAGCCCGATCACGATCTCGAACTCATGCAGCACAACCAGGATCTCGCCGGCCTGACGAGCCGCATGGTGACGGCGATCGACGNNACGCCGCCCTGGACGGCGAACAGCCGGACATTCTGCTGGCGCAGGGCGACACGACGACGGTCATGGTGTCGGCGTTGTGTTGCTTCTATCGGGGCATTCCGTTTGCCCACGTCGAGGCGGGCCTGCGGACCGGCAATCGCTCCTTCCCGTTTCCGGAGGAAATGAACCGAGCCCTGACCGGACGGCTGGCAAGCCTGCACTTCGCTCCCACGGAACAGGCGAAGCACAATCTGCTCGCCGAGGGGATCGCTGAAGACAGCATCGACGTGACCGGAAACACCGTGATCGACGCATTGCTGTGGACTTCGCAAAGGGAACTGCCCGACGCCGTCGGCGATCTCGGGGGCCGCCGGATGATCCTCGTGACGGCGCACCGGCGAGAAAGTTTCGGCCGGCCGCTGGAGGAGATCTGCGAAGCGTTGGTCGAGCTGGCGCGGCGGCCCGACGTCTGCATCGTCTATCCTGTACATCCCAATCCCAACGTGCGAGAGACGGCCGAGCGACTGCTGAAAGACCGCGAGAGCATCCGGCTTGTCGAGCCGCTCGATTACCCCGCGTTCGTCGCGGCGATGAAGGCGTCCCATTTCATTCTCACAGACTCCGGCGGCGTACAGGAGGAGGCGCCTTCGCTCAACAAGCCCGTCATCGTCTTACGCGATGAGACGGAGCGGCCGGAAGGCGTGGCGGCGGGGCTGGCGTGCGTCGTCGGCCCGCACCGCGATCGAATCGTGGCGAAAGCTCTCGAACTGCTCGATGACAATCGGGCCTACGCGGCGATGGCAGGCGGCTCGAACCCCTACGGCGACGGCCGCGCCGCCGAGCGCATCCGCGACCGGATCGCGGCCTTTCTTGCGGACAGGGCACAAACGTGCTGAAGATTCTCGTGCAGAACAGACCCGACGCACGGACGGACCCCGGCGGCGACACGGTACAGATGGACGAAACCGTGCGAAGCCTGCGCGATGCTGGGCACGCCGTCGATGTGTCGCTTGACCTTCGGCCGAGGCTCGACGCGCACGACGTCGTCCACCTGTTCAATCTGACGCGACCGGTTGAGACCTTCATCCAGGCGCGGAACGCTCGCGCACAGGACACACCTTACACACTCAGCTCGGTCTATTGGAATCTCGATGCGGCCATTCCGGGCCACGCCTATGTGTTTCCCGGCAGTTGGTGGCGGAGACTGCCCCGCGGTGTGCGCGACATGGTTGCACGACGGCGTTTCGTAGCAAGCACCGAGCGCATCATCGATGCAAGGCTGGAGCCGAATCTGCGCGGCGTCGAAGATCTGCAACGCGACGTTGTCATGAACGCCGCGCGCGTTTTCCCGAACTCACTTGCCGAAAAGGAACATCTGCAGCAGCATTTTCCGGGCGTCGGCGATGATCGCTTCTGCATTGTTCTGAATGGTGTAAACGTCAGTCAGACTGCCTTGCCGAAACAGGATGATCGCGGCGCCGCCCCTTTTCTGTGCGCCGGAGCGATCGGGCCGCGAAAGAACCAACTCAATCTGGTCAAGGCGTTCCGGAAGCTGCCGCAGGAGCGTCTGCGAATCATCGGCAACGTTGCGGCCGGTTGCGAACGCTACATGCGGGCCGTAAGCGCCGCGGCGGGGCCGAACGTCGAATTCATGGCGGCCGTACCGCACGATGCGATGGCGGCGATGTATGCCGAAGCGAAGGC